>Ga0315273_10009942_pt1 | contig 12103 bp, 9 predicted proteins | sample YL17G02_0_MG_FD_205753 | JGI IMG/M metagenome (GOLD analysis project Ga0315273, IMG submission 205753) | Sediment microbial communities from Yellowstone Lake, YNP, Wyoming, USA - YL17G02_0 | ecosystem: Environmental > Aquatic > Freshwater > Lake > Sediment | place: USA: Wyoming | collected... | reverse complement strand
TTAAAGCGGATTATGAACTTGTCCGCAACACTTTGTGCGACCCGTGCAAAGGTTTTAATGCTTTGACAGGCAAAATGGGGTATTACATTCAACCACGAACAAAAGGCGCTGGACACGGTTCTACATCAAGAGCTTTTTATGCACGACCAAGATTCTTAGCTAAATTTATAAAATTAAAATCATAGGATCGCCAACTCTTGCCCATGCTGTTTTGAAAAAGTAACCCAGCCGGGTGGAAAAGGCAGGGCGAAGCGAGATAGTGGAAAGTTGACAGTTGAATAGTAGAGAGCATAAGAATAAAATCTTATTCAGGAGTAAATGTACGTTATGCGGCTATATCTGATAAACCCCACCAACCCGCTTGTCAGCCTCCTCAAAGTCAAGGAGAGCCGCTGGAACCGTTACCGGGTTTGGAAACCACTCGGCCTTATGGTTCTCGCGGGCCTGACGCCACCGGAGTGGGAAATCACGATATTGGACGAGAACCTCGGGGTGCCGGACTATTCGGCAATGCCTCGGCCAGACCTGGTGGGCATAACGGCGTTCACCTCGCAGGCGAACCGCGCCTATGAAGTAGCCGCTCACTTCCGGAATTTGGGTGTTCCGGTCGTTATGGGCGGGATTCACGCAACCATGTGCATTGATGAGGTGATGGAACACTCGGATTCAGTGGTCACGAGGGAAGCCGAGAGCATCTGGCCGCAGGTCATAGAGGACGCACGGCATGGCAGCCTGAAGCGCCGGTATGATGGAGGGTTTGCCGAGATAAAAGATATCCCATTAGCCCGTCATGACTTGCTGGCTACGGGATATGCGTTCGGAGCTATTCAGACTACACGCGGCTGTCCACTGAACTGTACCTTTTGCAGTGTGACGGCGTTCAACGGTGCCCGCTACCGGCAACGTCCGATTGCGGATGTTGTGGAGGAATTCAAGTTGATTCATGAGAAACTTGTTTTGGTAGTGGACGACAACCTCATCGGTACTCGTCCCGAACATGTCGCCCGCGCCAAAGAGCTGTTCCGCGCGATGGCAGAGGCGAAGGTGCGCAAGGAATGGATAGCGCAGGCCACGATAAACTTCGCCGACGATGAAGAACTCCTTGCGTTGGCCTCAAAGGCCGGTTGCTGCGGCGTCTTCATCGGTTTTGAATCGCCCAGTCCCGAAGGGCTGCAGGAGATTGGCAAGAAATTCAACCTTCTGAAGGGCCGGGACTTCCGCGCCTCCGTGCGGCGCATACAGCGACACAACATACTGGTCATGGGTTCTTTCATCATCGGTTTGGACATCGACGAACCTGGCATCGGCAAACGTATCGCCGAGGCGGCCAGCCGGTACGGTGTCGATAATCTCAATGTGCTGTTTCTGACGCCTTTGCCCGGCACGCGCCTGTGGGAGAAGATGAAAACGCAGGGCCGCATCGCTCTCAATGCGTTTCCGGAAGACTGGAAATATTACACACTGACCTTCCCGGTGGCCCGGTATAAGCATTTGTCCTTAGACAGCATCCTCGAGGAAATGATCTGTTGCGACCAGAACTTCTATTCCCTACCACACATTCTGCGGAGAATCGGCAACAACCTGTGGCATCGCCGTAAGCCGTGGGTCAGCCTGGTTGGCAATCTCTCCTATCGGAACAATATTCGTTTGGACCGCAAGGCATACGCGGACTTCAAGCGTTACTCGGTCAACAGGCACGATTGATTTTCGTGGTATTTGATTAAGGAAATAGAGGACGTTGGGGCTGTTGAAAAAGCTGTTTTTTGTCAATTCCCAAAAACAAGGTGTCCAAAATCATTTTTGCGAGAATCGAGAATCCAAAATTGGCTAAATCATCAATAAAATTCGGAACTTTTTGGGGGTTTGAATGTCTATTTTGATAGCGGCTTAGCGAGGCGCTTCGGGCAAAAGGGTTAATTCTCGTAACAGCTTCTGGAAAAAGCAGTTATTTTAATTTTTTAAAGCCTAATGTCCGATAAATATTTAAGCCCTTGCACTGGATTGCAAGTGGATAATTTTCAGTGGCTTGATGCGTCTTTGCACAAGGTGGAGTGGTTTTATGGCTAAAAAACGGCATTTTAGAAGCCGATGCGTCGGCGGTTCCTTTATTTTTGCGATTATCATCTGCTTTTTTAGCGGACTTTTGTTTGCCGAGGAGCAATCATCAAATTCATCTCCGGCTCCGGCCCCGCGATACCGTGTTTTCGCGTTGAAAAACATCCCAGGCGTGCAGGGCAAGGAATTCCTCGAAAATGTTGGAATCGGGACGGTTTCGCTGCTGCCCGCCAATCCGAATACGATGCTTGTAACGGCGTCCCAGGCCGACCTCGTGAAGGTTACTTCCATCCTGGAACTGATAGATTCCAAGACGGAATATACTTACGGTGTGATTTGTCCGGCGGAGGAGCTAAGTGCGATGCCTACAAGCAAGCAGCTTGAAAAAGCCATCGGTAGTATCGCGGTCGGGACGCTGTTCGACCCACCACCGTCGTCGGCGCCGGTAAAGGCAATCGTGGATATTCATAATGATAAAGTGGTAGCGATTGCGCCGGTGTCGGAGTATGACAAAATCGCGGTCGCGGTGATGCAATTCGGAAAAACTGCGGTTCAGGGCGTCAAAGCGGCGGAAGCGAACGAGGCGAAGGCGATTCCGGATGAGTTTGGGGTTTTGCTCGAACCGGAAATGGTCGTTGTTCCACCGCAAAAAGCGCTGGAACCCAACAAGGCAGTAGAAACCAAGAAGGGGACTGAGGCCAAAAAGGAGAACAATTCGGGAGAGGACTTTTTCGGGAAATTGATGAATAAGCTGGATGAAGCAGAAAAGGCGGAGGCGGAGAAGCAGACGGCGGAAAAATTCGCGAAGGCGAAGCAGCGATATGAGGCAACGAAAGCGAGGGAAATTTCCGAAGCGGATGTTCCGGCTGCTAAAGTCGAGAAACCCAAGGAGGCGGCTGTCGCGGCGGAGTCTTCTGCGGCGGAAAAGCCTACCGGCGGCGCGGTGAAAATTTCTTACGAACCTGAGCCGAATTTGCCTGCCGCTGATGAAACACTGGATTTGAATCTTCCTGAAAGCCTCGAAATCGTTCAGTTGCTGACGCTGGTGGGGGATTATATGCATCTGGATTATATGTACGACCCGAGCAAGGTCACTGGTGCGGTGACTTTGAAGCTTCGCGGGCCAATAAAGGTAAAAGAGCTGTATCCGCTGGTGGAGTCGGTTTTGAAATTCAAAGGATTTGTGATGACCCGAAAGGGGAATTTAGTGACGATAGTTCCGATGGGTGAAGCTCTTGACATAGACCCGGCGTTGCTGAAAGAAGACGGCAAGGTGCGGTATGGCGACGTGATAGTAACGAAATTTTTCAACCTTCAGTATCTGAGCACGGACAACGCGAAGAATCTTCTGGACGGGATGAAGTTGAGCGTCAATATTACACCGATACCGGAGACGGGGACGCTGATTGTTACCGGCTATACGTATCGGATGGAGCGCATCGATGAGATTTTGTCAATCATCGACAAACCTGGCCCACCGAAGCAGTTCCGGTTCCGGGCATTGAAATATACGATGGCCGAAACGCTTGCACCGAAGGTCAAGTCGCTGGTCGAGCAGCTCGGTGAAATTTCGATTACGGTCGGTGTATCAACCGCCCCGACCCCTGCGCCGATGCCTGCGAGAAGGAGGCCGCAACCTGCGCGTGCGCAGCCTCCGGTAGCTGAAGGAGGCAGGCCGAGTGTTTATCTTGACGCCGATGAAAGAACGAACCGCATTTTGATGATTGGCTTTGAAGAACAACTGAACACTGTCGAGGAGCTGATTGATTCTCTGGATATCGCCAAACAGGACCTGCGGGCGATACGGCTTTATGACATCCAGCACGTCGGTGCGGAGGAAGTAAAAAACAAACTCATCGAACTCGGTATAATCGGCGGCGAAGTTCAGGCGGGGGCATATAGAACAACGCAACCGACGAGAATAACGCGGCAACAGCAGCAGCCTCAACCTGCGGCTGGTGTCCAGCCTGAGGGCGCCACTGTTTCTGTTACCGAGCAGCCGATAGTGGTAATAATCGAATCGACGAACTCACTGCTGGTAAACGCCACACCTGAACAGCACGACCAGATTGCGTCCATTATCAGCTACGTTGATACCGAGACGCTTGAGCATGCGGTCCCCTATGAAATTTATTATCTTGAAAACCAGGACCCCAAGGACCTTGCAGAGGTACTTACGAAACTTATCCAGGAAACCGTAAAGGACAAGGAGGGCAAAGTCGAAAGTGTTGTAAAGAAGACGGAAGAAGAAATAGTTATCGTACCGGACGAAAATACCTTCGCCATCATCGTTTATGCATCAAAGAAAAATCAGGAATGGATTAAAAAGTTAATAACCAGCTTAGATAGGCGCAGACCGCAGGTCCTCATTGATTGCACACTTGTTGAGATTCGTCGAGAAGATACATTTGAATATGACCTGAATATTGTTGCCGCTGGAACAGGAGCTACTGCAGAGGTTACTAAAAACGTTATACTGCCTCCTATAACAGGAACAAAGACTCCTCCTTTCAATAATAAATATGAAGTGGCCTCTCATCCTTCTGATACTGATACTCAAGGGAGTGTTTTTTACAGCGACAGCCGCATACAAGCCCTTCTTAAGGCAATACAGACAAAAGATTATGGCAGAGTTCTTGCCAAACCGAAAGTTCTTGTTGATGACGGGTCCGAGGGTACTATTTCCACAACAGACGAAACGACTTATCAAAAACAAACTGTTCAGATTACCGGCACGGACAACCAACCCCTTACGACAACTGATTTTGTGGCGGTAACTGCGAAAATCGAACTTAAAATTACACCCCATATAAGTGAGGGCGAATTACTCCGCCTTGAAGTTTTGATGTTGAGGGACGATTTTTTAAATCGGCCTGGTGGTAACCTTGCCGCTCCTCCCGATAAAACAACCAGTCAGGTTCAGACTACCGTCTTTGTTCCCGATGGCAAAACCATTATTCTCGGCGGACTGGTTAAACTTAACCAGCAGAAGGGAGGCTCGAAGGTCCCTATACTTGGAGACCTTCCCATCGTTGGAGGACTTTTCAGAAATGTAACTGATTCCGATACAGAGTCTAAGTTGTATGTATTTCTAAAAGCCAACATCGTCAGGCCCTCCGTAGAATTGCAGGACTTGCAGGCGATATCCCAAAGTCACCGCGATGCTTTTGAAGAAGGTGAGACGGAATTCCAGAAGACCGAGGATTTTCCCTGCATTAAACCGAAGCTGATGGAGCCGGCGAAGGTGCTCGATGAATTGTAAAATATGAAAGATTTACTCATACAGACTGCCCAACGGACGGGTGTGGTTAATGCTCAGCAGCTTACCGATTACCTTGAAAACAACAAAAATGAAAAATCCCGGCTGGATGATGTTGTGCTGGCCTGTCCGTATTTTACAGAAGACGCGGTTTTGAAACTTTTCGCAGCGGCTTTGGGCTGGGAATATCTGAGCGATGTTTCACCGAAGGATGTTCCTTCTGAATTTATCGAAAATGTCCCCGCGACGTACGCGCAACATCATTTTCTCATCGGTATGAAAAAAGACCCGCACGATAAAGAGCTTGTCGTTGTTCTGTCAAAACCGCTCGATGCCAACGCCCTCGATAATGTCTCGAAGATGACGGGGCTATCTGTCAGGCCGGCGGTCGCTACGCGTGCCGCCATTACCGCCGCCATTGATGTTGCCTACGAACAGCGGACCACTGTCATAGAGGACGTGGCTGACGAGCTCGATTCGCAAAATCTCGAACAGCTCGTCGATGAGGTAGCGACCAGCGATGACCTTTTAGACGTTGTGAATCGTCCGCCTGTCATCAGGCTGGTTAACGATATTCTTTTTCGCGCTTTGCAATTACGGGCGAGTGATATTCACGTTCATCCGTACGAAACTAAAATCCAAATCCGCTACCGTATCGACGGAATTTTGTACGATACGCTGAGTCTGAACCGCAACGTGCTGCCTTTGATTATCTCGCGTATCAAAGTCATGGCTGGTATGGACATCGCTGAACGGCGTATGCCGCAGGACGGGCGATGCAGCGTCCGGCTCGGTCAGCGCGAAATCGACCTTCGCGTCAGCACGGTGCCGACAAGTTACGGTGAGCGGAGCGTGCTGCGAATTCTCGATAAAAGCTCCGGCATTTACACACTCGACGAACTCGGTCTATGGAAGGATGACCTGAAAAAATTCGACACGCTGCTTGGCCGCTCGCACGGAGTCATCTTTGTTACAGGGCCGACGGGTTCAGGCAAAAGCACGACGCTTTACGCGTGTCTGAACAGAATTAATTCGGCGGAAAAAAATATTATTACCATCGAAGACCCAATCGAATACCAGCTTGAGGGTATCAGCCAGATTCAAGTCGCCAGCAAAAAGGGTATGACATTCGCCACGTCGCTGCGTCACGTTTTGCGTCAGGACCCGGATGTCATAATGATTGGTGAGGTCCGCGACACGGAAACCGCGCGAATGGCGATACAGTCGTCTCTGACCGGGCACCTTGTTTTCAGCACTTTGCACACCAACGACTCTGCCGGCGCTATAAGCCGACTTTTGGATTTGGGTGTCGAGCCGTATTTAGTCAGTTCCTCGCTGATTGCGGTAATGGCGCAGCGTCTTGTCCGGAAGGTTTGTCCTGACTGCAAACAGCCCTACGACCCGCCGGTGCACGAATTGCGGGAACTCGGCATTGCTGAATTTATACAAAAGTCCCAGAACGCACCGAGTTTTTTCGTCGGGGCAGGCTGTGACCGGTGTTTTAATACAGGCTATCGGGGCAGAACGGGCGTATATGAGCTTATGATGATTAGCGTCGATATTCAGGACCTGGTTTACAAAAGGGAAAGTGCCGGGACTATCAAACGAGTTTCGCTGAACGAAGGGCTTCAGACGCTGCGAATGGATGGGGCCAGAAAAGTTCTTGCTGGAATTACGAGCGTGGCGGAAGTTTTAAGGGTGACGCAGGCTGATATAATGTAGGTGAATTATGCCGAGATTTCAATATATAGCCATTGCCGCCGACGGTAAAAAGACCAAAGGCACGATTACCGCCGAAAGCCCCTTCGCTGCGCGCAAACAACTTAGAGGCCGCAATATCCATCCCGTTACGGTCGAGGAAATTACATCCGATGACAGCAGGGCGGGCGTATTCGCGTTTCTGTCCAGAAGGAAGAAGACGCAGTTGATTGATTTTACCAAGCAGATGTCAACGCTTCTGAATTCCGGCATCAAGCTGACCGAGGCGCTTTCAGTTATGACGATGCAAATTTCCAACCCGGTGTTTAAGAACGCAATCAGCGACGTGCGTGACCGCGTTATGAGCGGTGAATCTTTTACCGACGCCATAAAAGACTACAGTGATTATTTCGACGTCATTTATGTAAGTATGGTACGCGTCGGTGAAATGACAGGTTCGCTCGGTGACAGCTTCGCGACAATAGCGGGTTTTATGGAAAAGCGCCAGCGGGTCGAATCAAAGGCAATTACCGCCATGGTTTACCCTGTAATTCTTATAATATTTTGCCTGGCTGCCGTTATCATTCTTACAACTACCGCGATACCCAAAATCACTGCGCAAATCGCCGCCACGGGTCAGGAGCTTCCTTGGATTACAAGACAAGTAATGAACGTCAGCTACATTCTCACAAGCTGGTGGGTTATTGTGGTAATTGCCGCTATCATTGTCGCTGTAATAGTGCTGAGACGTTTTGTGAAAACGCAAAAAGGTGCGTATATGCGGGACAAACTTCTGCTGTCGTTGCCGTTGTTCGGCCCGCTCATCAAACAGCGAGTCGTAGCGCGATTTGCCTCGACGCTTTCGACGCTTCTAAGTTCGGGGCTTTCAATGTCGGACTCTCTTCGCGTTGTGGCGGAAGTTACGGGCAACACTTTGATGAAGCACGCAGTTCAGCAGGCGCGTGAAAGAATTATCGCAGGAGCCGATATCGCCACTCCGCTTCGCGACAGCGGAGTCATTGACCCGGCCATCGCGCACATGGTCGCAGTCGGCGAAAAAAGCGGGGAACTCGAAAAAATGCTCAAAAACATAAGTGAAAACCTCGAGGCTTCATCCGACGTAGTCATCGAAAGGTTGAGCGCGGCACTGGAACCTGTTATTATCATTTTTATGGCGGCAATAATCGCTGTAATAGCTTTTGCTACGATACTGCCTATTTTGCAGATTTCGGCAATAGGACTTAAATAATCGCGTTGCATTTAGGAGTTGACTGATATGAAAAAAGAAAAAATAAATCGCAGATACGGGTTTACCCCGTTAGATAGTTCAAAAACGAAGATGAATTTATGCTTGAGGCGTTATCTGACTGAACAGGCACATCTGAATTCGCGTCAATATCGAACGGGGTTTACGATGGTTGAATTGATGGCGGTGCTGATTATTATCAGCCTGCTCGCAACCGTTGTCACCATTAATGTGGTTTCCAAAATTGACCAGGCCAGAGTTACATCCACCAAAGCCAACCTGAAAATTCTTCAGAACGCCGTCAGTCAGTTCAAGATGGACACAGGCCGTTTTCCCACGGAGGAAGAAGGCTTGAATTGTCTCGTTGAGCAGCCGACGGATGTCACCAGCTGGGAGCCTGGTGGTTACCTCCAAACCACCGAGATTCCAAAGGACGCGTGGGGACGCGACTTCATCTTTGAGCTTTATCCTGAAAGCGGAAAACCCTTTGTAATCAAAAGCCTCGGCGCCGATGGTGAAGAAGGGGGTGAGGGCTATGATAAGGACCTTTTCAGCACCGATGCCAACTGACAAGCAGCGGTCCGAACGCGGACTACTATTGCCGGCCTTTACGCTTGCCGAGCTGGTGGTAGTGATTCTCATAGTTTCCCTGATTATTCTTTTGGCAGGCTCAAATCTCTACGGCCTGCTTGTAAAAAATACGTTCAGGGGCCAGCTTCAGGAAATCGTATCGGCAATGCAGATGGCTGGCAACAGCGCCGCTGAAACAGGAAGGAGATACGAGGTTATTTTCGATTTATCGTCGCAAAGCTATTTGCTGCGTCAGATTACGACGCCGGACCTTTTTGCCGACGTACTCGAAGATGAAATAATTACCTCAAATGAGCTGGGCGATAATTGCCGTATCATATACGTAATTTTTGACGATGGTGTCTATACCAACCAGGACATTGCCAAATTCCGCGTGGGACGGTCCGGCTGGCAATGCGGCGGCAAAATTGTTTTTGTCGATGCCTCGGAACGCCCATATTCCATTATTGTCAACAGACTCAACAGGAATGTCACCCTCAGCGATGGTGACGTTGATATCCTGCTTCCGAAAAGCCCGGAGGAAGTTCCGTTTTAAAAAATGAAAAGCTTTAAACAACATACTGTTTGTCATATGCGATATGCCGCTCGAGCTTTTTGCCTTATGGAAGTTGTAGCGGCGCTGACAATACTGGTGTTTCTGACCATAAGCATCCTGACCGTTTATGACCGGTGTATGGACGCCGCCGCTGATTCGACTCTGAAAATGCAGGCCTTCGAAGTGGCGAGGGAAAATATGGAAAATCTTCTGTCGATGGACTCTGTGGAGCTAAAGGTCGAAAATGGCCAGTCGGAATTATACCCCGATATACTCTGGCAGACGTCGGTTGAGAGTTTTTACGAACCATTGACCAGCCGAACGTGGCTTCAGGCAACCTGCGCAGCCAACTACATCGATATTTCCGGCAACGAACAGACAATCGAATTGAGACACTGGCTGACAGAGCTGTCGCAGGAAGATTTACTCAAAATGGCCGACCAGAATGAACCCAATATGCCGCGAACAAACGAACCTAATGCGGCGAATCCTGTTGAACCGAACGCTCTAAAATAAAATACCGTGAAAAAAAACTTTGACAATATCGCGAATCGAAAGGGCTTCTCGCTGGCGGAAGTCCTCGCGGCAATGACAATAGGTGCTATGGTTCTCATTGCTGTTATCGCGGTGTATAATCGCGCACAGAGCGCCGCTGCCGCCATATCGCGCCATCTCGACAGCGAGAGGCTGACTTCGGAAGTCTTGCAGCGAATCGCCGAGGACCTTGACGGGATTATCGATGCCGGCAAAAACGTCAAAATTACCCTTCGAAATAAATGGGAAGGTCACGGCCTGCACACCGCAAGGCTCGAAATCATCAAAAATGTTTACGACGACCAGCAACGACCCCAGCTGCTTGAAAAAATTGTCTGGCAGGGCAATTTCGACTACGACGGCGGCAGCGGAGGGCTGGTGCTGTATCGCAGCCACAGCGGCATAGCTTATGAAGACAAACTGCTCGAAGAGTTCAAAGATGATTTTGAAAGGGAGCTTTTTGTGCCCGTCTGTTCGGGTGTGACATATTTTGCCGTGGAAATACCGCAGGGCGACCAGGTACGTGACTTTTGGGAAGCAGATGCGCTTCCTGCCGGTGTGCGTGTCTCGCTTTCGTTTACCGAACCGGTCAAAAGTGCGGCCGGTGTGCTGGATGTCCCCGATTTCGATAGAATCATACGCACCGTCGCTATCGACAGAACCAGGAAAATGAATTTTATTTATGAGCCGCCTCAATTTGAGGACGTGAATCAGCCGCAGGGACCGAACGAATTAAAACAGGAACCGAACGAACCTAATAAACCTGATAAATCCGATGAGACAATTGTACCGCCAATACCACCGAGATAATTTCAGGCGATGTAATCGCCCTGGTATCGTGCTTATGCTGACCATCGTGCTGCTGGTCATACTCTCGCTGGTCGGTTATATGCTCGTTACTCGCATCGCTTCGCAGCGGCACCGCAACCAGTACATCATAGACTACCAGGTCGCGCGATATGCGTGCGATTCCGCCATAAAGTACGCCCTCGTGGCCCTGACCGATGTGAACACCTCGCGGCTTATCTCTCGTCCGAATGAACCGGATTTTTCGGATTTGTTTGCCCTCGACGACGAGCAGTATAAAAAAATACTGGATGACTGGGCGCGTCAGAATGCGGCCAACCAGGCCCATGATTCGAATTTGACCGATGTCACCGAGATGCCATCGGTCGCGGAATTTGAAAGCCCGAATGACTTTAACGATTTAAGTGATGCCAACAGGCTTTTTGCCGCCGTGGATATGAATGAGCTGAAACCTGCCTTCATCCCAGGCCCTTATGGTCCGGCCTGGCCTTATGTTATAGAACCACTCGAATTTCAAATCGGTTCGGCCACCGTAAAAATCGAAATCGAGGACGAAAACGCCAAATTCCCGCTCGGCTGGTCAATGCTCGATGAAAAAGAAGGCCAGCGAGAGGGCAAAGCGGGCTTCGAAACTTTTTGTGAGTGGATGAAACTGGACCGCAATGAAATTGATGCTCTCGAATCGCAGGCGGGTGATGTAGCCGGGATAAAGACCTTCAAACTCGATTTCAAGACCACACAGACAACGCCGCCGGCTGTTCCGACGCCAGTAGCAAGGCGAAGCAGAAGGGGGCGGCGAGCGAGGCCGCAAACTACTACGATTTCTTCGGTTACACATACCGCGGATTTCGCGAAGCTTTTCCATAGCGGTCTTATCGACCTCGATGCTCTTGCCAAACCAACCACTGCCGGAAGCGAGCGGCAGGAGTCCGCTCTGAAATACCTGGGAGTCTGGGCTTCTAAAAGTGTCAACATCAATACGGCTCCGCGCCATGTGCTCGAAGCGGCCTTTGCCTTCGGTGGTGACGGTGAAAAAATTGCCGACGAAATCATAAAACGCAGGCGCATCCAGCCTTTTAACAGTATCGACGAACTGAAAAGGGACAGGACACTGCTGCGGTATTCCGATTCCATTAAAAAGACGGAAAAATATATTACGACTACCAGCGACTTTTTCACCATCCGTGTTACCGCCACAAGCGGTGTTGCGCGGGTGTCGGCCATTATCGCCGTGACAATGGCGGATAAAAAAATGCAGAAAATCGCCGTGCTTTGAGGCTGAAACTTTTTCGAAACGCAGGACCGCTATGACGAACCTGAAAATATTTAAAAACCTTAAAACTTACAAAGACTCTTTCAAAGGCTCGCTCGAGATAAA
>Ga0315273_10009941_pt1 | contig 12103 bp, 13 predicted proteins | sample YL17G02_0_MG_FD_205753 | JGI IMG/M metagenome (GOLD analysis project Ga0315273, IMG submission 205753) | Sediment microbial communities from Yellowstone Lake, YNP, Wyoming, USA - YL17G02_0 | ecosystem: Environmental > Aquatic > Freshwater > Lake > Sediment | place: USA: Wyoming | collected... | reverse complement strand
TCGTTTCGTTGCCCCCCGAGATTGCGCCAGTGTGCAAGTGCGGCGACTGCCTTGGCAATGTGGGTTTCGGTAATCACCTGTTTGACTTCCAGGATGCGGCCCGGATGCATGCTGAATGAACGCAAACCCAGGGCCAGCAGCAAACGTGTACAGCGGCGGTCACCGGCCATTTCTCCACACACGGTCACGGGAATGCCCAGGGCATTGCCGCTGGTGAAAATCATCTGCAGCAGGCGTACGACACCGGGGTGCAAAGGATCCAGCAGGTGCGCGACCTGCTCGTCGACGCGGTCGGCAGCCAGTGCATACTGGAGCAAGTCGTTGGTACCGACCGACATGAAATCGAGATGCATCCCCAGGTCTTCCATGGCCAGGGCGGCTGCAGGTACCTCGATCATGCCGCCGAGTGGCATGTTGGGATCGAAGGCATAACCCTGTTTTTGCAATTCCACGCGCGCCTCCTTTAGCAGGGATTTCACCATCAGGATTTCGTTGACGCTGGTCAGCATGGGAATCAGGCAACGAACCTTGCCGGAGGCACTGGTGCGCAATATGGCACGCAACTGGGTCTTGAACAGGTTGGTATCACGCAAACACAGGCGGATGGCGCGCAGTCCCAGGGCCGGATTGACGGACGAACGCAGCAGTGTAAAGTCGATCGCATCACTGGTCTTATCCGCGCCGAGGTCCATGGTGCGAATAGTCAGTGGCATGCCATCCAGGGTCGCCAGCGCGCCAGTGTACTCAGCTACCTGGGTTTCCTCGTCAGGCGCTTCGCCGCGCAGGTACAGGAATTCCGTACGATACAGGCCAATGCCGTCTGCTCCCAGTTCAACTGCCAGTTTCAGCTCGTCTTCCCGTTCGGCATTCGCCTGCAGGCTGATCAGCTCCCCGTCGATGCTGCGGGATGGCAACTCGCGCGCCAGTTCCAGCGACTTGCGGAAACCGGACGTGATGCGCTGAACTTCATGGTAGTGATCAAGGAAGGCTTCATCGGGATCGGCATATATCACGCCCAGCCTGCCGTCGAGAATCAGGGTTTCGCCCTCGCGCAGCAGGCTGCGCGCGTGGTGCACGCCAAAAACCGCCGGTATGCCGAGGGAACTGGCCAGGATGGCAGCATGGCTGTAGGGACTGCCGTGCTCGGTGACAACGCCCGCTACACCCCGTTCATGCAATGCGGCCAGTTCGCCGGGTGTCAGCTCGTAGGCGATCACCAGGGTATCGGCGAGCCGGTCCGGGATGTTGTCAAAAACCTTGTCGCTGCTGCCAAGGCTCAATTTTCTTTGCACCAACCGGACGACCTGGATGACGTCCTCGCCCCGCGAACGTATGTATTCATCGTCCATCTGGCGGAATTCGGTGAGGATTTTTTCCAGCTGGGATTGCAGCGCCCATTCAGCATTGCACAGGTTTTCACGAATACGCGCTTCAGAGGCGTCGCGTATGGTGAAATCGCTGAGCATGAGGATGTGGATCTGGATGATTTCGCTGGCCGTGGCACCCGCTTTCCGGCTGACTCTAGCGGCCAGCTGTTCCAATTGCTCGTGGGCAGCAGCCAGTGCCTGGTGAAACCGGAGTACTTCCTTCTCCACCTCGCCGGGCTGGATCCTGAATTCTCCGATTTCGAGTTCATTGCGCTCCGCGAGGTGGATCTGGCCGATTGAAATGCCCCTGGCAACGGCATGGCCGGTCAATGCAAGCGTCATTTTCGTGTCTCGCGTACCCGGCCGGGGCCGTGGAGTCGCCTGCGGTTACCTGCCAGTCTTGTCTTCGTGCTACTCACTTTCACCAAACCGCTGGGCTATCAGGGTCTCCAATTCATCCATGGCCGCGAGTTCGCCATCACCCTCGGTGCGAATCAACAGCACTGTTCCTTTACCGGCTGCAAGGGTAAGCACGCCCATGATGGATTTGCCATTCACCTCGCGATCACCACGCTTGAGCCACACCTGGGCAGCGTGAGTTGAAGCACAATTGACCAGTCTGGAGGCCGCGCGGGCATGGAGCCCCAGCTTGTTGACGATGGTGACTTCCCGTTCAATCATTTTTTACATTCCCTGATATCGCGCATGGCACCCTCCGTGGCAATTTTTACCAGCTGGCGCAAGGGCTCGGATCGATACGTCCAGGTCCGGATCAACATGGCGAGGTTGAGCCCGCTAACTACGGCCACATCGGGCATGCCGCACAATTCCGTGGCGAAATTACACGGACTGGCACCACCCAGGTCCGCCAGTATCAGCACGCCTTTGCCCTGGTTGGCGCGGTCCATGACCCGCTTGATGTCATCACCACCGGTTTTTTCCAGCGCTGACTGCTGGAAGGAGACCGTCAACACATCGTCCAGGGGTTGACCAAGGATGAATTGCGCAACCTCAAGCAATGACTGACCAATGTTTCCATGCGTCAGTAATATCAAGCCAGTATTGGCCAGTCCCGTGTTTGCTCCGCCGCTGTTCATGGCTCGCTCTCGCGGTGATGTACAACCACCGGGCTGAACTGCGTGCGTAAGTGCGCAGCCAGGCGATTGACCAGGTAAACCGAACGGTGCTTGCCACCGGTGCAGCCGATGCCAATAGTGACGTAACTGCGCTGGCTGTTGCGGACCTCTGGCAACCAGCGTAGCAGGAAGCCCAGTATGTCCTCGAATAACTCGCTGACCGATGAATCCTGCTCAAGCCATTCCTTCACGGCGGTATCCAGCCCGCTCAAAGGGCGCAGGTGTTCCACCCAGTAGGGGTTGGGCAAATGCCGGGCATCAAAAAGGAAATCGACGTCCTGGGGCACGCCGCGCTTGAATGCAAAGGATTCCAGCACCACGGTCATTGCCTGGTTTTCAGCGCCAATGGATTTCCAGACCTGGCGCCGCAGCTGGTGGATATTGATATCGCTGGTGTCGATGACCCAGTCCGCCCGGTCCTGTAAGGGTTGCAGCAGTCGCTTTTCCCGATCTATGGCTTCCGGTAAAGCGAGCTGGTCCTGGGTCAATGGATGGCGGCGGCGGGTTTCGCTGAAGCGCATGATGATGGCTTTACTGTCTGCGGTCAGGAACAGCAGCTGATTGGGCAGGCCACCTTGCGAAATTTCGTCCAGCCAGGCCGGGATTCGTTCCAGTTCGGGACCGCGTGCGCGAGCGTCAATGCCCAGCGCCACGCGCGAGTACATTGCAGGGTCATTTCCCAGGTGTCGCGCAAACTCTGGGAGCAAGGCCGCAGGCAGGTTGTCCACGCAGTAAAAACCCAGGTCCTCCAGCGCATGTAAGGCAGTGGTTTTGCCGCCCCCGGACAGGCCACTGACCAACACCAACTTTTGCCCTTCCGGCCGGTTGGTCCCGCTGTTCACTGTGACGGGCCCTCCTCTGTTTGGTGGAGCAACATGCTGTGTCGTTCAAGGAAGGCGGCCGCGGCGTCGTAACCCTTCATTTTCAACATGAAGTCCCGGACCGCGGCTTCGACCATGACTGCGAGGTTGCGGCCCGCCACTACCTGCAAGGTGATGCTTGGAATTTCCAGGCCCAGCACCTGCTGTGAACCGGTGTCGCCACGGAGCCGGTCCGTAACGGGTGCCTGTCCCTTCTCGTCCGGCAGTTCAAGGCAAATGATCAGGCGCAAGTATTTGTTGAGCTTGATTGCAGTATCGCCAAACATCTGGCGAACATTCAGCACGCCCAGGCCCCGAACTTCAAGGTAGTCCTGCAGTGCTGCCGGGCAGGTGCCGTCAATTATGTCCGGAGAAATCCGGGTAAACTCCGGCGCATCGTCGGCAATCAGGCGGTGCCCGCGGGTAATCAGTTCCAGCGCCAGTTCACTCTTGCCGCAACCGGACTCACCCGTTAGAAGCACGCCGATGGTGAATACTTCCATGAACACACCATGCAGGGTTGTGCGGTCCGCGAGACCGCGAGCGATGTAATACTGCATGTAATTAACCAACTCATGCGCAGGCAGATTGGAGCGCATGAGTGCCGTTGAGGTCCCGGCAAAACACGCCGCAATGCTTTCCGGTACATGCAATCCGTCGCCTGCGAGGATCATCATGGGACGCCCCGCCAGCAGTTGTTTCATCGTATGGCTGAGATCTTCACTGGACAGGTTTTGCAGATAGGTGCATTCCGCGTCTCCCAGTATCTGCACCTTGTTGGGGTGTATCAGGTTGAGGAACCCGGCCAGCGTAGGCCGCGTGCTGATATCGCTGCTGGTTATTCCAGTTCCCGGATCACTGATTGGTTCGCCAACCCAAAGCAAACCCAACCTGTCGGACAGGGCAGCAATCAAATCCAGTGTTGTAAGGGAGCGCATCACACGGGAAAGTATTACAGGATCAGAGATTGAATGCCACGCAGGCTACTGGTTTGCAACTGGGCCTGGCAACCGGGCTGTGCAACCAGGAGTGATTAATGCCGGGCGCCCAATGTTTCGGCAGAACGGCTGCGTGGCCCGTTGCTGGACAGCAGTTGCAGCAGTGCGCTGGCGCTTTCCGCCTCACGCAGGGCCTTGAGCAATTCCGGGTCACTGAACAGCCCGGCAAGGCGCGCCAGCAGCTGCAAGTGGTCTTCCGTGCTATTTTCCGGCACCGTCATTGCGAACAGCAGATCCACCGGCTCTCCATCCACGGCATCGAATGGCAGCGGATTCTTGAGGCGGATAAAGGAAGCCTGGATGGGACGATTTCCTCTGACCCGGCCGTGCGGAATAGCCACGCCTTTACCGAGTCCGGTGCTGCACAGACGTTCGCGCTCGCTCAGGCTTTCAAAAATCTCGCGCGCCGAAAGATCGCCACTGTCGCTGGCCAGTTGCTCACTGATGATTTCCAGCAACCTCTTCTTGCTGCTGGTTTCCACACCCAGGCGTATGCTTTCTGAACCAAGCAAATCACTTATTAGCATAATTCTTGTTCTTCTTGTGGTAGCCAGGACCGGTTTGTAAGTTAGCTGGCTTTCCCTTCCGGCGACGTCGGGATTTCGTCGCGTGATACCTGGTGATTACTCTTGCGATCCTTGTGGCGCCTGACCTGTTTATCCAGCTTGTCTACCAGTTCATCGATGGCAGCATACATGTCGTCATTGGAGGCGGTGGCAAAAAGCGACTTGCCGGCAGTGTGAAGGGTGGCCTCGGCTTCATTGCGGTACTTTTCCACGGTAAGAACCACGTTCAGGGAGATCACGTGGTCAAAGTGACGGGAAATCCGCTGCATCTTGTCGTTGATAAACGTGCGCAGCGCCGGGGTTATTTCCACATGATGTCCGGTAATGTTTGGTTGCATAGTGATCTCCTTCTGGAATGACGTGCAGAACCCGGCCGGAATTACCCGTTTGGGCAAAGACTTTTCAAATGGTAGAGCTTGTCGTCGGGTTTGCGGGCAGAGGCCAAAACAGGTGATTGATTCCATAACGATGGGGGGTCATTAGTCTTTTAATTCTATACTCGAATCGAGTTCTTTCCTAGTGCTAAACCCCAGAGCTAGATTTTATGCGCCATGCCGGATTTCCGCAGCGCGGCCTGGCGTCGGTATTCCCTGCGTCGTTCAGCACTGGAGCCGATTCCTATTGATTCGCGATACTTGGCAACGGTCCTGCGCGCTGCAAGAATTCCAAACTCCTGTAGCAGTCCGGACAGTTCCTCGTCGCTCAAAGGGCTGGAATCCGGCTCGTTGTCGAGCAGAACCTGCAGCCGTGCCTTGACTGCGGTGGCGCTCACGGGAATACCGTTGCTGGTCTGGACATGGCTGGAGAAGAAATACTTCATTTCGTAGATGCCACGGGGCGTCAACATGTACTTGCGTGTCGTGGCGCGGGAAACGGTTGATTCATGCACTCCGATCAATTCTGCGATCTGCCGCAGCACCAGGGGTTGCATTGCCACTTCACCGTTGGTGAGGAAATCCTGCTGCATATCGACAATGGATTGGGCCACATTCATCAGCGTTCGATTGCGCATTTCCAGGCTGGACAACAGCCAGCGAGCCTCCTGCAGCCGGCCTTTGAGGTATTCCGCGTCCTTTCCCCCGGACTTGCGCAACAGGTCAATGTAGTAACCATTCAGCCGCAACCCCGGGTTGTTTTCCGGATTGAGGCTGACCTGCCAGGTATCGTTAACCCTGGTTACATACACATCGGGCACCAGGTATTCGTCCCGGCGATTGTCGTAGCGGGCGCCCGGGCGAGGATCCAGCGACTGGATGAGGTGCAGTGCCGTGAGCACATCGTCTTCACTGGCCCCGGTGTGGCGCCGCAATTCTGCCAGGTCATGCCGGGCCACGAAATCCAGATAATCCCTGGCTATACGCAAGGCAAGTTCCCGGCCCGGCGTGCCTGCGGGTATGACAGACAGCTGGATGCGTATACATTCTCCCGGGCTGCGGCTGGCGACACCGACGGGTTCCAGGCGCTGCACACGGTGCAATACAGCCAGCACTTCGGCTTCGTCCACCAGGTATTCCGGCGCAAGGCTGGCACGAATATCTTCAATGCTGTCCTGCAGCAGTCCGTCGTCGTTGAGACCATAGACTATGGCGATGGCGATGGCGGCATCAACAGGGCTGAAATAGCTCAGATTGATCTGCCACAACAGATGATCGCGCAGGGTCTGGTCGCTGCTGTCGGCGATCTGGAGCTCAGCGTCAAAAGTCCCTTTGTCATTGCTTTCCGGCCACTGGTTATCCAGCGGCAAACCTTCGTCCCAGTCTTCTTTGTCCTGGAATTCCTGGTCCACCTCCTCGTTTTCCCGATTTGCCGGTTCCCGCTCACTGAACGTGTCAGTTGCTTCCGTGTCGCCCTGGGATTCCCCTTCAGTTCGCTCCAGGATCGGATTGGAATCAAGGGCATCCTGGATGTATTCGCGCAGCTCAATCCGGTTCAGCTGCAGCAAGCGGATGGCCTGCTGCAACTGGGGCGCCAGCGCAAGTTTCTGTGTGAGCCTCAGTTGGAGCGATTGTTCTGCCATTGGGTTAGCTTGCCTGAAGCGGGTTTTCGCTGTTACACGCCACTAGAGACTGAATTCCTTGCCCAGGTAGACATCCCTGACCTCGCTGTTTGCCAGGATGGCGTCCGGCTGGCCCGACGCGAGCACGCTGCCGTCGTTGAGTATGTAGGCGTAATCACAGATTCCCAGGGTTTCCCGCACGTTGTGGTCGGTGATCAATACGCCGATGCCCAGCTCGGTCAAATGCCGCACGATACGCTGGATTTCGCCCACGGAAATAGGATCAATACCGGCAAAGGGCTCGTCCAGCAGCATGAACCTGGGCCGCGCGGCCAGGGCGCGTGCAATCTCTACCCTGCGCCGCTCTCCTCCTGACAGGCTGACACCCATCTGGTCTGCGAGGTGGGCAATGCCAAGGTCTTCCATCAGCAAGCCCAGTGTTTCCTCGCGCGCCTCCCTGGTCATGCCCTTGCGAATCTCGAGGATGGCGAGGATGTTGTCGCGTACAGACAGCTTGCGAAATATTGACGCGTCTTGTGGCAGGTAGCCGACGCCCAGCCCTGAGCGTACATTGACCGGTTCATGGGTAATGTCGGCATCGTTGATCAGGATGGCCCCGCCATCGACGGGAATCAGGCCAACGATCATGTAGAAACAGGTGGTCTTACCGGCGCCATTGGGGCCAAGCAACCCCACGACCTGGCCGGGCCTGACATCCATGGAAACATCACGCACGACTTCACGCTTGCCATAGGTTTTGCGCAAATTTTCAGCCCGAAGCATCTTCAGTTCCCTTGGTTTCAGTAGCGCGTTCGGGGGCTTCCGCCGGCGTCTTTCCGTCCGCTGGGTCCTTCGCCGGTGATTTATCCGGCTTGGTGCTGATTCCCGGCACAACCTCCGGCGCCAGCTCAATGCGAATCCGGCCGTTGTTGTCTCCACCGCTGCCCTGGAAGCGCTGCAGATTCATGTCGTAGGTCAGAACCTCACCGCTGATGTGGTATTGCGGGTGGTTGACATCTGCGTTGCCGGTCAACGTGACCATGCCGGTAACTACCTGGTAGCTGATGGTGTTGGCCGTGGCGGTAACCAGCCCTTCCTTCTCGATTTCCTGTTGCAAGAACACAGGTTTGCCGGTCAGGACCACAAGGCGCACGCGTCCATCGGCATTTTCGACTTCCGCAACATCTGCCTTGACCAGCAAGCTGCCCTGGCGAATTTCCACGTTGCCCCGAAGGATGGCCTTGCCATCTCCCAAGGTCCCCTCGGTGGTATCTGCGTTCACCAGCAACTGTTGCTTGCGGTCACTTTCCAGTGCATGCAGCAGGGACGGGCAACTGAGCGCCAGCAGCAATAGCAGGCGGATGTTCAATTCACGGAGTTGCATAAAATGCGCGCACCTTGTCCAGCAGTTCATAGCTGTTATTTTTCATATCCAGTTTCATACCTACGGCTTCAACATGGTCGCTGTTCTGGGCAATGGTGACGTGGGCATCCGTGCTGGCTGTCCGCGGTGTAACGTTCAACATGACATCCCGCGTGCGAATTTGCAGGGTATCGCGGGAGTTTCTGTTTTGCCTTGATAAATCAACAGTTCCGACCAGGGAAACATGTTCCCGGTCCGCGGTAATGATTGCAGAGTCCGCGCTAATGTACCATTCATCGTCTTCCAGCTGAATCCTGATCCGGGGATTTTCCACCGTGCCAATCTGACTACTGGCGTTGTTACGCAAAATTGGCGCGTCCATCTGGAGTTTCATTGCCCCGTTTTCATCCAGCAGTTGTGCATTAAAATTCCACAGGGCGTAATTAAGGCGGGTGTCGAGTTGCTCCATGGGCGCGCTGTTCGGCTCGGTAGGGTCGCGCGCGACCCACCACGAGACAACGGCCAGCGCCGACAGCACAATGACATTGCGCCATGTGGTTCGCCGGATCACGGTCGCAGGAAATCCTGCAGCAAGATATTGTCCAGGCCCCGCGCCGCCAGGATCAGGTGACAAATTTCCCGTACCGCTCCCTTTCCACCGGAATTTTCGGTTACCCAGTGGACCCGGCTTTTCACCACGGGATCGGCGTCTGCAACCGTGACCGAAAGCCCCACCCGTTCCAGTAGCGGGATATCCAGCCAGTCGTCACCCGCATAGCAGACCTGCTGTTCTTCCAGCCCGGTTTTTTGCAGCAGGTGGTTAAATGCATCCAGCTTATTGATGCAGCCCTGGTACAGCAGGGTAATGCCGAGTTCCTCCGCCCTGCGCTGTACGATGGCAGAGGTCCGGCCGGTTATTATCGCCACCGGGATATCGAATCGCTGCAATGCCTTGATTCCAAAACCGTCACGGGTAGAAAAGGCTTTCATTTCGTTACCCGCCTGGTCGTAATAGAGGTTGCCATCGGTAAGGACTCCGTCGACATCCAGAGCCAGCAGACGGATATTTGCCGCTCGTTCCAGCAAGAGCGGGTCGATTGGCTGCCGGGTGAATTCAGCCATTCAGACCACGCCAGCTTTCAATAGGTCCTGGAAATTCAGCACCCCGACCAATTGATTGTCTTCATTGATCACCAGAAGGCCCTGGATCTTGTAGGTTTCCATCATGTGGGCGGCCTCGGCTGCCAGAGCCTGTGGCCTTATGTACCTGCCACCCCGGGTCATGACGGCACTTATGGGCGTTGTACGGATATCCAGCCCGGTATCGAGAGTCCGCCGCAGGTCCCCGTCCGTGTAGATGCCTGCCACCTTCCCGTCAGCATCTATTACCGCGCTCATACCCATGCGTTTACGGGTAATCTCCAGGATGGTTTCACTGACCGTAGCGCTTAGCTTGACTCGCGGAATATCACTGCCACTGTGCATGATGTCGCGAATATGTAGCAGAAGCTTGCGGCCGAGCTGGCCTGCAGGGTGGGAACGGGCAAAATCCTCACGCGTGAATCCACGTGCTTCCAGCAGCGCCACGGCCAGGGCGTCTCCCATGACCAGTGCAGCCGTGGTGCTTGAAGTGGGTGCCAGGCCCAGGGCGCAGGCTTCCTTCTCGACGCTGACGTCAATATGGATATCGGCGTGCCGGGCGAGTGTCGTGGCTGCATTCCCGGTCATGGCAATCAGCTTTACGCCGAGGCGTTTGAGCGCGGGCAGGATCTCAATAACTTCACGGGTCTCCCCGGAGTTGGACACGGCCAGCACCAGGTCTTCCTGCTTGATCATACCGATGTCGCCGTGACCTGCGTCGGCTGGATGCATGAAAAAGGCAGGTGTCCCCGTGCTCGCGAGCGTGGCCGCGATCTTGCTGGCAATGTGGCCGGACTTGCCGACACCTGCGACAACGACACGGCCCTTGCACAGCAACATCGCATTGCAGGCCTCGACGAAACTGTCGTCGATTCGGCTGAGCAAGGAAGTGATGGCTGCGGCCTCCGTTTCGATCACGACCCGGCCAAGGTCCAAAATGGCTTGATTGTCCATGCGTGCATTCTACCTGTGAGCAATCATGAATACAGTGCAGCGATCACTTCCGGTATGATGCCCCGGGCGGCGCGAGGCAGTTTCCGAGTAGAGCTTAAGGAAACTCTGATTTATTCAGAGCTTCCTTAACGTATGCGGGCACACCCGCTTTGGCCCTGCATTTAAAGATACATGAAGAAGAGGCACTGCGATTATGAATAGCGACCTGGTTGCGCAAATGATACGAGCTGGCATGCCGGACGCGGAAGTTACGGTTACCGGGGCGGATGGTGTGCACTTCGAGGCCCACATCATCAGCGCTGCATTTGCTGGAAAGACGACATTGCAACGCCACCGCGCTGTTTACGCCACCCTGGGAGAGCACATGGGGAGGGAAATTCACGCCCTGGCCCTGCGTACAGACGTGCCGCCTGGTATTAGCAGGCCCTGACATGGCGACCATTTGTATTGATGGCGGCGTTGCACTGGATGGTGAAATCGCCATATCCGGGGCCAAGAACGCGGTCCTGCCCATCCTGGTAGCCAGTATCCTGGGTGATGAGCCGAGTCATATAGCGAATGTACCGCACTTGCAGGACGTTTCGACCACGATGGAACTGCTTGGCCGCATGGGTGCGCGGCTGGGCATGGATGAGCAGATGAGGGTAGAGATTGACCCGCGGGGTATTGATCACTTCGAAGCTCCTTACGAGCTGGTCAAAACCATGCGTGCGTCCATCCTGGTGCTTGGACCCCTGGTAGCGCGGTACGGTCGCGCCCGCGTATCTTTACCTGGTGGTTGCGCCATCGGCTCACGACCGGTGGATCTGCACCTGCGGGGCCTGAAGCAACTGGGGGCCAAGGTCAGCGTCAGGAATGGCAATATCGAAGCCCGGGCAGAGCGTTTGCGTGGCGCACGGATCATGCTGGATACGGTCACCGTAACCGGTACGGAAAACATCATGATGGCGGCCACCCTGGCCCTGGGCACCACTGTAATTGAAAATGCCGCGCAGGAGCCGGAGGTGGTGGACCTGGCAGAGTTCCTGGTGTCGATGGGTGCGCATATTTCCGGAGCCGGCACCAATACCATCACAGTGGAAGGCGTAGAGCGTCTGCATGGCACGGAATACACGGTGCTGCCTGACCGTATTGAAACCGGCACCTACCTGGTGGCGGCAGCCATTACCAGCGGCCGGGTACGCTGCACCCGTGCTACGCCCCGGCATCTTGATGCGGTGCTGGACCGGCTAAGTGAAGCAGGGGGCGACATTACCAGCGGCGACAACTGGGTTGAGCTGAACATGCATGGCAATCGGCCGCGGGCCGTGAACCTCACGACGGCGCCTTACCCGGCTTTCCCCACCGATATGCAGGCGCAATTCACCGCCCTCAACGCCGTTGCCGATGGCACGGGGATAATCACCGAAACCGTGTTCGAAAATCGCTTCATGCACGTGCAGGAACTCAGACGCCTCGGAGCGGACATCCAGCTCAAGGGCAATACGGCCATTGTCCGGGGCGTTTCCCAGTTGACCGGTGCGCCCATCATGGCCACCGACTTGCGTGCTTCTGCCAGCCTGGTGCTGGCGGGCCTGGTTGCCCAGGGTCAAACCCGCATAGACCGGGTTTACCACATAGACCGTGGCTACGAAAATATTGAGGAAAAACTGGGTCAGCTGGGAGCGCGCATACGACGCATTGGCAGCAGTCACCCTGCTGCATCACCCGGGCCGCTGGAAAC
>Ga0315273_10009939_pt1 | contig 12104 bp, 9 predicted proteins | sample YL17G02_0_MG_FD_205753 | JGI IMG/M metagenome (GOLD analysis project Ga0315273, IMG submission 205753) | Sediment microbial communities from Yellowstone Lake, YNP, Wyoming, USA - YL17G02_0 | ecosystem: Environmental > Aquatic > Freshwater > Lake > Sediment | place: USA: Wyoming | collected... | reverse complement strand
ATTCTCGCGCCGGCGGCGTTTCGTCCGAGGTGCTGGCGTTGCCGTCCGTGGCATGAGGTGGTCCTCCATTTCCACCTCTTTTATCGGCCCGCTGGGCACGAGAAGTTGAGGTTATAGGACGCACTCTAAATACATACGGAGACCCACCGCCCACCGGTCAAACGGGGTGCTCTCGCACGCCCGCCCCTTCACCGCCGGCCGCCCCAGGCACCTTGAAGCGTTGGCAGCTATATTAAGACGTTGGACTTTTTCTGCTGTACCGGGCAATGTCGAGAGAGTACCTTGGCGGCATGGCACGCGCGGCCCGATCCTCCGTGGGCGGCCCGGGCGCCGCGGACAGCGGCGCGTTTGGGCCTGGCGGCCGCCACGCGGCTCCGCGGCCGGCCTCGAAAGGCGGAGAACAAGTAGAATGTCCGCATTCCCCCCTACCTGGTCCGAATAATGACCGGGCTGCGAATGGCTATAGGCTGAACCGAAAGGCGGTTCATCGTTGCAGCAATTGGCAGCGCCTGCAGCGCAGGCTGCGGATCAACAGCGTGCTCGCCAAGGTCCAGCAACTCCGCAGCGAACGCCACTCGCTGACTGGGGGCAAAATTCATTGCGGGCGGGTATGGGGCAATGTCCTCATAGGATAGTTCGAGCAACCACATGTCACCTTCGGCCGCCTTGTCAGTTCCAGGCTTGTAGCGGCTGAGCCTGTAATCTCGACAGATCGTGGGGTAACTTGTGTGACCACCACGCGGTGCGTTGATGCCACGAACATCTGGTCCAGGGTGAAGCACAGGTGTGATGCGTCGGCAGGCCCATGTTGACTGCCCAACTTCGCTGACCGGCGGATCAGCACAAACGACCAGCCTGAGTATTGGCTCAGCGGCTTCGGATAGCCAGCCCAGTGGGATCGGTAACTGGACGCGAACCTTATCTGCTGGCGAGTCGATGTACCCTTGCCATACAACAACAGCGGACCCGGCCGCTGGGGCGATCAGTCGCTGAATGCTTGCTTGGCCGTGACCGAGCGTGCGCTCGACGAGAGTGGCAATATGGTCCTCGTTGACGAGGCGCCTGGCCGTGAGTGTTAGGAAGGCCCTCGCAGTCACAGCAAAGGGCTGAGTACCCGGCATACAATACTTGTGCAACTCCTTCAGCGTGATCGCGGCTTCTCGGGCTAGGATGGGAGCAGTATGTGAGGTCCCTATTCGGTCTTCTGGTAAGCCAATGCCTGAATAGCCCCAGACGCCCATGCCTGCGCACGGCCGGTACGAACTGTCCGTATTGCCGCCTGGAGCGCTAAAGGACGGGACAGGCGCCCCACACAATCCAGGGCCGATTCTCGTAAAGGGACTGGGCCACCCGATCGTCTGTACTAATCCATTTGTGGAGATGCGTGATACGTAGGCCCCGCAAACGAGCGTGTTGAAGCCGCAAGCCCACGGCCCGAGTGCCCAGCGAGCATCAGCATGGTGACCGGGATACGTTGGATTGGGAATTACGCCGGGACGGGAATTGCCAGCTGCAACCACGACAATGACATCATTTGCGAAGATGAAATTGTCTAAGTCTTGGAGGAGCAGCCGCTTTTCGCGTTTCTCCACTGCTGGAAAATCGGCGAGAGAGCGTGCGTCGCCAAAACTCAGGTTGAACACGCGGACATCGGGTGCCGCACCACGAACTCCGCGGATTGCCTCCATGACTATCTTGTCGTTGACGCGGTCGTTCTGCCCCGAGCCATCGGGGAATTCGCCGACCATCGCGTCATAGAAGCTGCATGCTCCGGTTGCGCAAGCCAGATCATCGTGCGTCTGATAGTCACCAAATACAGCGCGCGATGCAACGAACGAGCCGTGATCACCCACGGGGGACGGGGGAGCATCTTGAGGAATGAATTGGCCGCGGCGATAGGGTGCAAGCTGCCTGTGATTCGCGGGCACCCCAAGATCCACGACCGCGACACATGGCAATTCATGTGCGTTAGGTGTCGGCGGTTGTTGCGGAACTTTGGGGACATGTGTTGCCCGACCCCTGCCCATCTTGCCGGCCGCCACCGAATAAAGGGGCGAGTGAATAGCCTGCACGGAAAAGAAGTCCTTCGCGATAGCGCGAATCGACCGTTGCGTGGCCTTCCCTCTAAACCAGTGACGGCCAGAGAAGTCCGTCCCTGTTCCGGTAAGTCCCTCTCCTTCGCCCTGCACCAGGAGGTCTGCAATTGCACGCAAGACACTGTCTGCATCAACTCGGGTGAGCACTGGCTGAAGCTCGATCACAACGTCAGCAGACTGGCTAGACCTAAGGCTCTTGAGCCAATCGGCATCGACGCGAAGTTGAAGCGGGACCGTATCAAAAGACTCGATGGTTGCCCAACGGGACTGCTCGCGTGCGCCCAGAGTATCGAGAACTGTGGAACGTTGTACGAGCTGTTCGAGCCGTTCTTTCTCTGCGTGAACGACTGCTTGTCCTTGCTCGGTTACCTGCAGGAGGTCAAGTCCAAGGCGGTCAAAGGCTTTGCCGTGCGCCCCCCCATATTCTATTTTCTCCTTGTATGTCCCCTGAGGAGCTTTTTTCTTATTTGTCGATCTCTTTTCAACTTCAGGGACTGGCTGTGCCAGCATGAAGAACCGATGTTCTCTCAAAGGATCATGAGACGACCTGACTGCCTGCAAGACGCCGTTGAGGCTATGGCTTAGATGCCTGGCCTTCGCCGCCCAGGAGATTCCGGTATACTGCGGAGGTCGCCCGCCACCTTCCCTCTCTGCGGGTGCAAGTTCGTGGGTTTCGTTCAGAAAGAACGTGCGAGGCTTCACTGGTTGCTCGGGCTGGGCCATTTTGCCACCCTACACATTTCGCAACGCTTGTCGTCGGGCCTCTCCGACAATAATCGCTTCGGCATCTGCAAAGCTTTCAGCCCCCGCGGCTCGCCTAAGGACGGCCGAGGGTAGCTTAATATGTTTGGCTGAGGCAACCCGCTTCGCGAATGCCCCCAGCACCTTCTGCGTTGGAGCGTTGAATAACAGTGTCAAGTCGAATCTGCGCCACAGAGCGTTGTCCAGATGCTTCGCGAGATTCGAAGTGCCGACAATCAATCCAGCCGGTCTTGAGTGCTCAAGTTCTTGCATGAGGGCGATCACAATCCGGTCCAGTTCGCCTACGTCCAGGGGACTGCCCCGCTGCTTCCCAAGAGCGTCCAGTTCGTCCAGAAGCAGGACGCAGGGGGTCGTCTCGGTGAAGTGAAAAAGCTGGCGGAGATGGATAGCGGTTTGGCCAAGGTAGGCACCGATGATGGCGTCAAAGCGCACAACATAGGTCGGAATCTCAAGCTCCTGCCCGATAGCACGAGCCGAGATGCTCTTTCCGCAGCCTGGGGGGCCGTGAAAGAGCAGCTTGGAACGCGGGGAGATTCCTCGCTGCCGAAGGCGTTCTCGGTGCTTCCATTCGAGTATCACACCCTGAAGGTCTTGCCGGGCAGAGGGAGTCAACACCACATCCTGTAACCGAACATCAGCCGGAAGCCGTACGAGGGCCGTCGACAAGAGTCCTGCCCCGCCAACGGCCTCTATTCCGCGGGAACTGTCGGCCTGGGGTACATACCGTCCGTTGGGACGGAGCGCGCCACGTAGAAGTCTGGCGGCTGATCCGTGGCCCTGCTGTTCCTCCGCCTTGCAGATATCCGAAGCGATTGCACATGCGCTGCCAAAATCCTCGGCAGCGATCGCCCTAAAAAGGCCCGCGAGTTTGCGTACGGTTGCCATTATTGCCTGTCCGTCCATCGGCACGGCACTGCCGCGCCCCACTTAACCATCGAGTTCAACGAGACACGTCCCAGGTTGCACGTGCCACAGCGTAGCGGAGCATACCCGCAAACATCCAACTTGGTATCGCAATTGACCGACAGCCGGTCAATCGGCCTGCTTCACAGACATCGCTCCCGATCCGCGTCAGTTTCGGTTTCCCGCTTTAGAGTCCTGTGTCAACCAGGTTCAGCCGATTGGGCATAATCGCGACGTAGCTTTCGCACGCATAAAACGCTACGGGAGAAGATACAGCTGCTATTATACGGGCCGTCGGCGAACAATCCAGACAAACTCTTGGGCGACCATCTACCGGGAAGTTCCGGGGACACAATTCAATGGCGGTGAAATAGGCATCAGACGGCCCTGCACCTCACTTCCCCAGCATCCTTTCCCTGCGGCGGCGGTTATAATCTCTTCAGAGGCCCGCACGCGGCGGGCTGAGGAGCCGGAAGATGATCAGCGGCAACATTACGCCTTTGGCCCGGTGGGGGCTGCCGATGCCGGGCATGTTCCTGTGCGCCGGGCCGTGCAGCGCGGAGTCGGAAGAGCAGCTTCGCCAGACGGCGGCCGGGCTGGCCGGATGCACGCTCAGCCTCTTCCGGGCGGGCGTGTGGAAGCCGCGGACCCATCCCGGCACGTTCCCGGGGGCCGGGGCCGCCGCCCTCGACTGGCTGGTGCGGATTCGCGAGGAGTTCGGCTTTCCGGTCGGGGCCGAGGTCGGCACGCCGCAGCACGTCGAGGCGGCCCTCGCGCACAAGCTCGACCTCTTATGGATCGGCGCCCGGACCTCGCCCGACCCGTTCGCCGTCCAGAACATCGCCGATGCCCTGAAAGGCGTGGACGTGCCGGTGCTCGTCAAGAACCCCGTCAGCCCGGACCTGGAGACGTGGCTGGGGGCGCTGGAGCGGATCCACCAGGCGGGCATCCGGCGGCTGGGAGCGGTCCACCGCGGCTTCGCCACCTCGCACGACACGCGGTACCGCAACGCCCCGCTGTGGCGGATTCCGATCGAGCTGAAGCGGCGCCTGCCGGACCTGCCGCTGGTGTGCGACCCGAGCCACCTCTGCGGCCGGGCCGACATCGTGCCGCCCACCGCCCAGGAGGCCCTCGACCTGCTGTACGACGGCCTCATGGTCGAGGTGCACCATCAGCCGGCCGAGGCCTGGAGCGACGCGGGCCAGCAACTCACCCCCGCCCAGTTCCGCGACATGGTCGCCGGCCTCGTCATCCGAAAGGAGTCCGGCGGCAGCCTGTCGTACGAGACCCAGATGCAGGGGCTGCGGCACACGGTGGACGAGATCGACGACGACCTGGTGGACCTGCTGGCGCGGCGGATGGAGATCGTGCGGGCCATGGGCGACCTGAAGCGGCGCTACCAGGTCTCGACCCTCCAGCCCACGCGGTGGAAAGAGATTCTGGCCAGCCGCCTGGCCGCCGCCCGCAAGAAGGGCCTTCACGAGGAATTCGTGTCGCAGGTCTACGAGATCATCCACGAAGAGGCCATCCAGGTGCAGGAAGAGCCGATGTTCCGGGCGGCGGACGAAGGCAAGCACTGATAAAAGATTGCGGATTGAGGATTGCGAATTGAGGATTGTAGATTGAAAAGCGGATTGCGGATTGAGGATTGAACAGAGGATCGCGGATTGAGAATTGCGGATTGAAAGGCGGACGGCACCCGGCGACGATATTCAGCCGACCAACGATTGCGGATTGAAAAGCGGACGGCAGCCGCCCGACGACATTGGGCCGCCCGTACGTGAGCGGATGACAGGCGCCGAACGGGGCAGAATGAATAGGGGGAGCACCGTCGGGCTCCGCCGCATGGAAACGCATGACTCCGCTTGAGTTCATGGTGTTGACGTTCGCCGCGTCGGTGGGCGCCGGGATTCTCGGCGCCGTGCTGGGGCTGGGCGGCAGGGTCGAACGCACCGCTTTTCCGGGGCGGCCCGGTCTACCGGTGTAACCATGATTCGCGCCCGGCATTGTCCCCGTCGAGGAGGGCCGTTCTCGTGTCCCTCTAGGGTAGACGAGCCCTCGTTCGACCGATGAATGCCTTACCGTTTCGGCCGGCCAGACACCTGCCGACCTCAATGAACAACTCTACCACTCCTCTTTCTGCACCTGTGACGAACACTGCCGCCGGCCAGCCCGAATCCTCCCCGGAATCCCCTTGACACGTTTTGGGCATATGCCTAAAATGTGGCGGTTCAGGAGCGTGGGCTATGGTGAGACCCAAGTGCTGCCGAAGAGTCGCCGGGCTGCCGCGGTGCGGGATGTTCAAGCCCGCGGGCGTGCCCGCCTGCTCGCTCGAGGAAGTCGTCCTGACCGTCGACGAGCTGGAGGCGATCCGGCTGGCCGACTTGCAGGGCCTGTACCAGGAGCAGGCGGCGGGGCAGATGAAGGTCTCGCGGCAGACGTTCGGGCGGATCATCGAGTCGGCCCGCCGGAAAGTGGCCGAGACGCTGGTGGAGGGCAAAGCCCTCCGAATCGAAGGAGGAGTGATCACAATGGCCGAGATGCGCACATTCAAATGTCACCATTGCCAGCACGCCTGGGGGGCGCCCTTCGGCGCCGGGCGGCCGCCGGAGTGCCCCAAGTGCAAGAGCGTGAACATCCACCGGGCGCCCGAGGGCCGGGGTCCGGGCCGAGGCCGGGCCGGCTGCGGCGGACGCGGCCGATGCCGCCGCGGCGGGCGCGGCGTCTCAGGGCCGCCGCCGGCGCCTTCTGAAGCGAAACCATGAGTCAACGGTATCCTGTCCGGTAACCATCGAAAGGAAAGTTCCATGAAGATCGCGGTAGCCTCAACCGACGGCGTTTCCATCTCCCCTCACTTTGGGCGGAGCAAGAGTTTCATCGTCTTCGACGTGGCCAACGGCCAGGTCGCCGGCCGGGAGGTGCGCGAGAACTCCTACACCGCTCATGCTCAGGGCCAGTGCGAGGGACACGAAGGGCACGACCACGGCCAGCCGCACAGCCACGCCGCCGTCGTCCAGGCCCTCAGCGACTGCCAGGTCGTCCTGTGCTACGGCATGGGATGGCGTGCGGCCGAGGACCTGAAGCAGGCCGGCATCCAGGCGTTTGTGCTGGATACGGAGGCCTCTCCCGAAGAGGCGGTGCAAGCGTTCCTCGACGGAAAGGTCAAGCCCGGCGGGGCGTTCTGCCGCTGCCACGAGCACTAGCCGGCCTCTCTGGGCGGCGAGTCGCCGTTCCAGCGGCAAGGACGCGGGTTGGGGCCCTTGGGAGGGACGCAACCATAAGGATCGGGGGCGTGAAACCTTCAGCGGCCAAGCTGTTTCTGGCGTTCCTGCGGCTCGGGCTGACCGCCTTCGGCGGGCCGGCGATGGTGGCATACATCGGGGACACCGCGGTCAAGAGGAGGGGCTGGCTCTCGGCGGCGTCCTTTGAAGATGGCGTGGCGTTGTGCCAGTCGATCCCCGGCGCGACGGCGATGCAGACGGCCGCCTACGTCGGGCTACGCGCCGGCGGCCCCTTGGGGGCGCTGGCCGCGTTCGTGGGTTTCGGGCTGCCCGCCTTTGTCCTGATGCTCATCCTTTCGGCCGTTTATCAGGAAGGCCGCGAGCTTTCGCCGGTCGTCTCGGCGTTTCGCGGGCTTCACGTGGTCGTCGTGGCCCTGGTCGCCAATGCGGCCCTCAACTTCGGCCTGAGGTCCGTCAGGAATTGGCGCGACGCGGTCCTGGCGGCCGGGGCAGCCGCCTTCCTGATGCTTCACGGCAGCCCGATCATCGCCATCGCTGCCGCCGCGGCGGTGGCCCTGCTGTTCTATCGAGGCATCGTGCTGCCCGACGGACAAGGCCATGCCGCCACCGACGGCGGGCGGCGGTCGCTGGGCTTCGCTGCTCTTCTGGCCGCCGGCGTCGCGGCCGGGGCCATTGTCCTGTTCTTCCTCGACAGCACGCTCTTCGCCCTTGCCACACTGATGATGAAGATCGACCTGTTCGCCTTTGGCGGCGGCTTCGCCTCGGTGCCGCTCATGTTGCACGAGGTTGTTGACGTGCGCGGGTGGCTCGACAGCAAGACCTTCATGGACGGCATCGCGATGGGTCAGGTCACGCCCGGTCCCATCGTTATCACGGCGACGTTCGTGGGGTACCAGGTGGCGGGCCTCCTGGGCGCGACGGTCGGCACCGTGGGCATTTTCGCACCATCGCTGCTCGTGGTGCTCGTCACGGTTCCCTATTTCGACCGCCTGCGGCATTCGCTGCTGTTCCGTCGCGCCGTCAGGGGCGTGTTGGCCACGTTCGTGGGCTTGCTGCTGGCGGTCTCGGTGAGCTTCGCCGTGGTCATCCCCTGGAGCATCCCCGCCGTCATTCTGGCCGCAGCCGCGTTTGTCGCGCTGCGCCTCAAGGTCGACATCCTGTGGGTGGTGGCCGTCGGCGCAGGGATCTCCATCCTGATTCTGTAGAGCGGAGCCTGTCACTGCGCGACGCACGGAACAACTGCTGATATCATTCTCGAAGGGCGGAAGCTGCGCACGCCCGGCGATTTGCCCCGGAGGCAGTATTCCCAGCGCGCCCGGGGGCCTATAATTGCATAAGGGTAGGGTGGCATGTTGAGGCCCACGCGAGTGCGCGTCGGCCAAGCACGCCGAACCCAGACGTGCGGGTTGTATGAGTTCGTGGATTTCCGAGGGCCCGTGCAGACGCAACGGGGTGTTGGCTTCCCGCCTGGCGCGATTCAACGCACCCACTCGGCTTCCCGACGGAACGCGGCCCTCCCTTCCCGCCAAGGGCGCCGCCTGTCGGTCTTCATTGCTATATCATAAAGAAGTTTGGCATGAACGCGCAGGACGAGCATCCCCGCAAGAAACGCGGATCGATGGAAACGGGCTCCCGACAGGGAGTCCTGACGGTTGATCCGAGGAGCAAGACGTGACAAGGCGTAATGACAGGGCCCATCCGTGGAGATCCACGGCCGACGTGTGCCCGCGCTGCGGACACCGCGGGTTGCTGGCGCAATATAAGAGCAGGCGCCTCGTGGCAGAACAGTGTCCGGACTGCGGGCGGCTGTGGCAGCACACCGTTCGCTTGACCGCGGCCCGCCGGTAGGAGCCGCGCGGCCGTGTCGAGCGTGGCCAGCGCCACGTGCCCCCGTGGCACGTCGACCGTGCTGCCGTCAGCCAGGCGGCGCAGGCGCACGCGCCCCGACTCCACGGCCAGTTGCGTCTCGCCCGACTGGGCGACCAGGAGGAACCGCGTGCCCAGAACCTCAACTTCGGCCGTCGGCGTACGGACGATCATCGGCCTGTCGGCGGGTTGCGGGCGGACGTCGACGGTCAGCGAGCCGTGCCGCAACGCCAGTTGCTTCTGCGCGCCGGGGGGAAACGCCAGTTCGGAGTCTCCGGCGACCGTCACGATTGAGCCGTCGCGGAACCGCAACTGGGCGGAACTCGCGGCCCCCTCCACGCTCAGCGTCTCCGCGCGGAGCGCGGCGCCCGCCTCCAGACCGCTCCGCGACGCTCTGGCCTCGGCGTTCCACGTCACCGCGCCCGACACCTGCGCGGGCGTAACGAACTCGACCTGCCCGTACGCCAGCCACACGGTGGCCACGCCGGCGACCCCGATGATCGCCGCCGCTGCCCCCAAGGCCGCGTGCCGCCAACGGTGACGGGCGGCCGCACGCTGCGGCGCCTGCCGAGGCGCCGCCAGCGTCTGCTCCCGCGCCAGGTCGGCCATCGCCAGCGCCTGCATCGCGACCTCGCGCAGCGATGCCCACCCGGGGGAGGGCGATGGTGAAGGACACACTCGCCGCGGGCTTGTAGTCGGGCGACCGCACCGACTTGACGAGGTCGTTGAGCGGGCCGGTCATCAGGGAACCGAACTGCGCCGGGCCTTTGCCGCGCGTCTCCGGGATGACCAGGCAGCCGCGGAGCTTCTCCTTCGCGGGCATGTCCAGTGTGACCTCGTAGGCCTTCCAGGACGCACTTGGCGGCGAAATGAGCGTCTCCACCGCGACAGTCTTTGTCGGCAAGATAGGCAACGAAAAAGACTCGCGCCCCCTTCGATTCCCCCGAACCCATCGTTCGGAGGGTCTTGGCTGGGGGGAATGTTGGTTGATCTGGGGCAATGGCTCTATTGGGGCGGAGTTTTGTCGTGGGTGCTTTCCGCGGGACCGTTGCCTTCCGGGACATAAGTGGAAGACGTGGTGAGTACGATTTTGTCGAGGCGCATCCCGGCGGCGCGCATCCAGACATTGAGCGTATGCACACCCGCGCTCTTTACGTCGATGCAGGCGGCGACGGAGGGCTTGCCGTCGATGTTATGCAAGTTCTCCCACGCATATTTTCCGAACTCGGGTTTGTTGAACCCAATGATCTTGTTGGCGGGAAGCAGTAATGTCAGGAACCTGTCTCTCGGGTCCATATCGCCCTCGCTGACTCTCTTTCAACCAGACACGCGAAATTTGACAGGCTTTTTTCATTTTCTCCAATGAACAGGCTGGATGTCCCATGTTGCCGCAACCAGCTGCGTTTCCGTTCGACCCCCGACGGTTGCATCTTCATTCTGACTTCTGCTTCTCCGCCTTGCCCACAATGGTATCAAGCGCCGGCAATGCAGCCGTGCCAATCGCTTGATGCCCTGCCGCTGTCGGATGCTGGCCGTCACATGTTGCAAACCTCACCTGACCCAAATCGACGAGAAACGCGTTGTTATCCTTGGCGGAGTTCTTGTCACTGTTGAAAGCCCGGGTCACTTCGGCGCGCGCTCGTCCGGACACGGGGGTCATCACGAGGAGAAAGTCCGTTCAGCACGTTGCCATCCGTGACCGGGATCACGGCCCCGAACAGACTGGCGCCCTTAAGAATTGCGCCACACATTGCCGCCAGTATGATTGGTCGAATCATGATTATTTCTCAAAGCCGAACTCCACCTCGTTCGCCCAGTGCGCCTCCCAGTCATTACGGAGCGCGGCCGACAAGCAACACACAACGCATGACTGCTCTTCATCTGAGTGTCTCTTCTTCCTGGCCGTCTTGCAGCCTTCGTTTCCTCACCAGCACCCGGGAACCGCCGTCAATCCTTGTTCCCGCTCTGCTCGCGCCCCGACACTCGAACTCATTGCCCCAGCGTTCCGTCCAGTCCCGCTGGCGCGAAAGGCGGTGCTTGGCGACGCTGCGCCCCTTGGCCGTCTGTTCTCACTCTCCTTTGCCAGCACTGTGTCTTCCATCGCTCACGGCCCCTGTGGCAATGGAACCTCGCGGCATCAGCAGGGCCTCGCCTACTTGGGCGCGGCGATCTTCAGCCGAATCTGCCCGTACCTGAGGTTCTCCGTGGGGAACTTGAGCTTCAGCGACTTCCCGGCGGCCTCGACCGCGGCGTCCTTATCCTTCACCCACTTGCCGCTCTCGAAATGCCCCTGCTCGGCCAAGGCCGTGGCGATGTCGCTTCCGTCGGCGCGCCGGAGTTCCACGTCGACCTTCGCCGAGGTTATGATGTATTCATCAGGGTCCATCTTCATAATCAGGCCGTTCGGACCCAGGACGGGGCCGGCGGTGTGGGGCAGATAGGTGTCGTCCGCGGTATCCCCGGTGAGCGTGAATCTGACCTTGAGGTTCTGGTAATCCTGCTCCCAGGAGTGCCCGGCTTTCGGCACTTTTTTTCCATGGTTGGAACCTGGCGGGTAGAAGCCGAGCAGATCACCTGGGTTCCGCTTCGTGACGAGGACGGGCTCCATGGCCCGGACCACCGCGCCGATCGGCGCCCTGGCCCCGATTTCCACTTCGTTGGCGAAGTAATGCCCATTCAACAGAGCGCCGAAGGAGAGTGACCGGAAGTAGTGTTCAGGCGCGGAGAACTCCGGCTCCACCAGCATGTTCCACGGACGAACGTACTTGTGCAGAACTTCCCCGGGGTTGTCAGGTCCCATGCCGTCCAGGCTCGGGCAGCCCATGTGGAAGATGTCCATGAACTCGTTATCGCAGGGGGATGCGCCACACCAGGCATTGGCATACATGGGGATGTTCAGCGCTTCCTTCGCCTTGCGCACCACGATCTCGATGTACTTCCCCGTGTAGTAGGCGCCCAGGGCCCTGCGCGCGTCGTCTTTATTACCGCCGTCTCTCATGCCAAATAGCTGAGACCAGTTCCCTGCCGTGCCGCTATGGCCGTAGTTGTGCCACCTGTCGTATGTGAACCAGCCCAGTTTGGTCTCATCGAACTTGGGAGTGTCGTTGGCCTTCAGATAGTCGAGGAGCTCTTTGGGCACCTGCTCGCCGATGTGCTCATTCGCCGCCGGGCTATAGTCTTGATAGCAGGGCATCTCGTTTTCGACCTGGACGGCGATCAGCACCTGGTGGCCGGG
>Ga0315273_10009938_pt1 | contig 12104 bp, 9 predicted proteins | sample YL17G02_0_MG_FD_205753 | JGI IMG/M metagenome (GOLD analysis project Ga0315273, IMG submission 205753) | Sediment microbial communities from Yellowstone Lake, YNP, Wyoming, USA - YL17G02_0 | ecosystem: Environmental > Aquatic > Freshwater > Lake > Sediment | place: USA: Wyoming | collected... | reverse complement strand
GCAGGAGCTGCTTTCTCCTGAAAAGAAGATCTATCCAGAGGAGCGGGATCCCGATGAGCAGAACCCTTGAGATTATCTCCTCCCAGACAGAAGCATTCGCGAAACTAAAGACGGACGCCCAAAGCGGATCGCTCTCAGGGTCCGGCACATAAGGAGTGACCCCGGTCGATTCAACCAGCAGATAATAGACGAAGGTCACAACGAGCGCAGCGGAGAAAAGCCCCCCGACTGTCAGGATCGTGCTGTGCCTGCCAGGCTTGCCAAGGATCACCTCGTTGGCAGCGGGGAGCAGGCTCTCCCCCATCGAATAGAGATACGATACTAGGATGGCGAGGACGAGGAAAATGAAGTACCCCACGAGGGCGACTCCACCGATGCTCAAGATCGGCACCACCGAGGGGGTTATCACGAACAGCGATGTGCTCCTAGTCAGGAGGTTCTGCATGATCTCCGGTGTGATCAGGATCATTGCAAAGACGGCGATCGCGAGATAGAAAAACAGCGTGAGGCTGCTCAAAGCACCGAACTGCTTCAGGCGGCGCTTCAGATTGGCGATCGACCTCTCCTTCTGCTCCCTCCTGGCCCTTATGGGGTCCCAGGGCGGCTGGTATTGCCAGGGGGTCATGTCGATCGGCGGCTGCTGCGTCATTGTCTGAGGCACCGGTACAGGCCGCACCATCGGCGGAGAGTCTGGCTCTGTTGGAAACCCCATGCCATGGTGTAGTCATGAGTTCACTATTTTACCATTCCTACTGTGTGATTCCTGCTCCACTTGGCCGACCGGGTGATATTGACGACTTCGCCGTGCCCTCATGTCCCTGGCACACAACGGACACCATCAGAAATCCAGACCACAAAATATAAGTCATAACCATTTGATATTGCGGGCGATATCTGTCATTCGGGGTGAGCCACTGTCAACTGAAGGTGCATGCGAACGGACCATCAAGCTCAGGCGCGACGAGCTTATCGCGACCAAGAAGCTGTACGAGACCGTGATGACCTTCGCCGCTCATGGATTGTTCTACAGGTCCGGCAGACTGATCGGCGAGAGGATCGCCAAGCAGATCGGGACCGACGTGGACAACCTGAAGGCCTACCTCATCGAGGAAGGCTGGGTCCTGGATATCGATTTCGAAGGCGACACAGTGATCGCCAAGGGGGCCATCGAGGCCATCGAATCCGACGTCCCGACGTGCCACATGCTGAGAGGCCTGCTGTCAAAATTCTTCGAGGAGAAGATCGGCCGCGACGTCTACTGTCACGAGAGGAACTGCCAGTCGAAGGGAGACGAGTATTGCGTCTTCTCATTGGATGCGGAGATGGTGAAATGACCAGGAAGACAACGGGCATCCCTGGATTGGACGGGATGATGATGGGAGGATTCCCGGACCCATCGGCCATCCTCGTCGCCGGAGAGCCCGGTACCGGCAAGACGACGTTCTCCGTGCAGTGCCTCTTCCACGGCGCAAGCCAGGGGGAGAAAGGCCTCTACATCACCGCCATCTCGGAACCGCAATGGCTGGTCCAGAAGTTCCTCTCGTCGTTCAACTTCTACAACCAGGAACTCGTCGAGAGGGAGATCGTCTCCTTCATCGACATCGGTCCGTCACTGATGAAGAACCCGGGGGAGATGCTCAACATCATCAAGAAGAAGATCGAGCAGTTCGCCCCGCAGAGGGTCATCATCGACCCTATAACGCCGATCTGCGAGCTTCTACAGTGGCGCGGAGAGACCAGGGAGTTCATGCACGAGCTGTTCGCGTTCCTGAAGGCGTACGGATGCCTGTCCCTTGTCACGGCCGAGATGTCCTATGACGACATATCCCACAGCCTCGAGGCATACATGGTGGACGGCGTCATCGTCCTGTCCTATCCGGAAGAGGAGAAGGTTCGCAGGAAGTTCCTCGAAGTTCTGAAGATGAGGGGAACGAAGCATACGACCGGGAGGCAGCTCATCGACATCACCGACGAGGGTCTCGCGGTGCAGGCCGGATTGAGATAGGCGGAGGCTATCGATGCACTCTCCCAGCAGCAAGATCCCCGCTGGGCACTCGTACCTTTTCACAGACGACGGCGTAGCCAGCGCCTTCGCGGCCCTCAGGTATCTGCTGGTCACGGGGCACAGGGGGCTCGTCCTATCGAAGACCCAGCCCGACAAGATCCCGCCACGCTACGACATAGATTGTCCTATCATCTGGATAGTCAGCAAGCCGCCGCCAGGAGGCAAGGCGATCACAGTGGATCCGGAACGCCTCGCGAAGGTCTATTCCATGATCGGGGACTTCGTTAAGAACAACCCTGGCGCGGTCGTTCTGCTGGAAGGTCTGGACATCCTCATTAAGAAGAACGATTTCCCCTCGGTGATGAAAGCCCTCCAGATGATCAACGAGTCCATCGCGATCTCAAAATCGATATTCCTCCTCCCGGTCGACCCAAAATCCTTCAACTCCCAGGAGTACAGCTTCCTGGAGCGGGAGATCCCGCAGTTCGAGTACAACGTCGACCTTCTGTGAGCCGGCGTCGACTGTAAATCTTATTGCCGAGAATTGCGTTAGGCCGGTTGTGGCACAGAAAAAGAAAGGGCTCATCCAAGTGTACACAGGCGACGGCAAAGGGAAGACCACCGCAGCCTTCGGGCTCGCCATGCGCGCAGCCGGGAGAGGGCTTTCCGTTCTCATCATCCAGTTCATGAAAGGCCGTTCAGAGTGCGGCGAGATCATTTCCGCGAAACGCCTGCCAGGGATCCACATCGAACAATTCGGGACTGAGGATCTCATCGACGCGGACAAGATTTCCGAGAAGGACCGTCGCCTCGCCTTGAAAGGCCTGGAACGCGCAAAGAAGGCGATGCGCGAGGAAGAAGCGGACCTGCTCATCCTAGATGAGATCAACGTAGCCGTGCATTTCGGCCTGCTGAACGTGGAGCAGGTGCTCGGACTTTTCGACGCGAGACCATCCGGCATGGAACTGGTGCTCACCGGAATATACGCCAAGCCGGCAATAATCAGGCGCGCGGATTATGTCACCGAGATGAAAGCCAAGAAACACCCCTTCAAATCCGGGCAAGAGGCGAGGGACGGGATCGAGCGCTAGTGGTTATCTGCCAGCGTTTTATTAATTCTCATTCTTTGTAGCAGCTTCGACGAGCAAGAACCTTATCTCCTCGTTCGTGAAGGTCGTGTTCTTCCTCAAGCCGCTTTCGTCCCGTTCCCTCAGCATGGTGAGGATCATCGGCGAACCTCTCGACATCACATGGATCCGCCTGAACGCCTCTTCCGGGATCTCCGCATTTCCCAAGAGCACTTTCGCCGCTTCATCTGGCAGTCCTTTCAGGATCATCTCCTGCGCCACTCCTGAATCGAGATGCTCCTTCCGGTAGAATCTGCTGTATGAAGGCGTCGAATCCCTGCATGTGACGATGAGCTTCGCGCCAGCGACTCTCCCGGTCAGGTCCGAGAAGAATTCGGTCACATTCTCGTCGACATCGAAGTAGCCGTCCGCGACGATCAACGTGTTCACGCCTGCGCTCGATTCCAGTATCGTCTCCGGCTTCGTATGCAGGAGCTTTGCGAACTCGGCGACCCGCTCCTCTATGCTCGCCCTCGTCCGGTGCTTCGCGAGCGATATCCAGAGCACGTTCCATTCATCGAGCATCTCGATGAAGTGCTTCACGAGGCAGCTGGTTCCGATGCCCTTAGCTCCGTATACCGTAAGAATGGTCGACCTTGACTTGAGGAACCTCTTCATCTTCTCGAGCGCTTCCTCGCGGTCCAGGAAGCCTACGGCCTTAGGAGAGTCGGAAAAGTCCGTGATCCCGGTCGTCGCGACGAGGTCGAGATCGATGTACTCCTCCTCCCCTGTGAGGCGCAGCACGTCTATCCTCCTGTGGAACGCATTCTCCAGCTGTTCGACCGTCATCCCCTGCACGACGGTCCCCTGGATCTTTGCCGGGATCACAAGCGAAAGCATCCCCCTTTCGATCTGCCTCGCTCTCTCCGATCCGCGCGGGGTGATGAGGTAGACTTTCATTCGCTTCCCGCTCTCTTTGACATGCCTTTTCCCCTCCTCCAGGAAGCCGTCCGATATGAGATCCTTCACGGCCCGCGGGACATGGCTCCTCAGGATCCCGACCGCCTCCGAGATCCCCTCTTGACAGACGCTGCGCGGGACGGTGTCGGATCCCCTGTCGAACCTGGTTCTAGATAGATGTATCAACACCCTCTCGGCGACTGATAGTTGGAACAGCGGAGTCTTCGGACGCTCGTTCGACATCGCTGCAAGATTGGTCTTAGGCGTAGATAAAGCCCTCACCGGAGAAATCGCTAAGAGAATCAATCGCAGGAACCCTTGCCGCTCACGCGAGCCCCAGCGGTGCCCCGGTATCGGGTGCTTACCACAGCATGTTTATATATCCTCCCGGCGGTAAACGAGTCTTGCATCAGAGAGATATCGCTCAAGGTCGGTGGAAGTTGTGATCAGCCCGCAGATAAAATTCAAAAAGAAGTGGTTGGACAACAAGGGCGTGTCCGAGATCATCGGGACGATCCTGATGCTGGCCATCACGGTCGTGCTGTTCTCCAGCATAATGGTTTTCGTTACTAATATGCCTTCCCCGGTCGCAAGACCGACCGTCGATTTCCTCGCCGACCTGACCATTTCGACCGATGCTTCGCATAAATCCTATCTCAACTTAACTCATAATGGAGGAGAACCTCTCAACGATTGGGATACCACGATCCTCCTAGTCATCGACGGGTCTCCAAAGACTTTCTCCCTCACGGGTTATTTCTCGGACGCAAAATGGAGCATCGGAAGAACCTGGTCATTCAGTGGATTCCATAACTATCTTGGTTTTAATTTAAACACGACCCTCGAAGCGATGATCATCGACACGAAATCCAACTCGCAAGTCTGGAACAGCAAGATCAGCTCCGGGGCGGGGAACAACGCGCCGGTAATCCTGCAAAGATGGACGGACTCGGACACATCGACTCTCACCGCTGACTCCATCATCGAAGGCGATGTCGGCTTCTCGCTCTTCGTACGTGTCACGGATGCGGACAACAATCTCCTGAACGTGACAGTCGACGCATCGTCAATCGGTGGCGGCTCTAACAAGGGCAATTATTCAATCAACGGAGGCGTCTGGGAGTTCAAGTTCACGAATTCCATCACGCAGGCCTCGTTATTCGACGGTAGACCATTGCTCATAAAGGCGAAGGATAGGTCTGTCCCCGCTCATTGGGCGAACGCGACCTTCCTCCTGACCGTGTCCGCGTCCGAGAGAGGGCTACCGGGAGCACCGGGGCCCAAGGGAGATCCCGGCACTGGAACTCCTACTAACCCGAGCGGACTGCCGAGCTATCTGAAATACTTCGACTCGGATCAAGGATATGTCATTCTCGGTCCCAATACTACAGTGAATCCACCAACGCTTCCGAATTTCAACGATGCGAGGAGTCTCTTCAAGCAAGGAGAATGGGTCTTTGTCCGAGTCGCCAGCTACAAATTACAGAATATTTTTGCTGAGAACAGCCTGGTTCTAGTAAACCGGTTGTCTGGCGTAACCGTCAGCCCATGCGGCAGTTCAAACACGACTCCATTCTATCGCGTCGCCGAAGCAGGCGCTGTCAATGTATACGAAGCCAAGTTCGATTCGTCGCAGTTACTCGGCGGATACGACATGGCGATTGATTTACGGTGCACGGTAACGCAGGGTAGCAGTCTGATCAGTTTTGGAGCAATCACCGGTCTAATTGTCCAGCCAGTCTCCGGAACCCAGTTGACGCTTCCAGAAATCAGGACAAATAGGACCATGCCACTGAATACATCGAATGCGGAGTACATGGGCTCGTACGGCAATCCTTTTGATCTTTCAGATGCGAGCAAATGCAAACTCTTTGTGAATCTGATATTCCTCAACTGCGGCGGTGGAAGCACTCTTACCATTGGTAATGTCGAGATAAAGGACCTACGCAACCGACAAGTAATATACGGCATACCTCCAAAATCATCGACTGCCAACGCAACATTTGGTAAAGTGTACAGCGATCTCGGGGGAGCATCGCAGAAGAGTTATGGATTCGCCATCGATTTGCGCATGAAGAACGGATATAATTTCGTCCCCGGTCTTTCATCCTATACGCTTGTGGTAAGCAATGCTTCCGATGGGAACGAAGGAATATACTCATTGAGCATCAATATCTGGATTAGATCGTCCACTCAGACCCAGAATTTCGTTGTGGCGACGAGCGGCTTCGGTTTTGCATCCGGGTCGGCCAATTTCATTCATTATGATTTCCTTTTCCAAACGGAGAATAACCGCTTCTTTACAACCAGAGTGGTCGACGGAGTGGACATGTCACCTGGCGGCAAAGGATCGTTCAATTTCTCCCGAGTGATATACTTCGATATTGATGGGGACGGGGATCGCGACATAATCGCCTCTGAAAGATATTCTGATGCTGAAACCCTAGGCATTTACATAAATCGATTGAACGAATTCGGTGTTTGGGAGCCTCGGTCTGTGATTCCCACTTCTGGAAACACGAGAGCGACCGCGCTTGCATATGGTGATGTGGACGCAGATGGCGACTATGATTGGATCGCCGCTACCGCGGACCAGACAATCACACTATACTACAACGCCTTCCCAGTGACATCGAAAGTTCTAATCACGCTTGCCGCAGGTCAATACGTATATGAGATGCGACTTGCCGATGTAACGGGTGATGGGAAGGCAGATTTAATCGCACTAATAGGCGCAACCAACCCCCGGACCATTGATTCGGTAGGGCAAATCAAGATGTGGGACCTGTACGATGGAACCGGAACACACCAAATCGCAGCTGTTGACCCGGCGGCGAACGTCTACGACTTCGATGTTGCAGATATCGATGGCGATTCCGATTTAGATTATGCGGTTGTTCAGTCAGCAGCTACTGTTAACAATATCAAATGGTGGGAATCAAGGAAGGTCACCCTCGATTACTACGCGTCAGGTGAGACCAAGGTCACTGGCGCCATTAACCCAGATCCGGGGTGGTCAAGAACAGCCGCACCAGCCGATGGAAGCGCTGAGACATTGACAGAGAGTAGCGGCACCCTCATACACAAATGGACCATGAATTCGATCACCGGTAGCAAACCCGTTCTGACTGTTACTGCCAAGGTCGCGGCCGGAGCAACCGAAGGATTCTACTTCGAATATTCGAAGGTTGCTGGCGGCATCGGCGGTGACGCCCCATGGACTTTCATGTTCGCGGTTCCTTCAACGGCGACAAGCTATCAGACCTATACATTCCCTCTACCGTTGAGCACATCGGGCATCATATATGTCCGAGTTACCGATACGAATCCAGCCATTGGTACCAATGCTTTGATGGTTGACGCAATTAGGATCACCACCATCAATACAGTAACTTTCAATGCGGCAGGGTCAGAACATCAACTCCTAAGCGATACCACCCAGCGGGTCATTGAAATTGGTGATTTCGATAACTACGGCACACTCGATGTAGCCGTGGCAAAGAACGGCGGGTTCAAAGTCGTCAATGGTACAAGCACGCCAGCCGCCCCCAAGCTTCTCAATACTACCGTCCTCGCCGACCTTTGGCCCACTGGTGACACATTCTCAGTTGCTGATATCAACGGTGATGGCTTGGATGACATCGTCTCGGTTTGCGCTTATTCGTGGGCATTGATCGGCCCCCCCGCAAAATCCGGTGTCAACTCAGCCATTGTCTATGAATGGCTAAATGTTGGGCTTAATCGACTCGGTCTGCAAGTGGATTTCTATGGGATTGAGATCAAGAATATGATCGTGACCTACGGGAACGACTCTCCTGGTGCAATTAACTCGATAGCCGTCGAGAACCCTTACGGATGAGCCGACTGAACTAGATTGAAAACCCCTTACACCCCATCTTTATTTTCCCCGGTCCATCAGCAGCGCCCTCACTCCCTCGGCGCGCTCTGTATCTAACACGGCCAGAATCTTCTTGTTGGATATGGAAGCGAGCTCGGTGAGCTCCTTCGCCATGAATCTCTCCCTTTCTTTCTCGAGCTCCCTGAATCCATAAAGGTTGTTCACCTTCCTGTCCCAGACCTTCACGAAATCGGCCGGGGTGTCTGCACGGAAGCTCTTGAGCTTCAACAGGTTGAACCTCGTCGTATGCCTGAAAAGCTCCGATCCGGAGACAAGGGCGCAGTAGGCGGTCGTATGGGTCTCATCGTCCATGTCCACACCGACGAGCTCCAATCGGTTGTTCTCCGCCTCCTCAAGCCCCGCGAGGAAACAAGGCGGGGGGAGGAAAACATCGCCGAACCTGGATAGCTTCTGGGAATAGAGCTCCTCATACCGGCTCATCTCCACCTCATAGGGTTCCTTGATGTAATCCCTGAGGCCTTCAATTTCTTCCTTGGAAACCGACATCGCGATGATGTCCGGCTTGATCTCCTGGATTGCCAGCTTGACCCTGTCCGCATCCGACTTCAAACCTCGGACTACGTCGACAAAGTAGATAGCCGATCCTTTGACCGTGATTCTGTCCAGCGCTTCCATGGGATGATCAGCCGCCTTCCTTGCTCCGCTCTCTTATGATGTCCAATATCGTCTTGCGGTCCTCGGCCCCTGCCAGCTCCCTCCGGCTCATCAGCGGCATCTCGTGGACGGACTTTCTGCGCGCGTCCTTGTCCGTAAATATGACGGCCCTCCTCTCAACCACCCTCGAGACGCTCGCGACCGCGTCGGCCTTCTTCTCGAGCATGGGGCCGTACCTCTCGACGCCAGTCAGGATCATGATCTTCTCGTCCGACGATATCGCCTCGAACGGGCATCTGGCCATCGGCTGGACCGAATACCCGAACGTCTCGAGCATCCGGAAGACCTCGTTGTGCAGCCTGTCATGGTCCTCCATCGCATCGGCGGCCTTCCCCTTCTCGTGAGCATACTCGAATGGGTTCAGCGGCATGACGAGCGGTTCGTTAAGGAACTCCTCCATCTTCATCGCGACCTCGATGACCGCGCCCATCCCCTCCTCGTACATCTGGATCGCCTTCCTCGACACGCCTGCGATCTCTGCCAGCGTCCCGAGCGAGATGTTCCTCTGGGTCCTTATCTGCTTCAGGAGGTCGCTGTCGATCTTCACGTAGAGCCCTCCCGGGGCGGCGAACACGAACGGCGGGACACCCTCCTTCAGGAACTCCTCCATAGTCCCGAGCGACATTATCGGTATGCCGAATCTAGAATAGACGATGCCCTCATCAAGTTTTTTCGAGGAACTGCGCAGCCCGATTACGGCGGCTTTCGCGTCGAGGGCATCCGCCAGAGTGCGCATCTGCCCCGCATCGTCCTTATTGAAAGCATCTATGTTCTGCAGGACCTTGAGCACAAGCAGCTCGTCGTCCCTCCTGGCGACCAGGTCGAAGGCGATGCTCTTCAGCGTGATAGGTTCAGATACGGCGAACCCGCAGTCCGTCAGCATTTTGCGGATGTGTTCCAGCAGCTTGTCCCTATTCAGGCTCATCTCAACCTCGATATTCTGATGTCTCTAGATACAATTTTTCATCTTGCCGACTAATCATCTGTGCGCGACGAGCAGGTCGGGCATGGTCGATTCCAGCCCGCTCAGGCACGGAAGGTTCGATAGGATAGTTCCAGCGCATCTCTTCGCCTTCTGATTATTTTTTTCCCTCCGAAGTCAAATATAAATTTGCCCTTCTATATTAACTTTACTCGGGTTGACCGGGGCAATATCCTGACGCTGGACATTATTGGAGCCGATGGAGGGATTCGCACAACTGCAGGACACTGTCCGGTCCTCCGTCTTCTCACCGACTCGCGAAAGTATATGATTCGAGTGAGGGCTTAGAGGGCGATGCCTGGGAAACTCACAGATTCCAACGTGGTGATCGACGACCCAGCCGAGGCCAGCCAGATCTACAACAAGGGCTGGTACGGGAACCCCCAGAGCGGTGGCGCGCTGAAGCTCGACTTTCTCGAGGCGCTCTACCTGCTCGAGACCAGCAGGCTGAGCGTCTTGAAGGAAGGCTCCCCGCTGGACTTCATACAGCTCCTCAAGCTCGGCAACAAGGACCTCTCCAGCTTCGAGATCAAGTACCTCGTCTACCGCGACCTCAGGGGGCGTGGGTACGTCGTCAAGTCGAACGGCGGCGGAACCGACTTCAGGGTCTTCCCTAGAGGCGGCACCCCGTCCAAGTCGACCAGCAAGTGGTGGGTCTGCGCCCTGTCGGAACGTTCGCTTTTCACTTTGGAGAAGATCCTGTCCGACCTGACGACAAGCAAGGGGCTGAGGAAGGATCTGCTCCTGGCGATAGTGGATGAGGAGGGGGATGTCACATATTACGAGGTGAGGAAGGTCACCCCCGCAGGGAAGCAGAAGAGGAAGCTCCCGAGCGAGAAGGTCGAAGGCCTGTTCACCGGCGACAGGGTGATAATCGACGACCCGAAGGCCGCCCAGCTGCTCCAGAAGGACTACTTCTTCGGCAAGCTGCTCGGCGACAGACTCCAAATATCGCTCCTTGAAGCGGCCTTTCTGATGGAAGGCGGCAGCCTCTCGCTGAAGAACGCGAACAGCGGCAGGGCGGTCGAATGCGATCAGCTCAAGAGGCTCGCAAGGCGCATCCAGCGGGATTTCGATCTGCGCCTGCAGGCATACAAGGACCTGAAAGAGAAAGGGCTGGTGGTAAAGACCGGTTTCAAATACGGTTCGCACTTCCGCGCATACGAAGGGGACCCCAACAGGATGCATGCGAGGTTCCTCGTGCACGCAGTGCCGCAGGATTATTCGGCCATCTGGCCGGAGATCTCAAGGGCGATCCGCCTCGCCCACGGGGTCCGGAAGGAGATCCTCTTCGGCAGGATCGGAGGCAAGGACGTGGAATACATCCGCCTCTCCAGGTGTCGGCCGTAGTGTTGCGCGAAGAAGGAAGAGTGTGCGAGGGAAAGCCCCCGCACCGGAATTCGCGAGTCTCATGCAGGAAGAGGGAGATAGATATTCTTCCGCGAGATCAGAGGGGGAGTCGTTCGCGATTCCGTGCATCACACTCGCATGCTGAGTTTAAAATCATTTTCTTTTTAGGGGTTCTGAATCTCGTTTTTTCATGAGGTAAGTTCAAATACCCCATTATTGAGAGCCAGTATTAAATTATATTTAAATAATTGTCCATTTTAGTGCAGAATATCCCCCTCGACTAGGCAGATGCAGAAATGGCCTTCGCTGCGAGTCGAATCATTTCGAAAAATAAGAATCGGGGGCGATGCCCCCGGTTTGATTAGAGTTGAACTTCGATTCCGAGCTTCTCGGTGAGCTCCTTGTAGCGGTTCCTGATGGTGACCTCTGTCACTCCAGCCACATCCGCTACTTCCCTCTGGGTCCTTCTCTCGTTGCAGAGGATCGAGGAGATGTAGATCGCAGCGGCGGCGACCCCCGTGGGGCCTCTCCCGCTCGTGAGCTCCTTCTTCGATGCGTCCCTCAGGATGTCCGTAGCCTTGGCCTGCGCCTCACCGCTGAGCTTGAGCTCGCTGCAGAACCTCGAAACGTAATCCTGCGGTCTTGTCGGCATCAGCTTGAGCTTGAGCTCGCGCGTCATGAACCTGTAGGTCCTGCCGATCTCCTTCCTGCCGACGCGGCTCGCGTTGGCGACCTCGTCGAGGGTCCTCGGGACGTCGCACTGCCTGCAGGCCGCATACAGCGACGCTGCCACGACTCCCTCGATGCTCCTCCCCCTGATCAGGTTCTTGTTGACAGCCTTCCTGTAGATCATCGCCGCGGTCTCGCGGACGTTCCTGGGAAGGCCCATGGCCGAGGCCATCCTGTCCAGCTCGCTGAGCGCGAACGCGAGGTTCCTCTCGGTCGCGTTGGAAACCCTGATTCTCCTCTGCCACTTCCGAAGCCTGTAGAGCTGCGCCCTGTTGCGCGTCGGGATGCTCTTGCCATACGAGTCTTTGTTCTTCCAGGATATCTCCGTAGAAAGACCCTTGTCGTGTATGGTGTAGGTCATCGGAGCGCCCGTGCGGGCCCTCTTCTCACCTTGCTCGACGTCAAAAGCTCTCCATTCAGGTCCCTGATCTATCAGCT
>Ga0315273_10009937_pt1 | contig 12105 bp, 4 predicted proteins | sample YL17G02_0_MG_FD_205753 | JGI IMG/M metagenome (GOLD analysis project Ga0315273, IMG submission 205753) | Sediment microbial communities from Yellowstone Lake, YNP, Wyoming, USA - YL17G02_0 | ecosystem: Environmental > Aquatic > Freshwater > Lake > Sediment | place: USA: Wyoming | collected... | reverse complement strand
GTCGGCCCGGAGAGACCCGGATCTGACGGTCCACAAGACAGACCGCTACCGACTCGCCGAAGCCCTTGCGGGCGTCATCACCGACGACACGCGCTGGGCCATGCGCTGGACGCCACCGCATCTTCTGCTCCTCACTGCCACCCCGCACATGGGGAAGGACTTCCCTTACTACGCGTTGTGGCGTCTGCTGGAGCCCGAAGCACTCTCGACGTCTGATGCGTTCGCGTTGTTTCCGCCCGAAGCGCGAGCCAAGCGGTTCATTCGCCGTTCGAAAGAAGAGATGGTCCGCTTCGACGGGGGCCCTCTCTATACCGAGCGGCGCTCGGACACTCTCGGGTTCGACCTCACCGCCGGAGACCTTGGCGAGCAGACACTCTACGACCGGATGACGGACTATATGCGCGGCTTCTATAACCGCGCAGGCATCTTGAACAAGTCGGCTGCCCGCCTTGCGCTAGGCGTCTTCCAGCGGCGCCTTGCGAGCTCCACTTTCGCCGTGATGCGGTCGTTGGAGCGTCGCCTCGAGCGCGTCGACGAAATCATCGCGCAGGTGCGAACCGGTCAACTCTCAATTGAACAGATTCGCACGGCTCAATCACGGCTTTCGGGACTGGATGACCCGTTTGAAGCCACGACGCCGGATGAAGAGGCAGCTATTGCCGGCCGCGAAGCCCACGAAGGCGAGGAGGAAAGGCTCCTCAGGGTCGTTCTCGTTACCTCCATGGTGGACCTCGAAGCGGAGAGGCATGAGGTTCTGGGCCTCATCGATCTTGCCCGAGCCGTGCTTGCCGCCGGTTGCGAATCCAAGTTCGAGAGGCTCCGGGAACTGATCCTTGAACCGGAGTTCCGTGGACAGAAGCTGATCGTGTTCACCGAGCACCGTGACACGCTGTCCTGGTTGATCACGCGATTCGAGGCCATGGGATTCACCGACGCGGTTGCCTCGATTCATGGAGGGATGGACTACCGTGAGCGCGATGCCGAGGTGGATCGATTCCGACAAGGCGTGGACGAGGGCGGCGCACAACTGTTGGTGGCGACTGATGCGGCCGGCGAGGGCATCAACCTCCAGTTCTGCTGGCGAATGGTGAACTACGACGTACCCTGGAATCCCGCCCGTCTCGAGCAGCGCCTGGGTCGGATTCATCGGTACGGGCAAGAGCATGACGTCATCATTGTCAATCTGGTCGCCAATCAGACGCGCGAGGGATTGGTCGTGGGAACCCTCCTGCGCAAGCTCGAAGCCATCCGCCGGGAAATGCGATCGGACAAGGTGTTTGACGTGGTCGGGCGCCTGTTCGAGAACGTGTCCATCGCGGATTACATGGCCCAGGTGACCATCAGCGGCGATACAGACACGGGAGTCTCACAAATCGACGGGGTCTTGACCCGTGAGCAGGTGGATGCGCTCCAGCAGCGTGAACGCCGACTCTATGGCGACGGTGGCGATGTCAAACCCGAGCTACCTCGCCTCCGGGAACAGATGCAACGCGAGACCTTCAGGCGCCTTCTCCCCGGCTACGTGCGACAGTTCGTGAGCCACGCCCTACCAGCGCTAGACATCGACATCGACGGGGAACTGGAAAGCACGTTCAGCTTGAGGCCGCTGCGCCGGGGAGCGACTGAGAGGATTCTGGAAGCGCTGGAATCGTATCCAGCGTCGCAGCGTGGTCGGCTCAGCGTCGTCAGACAGGACTCCAGCAGTCGGTCAGTGTTCTTGCATCCAGGCGAACCTGCGTTTGAAGCACTACGGGAGCTGGTACTGGAGAAGTGTGCACCGGACGCCTCCCGCGGAGCTTCATTTGTCGATCCCGGGGTCGACGAGCCCTATCTCCTGTTTCTTGCGGAATGGACCATCGCCGAGTCGACGGTCCACGCCGAGAAGACCGTCGTTCACAACCGATCGATTCATACAGAAGCGACGGCGCTTCGCGTGTTCTCCGACGCGAGAGTCGAGGTATGCCCGCTCGAATACGCGCTCTTCTTGCGAGGCGCCCAGCGATTTCCGATAGCGGCAAGCGCGATGGCGTCGGCTGCTGACCAGATGCAGTCCGTGGGCGAGGACCATCTGCAGTCTCGCGTGATCGCCGCGGCGGTGAACGAGCGCCGGACAGAACTTCTTGGAACACTGGGACAACGTCAGAAATTGCTGTCGTCCGCATTCGACCTGCAGGCCGCAGAACTGGCCGGCCAGCGCGCGAGGCTCACGGAGAGACTCCAGCAGGGGAACCAGGGAACCAAAGCGACGCTCGACCGAGTCAAAGAGCAGCAGCGATCGCTCGAAGCCCGCAAGGCGTCGGCGCTGGATCGGCTGCGATCCGAACCGGACCGGATCGGTTGTGGCTCTGTCAGGATTCTGGCTCGCGCACTCGTTGTACCCTCCACCACCCCGGAAGACCGGAAGCACAGGGACAAGGAGGTTGAAGCTGCAGCCATGGCGGTGGCATGCGCGTGGGAAGAGGCGGCGGGAGCGCTTGTGAAAGACGTCTCGACGCCGCCCCGTGCGCGGGCTCAGGGGCTGAGCGATTTCCCCGGCTTCGACTTGCTCGCGGTCTATCCGGACGGCCAGCAGATGGCGATTGAAGTCAAAGGCCGCGCTCGGACCGGGGCCATTGAGGTGTCCGCCAACGAATGGGCTCGTGCCTGCAATCTGCGTGAGAACTACTGGCTCTACACCGTGTTCGACTGCGGGTCCGCGCACCCACGGCTGGTCAGGGTGCAGGACCCATTCGGAAAGCTGCTCGTCGGGTCGCGAGGCGTCACCGTCGATGATGCCGACATTCTCGAGGCCGGAGAATCCGCAGACATGGTGGCGGCTTCCGCTCAGCCACTCCCGGAACTGCTCCGCCCGCTCTTCTGGGAGCACGATTTCAATGGTCTTCGGTGGCCGACAGACCGCGACCTCGTGATCGGCCGGATACTGCAGCACGGCGGAGACGAGGCGGTCGGATGGATTCGTCGAACCGCCGGGGACACGAGGATCGTCGATTGGCTGCGCCTGCGCCAGGGGCGCGGCCTGGACGCGCGTCAGCTTCGTTTCTGGCAGGTCGTCCTGGAGCTTTCAGCTGCCGAAGTCGACCCATGGGTCAGCGCGGCTCGTGAGAACGCGTGGGGCGAAAGGAGCAAGGGCTAATGACGTTGCACAACGAGATCCTCACGCCAATCCAGGCGGACATCGCACGCAAGCTTGGAGCTGTGGCCACGCAGTTCAACTGCTATCTGGCCGGAGGCACCGCCCTCGCGCTGTATCTCGGACATCGCCGTTCGGAGGACTTCGACTGGTTCGCGTCTGCGCCTGGCGTGGCCATCGCCGCCATCGTTTCGGCCGTCGAGGCGGCCGACCTCCACGTCGACGTCACCGACATGTCGCCCGGGACGCTTCTCGGACGAATCCAGGGTGTCAAGGTGTCGTTCTTCGACTATCCGTACCCTCTGCTCGACCCCACAATCGACTGGCCGGAAGGTCATGCCCGAATAGCCTCCCTGAGGGACCTAGCCGCGATGAAGCTACTGGCCATCGCCCAGAGGGGCTCTCGCAAGGACTTCGTCGACATCTACGAACTGCTGCGCGCGGGCACTGATCTGAAGCACATACTCGTGGACTTCCGGGCCAAGTTCGGCGTGCAGGAGACCATTTCCGTGCGGCGAGGACTGGTGTACTTCGACGATGCGGATGCGGAGCCGATGCCAGAGATGCTGGTTCCCATTTCCTGGACTGACTTGAAACATCGGCTCATTGCTGACGTCCAGAACCTGACTCGAGTGTAGTGCGGGGCTCACGCCTCCGGGCATTGGGGGCCTCGGAGTTTCATCAGAATGGCAGGCTGCCACTCGGGCCCGCCGAGAGGAATCGATGACCGAGCGACCGCGGCTGATCGAAGTTGCGTTCCCCTTGGAGCAGACGTCGATCGACTCCGTGCACGAGAAGAGCGTCCGGCACGGTCACATCTCGACGCTGCATATCTGGCCCGCGAGGCGTCCCCTGGCGGCCTGCCGGGCAGCGCTGATCGCCACGCTCCTTCCGGATCCAGGGACCCCTGAGAAACGGCAGGAGCTGTGCGAGCGCATTGGCGGCCGGGTGGAGAAGGTCCTGATGCGCAAGCCGGGACCTGGTGGGACGTCGGAAGAGCGGATCGTTAAGCAGACCCGAGGTGGAATTCTCCACTGGGGCAGGGAGACTGAAAACAAGAAGGACCTCGACTTCTTCCGGGATGAGATTCGGAAGGCGTACGGCGGCCGCGCCCCCCGCGTCCTCGACCCGTTCGCTGGTGGGGGAGCCATTCCGCTTGAGGCGATGCGGCTCGGCTGTGAAGCCACGGCGATCGACATCAACCCCGTCGCCTGGTTCATCCTGAAGTGCACGCTCGAGTACCCTCAGAAACTGGCCGGCCAGAAGCGGCCATTGCCGCAGTTCGTCCGGACCGACCGTGACTTCATGGAGTCCTTCTTCAAGGCACAGGGCCTGAAGGGAGCGATGCTCCGGACGCAACTGAAGAAACTCGGACTCGACGGTGCAGTCGCTGTGACGAGCGTCGGAAAGCGGAAGAAGGGAAGCCGAGGTCAAGCCGGCGACCAGCCGGCGCTCGACGGGCTCGAAATCGAGGAACACGACCTCGAAGCGGACCTGGCGTGGCATGTCCGTGCGTGGGGCTGGTGGGTGCTGAATGAGGCGCGCCGGGAACTGGCCCGCTACTACCCCATCTACGCCGACTGGGAGCCGATGAAGGACCTGGGAGCCTGGCGGGCGAATCACCCGGACCAACGGAAGCTTCTGCAGTTGGTGGGTCTCGATGACAACGGCAACCCGGATCTAGAAACGCTGAACTCCAGTCTGGCGTCCGAGTATCTGCAAGATGGTAGGAATCCGCGATGGGTTGCGAAACCGGTCGTGGCTTACCTCTGGGCGCGCACGGTTACCTGCAAGAACTGTCGCGCAACGATTCCCCTCCTCAAGACACGCTGGCTGGCGAAGAAGGGCAGCAAGCGGGTGCTACTGACCATGGTACCGAACGAAAGCCGCGATGGCGTCACGTTCGATGTCAATTCGACCGCGGCATCGGTTGGCGGCAACAACGCGCAGAAGCGTGAGTACGATCGGAAGCTCGGACAGGGAACGATGAGCCGCGCCGGCGCCTGGTGCCCATGCTGCGGAAAGCCCGACACCGTTGCGATGGCGAGCAGTGACCTGCGAGCGGAAGCCACGCTAGGCCGCATGGGGGCGCGTATGACAGCGATCGTTGTCGACGGCCCGCAAGGGAAAGCGTATCGACTGCCAACCGAGGTCGAACTGAAGGCGGCGAGTCATGCGGAAGCCGAGGTGGCCCGGACGTATTCGGAGGTTCCTTTTGGGGTGCCTAACGAGCCGGTACCTCAGGGAGGAAGTCGTCAGACCGGTGGATCGCCGTTTACCGCGCACCTCTACGGTCTGACGTCCTGGAGTCGCATCTTCACGAATCGGCAGCTACTTGCATTAGGCACCCTGATTCGGTGTCTTCGGCGAGAGGGGGAGGCCAGTTGGGGTGGAGCAGAAGACCCCCGGTGGCTAGAGGCGCGAGCTGCCTACGGCGCGCTCATGATTGATCGCTTGGCTAACCAATCGTGCTCCCTTGCTCGATGGAATCAAGGGGGCGAGAAGGTCGAAGGCGTGTTTGCGCGTTTCGCTCTACCGATCCTCTGGGACTATTCGGAGGTGAACCCACTTTCGCAAGCAACGGGGGCCTTCGCGTCTGCTGTCGAGTGGGTCTCACTCTGCGTATCTCATCTTGGTGATTCAGTCTCGCCCGAGTCCGGCTCGACACCATCGGTTCTTTGCCAGTCTGCGATTCGAGCTGTGGACTCCGAGTCGTTCGACGTCGTGTTGACGGATCCGCCGTATTACGACGCCATTCCGTACTCCGACCTGATGGACTTCTTCTATGTGTGGCTGCGGCGTTCATTGTGGGGATTGGATCCCCGGATGGACTCTGTCTTCGCTGAACCCTTGGCACCAAAGTGGGACTCTGCTGCCAATGACGGCGAACTAATTGACGATTCAAGTCGACACGGTGGCGACGGTGAGAAGTCCAAGCAAGTGTATGAAGATGGCATGGCGCGAGCCTTTGCCTCGGCAGGCCGCGCGCTAAGGCCCGATGGACGGCTCGTGGTGGTGTTTGCGAACAAGCAACCTGCGGCTTGGGAGACACTCGTGTCAGCGCTAATCCGAACGGGCTTCACGGTGACTGGATCTTGGCCAATTCGCACGGAGATGAGCACGCGAACAAGGGCGCTGACATCGGCTGCTCTCGCCTCGTCAGTGTGGTTGGTGTGTCGAAAGCGGCCCGCGAGCGCCAGACCGGGGTGGGACAACGTCGTACTCCAGGAGATGAGGCAGAACATTGCGGAGAAACTCCGCGAGTTCTGGGACGCCGGCATCAGTGGTCCGGACTTCGTGTGGGCGGCCACGGGCCCAGCCATGGAGGCCTTCAGCAAGCACCCCATCGTCAAGAAGGCGAACGACCCGACCGCCGTGATGTCCGTCTCCGAGTTCCTGCGCGCGGTAAGACGCCTCGTCGTCGAGTTCGTCGTGGGGCGAGTGCTCGGTGAGGCCAGTCACGTTGACATCCAGACGGCAGAGGCCGTTGCGTCAAGCCTGGATGACGTGACGACCTACTATCTCCTCCATCGTCATGACTTTGGTATGGATGACGCGCCAGCCGGGGCATGTATCCTCTACGCTGTCTCTTGCAGCCTGTCGGAGCACGAACTCGCGGACCGATACGATGTTCTTGCCCGCTCAGGAGGCGTGAAGCAGAGCGAGGACGACCAGGATGACGCTGGCGAGGAGGAGGAAGGCGAAGAGCAGGAGGCACCGGAAGGAACGGGGAGCACGTTCAAACTGAAGAACTGGAAGCATCGCCGGAGCTCGAACCTGGGTCTGGACCCTGTTGCCGAGCGGGCTCGAAGCCGGCGCGGACGGGACGAAGAGTTGGGGGGAAGGCTCTTTGACGGAGGTCCCGGCGACGGAGCCCAGGAATCACCCTCTCGTGTCGTGCCCCTGATAGATATGGTCCACCGGCTGATGCACCTGTGGGTTGAGGGTGACGTCAACAGAGTCAACGCCTACGTGGAACGTCAGGGGCTGCGACAAAGCGAGGTGTTCCGGCAACTGCTGCAGGCATTGATCGAGCTGTCTGGGCAGGGTTCTGACGAGCGTCGCGTTCTGGAGGCCGTCTCGAATCACCTTCACGCACGTGGACAGGCGCCAGAGTCTCTATTGGACAAACTTCCCGAACCGGGTGAGTAGACAGACAGAGCCCGAACCAGGATTGAACAGGTCGAGGGTGCGGCAATGACCAAACTTCCGTGGACGCCGTGGCACAAGGTGGTCTCGCTTCGAGACGACATCAAGACGGGCGAGCTGGCGCTCAATGAGTTCGCCGCCGATTTGTACGACGTCGCCATGCAGCGCGGGAAGCGCCGTATCTACGAGGATCCAGCCGAGTTCTTCGCACTCACATTCCCCACGCTGGCGCTTCGGGACCTGGCCAAAGACGTCGTGCTTCGCCTGGCAGGGAAGAACCAGAAGGCGGTTCGTCAGCTCGAGCTGACATACGGCGGGGGAAAGACCCACGCCCTCATCACGCTCTTCCACCTGGTAAACGACCCAGCCCGGTTGCCGGACCTGGCGAGCGTGAAGGAGTTCAGAGCGCACATCGGCATCGATCCGCCCGCTACTCAGGTAGCGATGTTGCCCTTCGACAAGTTCGACGTGGAGAAGGGGGTGGAGGTCAGGAGTCCTTCCGGCCAGGCTCGTATCCTTCGTCAACCCTGGAGCGCGCTGGCGTGGCAGTTGGGTGGCGCAGACGCGCTGCGCACATTGCACAGAGACGACAAGGACGAAGAACGTCAGTCTCCGCCGGCGGAGAACCTCCTGGCGGAGGTACTCGCGATGCCGCAGGCGCACGGCAAGTCGACGCTTCTTCTCATCGATGAAGTACTCATGTTCGCCCGCGTTGCCGTCGATGCTGACGCCGGGTGGCGGGAACGGCTCAAGAACTTCTTCCAGTACCTGACGCAGGCTGCCACGAAGGTCGACCGCTGTTGCATCGTGGCATCACTACTCGCCACAGATCCGGATCGAAGCGACACGGTCGGGAAGGAGATTACCGCGGAGCTGTACGACATCTTCAGACGGGAGCGAGAAGCTGGTGTAGAGCCGGTTGGGAAGAAGGACGTCTCAGAGGTCTTGCGTAGACGTTTCTTCACGCCCGCGTCGCTCGAGAATCCCGCACGCTTTCGCCAGCACGTGATCAACGCACTCAGGGGAATCATCGATCTCGACGACGATACGAGGAAATCACAGAAGGACGCAGAAGAGCGCTTCCTGGCCAGTTATCCGTTCCACCCTGATCTGACTGAAGTGTTGTACAGCAAGTGGACGCAGCTTCAGGGATTCCAGAGGACCCGCGGTGTCCTCCGGACGTTTGCCCAGGCGCTGCGCGATGCCGAACGTTGGGGAGACTGGTCACCGCTGGTTGGGCCAAGAGTGTTTCTGGGACCTGCGGACGGAGACGTTGTGTCGCAGGCTGCTCGCGAACTCACGCAGGTTGCGACAGTCGAGACCTACGAAGGCAAGCACCAGGAATGGACAGCCATCCTTGCGGGCGAACTCGACAAAGCTCAGCGTGTTCAGGCTGACTACACGAGCCTGACCCACCGCGAGATTGAACAGGCGGTCTTTGCGACCTTTCTCCATTCGCAGCCATCGGGACAAAAGGCCCAGCTTCGTGAACTGCTGGTGCTGATTGGTTCGACTCGTCCCGACAAGATTGAGCTTCGGAAGGCGCTCCGCGGATGGTTCGACTCCTCGTGGTTCCTTGACGACACCGTCTCCTCCGCAGGTACCGACGAGAGCGGCGCGAAACCGACGCCCTCGGTCTGGCGTCTCGGATCGACGCCAAATCTCAAGCAGATGCACGCCGATGCGAAGACGCGCGTGTCGGACGAACGAGTCGAGGATCAACTCCTCGAAGAGATCCGCAGGACAAAGAGCCTGACGGCTACTGCGTCCCAGAGCGGCGCCCGGGTGCACAACCTCCCCGACAAGCCCGCGCTGGTCGACGACGACGGGCAGTTTCGGTTCGTGGTGTTGGGGCCGGAGGCGGCATCGGAATCAGGAAAGCCGAGCCCAGAAGCGAAACGGTTCATTCAGGAAACCACCAGTCCCGACCGTCCGCGCAAGGAGCGAAACGCCCTCGTGCTGGCCGTCCCGTCGCGCGACGGCGTTGCCGCGTCCAGGGCCGCCGTGCGAGATCACCTGGCCTGGCTTGGGGTGACAGAGGATCTCGCGAAAGGGAACCACAAGCTCGAAGCTGCCCGACACCAGAACTTGCTGTCGTACACGTCGACTGCCGCATTGCGTGTCACGGACACGATCCAGCAGGCCTACTGCATTGTCGTTACGGTGAGCGAAACCGACGACATACAGGCATTCAAGCTTCAACCGACCAGCGGCGCCCTCTTCAGTGCGATCAAGGCCGACAGGCGCACCCGAATCGAGGAGACCGCCATCAGTCCGGATGCCTTGCTTCCCGGAGGTCCGTACCAGTTATGGCGTGAGGGCGAGGACTCACGGTGGGCCAAGGATCTGGTCGGTGCGTTCGCGCGCTTCCCGCATCTGCCCAAGATGCTCCGGCAGGACGCGATTGTCGAGACCATCGCACGAGGCTGCGCGGAGGGATTCTATGTCGCTCGGCTCCAACGACCCGACAAGTCGGTACGGACATGGTGGCGGCAGACGATCGAGCCGGATGCACTCGAGGACCCGAGGTTGGAGCTTGTCTTGCCGGAGAAGGCTGAACTCACGGCTATTCCCGCAAGCGTCGTATGCCCGGGGATTGTTGACGACCTATGGCCAGGCGGGAAGTCGGCGCCAGTCACCGTTGGCAAGGTCCGGCGGTTCTTTGACGGACAGCACACGCTGCACGTGTCACGAGGCGGCTATGATGAGCCCATTCCGGTGCCAAAGGCCGCTGCGGTCGTCGTGGACGAGGCGATCCAGTCCGCGGTGAGCAACGGACAACTGTGGCTCAGTGCCGGGCCTGTCAGTCTCCTTGCGGAGGACGTCCCACCCGGGTTGTTGACGGACGCTGCGGAACTACTGGAGCCGCCTTCGCCGCTGTCGCCACTTTCGTTACTGCCTGACCAACTGCCCGAGGCGTGGCGCGAAGGCTCGATCAACGGCTGGTCGCTCGCTGCCGCAATGTCTCAGCGGTTCGGAAGAGCACTTCCGTGGAAGACAGTGTCCGCTGCCCTTGAATCAGCCTTCCGTTCAGGCCTCCTTGAGCGCAGGCCGGACTCGGGACCCTGGCCGTGCGACTACGCCGCCGCAAGGTCTCTTCTGGTGGTCGTTGCGAAGGACGGCCCACGACCAGAGCAGCCGCCCGCTCCCAGAGAACAAGCCGCAGTGCTTCGCGCTGACCAGTTGCAGGATCTCGTCGACGTGCTGCCGAGCCTGCTGAAGGCGGCTGCCGGGTACGATCTCCGGTTCACAGTCGGAGTGCAAATCGGTGGGAAGGCGACGACAGACAAGTCGGTGAGCCAGGCTCTGGATGCGATTCTGGAGCGGGTGGATTCGAGACTGAAGACTCGGTAGGGGCTTCAGCCCCGGCTGATCGAGAGTCGTGGGGGCCGGCACCAGCCGGCCCCCTTCGTGTACTACCTCGCTGCCTCGAGGCCGAGCCGCCTGGCTTCCACGTTGAACGTTTCGAGGTCTTCCGACAGCACTGACGCGAGCCGGTCAGTCTGCACCTTCAGATCTCGCACCAGGTCGTCGAAGATCGGGATCACGTTCCCGACGGGCTTGCCGTCTCCGCGGTTCACCACCGTCAGCAACGATGCCAGCCGGTTGTTGATGCGGATGGGGAAGTTCAGAGGGTCCTGGCCGCTCTGGTTCCGCACCTGGTAGATCGCGCCTTCGATCGCAGAGAGGCGCGAGACGAGCGCGTCGCCCGCGGCCTTCAGCCTCGCGTCAGGCGACTTCTGGATCCGCTCGGCCACCTGGGCCTTGATGTCCCGGATGCGCACGACGGCGTTGTTGGCCTCGCTGACCTTGTCGCGAATGCGGATCGCGAGGTCGAACTGCTCCTTCAGATCCGCGTCGGTCGCCGTGAACAGCGGGTGGCGCTTCACCACGAGCGGCTGCGTGTGTGCCCGCCCGTCGACCGTCATTCGCACCTGGTAGGTGCCCGGGGGCGCCGCCGGGTCGGCGACACCGCCGCCCCACAGGATCATCCCGGGGAAGGACGTCGCGCTGTGCCCGGCCGAGCGTCTGCCCGGGCGGCGTCTGATGAAGGGATGTTGCGTTAACTCGCGAGCAGCAGGCGAACGGAGACCGCTCTAATGCTATCGTCTCCTGGCCCTCACGGCACCTATGTGCAGACTGTCGCTGTCGGCTTGGTTCGAGGGGCCGCTTCGGCGAATCGCCGCGTTACCTGTGCGCCGCAGTCTCCGATCCCGCGCCTGGGGACTGCCCTGGAATCGCCGACGCCCTCGCCAAGGCCGACAGGCCGTACCTGCGCGGCGAGCACTTGTACCAGCGCGCCCGCGTGCTGGCCGCCCTTGGCGACGGTGACGGCGCCGTGCGTGCGCTCCAGGCGGCGTTCTCCCAGGGCCGTCCGTGGGCCGGCACCGAGATGCACCTCGATACCGCCTGGAACCCGATCCGCTCCTACCCGCCGTTCCAGGAGTGGATGAAGCCGAAAGGGTAGCCGCCGCTCCACGGCCAACGGAGGTACGCGGGAACTGTCGCAGCGAGCGCTCCGGGGCGGCGGCGGAAACAACAAGACGATCGCGGGCGGCGACAGGGAGCCGAGAGCCGACGTGCTCACCCCTTCGGCTTGATCAGCTCCTCGAACGGCGGATAGCCGCGCAGCGGCGCCATCTCGGGCGCGCGGTGAAGGAGCACCGCGTAACCTTCCCACTCGACGCCGAGGCCGACGCCCTGGGCAATCGCCTCGCGCAGCAACTGGACGGCCGCAGGTTTGTTGCCGAGGGACGCCGCAATCATCGCTCGCGAGTAGAGGGCCTCGCCGTACAGGTACGGCCGGTCGATCTGTCGGAGTTCCT
>Ga0315273_10009936_pt1 | contig 12106 bp, 10 predicted proteins | sample YL17G02_0_MG_FD_205753 | JGI IMG/M metagenome (GOLD analysis project Ga0315273, IMG submission 205753) | Sediment microbial communities from Yellowstone Lake, YNP, Wyoming, USA - YL17G02_0 | ecosystem: Environmental > Aquatic > Freshwater > Lake > Sediment | place: USA: Wyoming | collected... | reverse complement strand
CCCGATCCTACTTGGAGGAATGACCCGATGATACATTAATATAAGATAACCAGAATTCGATTTTTTCGAAATAATTTTATCTAACAGATTAATATATTCGATCGCGCCTGCAAACATGGATTTAATATGTATGGAAGGATTCAAAATATTATGATTTAGAACGGATTATTCTCAAGTCATAAACACACTTAAAACTTATATTGCTGCGCCTATTGAAACATGTTTTAAATTGCTAATTTTTACAGATACTATTTTTTTCAGCGATAAAATAAATCCGCATAATATCCAAAAATTTGGATAATAAAGAGTCGAAATAAATACACTGCTTGTAAGAAATCCAATGAGGCTTCCTTCGAGAGCTAAAGCCATATAGTACGCTTTCTTTGCTTCATCATTTACAAATACACCACCAAAATTCCTCGTTACTTTTTTTATGAATCTCAAATCGGTTATAGAGAAAATGAGCATAGCTAAAAATAATATGGCCCCAAGCAGACCAAGTTCCGACAAGAGTGTAAAATATAACGAATGGGCAGCTCTCCCCCCCAGAGATCTCGCTTTCCATATCAAACCCAATTCGTTTTCAGTATCCACAATGTACCATGGGTAGTTCCCTTGTCCCACTCCGATGATCGGATTATCGAGAAACATCTGCCATCCCAGTTTCCACGAATAAATTCTTTGTGCTCCTGTTCCATATGGATTGCTTTGTTCTGCGCTGATCGATCTTATTTCATCCCAATATGATGGCGGTGCTGCCACCAATGCAAAAATAACAAGAAGCACCATCAATATACCCAATGCTATTTTTTTATTCGACCTCAGCCAACAATAAATTGCAACGGATGCCATTCCAAGAAATCCGCCCCTGGATTCGCTTAAAATGACAACCAACATAAATAAACACGTTAATAATATAAAGCATATTTTCGAGGTCTTTTCCTTTGCTGAAAACACACCGAACAGTGCAAAAGGTAATACCATATTAAATGCCATGCTGAAATCATTCGAATCTCCTAAAAAGCCGCCTACACCCATGCCGTAGCGCTGACTTTTCGGTAAATGCAGCTCTGCATGGAAATAACCCCAAATGGCTAGAAACGAAAAAATTAGCAGCCAGGATTTGATTAATATTTTATATTTATATTGAGTATCTATGATGTTGGAAATTGCGATGAAAGCAACAAATATTATTGCCATGGAATAAAATACTTGGAATGTCCAATAATTATTTCTTGCAGTTGGTCCATGAATACCCATTTCCACAAGTAATATTATGAATATAATAGTTTGCCTGTCATTAAAATATAACTTTTTCGAAAACAATAAGGATACTGCGAGCAATATTACAGTTATTGCTGGCAAGTGTAATATTTTTAGGGCAGGGAATATTAATTGAGGTCGCACGAATTCAAAAAACAAGTAAAATATGATTAGATAAAACACGCCCATATTTTCTTTATTTTGCGAAGCATTATTTATTATACTATTACTATTGAAATTATTCATGTGCATTAAATCTTGCTTTATTACATTTTTTCAGAATTAACGAGAGAAAAAAGATCTTCAAGGCAATCGTGAATTCTCCTATAGCAATCATTATACCTTGCTACGTTTTTCCCATATGGATCCTCGATATTATAGATATGATACGGGTTTCCAGATGTTCTGCTTCGTTTATCGACCAACGGAAGAAGAAAGATTTTGTCTCTGAATTCGCGATATTCCCTCTTCAGATAGTTATATTGCCCAGCTTCCATTACGGTTATCAAATCGTAGGATTGCATCATTGCGTAATTAATTTTCCTTGACATATGCCCTTGGAGATCAATTCCAAAATTCCTCGCCGAAACAATTGCTTCCATCGGTGGAGACTTTGGATCATTAACATTTATTCCAGCTGAGGAACACGTTATGCGATTCAATGTAGAGAAACACTTGACTGCAATATGTTCTGCAAATGGACTTCTGCAGATATTTCCTTTACAAATAAAAAGGATAGATTCTATACGTGAAGGTAAAACAGGATTACATATTGTTTTGCCGTATACTTTCCAGTAAATATACTTTAAGTATTTTTTTATTAAATCTTTTACCATTCTTATTTATACATATTCATGGGTATTATCCAGTTCATTTCCTTACAATATGCCTAATATACTCCTTTAACTCGTGGTAAAATGGTTTCCTGTCATCATTCTGTATAATTTCATTTTTCACTGAAGCCCGAAAATAATCGAATAGAAAATCCTTCATAAGTGTACTTCTTCCGGGGTGGCCTTGAGAAAGGTTCAACTTTGTATCATTTCTCATCAGGCGAATAAGCAAATGATCTAAATCCCCTAACTCCCATCGTGATCTCAAGCCAACCCTATATCCGTCGGATTTCTCGATTTTCTCTTCACTAGCCATGCGGAACAGCAAATAAGGGAAATCGATTCCAGAGGATATCGCCAGTTGCAGGGACCCCCAGAAACGCGCATTAATTTCCAGAAGTTTGGCGAGCTGCTGCTCGCGATCGATTTTGAATTCGACCATCGCGATTCCGCTCCAATGCAATTCCCGGAGGATCCTGATTGCGGATTGCATCGCATCCGACGGCGGTTCGATGCTTTCGGAAAGTACACTCACGCCACCTGAAGGCGGCTTCTCCCTGATCCTCCGGTGGGCGAATCTTGCAATCACATCGCCATCCCGCATCAGGAGGAATATCCCAACTCCCGGACCTTCGATTTTTTTCTGAACCAAGAATGGATATTCCCGAAAAATATCTTGCGACAGGATCTCCGATAATTCCGTTCTGTCCTTTGCATAAAGCACTTTTGTATTCACCCACCCATTTCTTGTCCGTATTTTGGAAACATTTGACTTTACGACAACAGGAAATTCCGAATTGCCGATGGATTCCATCATGCTTTTATGGTTATCGTATTCAGTCGATGGAAACGTAGGTGGAACGGGAACGTTCAAATTCCTTACAAGATGGAATAACCTTATCTTGTCAGTGACTTCCATGTATCTGTCATATTCAATGAACGGGATCAGGGTACTTTCCGGAAATTCCTTCCTCCTTAACAATATTTCGGTAAGAGTCACATCGGTCATCGGGAACAGAACCGAATGCCGGCATTTTATTACATATTCCAACAACGTGTTGATAAATCCGACCGGATCGTCATACGGAGATGGGTATTGAAACGATGTGGCGCAATACCGGGAACAGGAAGCGAGCGATATTTTTTTTCCCGAACCGACGATAACCTTGATTCCTTTTCTCCCCAAAGACCTGGTGACAGCCAGAGCCGAACGTTGTTCTCCGTCCAGAACGATGGCATCCATCATGAATCAAGCTCTTCGTGAATCCGAATGAAGATCATCCAAGCACCTTCACTCGGTAACGATGGAATGGGGGGGGTCTTCCAACCCCCCCCCCTTCCTGAACACGGTCGATCGATGAACAGTATCAATATGAAAACCTGTCCAAAGTAGCAACCGTCGCTCGCATACCGCAGGTTAAGGCTTAGCTTCCAGTTTGATGTTATCGAAGAAGGACGTCTGTTGGTACGAATTGATCTCTAAATAGACCGGAGCAAGGGTATTTGTGTTGGTATTAAGAATTACTGGTCCAACGGTAAGTCCCCCACCTGTTGCAAGAAAAGTCGTTTCAACATCGCTGAAACTGATCGTTATGTGGTAGGTAATTCCTTGGAGATACGGGAACACAAAGGGTGCACTATCGACGGGCTGAAGTGGCCATACCTTTCTAACTTCCCCATCGGATGTTGAGAGCTCAAGATAAGCGCTTCCGTCGTTAAGGCGTACATCGAGGCTCCCGCCAGTTCCAGCTTGAGACGTCGGAGTAAAATCAAAGGAAAACGTGCCTGTGCTGGTAATCGTTTTCGTAGCAGTCGTAAAGGTCTTTTGGAATTTTAACCCGGTGTTTGCTCCTGCAACGACCTGCGCCCTCTGTCCGCCGGTATCATACGTGAAGATTCCAGTACCGGTGCTCCCGGTGTCAAAAACTTCATATGCAGGAATGGAGTTGATGTGGAAATCGTCGAGGTAACCCCACTTGACGTATTTAGATATGGTGTCCGTGCTAGACTGCCCCTTGCTGTCCGTAACGGTAAGCTGGAATACGATGTTGTCCGTAACCCCATACTTGAGTGTGGGAACGGTGGCAGTGGTGTTCTGCGCCGAAGGATCGTCCGGTGTCACAGTATTCGTTCCCGCGATCTGTGTCCAATCGTAACTGACGAGCGGATAAGAACCGGAAGAATCCCAACCTTCCAGCGTTACCACAGTGGCGCTAGGCGCGAAGATACTGGTCCCGGGCCCCATGCTGTAGACGGACTCGTTGTAATGGGCGTTGGCGATGGGAGCCGATTTCAGGGTCGTATTGAAGAAGCGGATCGGAGTGCCTTTTGATGTGTCGGTCGCATTGGTGGCAACCACTCGGTAATAGTAGGTAGTATTGTCCAACAGGCCGAGAATCGTTGCGTTGACCGCGACGTCCCCCGTTGCCGAGCCCGCGGAAAGGGTGGGGGTATTGTCAGCCCCTGTGAGGACCGGGCTGGTTCCCCACTCAAAGTGGTAGGTCGTCGGCTGCCCGTTGGGGTTCACCGTCCCCCTCAGGACAGCGTTGTCTGATCCTACCGGGTTGGCCGCAACGTTTGCCACCGTTGGCGCCAGCGTGTTCGTTGTAAAGTTGGCTGGCAGACCCTTCGAAGTGCCGGCCGAATTGTTCGCGACCACCCTGCAATAATATTTCGTCCCTGTGTCAAGGCCGGTGAGAACGGCATTGATCTGGTGGCTTGTTGTGTCGGATCCCACCGACTGGGTTGTTGTCACGTTCGGGACCGCGAATGTGTTATCGGTGCCCCACTCGAAATGCGCGCTGGTCAAAAGCCCGTTCGGGTTCACACTGGCGTGGAGTGTTGCTCCCGACACAGAGAGGTTATCGGGTGCATTCGTCTGCACGGTCGGAGGATTCATGGGCGAAGCGGTGGTCAGGCTGAGGATTGCACCCTTGGTCGTTCCCGCCGAGTTGGAGGCTGCCAGCCGGAAATAATAAGTCGTACCCTGACTCAAGCCCGTAATCGAATTGCTCGCCGCGACGGCCGCCGTTCCGGAGCCTGCCGATTTGGAAGCCGTATTGTCAGACCCTGTGAGGACGGAACTGGTTCCAAACTCGAACCAGTAGGTGGTCGCTAGCCCGTTGGGATTCACCGATCCGTTCAGGACGGCGTTGTCCACGTTGATGGACGAAGCACCTGCCGTCGTAACTTCCGGAACAGGAACAGCCGAGTTCCCGCCGTCACTTCCTCCCCCGCAGGCGGCAAATAAGAACGCGGCGATTAGAGACAGAACGATGAAACTGGTAGTTCGACGAATTTGCATCGAATCCTCCTCAATTAGTATCGAATTTGAAAAACCAGATATCCCGTACGAAATACGCGATCACGCCCCTCGTCTTGAGATAACACCTCCCTTCCGCTAATATCGAGAATACCCGCTCCAAAAAAAGTTCGTCAATCGTATTTACGGAAATACCCTTTGAAATGTTAGAAGATTATTATGTTTCCGCCAACAATCCCTTATATATTTCCAGATACCGGCTTGACACATCCCGCATCCGGAATTTATTTTCAGCGCGCAGTCGGCCCTCCCTCCCCATTTTCCTCCGAAGTTCCTTATCCTTGAGGAGTGTCACGATTCGATCCACCAGGGTTCGGCTATCGTTCACGGGAACCAGATACCCCGTTTCCCCTTCCACCACCAATTCCGGATTGCCGCCAACCCGGGTCGCCACGATGGGGATGCCGTATGCCATGGATTCCAGCAACGTGAGAGACAACCCTTCCGAGAACGAAGTCAGTACGGAAATGTCCATGATTTCGTAATACCGATGGATCTCCTTTTTATACCCGGCGAAGACGACGCAATGTTCCACCCCGAGGGTTCTTGCCTTATCTCGCAGCGCGTTCTCTTCCTCCCCACCCCCGACGAACAAGAAGCGGGCAGAAGGAACTGCCGCGATGATGGCCGGAATTGCATCGAGGAAATTGGAGACCCCCTTCACGGGGCGGTTATAGTTGGCAATCATCCCGAGGACAAGATCGTCTTCCGTGAAACCGAGCTCCCGCCGCGTGATCTCCTGCATCCCGGAGGAAGCCTGTTGCAAATCGACCCCGTTATTTACGACCACGACCCTGGATTCCTCTACGCCCTCCCGGTCCATGACCACCTGCTTGACCGCTTCCGACACGCAGATGACTTTATCCGGAAGACGATTGGTCCAACGCAACCACAGGTACTCGTGCCTTCCCCAGTCGAACCCTTGATCCTCGCGATTCTCCACAATGATTTTGATTGCTCCGGTAAGCTTCAACAGTCTTCCGTAGAGGATCGACCAGAAGAAATATGTGTGAACGATATCGGGACGACGATCCTTCATGATCTTGTAGAGATGTGCGAGGGATCGCACCTGCGCAACGGGATAAAAACGAAAAATCTTCGCTGGGGAAAGATATTCGACGGGGACATCCGGCACGACACGGTCCCTCAGCGGTGCGCTGCTGAAAATGACGGTTTGCCACCAGGTCTTATCCCAATGTTTCAGCATGGACAACAGATGATTTCCCGTACCTCCGCCCAAGTCATTCGTGAGAATCGAGATTTTTACGATTTTATTCAACCCAGGCGTATCTGTTGACCTTATTGAGTTACTATTTTCATCGAGTCGGATAATTTAATCGATTTTATGTTTGATCCCTGCATGTATTCGAGAAACTTTTCGATCCGTCTCGTTAATTCCGACGCTTCTTCCTTTGTCTTCGTGAAGTGGGTCAACCCGTACTGCAACGAGGGAGAATGGAAAAACATGTTCAGGATCTGGTATTTGTTTCTCTTTATCGATTCCGCCAACCGGACCATATTTTCAACGGTATCCGATTCCGGCGAAAGCCACACCTTGTTGATAATTTTCAGTTTGTCCAATATACCCGTCAGACGAAAATGCCTCAGAGGACTGCCGGAAATCCCCTTCAAACACGCATTGCAGAAATCGTAGTTGTCTTGAAGGAAACCGATGGTGGCAGGAACTTCCAGAATAGCGGAATCCGGGCTCCCGTTATTCCCGATGGGCACTCTTTGAGGCATCGGGGAACGGTCCGAGAAATCAGGCCCGTAATAATTTTTCCAGTTCAAATAGGGCGATACCGAACTGTCCACTTTATACCCCAGACGGTGGATGTTCTCGGCCACCGTATGGTCGAACCCCCACCTGCCGCTACGGAATGATACCGGCGCCATCTTGAAATTCTCGACGATCCTTCCATGCAACGATTCCATCTTCCTGTACTGGAGTTCCTTTTCCAGGTTGAACAGCATCGTGTTCCTGACGGATTTTTCTTCCTCAAATGGAGGGGTGTTCCATGGATGGAGATGGGCGCCGATTTCGCATCGGTCGTCCTCCATGATTTTCCTCAGTATGGAAACGGAGTTCCTGTCGGTGGCAACCGGATATGAAATCAGATAGGTCGGCTTGACCTGGTATCTGTCGAACAATTTCTGCAACTCCAATAACCTCGTGATATTGGTCAACGCCGGTTCCGAAGCGTAGTTGGACCAGTTATCCTCTTCCGTGTCGATCGTAATCGCCAGGTGCATGTTCCCCCCTATCGGTATGAAGCGCGTCTCTTTGTCGAATCCACGCTCCCTTGCCGGATGCCATCCGTCCCGTTTATCAGTTCCAGAATTCGCACCCTGTCCTTATCCTTCAGATAAACGTGTGTCGGCAATGTGACCAGGGTGTTGGATACATCTTCCGCTCCCTGAAAGGTCCTGTTTTCGAATTTCTTCCGGATCTGCTCTATTTCATGGACCGGCAACGGATACATGGGGCTTATCCCCAACGATTCCCCGTTTTCGCAAAAATAATTTTTCTTCACTTTCCCCTCGAGATATACGGGAAACCGATTGTAGGGAAGTCCGTTCGCATAGATCGGCAATGCATTCGATAAATCGAGATTGTCGATATAAAAATCCGCGGTGCCGGATCGGCCCCGTTGGAACCTCTCCAACTTCTGGCGCCAGTCGTGCAACAGCCCTGCCTGGAAGCCGGTGAATTTCCGAACCGGAAACGACGGGAAAAATCTTGTTTCCCCGATCTTGAGGAAGGGCAGGCTTTTTGGAAACCAGTAGAAATCCGGGCGGAGAAACACCGTAAGAAGAACCGTTTCCACGATATTCTTCACATATTCCATCGTCGGAACGTCATATATCTCCGAATGATCCTTCTGTAACGATTCCGCGATTGCCCCCTCGGATGTGATAATGATCCCGCCAGACCCGCAAGTGATGTTTTTCCCTCTCCCGAGGCTGAAAAACCCGATGTCGCCGGACGTTCCAAGTTTACCCCGATTCCCCACGACGCCCATCGCCTGGGCCGCGTCTTCGACGATGAAGATATTCCGTTTTTCGCACGCGTCCCGAACTTTCGAAACATCCGCCGGAATTCCGAACAGGTGTGTCGGGATGACGCACAACGTGTCGTCATCCAGCAGGTGGGTTAATTGCGAAAAATCGAAGTCGAGGGTTTCCGGCCGGATGTCGCACGGAACAATCTCCAGCCCGGCCAATAGGATTGCCGACGGAACCGAGAAACAGGTATAGGCCGGAATGACCACCTTCTTCTTCCGTGTCAATCGGTTGAGGGCGGACAATATCAGGAACAGCGCGGCTTTTCCGGAAGAGACCAGGAATACGTGGCCGGCGCCGAAATATTCCTTGATCTCTCTTTCCAGTTTCTCTTCAGCCTTGCTGTTGAGCATCCCGCGGAAACCGTGTAACAGATCCACAGCCGAGATCGGGGCTGCGGCCGGCGGAACGGTTCTCCCGATGTTCAAGGGATGTTCCTGATGATTCGCGGACCGAGCATCCGCGTAACGGGGACAGGCAGCTTCTTCCAGATTCCGATGGCAAGACGGTATTTTCGATTCCGGGGTGTCAGGTCGGGCATTTTCCCTTCGTTCCGCACCCAATAACTCCACACCATGGGAGAGGGTGTCGCTCCCCACTGCTCCTTGAATTTATACGTGCTCTCCTCTTTCGTCGATCTGCCGAAATCGAATGTCTTGAACCCTTTCTCGCAGGCGAATTTCAGGCAGGACCAATAAAGGAGCATGTTCGGGCTCAAGCGATTGTGGGCACGGATAGAGGAGGCCCACGGAATTTCGATTCTCTCTTTATATCCGATCAGAAAGCCGGACGCGACCGGGGTATCCGCCATGTAAACGGAACATATCCGGGCGCTTTCCGGAAATTGATCCAATATGTTCCTGAAAAACAGCTTGGGGTACACCGGGGTTCCGAGATCTCTCATGTTTTTCGAAAAAACCTCGTAGAACCCATCCAATTCTTCCGTTCGTCCGATTCTCGAGATCATCCCCGCTTTCTGCGGAACCTTGATCTGACTCCGCAATTTGGAGGGAAACGAATTCCATAGATCATCAAATGAGCCTGGAAGGCTTAATCTCATGGAAACCTTGGATGTTTTTTCTGGAAACCCATTATGAAAAGAATTTTCTTGCCGAAACTCAATATGGTGGACTTTAAGCTCTTTTCCGATCCTGACTGCATCAGCGATCAGTTGATCCCGAATGAAATCGTCGTCTGCGCAAACCCCTCCATAGTTGAAATAGGGCATCGAAACTATAAAATTTCCAAAGCTCGAACTTTTTATATGCACTAAGGGAAGAACTCCGTTCATAATGCCATTATTATCTTCCGAAATAAGAACATGATATCTATGACCAAAACATTTTCCTACTATATTTCCCCATCTATAATCGTGGTATAAATTCGATGCACGACTGCAGTTGATATATTTATCCAATTCCACATAATCATCTGTATTCGCAAATTTAATTGTCATTTAATAAATATAAATATTTGATTGTCTGATTAATACGATTTTTCATTCAGTAATTATCACTATAAACATACTTTTTTACAACTTTTTTTAAATCCTGTTTAAATTCATTTTTATTTTTTTTAGCCCACAGACATAAAATAAAAACGCATTTCAACCTTTCAAGCACGCCAATCGGAGAACGGCATATGGATTTCATCCATTCAATAGTCCACTTGAATGCATGCAATTGTAATTTGCCTTTGTTCAATGGGTTGAACCACACTGCACGATCTTCCCAACCGGGATTTGAACGGACAGAGCTCTCGGGATGATCGCGACGGAGAAACAAACAATCCGGAATTTCAAAAAACCTGCCGGCAAGAGCAATTTCTCCAAGCAAAATCATGTCCGAAGAAGGATAGCTCCCTATTAAACGGGTTTTTCCAAGGATATTTGAACGGAAGAGCCCCAATACCGGATTGCACTCGTTTGGATGATAATCCATAAATTTCCTGAAACGAATGCTCGGAATCGCATCCTGAAGGAGTGGCCTTCTAATAAGACTTCTGAGAGGTGTTCCCATTTCATTGATATATGTTGTCCTTCCATAGCACAATACCACATCCTGATTTTCGTCGAGTACTTCTACATACCGTTGCAAGAGGGTAGAAGTCCAAATATCATCGTGACATGCCCATTGGAAATATTTTCCCTTCCCAAGATGAAAAACATGATTTAGGTTCCAAGCTGCACCAAGATTCATTTTATTTCTGTAATATCGAATTCTACTATCATTTTTCTCAAACATCTTACATATTTTCATCGTATTATCTAAAGATGCATTATCAGATATTATTAATTCATAATCTGTGAATGTTTGAGATAGTATAGAATTTAATGTATCTTTCAAATAAAAACCACCATTATATACTGCCATTCCTATACTTACTTTAGGATTACTCATTATTTCCTAAAATATAACGATTATTTTGTTCTTGTAACGCGAATATACCGCCATGCTATATTAGTAAAGCAAAACAAACGATTATATACAATTTTTCAACTAATACCAATTATACGGCTAAAATCAACGCAATCGTTATAAGAATATATATTTGATTGCTCTCTTCCATGTCTTATTATTTAATTACATACCTCATTCCATGATACGGACAACTACAGATATTAGCAGAACATGGAATTGGCTTTTCAAAAAGCTTTACTTCTTCTTCAAACAAATTTCCTAAAAATAAATTTTCATCTTGACACCTAAATACATCCCCATCCGGAGTCATCCTTGCAAATTTTTTCCCTGCCAAACATAACTTGCCCTTGAAGGATGGGAGGCCATTTATGAATTTTATATCATGTGTCAAATCTATAGTTCTCATTTCTCCAACATTCGGTGTTTTTTCATTATAAAGATCCATATCTAACTGACTATTATTAATGCAATTTTGCAAAAAAACCTTTTGTTTTTCAGAATAATCTTTCGGGTAATTCTTTATAAAAACATGTCGTATTTTCCTGAATATTCCCTCATTGCTTTTCTTGAATATATTATAATCACCCCTGAATATTTTCGGCATCAATATAATTCCCTCTTTCTTGAAATATTCATAATCCTTTTCAAATCGATCAATCAATTCAGGGAACATTACATACGAAGCAAATACATAATATCCTTTTTTCTTTAACATGTTATATTTTTTAATATAATCTTCAACTAAACCAAGTCTTTCTCTCTCCTGGATGTGAAGACTACAATGTATAAATTCAACTCTCTCGGAGGAAACCTTTTCTGTAAACGAAATAATATTATTATGACTCAAGTTAGTATTCATACTTATAAGATGATCTCTACTTAGCGTTTCACATAAATTTATAATATTCGGAAAAAATAGGGGTTCACCTCCAGACATATGTATTAACCATGTTAAACCTGAATTCCTAAAACCATTAACAATATTATTTGTATTATCATATCCAATAGATTTTTTCTTTTTATCATCTTTATCGAAACAATAGATACACCCAAAATTGCAATATTCATTTATATGCCAATCCACTTCAATATCATACCTTGCCATTGGAACCTCCTAAATACATCAAACATTCAAGATGACATAATAAAAATAAAATATATTTTAAACGTTATTTTAATACTTCTATCTACTTATCGATGGCTCA
>Ga0315273_10009935_pt1 | contig 12106 bp, 10 predicted proteins | sample YL17G02_0_MG_FD_205753 | JGI IMG/M metagenome (GOLD analysis project Ga0315273, IMG submission 205753) | Sediment microbial communities from Yellowstone Lake, YNP, Wyoming, USA - YL17G02_0 | ecosystem: Environmental > Aquatic > Freshwater > Lake > Sediment | place: USA: Wyoming | collected... | reverse complement strand
ATAATTCGTCCAGGAATCAATCGCAACTCCGCGAGAGTCTGGAATCATTTTCACAATTTCAATTAAACTGGTCCCGGTGTAAACGCCAATTTCCAACACTTTTGGCTCAGTCTTAGCTGGACGTGTAGTGTTAAAATGTAAAATCATATTTTCAAATATTTGTTTCGCACCAGTCCCTTCCGGCAAATCGTGTGTCCAATTATACATTCCATTATATTCAAGAGCATCCAGATTTACCAACAAATGTTCGTTTAACAATCTTGACGCTTGATTTTTCCAAGACAATTGTTTTGCCCATTGATAATTTTTTTCAATGAGTTCATTCTTTTTTTGAGAGAAAGAAGATGTCATATATGTTAACACTGCAGTTAGTGCCGCATTCTGCCATTCTTCTGTCGAGGCATCACCCTGAATTAAAATACCACGGTCTCCAACTGTATTATTCAATGCCGCCAAATTAGAAGTAATGGCAAATGTTTTGGTTAATGCCGCTTCCAATGCTGTCAAACAAAAGGTTTCTGCAAAAGTGCAAGGATAAAACCATATATCAGAGGTTAACCATGCGTCAGCCAATTCTTTTTTGGATACCCAACCGTGATAATAAACATTCATCTTATTCGGTTTTTCATTATACATTTTCAATAGTTTTCGTATTTCTGCCATTTCTTCTCCAGCAACAGAATTCACCCATTTTCCATTTACATCACTATATATATGGAGAGAAGCTCGTGGTTCTGCGCTATAAATGCGACGCCACATTTTCAACAATTGTAATAGACCACGATTCGGAAATGAAGAATAAATAAATTTAAACTGTTCTATATGCGTTAATGAGACACCGAATTTGTCTACATCAATGCCATAATAAAAAGGTGTTAATAACACTTTCAATAAAGGAAATTGACCAGACATATATTCAACGTGCCATTCAGTTAAACAGAATATTTTCTTCATTTTTGGGTCAATTGGAATAACACAACCACTAGGTGTCAAATCGTGAAGAACCAGATATACATTTTCAACGCAACTTTTAAATGCAACAGGCAAATATTCTGAAAATCTGCTAACAATGCAACTATGCACAGGGTTCTCTCTTACAAAGGAAAAATATTTGTTCAACTGATAATATAAGACATCTTCAAAAAAGGTATCTTTCAAGCAATTACAAAACACAACCACTTGAAATGTCCCTTGTTTTTGAATATGTCGTGCCATTTCAATAATATATGTTTCAGAACCACCGACACCTTTTGTCAAAATATCACGACCTGTCCAAGGTTCAAATCCTCCATCCGCAACAAAGCACAAATAGGGTTTTGTTACAATTGAAGTTTGTCTCATAACAAGAGGTGGCATTTTCACCAAATTTTCAAATATTTTATGCCATGAAACCATCACAACATATTGGTCTGCATCTGATTTGTTATGTTGTAAATAGAGTGTTGTAGCACTAAGACCAAGAGAGAAATCTTCAAACTTATAACAGAGCAACGGCAAAAATTTCGGCAAAAAATGGAAACTGAGAGTAGGCTTCAAACTATATTGCGCGTGAATTGGATAGCCTACACGAAATGCTTCTTTGAAATAAAAAAAGGCTTTTTCATAATTTTTCGCTTCGTTGTAATGAATTCCTAAAAAATACAAACTGTCAGGGCGTGTTTTATCCATTTCATATGCTTTCAAATACAAATCTTCGCATATGGTCCACGGCTTATCCAATTTAAAATTCGCATTTCTCGCCGCTTCAAAACACGCATCTATTTTCTCTTGTAAAAACCCTTCGTTAGGATGTTCTACACGTTTTATAAAATATTCATATGCTTTTTCAAAATTGCCAATTACATTGTATGTTTGTCCCAAATAATATAAATGTCGCGGGTCATTTGGGTCTTCTTCCAATTCTTCAAGCAACAATTGTATATCATACTGTTTTCGGTTCATTGTTCGTGTTTCCATATAATCGCATCTATAATCCAAAATGCGAGATTTATTCATTGGCACAATGACATTTTTATTATTGGCATTGCTAATTACTTCGTGGATTTTATAAATATATCTCAAATTTCTATCAGTTTTTACAATACGGTTTGAAACATATTCGCTATCATTGCTTTTAATATACAAACTATGAGAATCGCCGAATTGGTCTCCGCGAACCACATTTAAAAATTCCCGAAGGTCGTCTTCAATAATATAAGTGTCATCCAACATCAACGTATATTTACATGTTTTACCTGCCAAATCTAGACATCTATTGCGAGTATCACGAAAATTCACAAATGGTTCGCAATATAATTGTCCCTTTTTTTTGCCAACTAGAACGCGGTTAATAATATCAATCGTGTCGTCCGTGCTTCCAGTATCTAAAATAGTCCAACAATCAATAATCGGCAAATTTTTGGTCAACATTTCTTCAAATTGTGCACCGCCATTTTTCACCATGATGCATAAATGAATTAAATTGTCATATTTTAATAAATCATTTTGAATAAAATAGTGAAAATTCATTTGAAATTGAACGCTATGATGTGATGGAATATAGACAAATAATTCTGTATCTGATAAATTATATATTTTGCTGTATTTTTTAGACGATACAATACTTTCGTTTAAAGGTGCAACTAACATCGGAACGACCTCACCCTCTCTCAGAAACGGATGATTCTTTTCACAAAAATAAATGTAGTTTTGTCTTTGTCTTTGTATTTGTTCTGGTTCATCAATCCACGAAATATTTGATATATTATGCGATGCAATGTTTTCATTAGTATTTGATTTTTGTTCTTGGACTGTGTTTTGACCGAGTAAATACACCTGTGAAAAATGTTGAGAACACTCTATCGGTAGAAATCCGCCGTGAGTTGGGGATTGTATCAATAGATTCATTGCAGCATCACCGAATCGCAAATTATCCAACAATGACACCACTCTCTCGTAATAACCCACTTTTTCTCTAATAATTAAATTGTTGTATTCGGAATGAGGAACAACCCCAAATTCGTTGTTGTGTACTTTATAAGTTTTTTTATTTATTTCAACAAGCATAAATAAATAAAAAAAGAGTTATTTAAATCCTTTTCTTTAGAAAAGGTTCGTGCTGATTCCCATATCAGTTAAATCCTTTTCTTTAGAAAAGGAACACATATCAGTTAAATCTTTTCACACAAATCTGTAATATTAATATTCGGGCACGTGTTTTTTAAATAAACAACCGTTGGATGTTATTGATTTAATATCAGGATTTACAATGGTAGGATTTTGATTATCACAGTTTGACAACCAGATTTTAAGAATACAAAAATTTTTTTTTGGAGAAACGGTAATTCCTGTAACACTACGAACAAAATACGGAGTTTTACTAATATTATCCCCAACAAGCGCATAGCAAATTTCTTTCCATGCTTCAAAGATAGATTTATTAGAGATTTTATATGAAAAGCATCCACCATTACGATTTTTTGGATCTTCCCATATTGGTTTTACGCCTTGACGCATTAAAAATAACATGCAATTTTTTACTAATATATCTGGCATTGTTTCTAAAATACCAATGGTTTCTTCTACAGTTTCAACTGTGTAGATTTTTTTATAACTGTTTAAAGACCAATCTGTGTCATGAGGGAGATGTGCAAAAAAACTCCACTTATCAGACAACGGATGAGTCATTATTATATTAACTATATTTTTTTTATATTGTTTCTTTTACAAAATCATAGAGGAGGTCATTGTCTTCAGTCTCGTTTGCTTCTTGGGAGTTTTGTGAGTTTTGTATAAATTGGACCTCTTTCTCTTCTTGGTCTTGGTCTTCTGGTTCTACTTCTACTTCTTCTGGTTCTACTTCTTCTACTTCTACTTCTTCTGGTTCTTCTTCTGCTTCTTCTACTTCTTCTGGTTCTACTTCTTCTGGTTCTTCTGGTTCTTCTTCTACTTCTAATTCAAGCATAACATTTGATAATATTTCTGATATCATTAGTGGTGTTTCACTCATCGTGTCAGATTTTTCAGAAAAATCATCAAAAATCATATTATTTGTTATTTTTTGACATTCCTGACTAATTATACGAATACCATCATTTGTTATTTCAAAATGTTCTGGGTATGTAATAGCATAAATATTTACATTATTGTCAATAATGTTCAAAGTATAATTTACTAATGGTTCAGTCAAATTCAAATTATAATGTTTGTTTAAAAAATACCATAAAAACCGATTGTCAATTACATTTCCAGAAACATAATAATTATAGTTATTTCCAAATAAATTAAGTGAAATTGTTGTATTATTCATGACAATATTAAATAAAATAAAGGATACATCTGAATTTACACAAGTTATTTTATCAAACGAATTATTCATTATTTTTTTCTCGTTATTTTGTGAATAAATAATAAAATCATAATCTTCTCCTTTTATTGTTTTTCCATTTTTTACAAATTCAATATTAGTAGAATCCTGAATTTTCATAGTTTGTTTAAATTTATATTTATAAAATTTCAAATATAACATTTCAATAGAACTATAATAATAAATAATTTGATACATTAAAGATACCCCTACCTGATTATAATAGTTCGGGAAATTGTATTTCAACAGATAATTCAATCCAACTCCTGAAACTGCAATTAAAAGAACAAACATTATAAAAAGAAATATATTGTGTTTAAATTGTTTATTTCTCTTTCTCTCACTCTTTCACTCTTTCACTATTTCATTCTTTCTTTCTCTCTCTCTCTCTTAAAATTTATATGCGGGATTACTTGAACTCCATGCGTTGTATGTAGGCGGAATGTTTGACAAACCCTTGTTGCTAGGTATTATCATTGGTTTTGGAATAATAATATATGGATTGTTGTAATACACAGGATTCTTTTGTGAATCATAATATGGGTTATAAATCATAATATTTCCTGCAGCGTCCGCTTTACAAAGTGTATTATTAGTTAAAGAACTCGACGTGTTTAACATTCCTGTTGTTGCATTTAATCCAAAAATATACAACAACATACTAATTATAAGAGTCATCATAATAAATGGAATAAACACGATAACCCACGCAATAATTGCCAATCCTTTCTCACACAATATGTTTAATAATAATGATATCATAATCATTACAATCATTTTCATTAATGCCGTATTATATAGACCATTAAAAGTATCAATTATTACGTGTGTTATTGAAAAAATAATATATATAATTGTCGGAGGACAAAGAGAGAACATATATATTCGTTATAATATAAAAAAACTTATAACGAATATAATAATGGAAGTGGAAGAATGCCTGATTGAAAAGATTCAAAGACAAACTGATATGACTGAAACTGAAATTAGAGAGAAATTAATTGAATTTAATAATGACGCTGTTTTAGTCATTCAATCTTATTTTGGTATAAAAATTAAGCCACCCGACGCGAAAACACTAAATAAATCTGACATTAACAAGGAAATGTATAAACAATTCAGAGAGAAATTATACATAACTCCAGAAAAACAAAGATACTGATACTGAAACTAATTTCAAAGAGTAATATATGACAAATAAAACACGGAGAAAAACACGGAGAAAAACACGAAAACACCAACATCACGAACAGCAAGAACAATCAAACACAAGAACAAAAACACAGAGACACCAACAACACCAACAACACCAACAACACCAACAACAAACTATCGAATTATTAAAAAATGATTATTACACCTATGTGAATTTAAAATGGTTAAAAAAAACAAAGCTTCCAAATAAGTATAATATAATAAACGAATTTTCTACACTTCAACAAAAAATAGACAAACAAATAGAAAAGACTGTTATTCCCATTTTGTTAAAAGATAAAAATATTAGTAATTTATACAATTCTATTTATACTTTTACGAATGAATTTACAAACTCACAATTTTATTTATTAATGAATGTGTTAAATGAACATCGCAAAAACACAAACAAGGATGCGTTGTCTATTTTTTTAGCGTGGTTGATGTATAATGAATTTAATTCACCAATTAATTTTTACATTACACCAGATTTAAAAAACAATCAATATGAGATTGCCTATATCAATGATTCAGGAACTACCTTTCCAAAGGATTTTTATACAAACACAAGCCATTCATCTTCTAATGATAGAGAGAAATATAAATCATATTTGAAAGATTTATTTGCAGCATTTTTCGGTAAAAATCACGTGTATAACACAGATGACATTATTTCTATAGAAAAAGATATTTCATCGCATTTTAAAGAGTTAAAGGATAAAACTATTGAATCTGAATACAATAAAATGTCATTGCACGATGTAAAAGAACATTTAGGATTTGATTGGTTAAAAATACGAAACACTATTTTTGAATATTCGCATATAGAGAGTCAATCAACAAACCCAACCCATATTATTATTAAAAACCCGTCTTTTGTAAAACAAGTCATTCAATTATTAAAACACAATTGGACCTCAAATAAATGGAATTCATTTTGGATATATAAATTGTTAAATGTTATCGCTAATTTTAATAGAGAATTATTTATTATCAAATCCAATTTTTTTATAAAAGAAATGAATGGCATTAAACCTACAATGAATAACAAATTACGCGCATCACAAACTGTAGCGTCTGCTTGTAAAATTGAAGTATCTAAACAATATATCAAGCATTATAAAAATGTCAAAGAAATTGCATTATGCAAACAAATAATAACTCTTATTCATAATAAATTTCGCAACATTTTAGAAAAAAATACGTGGTTATCACCAAAAACAATTCAACGCGCGATTTTAAAATTGGATAAAATGAAAACAATCATAGGAATTAGTGATAAATTTGAACAAGAAAATGATATTAAATATAACCCTGATAGTGGAATGTTGAATTATCTCAAAAAATCAAATTATGAAAATATAAAATACTTGAAAAAAGAAGGACATTCAAATTTAAAAAAAAATATATGGTTGAATGAATACGTGTCTATTTTTAATGTAAATGCTTTATATGATAACACCAGAAACCTCATATTATTTCCTAATGCAATTTTACAACCTCCGTTTATTAATATAAATAAGGATTTCATATATAATATCGCAAATATAGGAGTCATTATATCACACGAAATGTTTCACGGGTTTGACAGTGATGGTTGTAAATTTGATGAAAACGGTAATTATAATAAATGGTGGTTGCCAGAAGATGAAAAAGAATATAAAAAAAAACAGGATGATGTTGTCCAACAATATGAAAAAGCTGGAAAACATGACAATATACATTTGGAAGGCAAATATACTCTTGCTGAAAACATTGCAGACATTGGAAGTTTGTATATTATTGAATGCCTATTAGAGGATTATTTAATAGAACAATGCGTAAAAAAAGAAGATTATTACAAATATTTTGACAAATTTTATTATTATTATACACATCGGTATAAAACTGTTTTAAAAAAGAAACTGTTACATAAATTAGTGAAATATGATTCACATTCTCTCTTTAAATATAGAATTAATTGTGTATTGTCTCGTTCAAAAATGTTTCAATCAACATATAATATAAGAAAAGGAGATGGAATGTTTTATGAAAATACAGACCAAATATGGTGAAACGCTTTGATTGTCCCTTTTTGTCGAATTAACTAACCAACCCAAATTTTTCATTCACTATTGTATTTTTTGTCTGGAGTTTTTTCTGTGTTTTCTTTTTAATTTGATATTTATTTGAAGGAATTATCTTATTTGTAATAATAAAATCATTGTTGTCTTCGTGTAATTCAGGCAACACGCGTGTTAATGGTTTCTCTACAACAAAAAATAGGCGTTCATTACGAAACAGCATTCTATATTCTTGAATGGTAAGATTACCATAATATTTGTCCAACATAAAATATGGCGTAGGTGCTGGTTTAATATTTTTCTCATAATTATATATTTTTGAGTATATATGATTTAACAAATAATATCTTTCAAATTTAGTTGAACTATCAATATTTTCATTCATCAAATACGCACAAGCACATTCTGGACTACAAAAACAACCATATACGTGATATGAAGCTTTTATAAAATGTTTTGGAATATAAATACAAGGGTTATCAAATTCGCACGTACACCAAAAACACGCTGATTTTTTATCGCAAATGTTATTAATATGCAAATTATGTTCTAATTGTTTTAATTTTTTCCAGGTTTCTTTTATTTCAAATTTTTCATCATCATATTCACCTTCATCTGTCTCTTCTATAGATGAATTTGTTTCAATGATTTCAAAGGATAAGTCATTTTTAGATGCAAAATTATAAGACTCTATATTCACATCTTTTGTGGTTGCATTGGCATTCATATTCGCATTGGCATTCATATTCGAATTGGCATTCATATTCGCATTGGCATTCATATTCGCATTGGTATTCATATTCGCATTGGAATTCACATTCATATTCATATTCGCATTGATATTTGTTGATAAATCTTTTAATGAACATTTTAAATGTAAAATAATATTTGGTTTTGATTCAACATTATCATTCATCTCTATTGTTTGATAAATGATTTTGCCACCTTTTGGTTTTCGTCCGCGTTTTTTATGAGTGATAGTTGTTTCTTCCACATTTTCTACTTGAGGGGTTTCCTCCTCTTGACAAATTTTAGATTTCCTACCTCGTTTTTGTTTTAAATCAGACATTAAAATAATATATATAAATTACTTAAATTGTTTTACATATTAATTTTCCATACTTTACATTTTTCTCTTTTCTCTTTTCTCTTTTCTCTTTTCTCTTTTCTCTTTTCTCTTTTCTCTTTTCTCTTTTCTCTTTTCTCTTTTCTCTTTTCTCTTTTCTCTTTTCACCTACCAGTCCAAACCTTGATAACTGGGTATTTATGTATATCATTTTCCGAATTCGTGTTCATGTATTCATCAAAAGAATACCCCCAATTATGACCCCGATTACAATGTGTAAAAATGTCTCCCAATATTCCACAAGTCATCTTTTTATTTTCAAATTGAAACACACACGCAATTACTCGTTCAAAAGCACAACGATGCGGTCGCGTTGTAATTTGAGACAATAAATTAAAAAAATCATATTTATTATTTACATTTGTTAAAAAATCATAATTTATAAGAGACATTCCGCCAAAACAGCCATTCCACATTTTACTATTATAAAAATCCAATAATTTATTAGAATTGTTGAGAGAAAAAATTAAAGGTACTATATATTCATCCTCATCATAACAATGATCACTAAAGTGCCACAACATTTTATATTGCATATTCATTTCTATATATTTTGAAATAACATCTGTTTGTATAAAAACAGAATCGTGTAGTATGACAGCATTATCAAACCATTTATTTTGTATATAATAATAATACGGCAACAATTCGCCTCTTTTTTTGAATTCAGATTCAACTACAATAGCATTTGTCATTGGAATGTCTGTTACAAAATCCGGATTGCTATCATCATCTATTATAACAATTTTAATATTTGGATATATGTTTCTAATACAACGATAGCATTCTTGCCAATATTTATTCGTTTGTATTGAAGTAACATGTCTTAATATAATAAATCCAACATTATTCATTTTTATTATTCAACATTTTATTTTTGTAAAAATAACAATATAAAAAACAATAAATAACTTATATAATGGATTTATCACCTTGGATGGAAAAATATAGACCCACCAATTTCGATACAATTGTATTGGACCCAATCAATAAAAAAATATTGTCAAATATTATTGAAACCTCTTATTTTCCTAATTTATTATTTTATGGACCACCAGGAACAGGAAAAACAACTACTATTATCAATTTGGTAAAATCATATCAAGAAAAATTAAACATCCAAAATAAAGGATTAATGATACATTTAAATGCATCGGATGAGAGAGGCATTGACATTATTCGCAATCAAATCAACTTTTTCGTGAATTCAAATCCACTTTTTCATAATGGAATGAAATTTGTCATATTAGATGAGGTAGATTATATGACAAAAACTGCACAACAGGCATTTCGTTATCTTCTTCAAAATTATTCTACAACTGTCCGTTTTTGTCTTATTTGTAATTATATTAGTAGAATTGACGATGGATTACAAAATGAATTCATTTGTCTACGATTCAATCAATTACCAACCAATGACATTATTCATTTTTTAAAATCCATTTCAGTAAATGAAAAGTTAAATATTACAGATAAATCACTAAATAGCATTCAAAAAATATATAAATCTGACATTAGAAGTATGATTAATTTTATGCAGTCAAATCAAGATATTTTATGTTCCGATGATTTTCATATTATAAACAATATTATTTGGGAAAAATTAACAATTTTATTGAAAAATCAAAATACAATGTTAATCCTAAATTCATTTATTCAAGAAATTAGCATTAAATATAACATTGACAAGAAAAATATAATGAAAAATTATTTGAATTATATTATTCGCAATATTCCTGAAATTGTATCTAGTGATTTTCTCAATTTTGTTGAAAACATTATGCATTTTTCTGAATGTAAAAATAATAATTTTATTAATTATTGTTTGGCTAAGCTTCTGACTTTTTTTTAAACCGGCGAAGTCACTGACCCTAAGAATAAATCCGTAAAACACCGTACCTTGGGTCTGAGGGCGGATTTAATTCTTCAAGGGTTTACACCTTTTCACATTTCAAACGCCGATTAATATATATAATAAACAACTTAAAGACAATACAATATAATATATTGGGAGTGAAGAATAATGAATAAATTGCTTGATTTTATGTTTCATTTAGTGGGGATATTCACACAACATATGTTGGTTGTTATGTAAAATTGGGTTCATTTATGGACTTATGGGCAAGAAATTAAATACGTATATGTATGTATATCTATTTTATTATGGATATATTTTTCAGTTTGTTTAGTATTCACTTCTCATCATATTAATAATTATTTAAATACTTATTAATATAATCGGCGTTTGAAATGTGAAAAGGTGTAAAAAATTGATTTGGTTTTCTCTCTTTAAAGTCTAACAATAAAATACAATAACTATATACAATGTCTAACAATACAATCACAAAACAATTATTGATTAATAACCTGAGAATGGGATTGAATGATGATTTGACAAATCTTATAAAAGAGTATGTGTTTTATGACCGGGTAAGTCAGATGACAAAATATAGAAAGGATAGATTACTCCGTGAAATTAAAGTTATTAAGTTTGGAATGACTGAAGGGACTACTTTATTAAACGACAAAGAACAATTTGTAAATACGCGAGTTAGACGATGGAACTATATTCGAATATGGCGAAGACGCCCGATACCATTGGTGGACCGTCCAGACCCATTATTGGGGTTTATGATATGTTCTGTTTGTGGAAATTTTTATCAGACATCAAAATTTCTTCCTATAACAAAAGAAAAAATAAAGGTTCTTCCTGCAAATCTATTGCGAATGGTCTGCTGTTGTTCATTTAAACTCACGCCGGAAATACAATATTCTTCTATTACAATGAGTTCGTATTTAAGATATGATTCTGAATTTGATGAAGATTTTTCTGAGTCTTCTTTTCATTCTCATATTAACAGTGATGATTCTGACAATTCGGACCAAGAAGATAACAATGAAAATGAAGAAATAGAATATTTTTATAATAATGCGTAGAATGATAACAACTTAACTAACTTAACTAACTTAACTAACTTAACTAACTTAACTAACTTAACTAACTTAACTAACTTAACTAACTTAACTAATCAAATTTCGTTTTTTTCAAGACATTCACATTCAATATTTTTTAGTGGAGCAAAATATATTGCATTGTGAAAAAAATTGAAATGCTTTTTCTCTCAAGTGAAGAAAGTATATACATCACATCCACCGTTTTAAAAATGATTAATAGTTGCGTTTCTCAACAATCGATTGCAAAACAAATCTTGGTAAACAATCTCAGATTGGTTCCAGATTTGTCAAATGTTATAAAAGAGTTTATATTTTATGACAATGTGAGTCAGGTCAGTCAAGATGTGAAAAAATATGTAATTGGTAGACTGAATTTGGTATTTGATGGAGCGGCTTCAAATTCAAGACATGGTCCTTCTTCTT
>Ga0315273_10009934_pt1 | contig 12107 bp, 8 predicted proteins | sample YL17G02_0_MG_FD_205753 | JGI IMG/M metagenome (GOLD analysis project Ga0315273, IMG submission 205753) | Sediment microbial communities from Yellowstone Lake, YNP, Wyoming, USA - YL17G02_0 | ecosystem: Environmental > Aquatic > Freshwater > Lake > Sediment | place: USA: Wyoming | collected... | reverse complement strand
AAGCTGGGAGACGTCGTCGGGCTGGCGCAGAGTGCTAGCCTCGCCCGCGAATCAGGCTTCGACGGCAAAACCGCAATCCACCCCGAGCAGGTCTCGACGATCAACGCCGCCTTCTCCCCAAGCCGGGAGCAGCTGGCATGGGCCCGGCAGGTAATTGCGGCGTTGGACGGGGAAGGCGGGGCGATCGGAGCGGCGTTACTCGACGGGCAACTCATCGAGGCGCCGCACCTGGCGCGGGCGCGCAAGATTCTCACACTTGGGGAGGCCACTGGACGGCAGGCTGCCTAGAGCTGGAACCTGCCGCTGGCCAGCACGACTTTCTGGCCGAAGTTAGAGACGAAATCCAGCAGTCGATCGTGGAGCTGGCGCCAATCGTCGCTCGCCAGGATCTTGTGCATGGTCTCAAGATCCTCGGTCACGGCGCCGCTGAGCATCTGAGGGCCTTCTCCGTAGACGCAATACCAGGCTTCGGTGGGCTGAAGCCCCAGGCGCATGAGCCCCGGGGCGAACTCCTGGACGATGAACTCAAAATAGGGTTGTTCACGCCCCGATTTGATGTCCCAGCTCATCAGCAACTTGACCATGCACGCCGCTCCCCCTCACAGCCCACCAGATATCGACACTACCAGAAGCGATCCCTAAATGCAAGTCGGCTGGCTTACGAACGCCCGAAGCAGCGCCACTGCGGCTTCGACATCCCGCCGGTCGACGATCTGTGACGGGGCGTGGATGTAGCGGCTCGGCAGCGACAACGCGGTGGTCGGAATTCCCTGGCGGCTGACCTGGATGCTGTACGCATCCGTGGTACCGCCCTGTAGGACTTCCAGCTGGTACGGGACGCCCGCCGAATCTGCGGTCGCCATGAGGCGCCGGTTGAGTCCAGCGTGGCTGATCATGCCCGAATCCTGCACCTTTATCGCCACGCCACGACCCATGTGAACCTCCATGGGAGGGCTGGCGTGCGGTGTGTCGCCGGTGTCGGTGACGTCCACGGCGATCGCCAGGTCCGGGTCGATCGCATATGCTGAGACCACGGCGCCACGCGGGCCCACCTCTTCCTGCGCGGTAAACACCACGTATAGGTCGTGAGTTATCTCCTGTCCTCGCAGCTCCCGGAGTAGCTGTACCAGAACTGCGCAGCCGATCCGGTCATCCATGTTGGAGGCGAACCAGGCATCGCCCTGCGCGACAAATGGCAGGCTGAAGACTGCGACATCACCGACCTTCTGCTTGACTTCCGCACGCCCGGTCGCGCCCACGTCGACGTACATGTCGCGGAGGGCCGGCAAGGCCTTGGTGGGATTCACACGGCCGTCCAGGCCGACCGTGCCTACCGTACCGTCGGCAAAGCGCACCTGGCCGCCCCAGCAGGCCAATGCGTAGAGGTAGCCTATGCTCGTGAACCACAGATAACCTCGATCATCGACGTGGCTCACCATCAAGCCGATCTGGTCCATATGCGCAGCGAGCATGACCTTCTGACCCCCACCGGTGCCGCGACGCAGCACGGCCAGGTTGCCGAGCGCATCCACCCGCATTTCGTCGGCCAGACCTTCCACTTCCGCACGGATCACCGAGCGAATCTGGTCCTCATATCCTGACACCCCAAAGGCATCGGTCAGTCGCCTCACCAATTCGATCACAGGGACTCTCCCTCTCTGCATCTGAGCAATCGCTCCAAAGCGATCATCGGGTTCGCGCCCGCCTGTAGTCTCACCCCTGCCGCACGAGATCCTGCTGAGAAATGAGTTCGAGCGCGGCTGCCACGAGCCGCGCCGTATTGGCCAGGTCGTCGAGGTTCAAGATGCTTGCCGGGCTGTGAATGTACCGGCACGGTATGCCTATCACGCTCGCCGGGACCCCGGCGCGCGTCAGGTGAATCGCACCGGAGTCTGTGCTGCCGAGTCCCGGCGCCTTGTATTGGATCTTGATGCCTTGGGCTTCGGCAGCTGCCTCCAGCAACCGGGTCATGCCGGGATGGGAGACGACGCTCCGGTCCATGAGCGTCAGGGCCGGCCCGTCACCCATCCGGGTGACTGCGGTCCGGTCTTCGTCCTCTGGCGCCGGCGTGTCGTCGCAGATCGTCCCCTCCAAGGCGAATGCTGCTTCCGGCGCCGCCCGGTAGGCAGCCACTCGCGCCCCACGCAGACCCACTTCCTCCTGGACGGTGAAAGCCGCGATAAGGTCGACAGGATAGCTACGGCCCAGTATCGATATGAGGGCTGAGCAACCGGCGCGGTCGTCGAAGGCCTTGCCGCGCACCGTCGGCCAGCGTGGGTCCGCGCTAAGAGTCACGTAGCGAGAGGCGAGTACGCCATAGTCGCCCACCTTGACCTTCGCCCCGGCCTCCTTCTCGGACGAGGCCCCCACGTCGATGGCCAGGGTGTCGGCGTCGAGGACTTTGACTCGCTGTTCAGCCGATTGCAGGTGAGGCGGCGGCGAGCAGATCACACCTGGGATCTGCGCCTCGCCGATGAGAACCCGCTTGGCAAGCAGCACGCGTTTGTCAATGGATCCGACCAGCCGCAAACGCAAATGTCCTCCTTTTTCGATCCTGGTGACCATGAAGCCGACTTCGTCCATGTGGGCCGATAGCATCACGCGCAGGCGCGGCTCAGGCCCGGTGCCCTGCTTGTAGGCGAGGAGGTTCCCCAAGGCATCCACTTCGACCCGGTCGACGTGCGGTGAGATCTCGTCCCTGATGAGCGTGCGGACCTTCCGCTCTTGACCTGAAGGCCCGAACTCGTTGGACAGTCGTTCGAGGAGGTCGCTCAGTTCGGTCATCGCTACACCTCCTCGGGCAGGCGGTTGAGTATTTCGGCATCGAGCCGGCCGATGAATGCTGCCAACAGACGCGCAGTCCGGTCGATGTCCGACAGGGCGACCGTCTCAACCGGTGAATGCATGTTGCGCACCGGGATGCTCAGCAATCCGGTCGGAATGCCCTGCCCCGTGATTTGGATGCACCAGGCATCGGTTCCTGTCGCGCCCGGCTGGGGATCGAGCACATAGGGAATCTCCAGTGCGTCCGCGGTTTCTCGCAGCGCCCGCACAATGCCGGGATGCAGGTTCGGCCCCCAACCGATCGCAGGCCCCTGGTCCATCGCGATTGTTTCGGAGTCATCGATGCCCGGCTGCTCCGCAAAGGTCACGTCGATGGCGATCGCCAGATCCGGCGCCACCGCCCACGCGCCCGCTGTGGCACCGCGCAAACCGATCTCCTCTTGTGATGTCGCAACGCCGTAGACCTCCCAGGAATGCGTCATCGAGTCCAGGTAGCCCAGCGCCCCCAACATCGCGGCCACGCTGGCACGATTGTCCATCGCCTTGCTGGCGATACGGCCGCCGAGCAGCTCGGTGTACGGCCCGGACACTGCCACTCGGTCTCCAACCCGGATGAAGCCGCTGCCCACCAGCTCCGGCGCCAGGCCGAGGTCAACTCGCAGGTCCTGTAGCGGAATCACCCTCTCACGCTCCTCGAGGGGCAGGACATGCGGCGGTCTGCTGCCGATGTACCCGGGCAAGCCATCCGGGTAGCTTTCCGAGGAGGGTCCGCTGGGGTATAGCGTCACGGTTTGGCCCAGGATCAGGCGTGGGTCCACGCCGCCGATCTTTCCGATGTGAAGGAATCCGCGGTCGATCCTGGTGACGACCAGGCCGATCTCGTCCATGTGAGCCGCCAACATAATCCGGCCGGCGGGCGCCGCTTGAGGCCTCGGGGCCCGGCGGAGGATGGTGTTGCCGAGCGCATCGATCCGAGCCTCGTCGACGAAACTCCCGCTCAGTTCCTTGACCAGGCTGCCGACTGCCTCCTCGCTGCCTGATGGACCGTCGGCAGAGACAAGTTGCCTGAGAAGTTCGCCGATACCCGATTTGTCCATTCATCCTCCGAGGATAGACCGGCTTGGCTATTCACAACCCGGCCCATTCTACCCTTGCCGACGGCGGGCGTCAAAGAGCAGAGGGTATGTCGAGTGTTGGTTGCGCCCCCAAGTCTGGCGGGCTGAAAGACCGCCATTTGACACAACGAAGTCATCCGCTACAATGTCCGGAGGATGAGCGCCTGCCAGCACAGAGCGCTTGTTCGCCTGGGTCCACCTTGGTGCGCCCGAAAGGCTTAGATGGCTTCAGATATCGGACGGGCTGACCTGCTGCCCGACATTGCCGCGTCCGACTCGCCGGCCGAGCGGCTGAGCCGCGGCGGCGGATGGATGACAGCGGTGTTGGCTCTCGTGATGCTGGTCAGCGTCGTGGGGGCCGTGGATACCGCCAACTGGGCGGATGGCCTGGTGGTTCTCCAGCCTGCGGTGCTGGGCGGCGCGGTGCTGGGCTTTCTCCTGGCGATCACCGGCTTCGACGGGCTCTTCTGCGCGCTCTACAGCTTCCTGGCGAGCGTCCCGTGGATTGCTACGCTGGTGATGAGGGCGCTCCTCAACAACCCGAGCCTGCATGACGGCATCGCGGAGTCGCTCCGCCGGAACTTCGCCTGGTTCTCGGCTCTCTACAATGGCGGACCCAGCAGCGACAACTTCATATTCGTCACCCAGCTCTGCTTCCTGGGTTGGTGGATGGGATACTTCGCTTTCTGGAGCCTCTTCCGCTACCAACGCGTCTTTCATGCCATCGTGCCGGCGGGGTGCGCACTGCTGTTCAACGCCTACTTCGCCCCCACGAGCCTCGCGACCTACACCGTAATCTATTTCATCAGCGTGCTGCTCCTCGCGATGCGCGTTGAGCTGGCGCGCAACGAGATGCGGTGGCAAAACGCACAGATTCGCTATGCGCCCGACATCCTGATCGACTTCCTGCGTGCGGGCGTCATATTCGCAGTGGCAGTCACCGCACTTGCCTGGAGCCTGCCGAGACTGACCAGCCCCGAAATCATCAACTCGGCTTTCAAGCCGTTTGAGAAGCCCTGGCACGACCTGGGCAATACCTGGTCGCGCATGTATACCTCGCTCAACTATCCCAGGGTGGCCGTCCAGCGAACGGCGTTCGAGAAGAGCAAAGCATTCGGTGGGCCGGTGTCACTGACCAATCGCCCGATTCTCGACGCATACGTGCGTGTGCGGAGCTATTGGCAAGCCGAGGTTTTCGACATGTACTCGGGCCAGGGTTGGACTAACACCGACGATGAGGTCGCCTCGATCCCGGGCGGCCAGCCCCTGGGCGAGCCTCACTATGCGCTCGCGAAGGAGGTCACCGCCACCATCCGCCCGCTGGAAACCGGACAGGACGTCCTTTTCGGCGCGCCTCACCCCGAACGAGTGTCTCGGCCCGTCAATGCAGAAGTGGATAAGTTACCAGCCGGCGCTGGCTCGCAAAGCGTGTCCATGCTGCGAAGCGCGACACCCCTGAGGCGCGATGAGGCCTATCAGGTCGTCTCGCGGATATCCAGTGCAGCGGACGATCTGCTCCGAAAGGACGGCGCCGCCTATCCAGAGTGGATCGCAGGGCGGTATTTGCAGCTGCCGCCCGATTTCCCCCCGCAAGTGAGCACGCTGGCACGGCAGATCGCCGCGCCCTACGACAATCCCTTCGACAAGGCAAGCGCAATCGAGAACTTTTTGCGCCAATACCCGTACAGCCAGCAAATCGCACCCCCGCCCGCCGGCGTCGATGGGGTCGAGTATTTCCTGTTCGACGTCAAGGAGGGGTACTGCGACTATTACGCCAGCGCAATGACCACCATGCTGCGCGCCGTTGGAGTGCCGGCCCGGTTGGTTGTCGGCTACACACCTGGCGAGGAGGTTGGCTCCTCTGAAGGGTCGAGAGGGCAGGCCGTCCAGTACCGAGTGCTCGAACGGAATGCGCATGCCTGGCCCGAGGCCTACTTCCCCACCTACGGCTGGATCCAGTTCGAGCCTACGGCGTCCGAGCCGTTGTTGACCCGGTCCGAGACCGCGCCCAAGCCGGTGCCCGCCCCGACCCCGGCGGCTCCCGGAAACCTCGACGAGCCAAACGATATCCGCGGTGAGCGGGGAAACCCGCAGGACTTGGCTCCCCTGACGCCGCAAGGACCGGTGAGTTGGATCCAGGCCAGGCGGGTAGGGGTGGCGACCGCAGGACTCGCCGCGATCGTGGCTCTGTTCGTCGGGATGGTCGTATATCGCCGGAGAAGTGCTCGTTCCTCAGCTTCGGACGTACTCGGTCATCTGTTCGATCACATGGGAACGTGGGCAGCCCGGCTGCACATACCATGGCGCGCGAGTCAGACCCCACTCGAGCGCGCGTCGGGCCTGAGCGAGGCATTGCCGGCCGCTCAACCAGCCATCGATGGGCTCGCCACGCTCTTCGTTGCTCAGCAGTACGGCCGCCAGCAGCCAGCCGGAGAGGAGTTGGCTCGCGTGTCCGCGGGCTGGCGGGGCGTCCAGCATGTTCTGTGGGGAAGGTGGGTCACCCGGCTGTTCAAGAAGGGATGACCGCGCGACGCTACTGACCCTGGAGCGACTTCAGCTCCGCACGAGCATAGTCCATCGCGCTGGGGTCTTGCCCGGGCCCGATGCTGAGGAATTTCTGGAAGGCGTCAATTGCATCCTGCTTCTGGTTCTTGAGCCGGTAGAGCACGCCCAACCCATAGTATACTTCGGGTAGGTCGGGCTTCGCGTCCCGTGCCTGGAACAGCAGTTTCTCCGCGGCAGGCAGATCCTGCTGCTGCAGACGGACCGCGGCCAGCAGGTACAGCGTCTGACCATCGTTCGGCTCAATCCTTAGTGCTGCGCTCAAAGCGTCCGCGGCCTGCGGCAGCTGCCCCATCTGGTAGTAGACTACGCCAAGGTTCGCATGCCCCGCCGTCAGGGCCGGGTCCAGAGCGAGAGCGGCCTTGTACGCCGTCTCAGCTTCCTGCAGGCGATTCTGCCGAACGTAGACGTTGCCCAATCCAAGTTGTGCCCGTGCGGAGCCCTGATCGAGCACAACCGCGTTGCGAAACTCCCGCTCCGCGGATGCAAAGTCGTTCTTGTCGAGCGCTGCCTGCGCCGCAGCCAGGTGGTCCGCGGTATTTCCACTCGGCCTGGTGCCGGAGGACGCCGTCAGTGCGAGGGGATGGGGCGGAGTCGCTGCCAGATTATCGCCCGGGCCCGCAGAACATGCAGACAGCACAAGGACCAGCGGCAGAACAGCCGCTACGCGCACCCAGGCCCGTGTCATCCTCATCCGATCCTCCTGGCTAGGTCTAACCCTGCTTGCACTCGAGGACAACCACCAGCGTTTCCTCGGGAAGATCCGAACGCGTTACGCGCAAGCTCTCCTGTGGCGCATGCTCCGTGACGCCCATCTCCTTGAGGAATCTGCTGAGGGGGTCCAGCTTGAAATCGGTGATGGACGTCTGGTAGTGCATCGGGACCACAATGCTCGGCTCGAGCAGGCTGATCACCTCGGCTGCCTTGTCGGCGTCCAGGCCGCCTCCCCCCCCGACCGGTGCGAGCAAAACGTCTACGCTCGGCAATGACTCGACTTGCGCCTGCGTCAGCACCTTCGCCAGGTCTCCCAGGTGACACACCGTCAGCGATCCGAACTCGAATACGAATATCGTGTTTTCTTCCCTCGCCTCGTGTTCCCCGCCGCCGCGCCAGGTCTGGATGCCCGTGATGAAGATATTTTTCACCTCGTACTCGCCCGGCTTGCTGAACACTTTGGGCTCGCCCTTGACTGCGCTGACGGCCGAGTGGCCCTGGGCATCATGGCTGACTGTCACGATGTCAGCCCGGACGCGCGGCATGTTGTAGCCGATGCTCTTTTCATAGGGGTCCATAACAATCGTCACGCCTGCCTCACGCAGGCGAAAACATGAATGTCCAAACCAGTCGATGTCCACAGGCCAGGCCTCCGGTCGTACACCCCTCACGCGAGAGGAAATCTAGGAACTCCATCCGCCCGGATTATATCGCAACCCGGGGGATAAGCAAAGGGATGGGATACGTCAATCCATATTTACATATTGACAATTCTTGGTGTATAATTGCTATTGGTTGTCGTTCTCGGCTTGGCGGCAATCAAATACTTGGCGGGCCACGCATTTTCGGATTGTCCCATCCTTCCACTGAATCGCCGGCGGGTAGCCGGGCGGAGCGAACTGATGGCCAGACCGCTGAATGACTCCCCTTACCTCTACGGCCTGCACGACGCAGGTGGCGAGTCGATCATGGCCGATTTGAAGGTGCCCGGATGGATCCTCTTCACGGAGGAGTTGGGCAGTGATCCGGGCAACACTCGCGGCGTAGACTACAGCCGCTTCTCCAAGCTGGGCTTCGGGATCATGGCGCGCCTGAACAACGGCTACGAGCCCAACGGCACGCTGCCTGTCTCGAAACGTTATGTTGACTTCGCAACTCGCTGCGCCAACTTCGTCCGCAATTCGCCTGGGTGCCACATCTGGATCATCGGCAACGAGACGAACTTTGCGGTCGAACGGCCGGGCGTGCGCATCGACTGGAGCCAGAACCCGCCCAAGCTCGTCGAGCCTGGCGAAGTCATCTTGCCTTCCATGTACGCTACCTGTTACAAGCTTTGTCGAGCCGCCATCAAGGCGCTGGCGGGCCATGCCACCGACCAGGTCATTGTGAGTGCCACCGCTCCCTGGAACGTGCAGACGACTTATGATGGCAACCCGAGCGGCGACTGGATCCGCTACTTTAGCGACACCCTTGGTGCCATAGGGGCGCCCGCCTGCGACGGCATTTCGATTCATGCATACACGCACGGTTCGGACCCGGCGCTTATCTACACCGATTCCCACATGAATCCTCCGTTCGAGAAGCGGCAGTTCAACTTCAGAGCCTACCAGGACTTCATGCACACCATTCCTGCAGATATGCGCTCCCTACCGGTGTATCTAACGGAAACCGACCAGAACGACGAATGGCGCAACGAGAATAAAGGCTGGGTCCAACGGGCGTATGGCGAGATCAACGCCTGGAACAAGGTGCCCGAGAACCAGAAGATCCGGGCCGTCATCTTGTTCCGGTGGCCCAAGGGGCTCGACCGGTGGGGGATCGAGGGCAAGACCGGCGTGATCGAGGATTTCCGCGCCGCGATCGCCTACAAGTACAACTGGGAGACCGCCCCGAAGCCCGCTCCCACCGACGACACCAGCCCGATCCTGTTCCCCGACACCGGCAAGACCGCCCGGGCGCCATTTGTCGTGTTCTATCGCAAGTATGGGGCGGAGATCACAGGTTCTCCGATCACCGATGAGTACACGGATGCGCAAAGCAAGCTGAAGACTCAGGACTGGCAGCGCGTGATCATGGAGGAGTACCCGGCCGGAAAAGTTCGTCTGCGCCCGGTTGGGCAGGAGCTGGCCGATCTTCGCGTGCGCATCAGCCTGCTGGAGAAGCGGATTGCCGAGCTGACCGCACGCGTCGGCGGGTTGATGGAGCCCCCACTCACCGACATCTCGGCCAGTCTCCCGCATGGACCCACGGGTTTCATCAAACGTCCCTTGGAAGCAATCCAGTACCTGCTGATCCATCACACTGCCGTGCGCCCTGAGGTAGGGGCGGAGCGCGTAGCTCAGGCGCAACTCGCGAAGTGGCCTGGGATCATCAGCCAGTATTACATCACCGGAGATGGTCACATCCAGCGCACGAATCCCGATGATGCGGTTGCATCAAGGGATGTCGCTTGGCTGTATAACGGCCTGGGGATCTACGTCGCGGGCAATTTCGATGCCACCGTGCCCAGCGCAGCGCAGATGGACGCCCTGGCAAACTTGTGCGCGTGGCTCCTCTTCAAGTACCAACTGCCGACCGATGCGCTACGTGGAGCAAGCGAGGTCTTCAGCACCCGGTCGCCCGGACAGCAGTGGCTGATGGGCCAGCGCTGGAAGGACGCTCTCCTTGAGCGGGTGCGGGCGATCGCGGATGGCCGGGCGGGGTCGGGCACCCGCGACGCGGGCGTTGACCCTGCGCTCCTGCGTGCCGAGGTGAAAGGCCTGCAGGTGGCTGCGCAGAACACGCGCACACACCTCGTCGCCGTCGAGGCGCGCAACGCCCTGTTGTTGGCGCAGATTGCCCATTTCGACTCCAGCCGGTCCGGCGGTGTCGATACAGCCGCCGGACCGATACCCCCCGATATCGAGGTCGTGATCGATCGCCTGCCCTTCAGCCCCGACAGTTACAAACCGCGGGGGCGCGACCAGATTAATTATCTCGTGTTCAGCCACACAGCTGTGGATCCGAGTGTGGGTGCCGACCGCATGGCTGCAAGTCACCAGAAACGATGGGGCGGCATCCTCTACCAGTACTTCGTGACCGGCGAAGGTGAGATCCAGCAAACGAGTCCCATCGATCAGGTCGTCGATCTGGAACAGTCGTGGATCGCCGAGGGCATCAATATTGCCGTTGCCGGCAACTTCACTTTACAGGTGCCGAGTGACACCCAGCTCAAGGCCGCGGCACGGCTGTGCGCCTGGCTGATGCGGGACTTCGAGATCCCTCCGGAAAACGTCAGGGGTGTCAGCGAGTTCATCACATCCAAGTCTCCGGGGATTCAGTGGCTTGAGGGCAGACAGTGGAAGAACCTGCTCCTGGCTGAGATCGCAGCTGAGACCGGTCGTGCCGGCTCCTCCGAGCCTGTTCTTACGCGCGCATCTGGAATCAGCGCCGGCCAGGCGGAGACGATCGAGACGGTTACTGCGCAGAGAGACGATCTGGCGCAGCAAGTAACGGCCCTGAAGGCCGGGAAGGTCGTGCTCGGAGAGCAGCTGCTCGTCGCCCTCCAGGCCAAGGCAGAGTTGGAGCGCCAGGTCGCCGAATTGGAGGCGCGAACGCAGGCTCTCCAAGCTGCCACGGATGGTGCTCTGCCTGCCGAGCCTGGGCAAGCCGCGGCCACTCAACTCGCCCAGATTCCTGCGCCTGCAATCACCGATGTCGTCGACCGCCTGCCGAAGAACCCCACGCTGCAGTACGAGACCCGCCCTCTCAGCGCGATCACACATCTCGCGATCCACCACAGCGCAGCGCCCGCCAACATCACCCCCGAACAGGTGGCGACCTACCATGTTCGGAACGCCGGTTGGCCCGGCATCGGATATCATTTCTACGTCGAACCGGACGGGACCATCTACCAGACCAACCGGCTCGAGACCAAGTCTTACCACGTCGGAAACAGCAATTCGTACGCGGTCGGGATTTGTGTCTCGGGGAGGTTCACGGGCGTCATCCCCACACCTAACCAGATCGCGCAGACCGGACAGCTGTCTGCCTGGCTCGCCCAGAAGCTGAACATCCCGTCCCAAAATATCATCGGCCACCGGGAGTTCCCCAACAACCACACCGAGTGTCCCGGCAATGACTGGCTGGGAGGGCAGCAGTGGAAGCAGATCCTGCTGGCGCGCGTCCGTGAGGTGGCGGCGGGCAGCCAGAACACCCAGACAAAGGTACTGGGTCACTACGTACTCTTCTGGCAGCGCCCGGACGCCTGGGCCAAAGCTGATTGGGAGGCCGCTGAGAGCTACTTCGCGCGCTTCCGGCCCACGGCCGGCTTCTCGGTCGACGACGCCCGCCAGGCCGAGTACGTCACCATCGTCGGTGGAGCGAACGGTGTCTCGCTCGCCGTCGAACAGGCTTTGCGTTCTTCGGGAAGCAAAGTCGATAGGCTCACAGGCACCGATGCCGATGACCTGAAGCGCATTCTGGATGAGCTGGCACGGACCGGCCGGCGTTTCCGGACGTTCGAGTACTGAGCCTCCAGGAGCCCATGCCAGCATCGCCGTCCAGGGCAGCCTACCAGGTCGAGCTTGCCGTCTTCCAGGGCCCACTGGGTGTGTTGTTGCAGCTCATCGAACACGAACGGCTTGACATCAGCGTCATTTCCCTGGCGCAGGTGGCCGATCAGTTTCTGAGCTACGTGAGGAGCCTCGAGACAGTCGACGCCGGCTCACTGGCTGATTTCCTGGTGATGGCGGCGCGCCTTATCTGGATCAAGTCCCGCACCTTGTTGCCAATGCCCGCCCCCGTCGAGGAGGACCAGGAGGAGGACCCGGCCGAGACACTGGCGCGCCAGCTGAGGGAATACAAGCGTTTCAAAGAGGCCGCCGGCAACTTGCGCGCCATCGAAGAGAGGGGCTGGCATTCCTTCACCCGTGATGCGGAGCCCCGCCCATG
>Ga0315273_10009933_pt1 | contig 12107 bp, 15 predicted proteins | sample YL17G02_0_MG_FD_205753 | JGI IMG/M metagenome (GOLD analysis project Ga0315273, IMG submission 205753) | Sediment microbial communities from Yellowstone Lake, YNP, Wyoming, USA - YL17G02_0 | ecosystem: Environmental > Aquatic > Freshwater > Lake > Sediment | place: USA: Wyoming | collected... | reverse complement strand
ACCTGCTGGAAATGTGCTACTATTTTTCCGGCTGGTTTTTTGTTCGTCCCTCTTGCGGCTCCGGGAGCGGGTTATCCGCCGCTCGCGGTGGTCGGGGTGGGCTTGGTTTCTTCGGGGTCTCGCCCATCCCTTTTTTTCTGCCCCCTGTTTTCACCTCCCTTTCTAAACCTTACCTTATTTAATTATGACTCTATTATAAACCCCTATTTATAAGAAGTAAATAGAGAGGCGGGGTTTTCGGCCTAAAATCATAATAATTACAAGGAGTTATGGAGGCTATTTTTATGAAGCAAATAGAAAAGGGTGTTTCAAGAAAAGCTAATGAAATTAAACACATAGAGCGTTTTTGCTGAGAATAAAAAAGTGATTATTTTTTATTTCCTAATAAAATCAATAGGTTAGCATTTACCTTTTCGGGGCTTCCCGCCGCGGCGTGGGGGTTCAGCGAATTGTTTTAGATCCTCCGGGTCCACCAGCGTGGTCAGACGGATTGAGGGGAGGCTGCCCGCCGCTATGAGTTGGCGGATTCGCGCCTCGGTAACTCCGATAATTTCTGCGGCACGCTTGGCGGTTACCAACTGCTCCAGGTCCCACTTCATCTTCTTACTGAATTTCAATCGCACTGTTCGCTCACCTCCTCATGTTTCGTCGTAGTCATTGGAATAATTCGTGGCATTACTGCGGTCCTCTTACCAAAGCGCACTACCATGAGATGTTTGTCCCAGTGCTCACGACGAGTAAGCACTTCAAGATTGTCCACATCGTTGTTGCTAGGGTTCCCATCCTTGTGGTGGACCACTTCCTTGGAGGTGAGTTTCCTATTCAATTTATTTTCCATCAGCATCCTACATTCCTCACTATGCCTGTAGTTCTCCCAAGGAGTGTCAGGATCTTTTCCTTCTTCAATCAATACCAACCGCCGCCGCTCATTAACAAATTCATCGAGCTTCATCTTTCTATCACCTCCTTCAAAACAGCTTCCATTTCCATCGTTGTAATTCCGTCTGGATCGCTCTCAGCCAGCAGAACCACTCCATTCACGGCCCGCAGCCCCGCGAGCTGCTCGCCCAGCTTCACCCCGTACTCGTGGGCGTCGGCATCAAGCATCACCACCACCCGCGCGTCTCGCCTGATCCCACGGTGCAGCATCAGCAGCTGCGCCCCGCTGGCTTCCTTTCCGAATAGAGCCACGCTTCTGTGCCGCCCCACCCGCCAGCGGTCAGTTACCCCTTCCACCACCACCACAAGCGGGGCGACAGCCACATCATCAATTCCATACACCACGTCCTTTATGTTCAACAGGGAGCGCTCGTTGGGGCAGCTCACATATTTGGCTTTGGCCATGCCGGTCACGTCCGCCGCCTGCCACGTGACCACCCGGCCCCCGACCCGCACGGGTATAATTAGCCGTAGGGGATACTCTCCATCGGCCCCGCACCACATCAGCCCGTACTCCGTCACAGTGCTCTTGTCGAATTTCCTGCGAGCCAGGTAGCGCACAACGGGCGCGGGCAGGACACCATCAAGCGCTACGGCTCGGTTCGGGAGCAGGTTCCTGTACTCTCGCAACGCTGGCTCATTCTCCTTCTCTGCGCTGATGCTCTGGAACTTCTCCAGCCACTCCACTGCTAGGGCAAAGGGCAGCCCCTCCATGTTGCGCACCAGCTTCAGGGCGTCCCCGTTCTCCCCGCACAGCCAGCAGTGGAAGTTCTTGCGCTTCAGGTTGATCCCCAAGTGGTTGGAGTGATCAGGACAAAAAGGGCAGGTTATATTCAACCAGCCTTGCGTTGTGTTGGCCCCGCCTGTGGCATAGGTCACACCCACGTCGTCCAGCCAGGCGCGCACATCGAAGCCACGCTTCAGCCCTTCGAGGTCACGCATATTTGCCTTTCACTACATCCCATTGAATAATACCCCTGTAATCATTTACCCACCCGATAAATAATAATTTCTTGTTGCCTACTTTTTCAAATATTATTACCTTCGGATGGTGGTAACTTGTAGTGCCAATGCCGCTCCAATGTCTTCCAGCTGGAAATTTTACGGCGATATAATCCTCATTCTCAGCCAAGACAGTGCCCAGTCCACCATAATCAATACCGAGTACCTCAAATTTAAAATTCTGATGATAACGAATCATGTATTTGTATTTCTCCATCACATCCACCCGTTCTCGGAATATGTGCAGATCCGGCTCATGCTATGGTCCGCCATCCAGCGGTGGTTCCGGTCCAGGAAGTCCAAGATCAGAACTTCCTTCTTGGTGTCCGTCGCCCTCATCCCGCGGCCAGCGCGCTGGATCGTGGCGATCTCGCTCTCCCCGCCCACGGCGTTTACGATCACGTCCACGCTCCTTATGTTGACGCCCTCGCTCCAGACGCGGGTGGCCACCACGCCCATGCGCTTTTTCAGTTCGAAGGCGCGCTTCTCGCCGTCGCGCACCCCCTCCTCCGTGCTGCCCTGGAGGAAGGTGAACGCGCCGGGGGCCTTCGCGTCCAGCAGTTCCATGAGGCGCTCGCCGTGCTCGATGCGCTCCACGAGGATCAGGACGCTCCTCCCGGCCTCGATCTGTTCCGCCGCCTTCTCGACGATGAGCATGTTACGCCGCCGGTTCTTCACCACCACCACGTCGTACACCTGGGCGTAGCTCCCGCGCGTCTCCCTCAGTTTCGGGTTCTCCGGCACGCGATAGAACCTGATGCGGGGCTTCGCGAGCACGTCAATCTTCTCCAGCTCCTCGTAGCTGGTCCTGCCCACCGGCGGCCCCAGCAACCCCTCCATTGCCATGAGACCCTCCTCGGTCTTGGGCAGGGTGGCCGTGAAGCCCACGCGCAGCGGCGCGCCGACCCTGCCGAGTATCCCCGCGTAGTCGCCCCCGAGGGCGTTCACGTGGTGCGCCTCGTCCACGATCACCAGGCCCCAGCGGTCGGAGAAGTCCCCGTCGAGCGTACCGTCTTTTATTCTGGCGGCCAGGGTCTGCCGCATGGCCACCGTCACCGGCTCCAGCTGCCACTCCCCGGCCCCCACACTGCCCACCGCCTTGTTCCAGCGGGAGAGTTCGGCGACCGTCTGCGTGAGCAGCGCCGTCGTGTGCACGATGACCAGGGAGCGCGCCCCCACGCTCGCCACCAGCCCGGCGATGAGTAGCGTCTTTCCGCTGCCCGTCGGGGCCTGGTGCACGCCCCGGCCCGCCATCAGGATGTCTTGCAGCGCCCGCTTCTGGTCCTCGCGGTAGGTGATCCCCGCCAGCCCCGTCAGCGCCGTGGCGGGCACGACGAAGTCCGGTCCTTTCAGCACCACCTCGATCCCGCGCTGCCCCAGATAGCGCCGCACCCTGGGCAGGAACCCCGCGAGGAAGTAGCCCTTCTTATCCACCAGGCGCGCCCGCGCCTCGCGGCGCTCCTTGCGGTACTGGCCCTGCTGCCACCACTCGTAAGCGTAGCGCAGGTAGCCGTCGATGAGGTCGGGCCTGTCGATGTGCGCCCACACCGGGCTCTCCCAGCTGATCACAACTCGATCTTCCGCCATGCGGGATTCACCTCCTTTTCCTCCACCGTAATCTTCTGGGGGAGGTCTCCGTTGTCCAGGCCCTCCACGTGCTTCGCCCACTTAGTGCACCCCACGCAGTGCTCCGCCAGCGCGTCGCGCGCCTGGGAGAGCTTGAACTCCCCGTGGCTGTGCTTGTAGCAGGCGTAGAGCGGGTGGAACGTGTCATCGAAGGTCGGGCACCGCGCCATCCGGTCCCCCAGCATCAGTCTCATCTCGTCCTTCTCATCAGTCGCGTCATCAAAGGTGATCGGTTCCATTGTCCTTTCCTCTTATCAATCGAAATAAATTCGAATCGCCCCTATCTTTCTGTAGATATGGAATTGGGAAACGAATGAGTCGTCCCCGTCGTATCTGGGGGCGAGTGCCGAGCACCACCAGGCCTTCTCACCGGCGGTGTTCTCATAGGTCCAATCAAATCCAGCTCGCACAGCCTTCCACCCCTCAGCTGGAAATTTCTTCCTGAGATAACTGATAATGCTGGTTGGCCTATTGCTTAATATATTATTTTTTATCATTCTTCCCTTTCCTCCTTTTCATCTCCCAGGGGCTTGTCGAAGTCTCCGGGCATCGGCGCATCACACGGCACGGCGTCCAGGCAGAACTGCCCCGCCTCGGGCTGCTGGAGTATCCTCACCTGCCTGTAGTGGTTGAAGCGCCGGAAGCGGTGCATCAGCACGTTCATCCTTATCACACCCTGCTCCTTCTCCTCCCGGGTCTGGTTGAGGCCGTAGAGCACGTCCACGTGGCCGAGGATGCGCACGTCCTCCGGCACGTCCGTCGGGCTCATATTCATCGCCTCCAGGGTCTTGCGATTGCCCTGGTGGGCGCTAAACACGATGCACTTGCGCTCCTCGCTCAGGCTCTTGAGTCCCTTGGCGTTGACGTCGTAGATGTCGCGGCCCGTGAAGCCCTTCGGCGGGCGCATGGCGCCCAGGTAGTCCACGCAGACGACGTGGGGCGTGAAGCCCTGCAGCGCCTCCAGCGCGTCCAGGTAGCGCCGTATCTCCGCCAGCCCCGCCGTGTAGCTGGGGAAGCTCTTCATCACGGCCTGCCCCCGCGCCCCGCGCCCGAAGCGATAGAGCATCTCCATGACGGAGCCGGTGTCGTTCACGTTGGGGCGCTGCTCCTCGACGTACCGGATTCTCTCATTTTCCCCGTACTCCGGGAAGCGCACGCGCCCGCTCCCGCTGCTCACCATGCTCCCGGCGGCCATGAGGACACGATTGACCATGTCGCCATAGCCGCTCTCCAGGCTGATGTAGACCACGTTGAGCCCCAACACCTTGGCGCGCAGGGCGCAGTGGGTGAGGAACTGGGTCTTGCCGCGCTTCATCGGCCCCATCACCATCACGAGCCACTCGCTCAGCTGCGGCCCGGCCATCGCGTCGAGCGGCCCGATCCCCAGGCTCATGCCGAAGCGCATCCCGCTCTCGCGCAGGCGCAGCACCGTGGCCGGGTCGAAGGGGTCCACCCCCAGGTCCTCCATCACCACGGGGGAGCGCAGGGCGGCGGCGTAGAGCAGCTCGGCCTCGTCCACCCGGCCCACCTCCAGCAGCTTCAGCGCCTTGGTGGCCCCCACCTGGAGCGCCCGCTTCTTGAAGTGCGCCGCCGCGCGGTCCAATAGATAGGCCTCGTTGCCCGCCTGCGGGGCGCCCTCCGCCTCGTACTGCTTGCTCACGCTGCTCAGCAGCTCGGCCACCCACTCGGCGTCGCCCTCTGCGAGCTCGCCCCTGCCCTCCTCAAACAGGCCCTGCACGGCGCGGAGCGGCGCCTCACGATATTGCTCGTGGTACCCCAGCACCCACCGGGCCACCGTGCCCGCAGCCGCACCGGCGAAAAGCTCTGGCTGCACGATGCGCGCCACCTTCTTCAGGAAGTCGGCGCTCGTAATCATCCCGATCAGGATGCTGCGCTCCAGCGAGCCGTCCACCTTCACGATCCGCGTCTGCTTATTGGCCGTCATGTTCAATGCTCTCTCTCATTTTGATCACTGAGATTCCGCGCGACTCCTGTATGAATCTGGGCATCCACTTGTCCCATATCTTGTCGCTGGCCACATGCCCGGTGGTGTAGTCGTTCTTCCACTTACGCTTGAGCCCCTGGAACAGGATGTTGATGTAGTCGATGTGAGTGGGTTTGCTCCCTACGAAGTACGGGTCGAGCCAGCCCTTCGCCATGCAGGCTTTGAGCTTGACGGCGGCTTGTAGAAGTTGGCGCCCCTCCTTGAGGCTCAGCGGGCTCTCACTTTGTTCCACGCCCAGCGTCCATCCTATATACGCCTTCTTCAGGCTCTTGTACAGGCGGAACTCTTCCTCGCCGATAATGGCCGCGCCGTCCCCATTGTCGCTGTAGAACTCCAGGAACGTCGGGCGCGGGGCGGGGGCTTTCCGGTTGCGCGCGGCGCGCTTCCTGAACTCCGACACCACGAGGAAGTCCGACAGGCTGATGTGCTGAGTGCCGTCCTTAGCCACCAGGGCGAAGTGCTCCGCCGCGTCCACCAGCTTGCTGATGCTGTAGCCCTGCGGCAGGATGACGCAGTCCAGTACGTGCAGCGCTTTGCGGGCACCCGGTCCGTCGGACTTGTGTTGTGTGCCACAGCCAGCGGCGTTCCAGAATTCCAGCATGGTGCGCGCCTCTTCGCTGGCGTCCTCCCAGGTGAGCTCGTCAGATGAGTTGTCGGGGGCGGGTAGTTGTTCGCGCAGGGCGGCCTTCATGGCCGCGGGGTCATGGTTCTTTTTAGCAGGATTTTCATTTCCTTGATTAGGGAGAAATTCCTCTATTGAAATAGCAGCTGACTGCGGCGCATCATTTGCGCCGCCTTTTTCAGTTTCTTTAGAAACTGAAAAAGACTCTTCTCTATTATTCTTATTATATAATATAGGTCGGTTTCGACCCCCCGTGGGGCCGTTTTTAACCCCACGTGGTTTTATATTTGACCCCCCGCCATCCTCATCATCACTTTCATCAGCCTCTGCGTCGCCGTTGAAGGCCACTTCCTCTTTGGTGAGCCGGGTGTAGTGATCCACCAGGGCGGTCATCCCTGCCTTTTCATACTTGGCGATCCACGCGCCACGCACCTCGTCGGAGGGGTGGATCACACGCTTGTTGTTCTGGAAGACCAGCGCCTTCACTATTTCGCGCCGGATGAACCCGGCTTCTTCCAGGGCTCGCATCAGACGCTTGAGGCGGCCCTCCGATATACCGAGTATTTCTAGGAAGGCCACATTGCGAATGATGCAGCCGTTGCCCCTGTTGTTGGCGTCGGAGAAGGTGATCATGTCCAGCAGCCGGTAACCACCGGCGTCGGTGATTCCGATGGCTTCGAGTTTTGGCCAGATGGAGTGGGGGATCTTGTCGAAGGTTTCGAGTGAGAGCGCGGTGCGCTCGCGTCTTACTTGTTTGGCCATAGATTGTCTCCTACTTTTATCCCTGTGGTGTTGGGTTTATAATGATTATCCTTCTACTTTGATTTTCATAAAGTAGTTTTACCCAGCCCCAACCCGCCAAGAGCCGGAGCGAGGTGCTGATGGTTATATGTGAGACGTTTAGTAATGCGGCCAGTTCGTGATTTGTGGCTCGGATTTTTTTATGTTTGAAATTTATTGCTCGGAGAAAAGCCAAAAGAAGTTTGTCTGTGGAAGATAGTCTCTTACTATTAAGAATGTCCCAGTCAATTTTTAGCGTTTCATTCATCTCGTCCCATCCTTGTTGGTTAAGGGTTGATGGAAATAAAAAAGCGCCCTCCGCTGGGGTGGGGTTGGCTTTTTGCAGGAAGGCCAAAGTGAAAAGGGACCTGCTTGAAGTTCACCCTGGGGAGGGTCACCCCGCCCCAACGGAGGGCGCTCGTGAAAGCGCAAATTGAAAAACGATCTACCGCATTCTAATTTCACTTTGAGCCTTTCCCACGGAGTCCTTCTTCCCCCGCCCTCCCCCAGTTCCCCATACTGGGAGGGAGCGCACTACTCACAATCAATCAGTCATACAAGTATGGGTCCAATTATAAAAAACCTTTTCCGAAAAGTAAAGCGAAAAATTAAGCGAAAAATTAAGGGGCGCGCCGGGGCCGTTGGAGTGACCACGCTCGCGGGCAGAAAGGAGAACAACAACCCGCACGAGATAGATCCAGCCACCGGCGCGCGCCAGTGTTCATACGTGGAACCCTGTCTCTCACTATTTCTATTATACCCTAAAGGGGCGGAACACGCTAAAAAAGCGGCCCTCAAAACTTAGAAACCCAAGAAAATAAAGAAACCAAAGAAAACGAAATATGACTTAACAGCTTGCTATCATTCAGGAAAGCGGTGCGGAACGGGCGCGCCAAACAGAAAAAGATTTATTTTCGCACATGGGCATTATAGAATATGGGCATAGCTTGAACAGATCAACCCGACACATGACACAACAACAGGGGGAAGCGAGATGGCGGCGTGAGCGGCAGCAACGGCAAGAAGAAGAACGAGCGGATAGAGTTCCCGGACGAGATGCTGAACGGGGGTAATGGGTACAGGTCCCCGAGCGGCAGGTACAGCGTCAGCAGGAAGGGCATGGGCGGGCGGCCCACGAAGTACGACCCCTCCATGTGCGACGAGGTGGTGGAGTGGATGGCGGACGGGTACACGCGGCACATGGTGCTGAGGGAGCTGTGCCTGAAGTACGGCCTGAAGAGCTACCCGGCGTTCCTGGAGTACGAGCGCAAGTACCCTGAGTTTAATTACGCCTTAAAAATAGGTGAGGAGCTGAGCAGGGGCTGGTGGGAGAAGCAGGGTAAGCAGAACCTGACCATGAGCAACATGGAGAAGTTCAACACCGGACCCTACGCTCTGATGATGGTGAACAAGTTCGGCTACCGCTCCGCGCGGGTCGAGGCCCGGGAGGAGATCAAGACGGAGACGGTACAGAGCGGGCGGGTCGAGCACGTGCTGAAGCTGGAGGGCGTGAGCGACGAGGTGCTGAAGCAACTCATCACCGTGCTGTCGGGGGCGAGGACAGCGGAGGGCAAGCCCATTGCAGCTGAGCCCATTAGAGACACTCTCCACTAACATACCGCTATTAAAGCGGGAGGCCATGCTGGAGTACCTGCGCCGCAGCGGCGTCCCGCTCCCCACCAAATACATTCCTCACACTCCAGAATATCCACAAGCGCTCTTCCTGGCGCTGACCTGCCTGGACGCCTTCTACGGCGGGGCGGCGGGCGGCATGAAGAGCGACGCGCTACTGATGGCGGCGCTTCAGTACGTGGATGTGCCCGGGTACGGCGCCCTGCTGCTCAGGGATAGCTACACCAACCTGAGTGGCGCGGAGGGCCTGATCGAGCGGGCGCGCGAGTGGCTGAGCGGGACGGACGCCCGCCCCAAGGACGACGGGAAGACGTGGCTGTTCCCCAGCGGGGCACGGCTCGACTTCGGCTATCTGGACAGCCCCAAGGACCATTTCAACTACCAATCAAAAGCATATCAATTTGTCGGCATAGATGAGGCTGTTCAGATTCGGCAGCACCAGGCCTTATACATGTTCTCGCGGCTGAGGCGCTTGCTCAAGTACGCGGACCGTGTGCCGCTGCGCTTTCGGTGCGCCAGCAACCCGCCCGCCAGGGAGCAGCTCGTCAGGGGCAAGTGGGTGAAGGAGCGCTACGTGGAGCCCGCGAAGGCCGTGATACGGGCGCGCCTGTCGCTGGACCCGGAGCTGTCGCTCAACGTGGCCGACCTCCCGGCGGACGTGCGACCCGTGGTTTGGGACGCTCAGGAAACGGACCCCGACACCCAGGAGCGGCGTGTCGTGCAGCGGGCCTTTATGCCCGCCTCCATGAATGACAATCCCTATCTGGACGTCGAGGAGTACAAGCGCTCCATGAGCCAGCTCGACTACGTGACGCGGCGGCAGCTGGAGAAGGGCGATTGGGAGGTGAAGGTGGCCGGGCGGATGGTGGACCGATCCTGGTTCGAGATCGTGGACGCCTTCCCGCAGGACGCGCGGCGCGTGCGTTATTGGGACATGGCCGCCACCGAGCCCAGCGCCAAGAACGCGGACCCCTGCTGGACGGTCGGCGTGAGGATGAGCCGCACCGACCAGGGCATTGTCTATATAGAACACGTGGAGGACTTCCAAGAGCAGAGCGGGCAGGCGGAGCGCGTCATCAGGCAGCGCGCCGACCTGGACGCGAGCGAGGTGGGGCGTCACCCGATCAGGATGGAGGAGGAGCCCGGCGCCAGTGGCAAGGCCAACACGGTGAACTACCGCACGAAGGTGCTCCCCATGTACGACTACAAGGGTGAGCGCGCAAGCGGCGCCAAGCCCGTGCGCTTTGTTCCCTTTGCCAACCAGGCGGAGGCGGGTAATGTGTACCTGGTGCGCGGCGCGTGGAACAGCCGCTACCTCGATGCGCTGGAGGGGCTGCCCGACGCGGGCTGGGACCACGCGGACGCCACCAGCGGCGCGTACAACTACCTGGCCGGGATCGACAGGGCGCAGGGGCGCATCAGGGTGATAGAGGGCGGCGTTGGTAAGCGGGGCGATGGGGCGCAGCCCGCCAGGAAGACGGATGCTGCCCCGGAGGGCACGGTCCCGGTGTACGACCGGGGGCGCTTCATAGGCTACGAGCGCGAGCTGCGGGACGCGGCGGCGCTGGCAATGCTAGGGCTGGTCCCCGTTTATGACGGGGAGCGGCTGGTGCGCTATGAGCGCTCCGGGAGGCCAGCGGCGGCGGGGCGAGCGAGGAGGGGCGTGAGTGGTTGAGGAAGACAGGGATGAATTGTGGGATGACGAGCGGAGGCAGTTTCGCCCGATGCACAGGGGCAGGATCAGGGCCACCGGGGGCAGTGGTGACAAGGACCGGGGCGAACTGATTGAGGTGTGGGAGGGCGGGCGCATGATAGGGTACGAAAAGACGAGGCCGGACGCGCGGGGCTGCAAACTCCCGCTCCACGGCTGAAAGGGGATTGAGACATGGGAACAAATGCTTTCGACTTGCCGGGCAGGAATCACAGATTCTACTTTTACGCCACCGGGCCGGGGGGTGCGAGCACCGTCGTGGAGGCCATGGCGCTGAATAAGGCGTTCACGCTGGAGGATGTGCGGATTGTTCTATCCACCTCCATGGCCTCCGTCGTCGCTTGTGTTTGCAGGCTCTCATCCATCCTGGGTGCGGCCTACAACGTGACATTCTTCAGCCAGGCCATGCTGGGGCTTAGCAACTACTTCTGGCAGCCCTCGCAGACGCTGTATTTGCTGTCCGGGGATCGGGTGATTTTCAGTGTAATTGTTTCCACGGCCAACGTGTGGGGTATCTACGCCTCCGGCTGGGCAGTGGTTGAGCCATAGGAGGAGGTGCTTGCAATGAGGTACGAATACAGGGTTGCAATATCGGACGGCCCGCTTAGCGCCAATCAGCTTACCAATGAGTTTGGTGCTGATGGTTGGGAGCTTGTGGACGTGATCCAGCACGAGCACCAGGGCAAGGAGCGCTTTTGGAACTACTTCAAGCGCGATCGGGCACCCGTTCTGAACCTGGCGAGCAAGGTGCCGCCGGTGCTAGCTGTTCCGAGCGGCGGATCGGTGGAGAGGGTCAGGGGCATCGACAGGGTGGAGATTCAGAAGGGATAGGAGGGAAATGACATGGCAGTTTATCTGGTGACAAATGCGGCGGCGAACGTGACGAAGTACGAGGTGACGGTGGACGGGGTCGTGGTGGCCCCGGCGGTGGTGCCGCAGGCAGATGGCTCGCTCAAGTATGATGGGAGCACGCTGGCCAGCGGGAGTCACACTTGCGGAGTCAGGGCGGGGAACATCTGGGGGTGGAGTGCCCTCATGCAGCTGATCTTCAGCAAGGCGTTCCCGGTGGACCCTGCTAACCTGCGCTTCTCCGAAACACCCGGGGGGTTTATCATGAAACGAATTCATCAACTCATTTGGCCTTTGGTGATTCTATGGGTGATTGTGTTGCTTTGCTGTTGGAATTCCAGCGCACTTGCGGCGCCCCATGCGGTGTGCGATGCCATCGCTGATGCCACAGTTACCTACGATTTTGATCTAGATGGGACGGTCACGTCAGGGATACCTGTCCAACTGGGATGGATCAAGAACAATGCAGTTTATCTGACCGATCCAGGAGGTACAACGACTCAGTGCCACGTGCTGATGGATCTGGTGGGTTTGCCGGTAGGCAGTCATACGATGAGAGTTCGACGGGATTACGGGCTGAGCGGGGTTTCCGAATGGACCGTCCCTTTGCCCTGGTTGAAACTGCTGGTTACAGCGCCCCAAGCGGTACGCTTGGTAAAGTGACGAAGACTTGGACGCTGAGGGTTAAGTAGATGACCGTTTCCTACGACAATGCTGCTGGTAATAAAAAGGCAGGTGGATCTCCACTGACCTGGAACCACTCGATTGGAAGCGGTTCGAATCGGCTACTGGTTGTAGGAGTCACCAATGACGCTTACAACGCGGTCATGAGTGTTAAGTACAACACCGTCTCGATGACCGAGTGGTCGCATTATCACGCTAGTAACAGTACTTCGAATCCATTCCTGACCTTTTTCTACATGAAAGAGGCTGCCCTACCC
>Ga0315273_10009930_pt1 | contig 12108 bp, 13 predicted proteins | sample YL17G02_0_MG_FD_205753 | JGI IMG/M metagenome (GOLD analysis project Ga0315273, IMG submission 205753) | Sediment microbial communities from Yellowstone Lake, YNP, Wyoming, USA - YL17G02_0 | ecosystem: Environmental > Aquatic > Freshwater > Lake > Sediment | place: USA: Wyoming | collected... | reverse complement strand
CCTCGCCCCAGCGTGCGAGCCCAGGTCGCAGTCGCAAGAGCGAGCAGCGGAGTGCCCTCGCCTTTGTCGCCGATGCTGAGGTCAACAAATCCGCCGAAGTCCCTGTCGTCATCGCCGCCGGCCCTCTGCGCCAGGATCGCCCGCTTCCTCTCCGCGCCCTCCAGCTCGGACTTGCCGCCCAGAATGTACTCGCGGGCCCTTTCCCTCTGCCGGGAGCAGGTGAGAAAGAGGAGAGAAGGAGGAGAGAGAAAAAGCGAACAACCGGAAAGGGAGGGAAAAAAAGAAACGGCGTGAGCTTGCAAGCTGCAAGCGTGCGCCCTGCCTGCTCCTTCTCGCCTTTCAGGCTCACCGAGGTTTTTTTTCCTTTTTTTCCCTCCGCCGCTGTCGTTCGCCCTCGCCCTCGCCATCGCCGCCGTCGCCCGCCGTCCTCCTCCACAAAAAAAAATGACAACAGGACTACGAGCGAGCCTTCGCGGTCTTCGAGCGCGTCGTCTGCCTGCAGCCCGAGAACTCAAAGGCCTGGGTGAGCTGGGCCCAGGCCGAGAAGCGAGCGACGAGGAGCGGGAGCCGCAGCAGCAGAAACAACAGCGACGACGAAAACAGCGGCGGCGGCAGCGGCCGCCTCCCCCAGCCTTCCGCGGCCGTCGCGGTCCTCCAGGCCGGCCTCTCCCTCAACCGCGGGGGTCCCCCGGCCGCAACCGCCCCGCTGGCGCAGGCGTGGGCGCTCCTAGAGCTCCAGCGCGGGAACGCGAGGGCCGCCGTCGCGCTGCTGGCGAGGGCCGTCAGGGAGGACCCGGAGAGGTGCTCTCCCGTGCTGAGGTGGGCCCCCGTGGTCGAGGCCGCAAGGGAGGCCGCCGAGGAGAGGAGGAGGAGAAGGAGCGAGGACGGCTCTGCTGGCGCTCCTCGAGCCTCGGAAGAGTGAGAGATTTCCTCTTCTTTTTCTTCTCTGTCTTTTTTTTTTTTTTTCACCTTTGCATTTTTTTGCGCCCGGCGATTCTTTCCGATTTCCTCCCCGAGTCTCTGTTTATTTTTCTCCCGCTTGTTTGTTACCTGTCCCTCCTTCTCTGATTCGGGTGAATGTAAAAAAGAGATGCGCATAATTTCATACTCACTTTGTTTCACAGAAATGTTTTCGTTCTTCTCATTCTCTTTTCATTCTCTGTTTCTTCTTCTACTTTCTTCTTCGTTCTTCTCATTCTCTGTTTCTTCCTCTTCTTTCTTTCAGACCTGATTCGGCAGCGCCGCGCGCAGAGCCCGGACGCGCGCCAGGCCCTCTGCGACAGTCATCGACGACGACGAGGACAGGCGAGAAGCAGACAGGGAAGAAGAGGAAGAAGCGCGGTTTTCGGCAGGAAAGCGGGGCGAGGAAAGCGGGTCGCCGCTGCCGCCCCTGCCCTCTTCTTCACCTGCGTCATCTTCGCCTCCGTCGTTGCTGCTGCTGCTGCTGCTCTCTTCTTCGTTCCGGGGAGCCTCGCTCAGGTCGAGCAGCGCGAGGAGGTTGGCGACGGGAGCAGCGGAGGAAGAAGAGGGAAGCGGATGTGGCGGCTGTGAGACGAGAGGAGAAGCGGGAGCAGCAGCAGGCGCGGCGCCCGCTCCCGCTGTCGCCGCCGCAGCTGTCGTCCGGATCCGCGGCGGAGGGGGAGGAAGCGGAGGAGGGGTGATCTTTCCTCCCTTCTCGTTCCGTTCGCGCCTCGCGTCTTCTTCTTCCTCTTTGCCGCTGTCGCCGCCGGCGCCGTCGCTGTCGTCGCTGTCGTCGCCCTCGAGCGCAAACGGAAGCAGCATCTCTTCTTCCGCCCCTCCTATCCCTCCTTCTTCTGTCCCCGCTGCTCCCAGAGCCGTCAGCGAAAACAGCATGGAGGCCTTTGAAGATGAGGAAGGAGGAGAAGGGGCGAGAGGGACGGAAGGCGAGGCGGGGGGCCCCAGAGAGAGAAGCGGCAGAGAGCCGCCGCCGCCGCTCCAGCTCGCGCTGGCTGTTGGCCCCGCTCCCGCTCCCCCTCCGCTCCGCAGCAAAGAAGCCGCCGCAGCAGCAGCAGCAGAAGAGGAAGAGGGGGAGGACGAGGGCGAGGGCGAATGCATCCTGATCGTCGTTGTCCGAGTCGCTCCGAAGCTCCCCCGAGGGGTCAGGCTCCCGGAACCGCCGCCGCCGCGGCCGCTCCTCCAAACCCTCCGCCGCCGCCGCTTCCGCCCCCGGCGCCGCCGCCCTTGGTCCTGAAGGCGGCCAGCGCGCTGCTCCCCGCCGCGGTCGCGGCGCCCAGCAGCGCCGTCGCCGGCGAGGAGCCCAGCAGGTCCGAGAGGGCGTTAGCCGCCGCGGCGGAGGCGGAGGCGGCCGCTGCTGAGTAGCTGCTGCTGCCGCTTCGGGTTCCGCCGGGCGAGCCCGAGAGCGACGAGGGCGCAAAGGGCAGCTTCGGGGAGGCGGGGATCGAGCTGGAGCGCAGAAACGAAGACGGCGCTCGCTGTTGCTGCTGCTGCTGCTGCTGTCGCACGTAGCTCTGGTTATGGTGCTGCTGCTTCTGCTGCTGCATCTGGAAAGAAGAGGAAGAAGACGAGCCCAGCGACGCCGCCGACGGCGAGGCGGACAGTGCCGACGGCGGCGGCGGCGGCGGCAGAGCGGCTTTCCCCGAGGCTGCCAGCGGAGAGAGCGCATGCATCCCGCTGCCGCTTCCGCTCCCGCCGTCTCCTCGAAGGGCGGGCGCAGACCCCACAGTCGTTTGCTGGCCAGAGAGGGGCGGCCTCCCGAGGCTGCTCCCGCCGCCGCTGCGGGAGGAAGATGCGCCGCCGCCGGCAGAGGCAGAGGCGGCCAGGGCTTGGCCGTTGGCGTCCGCGGCCGCGGCCGCGGCTGCTCCGGGGATCAGCATCGGCGCCGTCTGCTGCCGCAGTCTCGTCGCCGAAGAGAGAGAAGAAGAGGAAGGCTGCTGCCGCAGTGTCGCATCGAGCGACGGGGAAGAGGGAAGAGGCGAGGAGGCGAGCGGCGAAGAGGCCGTCACCGTCGCCGTCGCTTGCCCCCCTCCTCCTCCTCCGCTTCCTCCCCCGCTTCCTCCTCCGCTCCCCCGCAGCAGCCCGCTCACACCGCTCGCCGCGACCGCCAGAGCGAACACGGCCCCGTGCGCTGCCCCTCTCACGGCCGCGGCGAGCGGCGACGGCGGTTCTGTCGGGAGAGAAGAAGCAGGAGTGGAGCGGAACGACGCCGAGAGCGCCTGCGGAGCAAGGGGCAGGCGGCCGCTGCTGCCGCTGTTGTTGTTGTTGTTGTTGTTGTTGTTGTAGCTGCTGCTCCTCCCCCCGAGAGAACGGCACGGGGAGGAGAAGCTCCCTTCATTATTGCGCGCAGCAGAAGGGGAAGGAGAAGAAGAAGAACAAGAACAAGAAGTTCTGACGACGAAGCCGCTGCCGAGGCCGGAGACAAAGGAGTCTCCTTCCGCCGGGTCCCCCCCGTCGCCGCCGCCGCCGGTGTCGTTTTCGTGGGGGGCGAGCGCTGCCGGAGGAGGCTGCGGCGCTTGCTTGCTGCCGCTACTGCTGCTGCTGCTCCTGCTCCCACTGCTTCTCTGACCCTCTCTGCTCGCCCGCAGCGCCGCGACGGCGGCCGGGGGCCGGTAGAGGACCCTGACGGTGGCGCCCCCGACGGAGGGTGAGGCCTCGACGACGGTGGCCGCCGAAAACAGCTTCGCCTCTTCTCCTTCTTTTCCTCCCGCCGCCGCTGCTGCTGCTGCTGCTTCCTGGAACGAGCCGGCGCGGCTCGAGCGGAACTGCAGCAGCGGCGGGAGCCTGGACGACGAGCTGGAGGAGGAAGGAGAAGCAGCGGCAGAGCAAGAAGAGAGGAAGAGGGAGTGCGCAGGGAGCGCCCTCGCCGAGGCGTGCACGGCCCGGAGCGCGACAACCAGGGACTTGTACATCAGGTTCGAGCCGCCTCCAGTCTTCTGTCCTTCTTCTCCTCTTCCTGCTGGGGGCGGGGGCACGTACTCGAGGACCCAGCGCTCGAGGAGGGCGCGGCCTGGGGTTTCGTTTGCGTGCGTAAGAGAGAGAGAGGGAGAAAGAGGGAGAAGGGTAAGGTGCGACCGCCGCGGGAAAACCCTCTCGGAACGAGGTTTTTATCTTTCCATTGAGGGCTCTATTTTGCTTCTATCGTCAACTCTCTCTCCTTACCTCCGTTTTCCGCCTCGCCCAGTGGCGGGGGCCTCCCGTCATCGCGAGGAGGCGCTGCTGCTGCTGCCGCCGCCGCCGCCGTCGCGGGCGACGACGACGACGACGACGAGGACGAAGATGATGCCCCGGGCTCGAGGAGGACGTCGACGACGACGACGACAGAGCTGGTGTTGCTGTCGGAGCCTGCCTTCTTTCTGCCTCCTCCGCGTGTCGTCGAGCTCCGAGCCTCTGCAGCAGCTGCGGCCGCGGCGACGGGCAGGGGCGAGTCGAGGTTGAACTGAGGTGATTTAGAGAAGAGAGGAGGGAGTGTGAGAGAAACAAGGGGGACGACGACGAAACGAATGCAGCGTCGGGGAGGGACGACGAAAACAGCACTGCCTTACCCACAGCCTCTCCTCTGCGCCGCTGCCGCTGCTGCTTCTCGCATCGCTCGACACGACCAGAGGCCCTCCTATCCTGGCCGCGAGCACCGTGCCCAGCGCGCGCGCGAGGAACTCGCCGCCGACTGCAGCGTTTGCTGCTGCATCAGACGACATTCGCTCTTTTTTCTCCCTCTCTCTCTCTCTCTCTCTCTCTCTCTATCTCTCTCTCTCTCTCTCTCTCTCCGTTTCTCGAGTGTCGTGCTCCGGCCCACGAGAGCAGACAAATGTCTCTCTCTGTCTCTCTCTCAAGAGAGAAAGAGAGAGAGAAAGAGAGAGAGAAAGCAGAGGAAGAGAACGCGAAAGGCCCTCTGCCCTTTCAGAGAGCAGAGAGCAGAGGGGCGGCGGCGAAAGACACTGTGCGTCGGCATTCTTCTCTCTTCGACGCAAACGACACTTCTCGACGGAGCGAGAGAGACTCGCTCTCTCTTTCTCTCTCTCTTCCTCTCTCTTCCTCTCTCTCGCGTTCTCGTTTCCCCGTGTGCTCGCCTTCTGCTCGCCGCCTGTAGCAGCAGAGAGGGAAGTGCTCTTCTCTCCACTTACTTTCCTGGCGCACGCCACGCGCGCGGGAGAGGGCGCCAAGAGTGAAAGAGAGAGCAGCACCAAAGATTCCGATCAGAACCATCGCTTTTTCACTTGACGACGCTCGCTCTCTTCTTTCCCGTTTCTTTTCGTCGCGATGGCGCCGACCTGGGTCGTCGGGGCGACAGTCAACCTGGTGCGTCGCGTTGATAATCAGATTCGGCACCGTCAGGGGCGCGCGGACGGGGCCCGAAGACGCCTCGATGAGGCGTGTCGACGGGAAGCTGATTGGGAGTTTGAAGAACGATGATGATGGCTCCATGCTCTCGACGAAATCAAAACGCGACCAAAGCGGCGGTTTTTTTTCCTTTCTTTCGTCCTTCCTTCCTTTGTCCTCGCTCACTCACTCGTCACCCTCTCTCTCCCGCCCCTCTCCGTCTGATTAACATCACTCCGCAATCTCGTCGCAGCTCGGCTCGATCCTGATTAACCTCGGGACGGTGCGTTCGTTCGTTTGATTGTTTGTTGTTTCCCCTTTTTCTTCGTGCGAGAGGGGGAAAAAGGCTCCACCTCTTTTTCGTCTGACGCTCTCTCTGCTTTCGCTCACGCCGCCGCCGCTTTCCTCCTCGTTCCCTTCTCTCTCGCCCTCCGATCGAAAACCCGAACACCTCGCTCTCCCTCTTGCCCTCCAGAACCTGATGAAGCTCGGCCACAACAAGTCCCTGGCCCTCGAAGAGTTTGAGAGGAACAACGCCCCGGCCTCCCCTTCCTCCTCGACCGTGCCTTCCCCGCCGCCCTCCTCGCTCGGAGCAGGAGGGAAGGGCCCTTCCGCCGTCCTCGCGGCCAAGCTCCGGCGACAGCGCGCGTCAAAGCCTCGCCCGGCTCGCTCCTTCAGGGAGTGGCAGGCAGGCATCGCGCTCTTCGCCCTAGGGAACGTCTTTAACTTCGTCTCCTTCGGCTTCGCGGCACAGTCCTTGCTCGCGGCCCTGGGTAGCGTCCAGTTTGTGAGCAACGTCGTGTTCGCAAGGCTGGTGCTGAAGGAGGCCGTGACGTGGAGAGTGCTGTGCGCCACGGCGCTGATCGTGACAGGTGAGAGCAAGCAAGTTCCGTTTTCTTTTAAAGAGCGCGGCGAAAAGGCGAGAGAAGAAGAAAACGGAGAAACTAAAAGAGACGGAAATTTTAAAAAAACGGGAAAAAACTTTTTTTCATAGGCTGCGTCCTCCTCGTCACCTTTGGCAACCACGGCTCCGAGCTCCTGAGCGCCAAGCAGCTCATGAAGGCCTACACGAACCCGGCGTACATCGCTTACTTGGTCCTGGCTGTCGTCGGTGAGTTGAGAGTTTTCTTTCTTTCCCGTTTCGTTTTCTTTTTCCTCGAAAAAAAAAAAAGAAGGGAAAAAACTCCAAAAACTCAAACTTTTCAAAACAAAACAAAAAACTCGACCCCAGGCGTCGCCGTCGCCTACTGCCTCTACAGGCACGGCAAGGCCGCCTCGCTCGACCCGCGCCGCACCGCGGCCGCCCGCTCGCGCTGGTCCCGGTCCCTGCCAGTCTCCTACGCCCTCTTCTCGGGCCTGCTCGGGACGCAGTCGGTGCTCTTCTGCAAGGCGCTCTCGACGCTGCTACGCACGACGCTGCACGGGAGCTCGCAGCTCGGCTCGTGGTTCTTCTGGACGAGCCTGCTCGCGCTGATCGTCACCGCGCTCTTCTGGGTCTCGAGGCTGAACAAGGGCCTGAGGCTGTTCCCCGCCGTCGTGATCGTCCCGACGATGCAGATCTCGTGGACGCTCTTCTCCATCGTCTCGGGCATGGTCTACTACCAGGAGTACCGCTCGTTCTCGACGCTCTCGGCGGTCATGTTCGCCCTGGGCGTCGCGGTGGTGTTTGTGGGGGTCTGGCTGCTGACCCCGGCGGTCGTGCCCTCTTCTTCTCCTCCTTCGGCGAGAGCTGCTGCTGCCGCTGCCAACGGCGCCGCTGCCTCGGAGGCGAAGGAGGGACGGGGCGACGGAGGGGGCGAGGCGGCGGCGGCGAGGGCAGAAGACGACGGCAGTGGCGGCGCCCCCTCTGCCTCTGCCGTCGTCCCCGTTTTCGACGACGACGGCATCAGCGTGGAGGCCCTTGTCACCTCTGGAGACGAAGAAGAAGACGAGGAGACGGGGGGAAGAGGAGTGCGGAGCGACGACGACGACGGGGAGAGGGCGCGGAGGCGGAGGCGGAGGCAGAGGAGGGACGAACCATCGACGGCGGCGGCGACCGCCGCGTCGTCACTCGACGGAGGATGGGGCGGCTCTCCCGTCGCCGCGGCGGCGGGGGTCCCTCCGCTGGAGCTCGGCGGCGTCGCAGCAGCAGCGGCGGAGGCGGCAGGGGCAGGGAGGGGCACGCCCCGCTCTCCGTTTGCGAACGAGCACTGGCGGCAGCAGCGCGCCGCCGCCGCCGCGGCGGCAGGGGCTCCTGCTTCGGCGGCGGGGCATTCCCCTCCGCAGCAGTGGGGCCGGGCGCAGCTGCAGCAGCAGCAGGCCCTCTCTCCGGCCTCCTCGGCGGGGGCTGGCTCCCACAGCTCGGCGCCTGCCGCCGCAGCCGCCGGGTCCTCTCCCCCAAGGTGGGAGGACGTCGCGCTCGGAGGAGGAGCAGGAGGCGAAGGCGCAGGGCCCTGGGGGCGAGGCAGCGGCAGCGGGGCCTCGGCCTCGGCGCCGCGGCCCTCCGCCGCCCCCGCCTCCTCCTCCTCCTCCCTGTCGCGCGTCAGGCGCCGCACCTGCAACTCGCTCATGGGCGACCTCGCCGACGACTTCTCCGTCGACGCGCCGAGCTCGCTGAGGCCGCTGCTGGGTCTCGGCCCGCCGGGAGGGGCCATGGCGGCGGTGTCGCTGTTCTCTGTGCCCTACGAGGGGCTGCTGCCGCGCGGCGGCGGCGGCGCCGTCGGCGGCGGCGGAGGAGGAGGAGGAGGAGCTGGCTCCGCCGCGGCCTCCGTCGCGTCCCACGACGACGACCCCTGCCTCCCGGCCTCCAACAACGCGGGCTCTTGCGGGCCGAGGCTGGCTCCCTCTTCGAAGCAGCACAGGCCGCTGAGACGGGAGCAGCAGCAGCGGCAGCAGCAGCTGCAGAATCGGTGGTCTGCTCCGGGAGACGTCGAGTCCGCGGGGGCAGCAGCGGCGGCGCGGGAGCAGCGCGGCGGCTCTGCTGCCGTTCCCGCCGCTCGCTCGGGGAACGCCGGCCTCCGAATCACCGAGGGCCTCGAGGAGGAGGAGGAGAACGCCAACGAGGCGCCGCCGTCGCCGCCGCCGCTCTCGGCCAGGGCGTCGGCCGCGGCCTCGGCGCTCGCGCGGCCGGTCGCCGCCGCGGCGGCCCGCGTGGCGCGCGGGGTCGCCGCGGGCGCTGCGCGCGTCGCGTCGCCCGCGTCGGACAGGCCGCGGCCGCCGAGCGAGGAGGAAGCGGACGGGGACGCGGAGGCGCGCGACCTGTCGGCGGCGCTGCCTCCGGCGGCGCTCACGTCGGTGGAGCTTCCCAGAGTGAGGCGGTGAAAGACGAGAGGGGCCTCTTTCACGTCTTCTTCTTCCTCTTCCTTCGCAGCGGGAACAACGACAACGCAAAGCACTTGAAGAATTTCCTCCATCAGTATATCTCTCTTTTCTCGTGTGGAAAAAAAAAAGAAAAAAAACTAAAGAAAAAGTAAATCAATTTTTCGTTTTTTCACGATCAATTTCTTCAAAAAATTAAAAAACCAGCACTCTTTCTTTTTTCTTTTTCTCTTTTTCTCACAAATCGCCTTACCTCCGCTCCGCCAGCATCCTCTCGACGTCGGCCTGAGCGCCCTCGAGCTCCTCCCTGAGGCGCTGGAACCGGGCGGACAGCGCTCGGAGGGCCGCGGCGTCGGCGGAAGAGGAAGAGACGCCGACGCCTGCCAGCGCACCCGCCCTCTGCTGCTGCTGCCGCAGCGCCGCCACCTCGGCCTCGAGCGCCTCTAACCTCGCGGCCGAGCTCGCCCTTTCCAGGGCCAGCGCGGCCTCGGCGTCCCTGGCCCTGCGCACGGCGGCGTCGCGGGCGCGGCCCGCCGCGGCGACGGAGACGGCCGCGGCGCGGCGCGGGGAGGGAGGCGGAGCAGCCGCGGCGGAGACAGCAGCGGCGGCGGCGGGAGCGGCGCCCCCGCCGCGAGCAGAGGCCAGCGGGGGCTTGGCCAGGCCCGCGACCCGGGGCACGAGAGGGTGCCCGTGGCTCCCCAGCGTCGCTCGCGAGGGCGGAGGCGAGGGGGGACCGTTCCGACCGCCGCCCGCTCCCCCCCCGGCCCTCCGCAGCGCATTGGCGGCCGGCGAGCCCGGCGCGCCGGCGGCCTCGACGAGCCGGTCGTAGTACGACTTGCCGTTCCAGGCGCGGGCGAGCCTCTCGCGCAGCGGGGTGCCGTCGGGCGCAAAGCGCGGGGCGCCTCCCTCGGGCCCGCCGGCGGCGGAGGCGCCGGCCCCTCTCCTCTCGGCGACCGGGGTCGGCGCCGGCAGCAGGGCGTCGGCGAGCGAGTTGAGCTCGCTGACGGCGGCGAGCGCGTCGTTGCGGGGCAAGGCAGGGAGCTTCGGAGCTGGTGCTGCGTTCGCTGCTGCGCTCGATGCTGCGTTCGCTGCTGCTGCCGGTCTCCTCCTGGTCGCCGCGCCCCTCCTGCCGCCGCTGCCGCCCGCTGCTGCCGCTGCCGCTGCTGCCGCTGCCGGAGCGGGGGGAGCTGCTGCTTGCCGCCGCCGCCCTGCTGCGGCTCCGGCAGCAGCTTGAGCAAGAGGCCTCGAGGGCGCGGCAGCATTTTCTTCATCTTCATCTTCTTCTTCCTCCTCGCCTCCGCTGGAAGCCTCGAGCATGGGCATTCTCGCGGCCTGTTGAAGAAAAGCGATTTTGAAGAAGAGAGAGGAAGAGGTCGTCGAGGTTCAGAAGGGGGGGAAAAAAAGGCAACTCTCTCCGTAACTGAAAAAATGCTCGTTCGCCCTTTCTCTCTCTCTCTCTCTCTCTCTCAACTACCACTCACTCTGTTCGCCGCGGCGGCCTGCCTCCGCTTGACGATCGCGCTCCGAGCGGCCAAGGGCGGGAGCTGGCAGGGCCCGCTCGAGCCGCTCTCGTGGCCGTCGTCGCCGTAGGCATTTTCTTCGTCGTCGCGACCGTTGAGCTCATCAGCGGCGCCGTTATCTCCCGCCCCCGCCGCTTCCACTCCTCCGCCGCCAATTCTCATCGGCGGCGTCGCCCCGGCGTCGCGGGTGACGCGCCCTTCGCTGCTGGGCGGAGACGCGTCGTCGTCGGCCTCGGCGCCGGCGTCGTCATGAGCTTGAGCAGGAACGTGAGGAGCTCGAGCGTTCAAACTCGAAGAAGGATTCAATGGGTGCGTCGCCGCCGCCGAGGTCGAGACACCATTCGCGGCGCTCGGCTTCGCGACTGCGGCGGCCTTGGTCGCGACGACCGCCCTCCCTCGCGGCTGCCAGCCCGAGTGGCCCGCCGTGGCGTCGAGGGCGAGCTGGTGGGCGTTCGAGCCGCCGAGGAGGCGGTCGAGGGCGGCCTGCGTCGAGGCTCCGGGGACGTCGTCGGCGTCGGCGGTGCTGCTCCCGACGATGTTTCCTTTGAGCGAAGCAGCAGTAGCGGCACGAGCGCTGCTGCCTAGATTGCTCAGGTCGGCGAAAGGCTGCGCCATGATGCTGGTGATGATGCTTTCCGCGTCGCGTGTGCTTGGGAGACGGCGAAAAGGTGCCTGCTAGCCGGTGCGCGCAATCGGGCTGCAGGGAGAGGGGAAAGAGAAAGAGAGAGAAAAAAATGAATTTTTGTTTTCGCTCTCCCTCTCTCTTGCTGAGTGACTCTTCGTTCATCTCGCGAAACAAAAAAAAACGAACAGCGGTCGATCGACACTCTCTCGTCAGAAACCCCCGCGTTTCCCCGGATTTTCTAGCTTCGCACCAATGCTGAGGGCCTCTCAGTGCCCTGCAGGAACTGCTGCCGGCCGCGGGTCCCCGAAGGCCGCGGGCAGGCCGACCAATGCGCAAGGGAAAGGATGTTTCCGCCGAGTTGCAAAGTCATCGACGTCGTCGTCGTCGCCGCGGCTTCGACCTCGCCACCTCACCTCCCTCGCCGCCCGCGCCGCCGCGGCCTCCCCTCCCCCGCCTTCCACGTCTTCCTCCCCCTCTTCCTCCTCCTCCCCCTCCTCCGCCTCCTCCTCCTCCTCTTTCGACTGGACAGCGCACTGGTACCCAATCGGCTCCATCCTCTCGACGCTCGACCCCACAAAGCCGAACAAGGTCACGCTCCTGGGGAGGAACCTCGTCGTGTGGCTCGACGGCAGCGAGGGAGGCGGCGCCCCCCCCTCGTGGCGCGCGGCGGCCGACGAGTGCCCGCACCGCCTCGCGGCGTTGTCGGACGGGAGGCTCGAGGGCGGCGTGCTCTCGTGCCGCTACCACGGCTGGGAGTTTGGCGGCGAGCGCGGCCTGTGCTCCAGGTGCCCCCAGGCAAGCGATGCCAGGGCCGAGGCTGCGGTGCTCGCGTCGCCGCGGTCCAGGCTCCGCTCGCTGCCCTGCAGGGCGGCCCAGAACCTGGTCTTCGTGTGGCCCCAGGAGGAGCGGGAGGGAGGGTTCGAGAACGCCGCGGGGACGCCGCTGCCGCTCGTCGGAGACTGCGACCCCGAGAGGGCGGCGGTCGAAAACGGCGGGAGCGCCTCGGGCGTCGGAGGGGACTGGGGCTTCCAGAGGCCGCCCGTGGATTGGCTCCTGATGGCGGAGAACAGCATGGACCCCAACCACGCGCCGTTCCTCGTGAGCAGTTTTTCTTTCGAGAGAGAGAGGGAGAGGAGAGAACGGAGAAAAAGGAGAGAAAGAGAAGAGGGGAAAAAAACTCGCGCCGAAGAAAACAAACTCGACACGAACAACAACAAAACCTCAAAAAACAAAAAACAAAAATCCTTCGCAGCACGAGACCACGATGGGGCCCAACACCAGGCAGAGTGCGCGTCCGATGGAGATGCGGATCTCAGCAGAGAGGCCGGTGACGCTCGCCGGCTTCGAGGTGGAGCACGGTGAGAGAGAGAG
>Ga0315273_10009929_pt1 | contig 12108 bp, 10 predicted proteins | sample YL17G02_0_MG_FD_205753 | JGI IMG/M metagenome (GOLD analysis project Ga0315273, IMG submission 205753) | Sediment microbial communities from Yellowstone Lake, YNP, Wyoming, USA - YL17G02_0 | ecosystem: Environmental > Aquatic > Freshwater > Lake > Sediment | place: USA: Wyoming | collected... | reverse complement strand
GGAGCTGGTTCACGACGGTCGACCACAAGAAGATCGGGATCATGTACGGCGCCGCCGCCCTGATCTTCTTCCTGGTCGGTGGTATCGAGGCGCTGCTGATCCGCCTCCAGCTCTTCCAGGCGAACGGGTCGGTGCTCACTGCGTCGCAGTACAACGAGCTGTTCACGATGCACGGCACCACCATGGTGTTCCTCGTCGGTATGCCGATGGCGGTCGGCTTCGGGAACTACTTCGTTCCGCTCATGATCGGTGCGCGTGACGTCGCGTTCCCCCGGATCAACGCGTTCGGGTTCTGGGTCGTCTGCGCGGGCGCGATCTTCCTGTACTCGAGCTTCATCCCCGGCGTGAACGGCGTACCGAATGGTGGGTGGTTCGGCTACACGCCGCTCACCAGCACGCCGATCGATGCGGGCTTCCTGCCCGGGCACGGCCCCGATTTCTGGTCCGTCGGCATCATCATGCTCGGCATCGGCTCGACCACGGCGGCCATCAACTTCATCGTCACGATCCTGAACATGCGCGCGCCGGGCATGACCCTCATGCGCATGCCGGTCTTCGTCTGGATGATGCTGGTCGTCGCCTTCCTCACCGTGTTCGCGATGCCGATCATCACGGTCGCGCTGATCATGGTGTACACGGATCGAAATTTCAGCACGTTGTTCTTCGCTCCGGCCGCCGGCGGTGATCCGCTGCTGTATCAGCACCTGTTCTGGCTCTTCGGTCATCCCGAGGTGTACATCCTGATCCTGCCCGGCATGGGCATCGTCTCGGAGACGCTCCCGGTGTTCGCGCGGAAGCCCTTGTTCGGCTACGCGGTCGTGGTGTTCTCGGGCATCGCGATCGGATTCCTCGGTTGGGGCGTGTGGGCCCATCACATGTTCTCGACCGGCCTCGGGCCCGTCGCGGTCTCCGCCTTCGGGCTCTCGACGATGCTGATCGCGATCCCGACCGGGGTGAAGATCTTCAACTGGCTCGGGACGGTGTGGAAGGGCGCAGTCCGACTCACCACCTCGATGCTCTTCTCGCTGGGCTTCATCGCGATGTTCACCATCGGTGGCCTCTCGGGAGTGCTCCACTCGATCGTCCCGTCCGATACCCAGCAGACCGACACGTACTTCGTCGTCGCGCACTTCCACTACGTGCTGTTCGGCGGTCTGATGCTCGCGGTGTTCGGCGGGATGTACTACTGGCTTCCCAAGGTGTTCGGTCGGATGCTGAACGAGCGGCTCGGCAAGATCAACTTCTGGACGATGCTGATCGGATTCAATGTCACGTTCTTCCCGATGCACCTGCTCGGACTCTGGGGTATGCCGCGGCGCACGTACCGCTACGACTCCGGCCTCGGTTGGGAAGGCCTCAACCAGGTTGTGAGCATCGGCGGGTTCCTCATCGCGTTCTCGACGCTGGTCTTCCTCACCAACGTGATCGTCTCGCTCGTGCTCAAGCGCGGCGCAGTCGCCGGCAACGACCCGTGGGACGCCCGCACGTTGGAGTGGTCGATCTCGTCGCCGCCGCCCGAGTACAACTTCGCCGAGGTCCCCGAGGTCACCACCCGCGACGAGTTCTGGCACCACAAGTACACCGAGGACGACGAGGGTCGCCTGCTGCCGATCCCGAGCGGTGGGGCCTACGGGTCGACTGACGATGACCAGCGTGACGCGCACGGCATCCACCTCCCGTCGCCGTCGATCTACCCGCTCGTCATGGCGTTTGGCATGCTGCCGATCGGGTACGCCGCGGTGTACAAGAGCTGGATCCCGCTGATCATCGGCGTGTTGATCCTGCTGTTCGCCATGTACGCATGGGGCATCGAACCCGGCACCGAAGAGGCGTGAGGTAGCAGCCGATGGCGACGATCGACCAGACAACACGGCAGACAACCGGGCCGACGACCGGGCAGACGACGGAGGTCGGCGGTCCCCCGGCGCAGGGAACGCCGGGTCACGACCCGCACGCGACCTCGACAGGGGTCACCAACACCAAGCTCGCGATCTGGCTGTTCCTGTCGTCGGACTGCTTGTTCTTCGGGGCGTTCATCGCTTCGTACCTGCTGTACCGCGGCCGTGACGTCTCGGGCCCAGGACCGCGAGAGCTCTTCGACATCCCGTTCACCTCCGCGACGTCGTTCATCCTGCTGATGAGCTCGCTCACCATGGTGCTCGCGCTGGCGGCGATCCAGCGCGGCGACCACCGACGGGTCCGGATCTGGATCCTCGCGACCGCGCTGCTCGGCGCCACGTTCATCGGGGGTCAGGTCTTCGAGTTCACGGAGTTCAGTCGCGAGGGACTCCACGTGAGCACCAACCTCTTTGGGTCGTCCTTCTACCTGCTCACCGGCTTCCACGGCGCCCACGTGACGATCGGCATCATCTGGCTGCTCAGCCTGTGGGGGATGTCGACCCGCGGCCGACTGCCGACGAAGAAGGCCGAGAGCGTCGAGATCGCCGGCCTGTACTGGCACTTCGTCGATGTCGTGTGGATCGTCATCTTCACCGTCATCTACCTGATTCCCCAGCCGCGCTAGCCGGGCGACGAGGAGGCATCCCGCGATGAGCGAAGGCACGCTCCAACGAGTCGAGGGCGACGTCGCCGTCGCCGCGCGCGGTGAGCTCGGTCATGCCCTCGAACCGGCGCCGGGGCTGCTCCCTGGCGAAGAACGCCCGCACCCGTCGCCCTTCAAGTACGTCGTCATCGCGGTCGCGCTCTGCATCGTCACCGCGATCGAGATCGGCACCTCGTACCTTCAGGGCGACATCCCGAACGGGCTGCTCATCTTCCTGCTGCTCGCGATGGCCCTCCTGAAGTTCGTCGGAGTGGCGGGCTGGTACATGCACCTCCAGACCGACAAGCCGATCTTCCGGCGGTTCTTCATCCTCGGTTGCATCGCCGCGGTGATCCTCTACACGATCGTGCTCGCGACCCTCAGCGTCTTCGCCGCCTAGGGATCGTCGTGGCTCTCGGCGCGGCCCAGATCCCCGGTTGGGAAGCCCAGCCCGACGTGTGGCTGCTCGTCGCCGCGCTCGCTGTCGGCTACTGGATCGCGATCGTCCGCGTCGGCCCGCAGTTCGCGACCCCGGGGCGTCCGCTCGTGAGCCGCCTGCAGGTCACGTGCTGGGTGCTCGGCGTGCTCACCACGTGGATCGCTTCGGACTGGCCGGTCCACGTCGTCGCCGAACAGATGAACTACAGCGTCCACATGCTCCAGCACCTGCTGTTCGCGATGGTTGCGGCACCGCTGCTCCTGCTCGGCACGCCGGCGTGGCTCGCCCGCTGGGCGCTCCGGCCATCGAGCCGGCTGTTCCGGACCGTGCGCTGGCTCTCGCGGTTCTTGCCCGCACTCATCGTGTTCAACGTCGTGCTCGTGGTCACGCATTGGCCGGCGCTCGTGAACGCGAGCCTCGAGTCGCCGTATCTGCACTTCAGCGTTCATGCGGTGCTCTTCGTGTCGTCGCTCATCGTGTGGATGCCCGTGCTCTCGCCGCTGCCCGAGATCCCACGCCTGGCCGCGCCGCTGCGAGCCGTGTACCTCTTCCTGCAGTCGGTCGTGCCGACCGTCCCTGCGTCGTTCCTGACCTTCGGCGCGTACCCGCTCTATGCGTTCTACAAGGGCAAGCCCCACCTGTGGGGGCTCAGCACCCTCGAGGATCAGCAGGTCGCCGGGCTGATCATGAAGATCGGTGCCGGGAAGCTGCTCTGGGCGTTGATCGCCGTATTCTTCTTCCGGTGGGCGGCCGACGAGGAGCGTCGCCAGCGCCCGCAGGTCCGCCAGGACCTGGAGCGTGAGCTGACCCGGATGGGCTTGTGAGGATCATCACGAGATGACGACCGACACCGAACAACGAGAAGCGGACCCGGGCGAGGCGTCCGCAGCTCCCCTGGCCATAGAAGGGGCTTCCGACCCGGCCAAGGAAGCGCTCTGGACGCGGTTCATCCTGCCGCTGGCGCTGCCGATCCTCTCGATGCTCGCGGTGCTGCTGTGGGTGCTCAACATCTCACGGGTGTTCCTCGCCGGGGGAAAGACCGGCGCGCTCGTCATCGTGGTGATCGTGATCGTCGCGATCATGTCCGGCGCCGCGATCATGTCGGCTGCACCACGGCTGCGGACCTCCTCGAAGCTCCTCTTCGTGGCCTTCGCGTTCATGCTCATCGTGTCGGCCGGCTTCGTCTCGCTCGGACCGAGCGAGGCGAAGGAGGCGGCCAACGCCGGCGGGTTCATCCCGCCCAAGGGCCCCGCGGTCGCAACAGTCGAGGTCGACGCGCTCCCGTCCCTGAAGTTCCAGGCGACCTCGTTCACCACGAAGGTAGGCATCAACGAGATCAAGTACGTCGACAAGGGCGGCACGCACACGCTGGTGTTCGCCGAACCCGAGCTCGCCGGCTTCGAGCTCAAGGTCCCACCCGACGACAGTGGGAAGGTCGAGCTCAAGGCCGGCGACTACACCGTCTTCTGCAGCATCCCCGGCCATCGCGCCGCGGGCATGGAAGCGACGCTCACCGTCGAGTAGCCGCGGGTCCGGTCCCGGTACACGGCACCAGCACGCGGAGCGCCTTCGGGTCGATCGTTGCAATCGCGGGGAGCGGGCCTACCCGCTCGCCACTTGCCCAGAGGTCGAGGGCGAGTCCGCCACGGTCGGCGAGCACTTCGACCTCGCGTCCGCGGAACATGATCACGCCGTCGACGTGAGTGTGGTTGCCGCGAAACACGGTCGGAAAGCGCGCGATGAACTTGGCGGTGGGCGCCGCGGTGATCACGCAGACGTCGAGCAGACCGTCGTCGACCTTCGCGTCGGGTGTGATCATGAGGCCGCCCGCGTACCAGCGCGTGTTCCCGATCGCGACGAGCCACGCTGCACCGCGCCACTCGTGGTCGTCGACGCGCACCACGACGGGCCGGGGTCGGTACACGACGAGCGTTCGCGCGATGGCGACGAGGTACAGCGTGGATCCCCGGGTCCACCGGACACCGTTCGCCCATCGGTTTGCCTCGGAGTCGAACCCGGTGTTGGCGACGGTGGTGAACGCGCGGTTGGTGCCGTCGCTCGCCGACGCTCGCCCGAGGTCGACGTCGACGAGCTCCCCCTCGTCGAGGAGGTCGATCGCCTGCAGGGGCCGGCGCAGGTCGAGACCGAGCTGGCGCGCGAAGTCGTTTCCGGCACCGGTCGGGACCACGGCCAGCGGCCCGCCGTGCGCAGCGGCGACCCCGGCGAGCTCGGCAACGGTGCCGTCGCCGCCACAGGCGACCACGCCGTGGCCCCGTCCGTACGCGTCGCGCGCGGCCTGCACGCCGTCCCCCGGGCTGGTGGCGACGTGGGACTCCACGTCGTGCGCCGCGAGCGCCGTCCGCAGCTCGGGCAGCAGTCGCCGGGTGCGCCCGCGACCCGCGACGGGGTTGACGACCGCGGTCCAGCGCATGGTCGCGGATGGTACCGGGCGCCTCATGCCCACCCGTCGGCGGTAGCGTCACCGCGTGGCCCATGGCATCGATCTGTCCCATCTGCCGCGCCACGTCGCGGTGGTGATGGACGGGAACGGGCGATGGGCGCAGCGGCGGGGGCTCAAGCGCACCGACGGCCACGCGGCGGGGGAGGAGGCACTCTTCGACGCCGTCGAGGGCGGTCTCGAGATCGGGTTGCCGTGGCTCACGGTCTACGCGTTCTCGACCGAGAACTGGCGTCGGCCCCTCGACGAGGTGCGCTTCCTGATGCGGTTCAACGAGTCGCTGCTGCTCCGGCGTCGCGACGACCTCAACGAGCGCGGCGTGCGGGTGCGCTTCATCGGTCGACGCGGTGGGCGAGTCCCGCGCCGCGTGCTCCGTCACATCGAGGAAACGGAGGCGCTGACGGCCAAGAACCGCCGGATGACGCTCACGTTCGCGTTCAACTACGGCGGGCGAGCCGAGCTCGTGGACGCCGTGCGCGCGATCGCCGCAGAGGCTCGCAGCCGGAAGCTCGATCCCGCCAAGATCGACGAGCGGACCATCCACCGTCACCTCTACGCGCCCGACATGCCCGACCCGGACGTGCTCGTGCGCACGTCGGGCGAGTACCGCACGTCGAACTACCTGCTCTGGGAAGCCGCGTACAGCGAGCTGGTGTTCACCGACGTGCTCTGGCCCGACTTCCGTCGCGACGACCTGTTCGCCGCGATCCGCGAGTTCCAGAACCGGAGCCGCCGCTTCGGCACCATCGAGTAGCCCTTTCCGGCTTCTCGGCACGTTGAGCGACAACTGTTGTCGGTGAGCGTGCCGAGAAGCCTGGGAGTCCCCGGGTGACGGGTGACACGGGTGTAACTACACTCCTGTCGTGGCTTTGTACCGGGACCAGGGGGTGGTCCTGCGTTCGATCAAGCTCGGTGAGACCGATCGCATCGTCACGATGCTCACGCGGGGCAACGGCAAGGTGCGTGCGGTCGCCAAGGGCGTGCGCAAGCCCGGCAGCCGCTTCGGCGCCCGACTCGAGCCCACCAGCCACATCGCCTTCCAGTGCTACCGGGGGCGCGAGCTCGACATCGTCACCCAGGTCGAGACGATCGACGCGAATCGCCCACTCCGCGAGCACTACGGCTCCCTCACCCATGCGGTCTCGATGCTGGAGGCGGTCGACCAGGTCGCGCTGGAGCGGGAGCCGAATCACGCGCTCTATCGGATGCTCGAGAGTGCGTTGCGCACGCTCGCCCGCGAACCGTCGCCGATCGTCAGCGCTGCCTTCTTCTGGAAACTGCTGTCCCTCGAGGGCTTCCACCCGATGCTCGACGCGTGCGCGCGCTGCGGTCGTGCGTCGGCTGACGCCCCTGAGGACGGGGACGGAGATGCCGCGCCGGTCCCCTTCGTGGCGTTCGACCTCGGCGAGGGTGGCGTGCTGTGCGCTGCGTGCAGTCATCTGGGGGGTCGCCGGACCTCGTCCGAGACGCTCGCCGTGGTCCAGCGGATCGTCGGGGGCCAGGTGCGCGGGGTGCTCGACGATCCACCACCCGAGGCGGTGCTGCGCGAGGTCGAGCGTCTCGCCATCGCGGCGTTGGAGTACGCCTCGGATCGTCGCCTCCGGAGCGCCGCGCTACTCTGAAGCTCCTCTTCGCGAACCGCGAACCGCGGACCCGCGACCCACCACCAGGCGCAGGAATTGTATGAAGACTGTCGGCAACATCTTGTGGTTCGTCCTCGCCGGGATCTGGCTCGCGATCGAGTTCGTCCTCGCCGGGATCCTGATGTGCATCACGATCATCGGCATCCCGTTCGGGATCCAGGCGTTCAAGCTCGCGGCGTTCGCGCTCTGGCCCTTTGGGTCGACCGCGGTCCCGGCCGAATCGTCAGGCGGCGTATTGCGCCTGATCGGGAACGTGCTGTGGTTCATCTTTGCCGGGCTCTGGATCGCGATCAGCTGTGTGCTGTTTGGCGCTCTGCTCTGCATCACGATCATCGGCATCCCGTTCGGGATCCAGGCGTTCAAGCTGGCGCGGATCTCGCTGTTCCCCTTCGGACACGAGATCGTGAAGATCGAGCCGGAGACGCCGGCCCAACCCGCGCCCACGAGCGGCTGAATCCAGGCGCCCCTTCGGGGAAGCGCGGCCCCTTCGGGGAAGACGGAACGTCGGCGATACGATCACCAGCACGTATGGGCACTCCTGACCAGATGGATCGCGTCGTCAACCTGTGCAAGCGGCGGGGGCTGGTCTTCCCGTCGAGTGAGATCTACGGCGGATTTCGCTCCACCTGGGACTACGGACCGCTGGGTGTCGAGCTCAAGCGCAACGTCAAGGACGCGTGGTGGCGCGCGATGGTCCAGCTCCGGGACGACATCGTGGGCCTCGACGCCGCGATCCTCATGGCCCCCAAGGTGTGGGAGGCGAGCGGCCACCTGGCCACGTTCAGTGACCCGCTGGTCGACTGTCGCAGCTGCAAGGAGCGGTTCCGGGCCGATCACCTGCCGAAGTCGGGTGCGTGCCCCAACTGCGGCGCCAAGGACTCACTCACCGAGGCCCGCCACTTCAACCTCATGTTCAAGACCTTCGTCGGGCCCGTCGAGGACGACGCTGCGGTGGCCTACCTGCGCCCCGAGACGGCGCAGGGAATCTTCGTCAACTTCGCCAACATCCAGACCACGTCGCGCAAGAAGCCGCCGTTCGGAGTGGCGCAGATCGGCAAGTCGTTTCGCAACGAGATCACGCCCGGCAACTTCATCTTCCGGACCCGCGAGTTCGAGCAGATGGAGATGGAGTACTTCGTGCCGCCGGACGACGCCGACCGGTGGTACGAGTACTGGTGCCAGGAGCGATTCCGGTGGCACCTCGACCTCGGCGTCCCCGAGTCGAAGCTCCGCCTGCGCCCGCACGACGCCGAAGAGCTGTCGCACTACTCCACCGCCACGTCCGACGTGGAGTACGAGTTCCCCTGGGGTTGGGGCGAGCTCGAGGGCATCGCGAACCGCACCGACTTCGATCTCGAGCAGCACGCGAAATCTTCGGGACAGGAGCTCTCGTTCTTCGATCAGGAGAACGATCATCGCTACGTGCCCTACGTGATCGAGCCCGCGCTGGGCGCCGACCGCGCCACGCTCGCCTTCCTCCTCGCGGCGTACGAGGAGGAAGAGGTGCCCAACGGCAAGGGCGGGACCGAGAAGCGCACGGTGCTGCACCTCGATCCGCGCCTCGCTCCGATCAAGGTCGCGGTGCTGCCCCTGTCGCGCAACGAGCGCCTGGTACCGGTCGCCGACGAGATCGCGGGCGCGTTGCGTCCACACTTCATGATCGACGTCGACAGCTCCGGGTCGATCGGGCGCCGGTACCGGCGCCAGGACGAGGTCGGCACGCCGTGCTGCGTGACGGTCGACTTCGACACACTCGACGACCGGGCGGTCACGGTACGTGATCGCGACTCGATGACCCAGGAACGCATTCCGGTCGACGGACTGGTCACCTACTTACGGGAGCGACTGCCGTGGTGAACGAAGACGAGAGCAACTACGACGTTCTCGGGGTGGCGTCCAACGCCAGCAAGGACGAGATTCGCGACGCGTACCGTGAGCAGCTCTCGGAGGCGCAGGCCGGCGTGACCCGCGAGGAGACCGCGAAGCGCCCGAGTGGCTCGTCGATCGCTGCGGCGCGAGCCGAGGAAGCGCGCATCCGCGCCGCGTGGCAGGTGCTCAGCGACCCGATCCAGCGCGAGCGTCACGACACCGCGCACGGGATCGACAACACCGGAGCCGAGGTCGAGCTCGTCGACGATGATGACCTCCTCGACGACGACCGGGACGACGAGGACGACACTCCCGTCAGCCGACGGCCGGCCCGTCGTAACGCGCCGCCGGTCTTCCTCGACGGCCACGAGCTCGCGCCGAGCGGGCGACGGGCAACCGCGGCCCTGATCGACATCGCGATCGTCGGGCTCATCGGTGCTGCGATCATCGGCATCGGGGCGGTGGTCGAGACCAAGGCGAACAAGGACACGGTGCAGGGGATCGTCACCGCGGTCGCGCTCGCGGTGCTGCTCGCGTACTTCGTGCTTCCGACCACGATCACGGGTCAGACGCTCGGCAAGCGCCTGACGCACATCGTCGTGGTCGACCGAGAGACCGGGAACCTCCCCCGGATCTCGCGGGTGCTGACCCGTTACGCGATCCCGATTGTTGCCTTGTTGCTCCTCGGCTTCTTCGGTGCGTTGCTCGCGATCATGGCCGGGCTGTCGTTCCTCATGGCCAAGGACCTGCTGTCCCTCGGCGACCGGGTGGGCAAGACGATCGTGATCGTCGCCCGCTACAAGCCACAGCGGACATCGTTCTGAGTCTCGCTAGGCTCGGAACCCCCGCAACCGCCCACGCCACGCGACGGCGCCCGGAGAGGTGATCCAGTGAAGTACGTGTATGCCTTCGAGGAGGGCTCGAAGGAGCAGAAGTTCCTGCTCGGAGGCAAGGGGGCGAACCTCGCCGAGATGACCAAGCTCGCCCTGCCGGTGCCACCGGGGTTCACGATCACCACCGAGGCCTGCAACGCCTACATGGCCGGCGGCGACGCCCTGCCCGACGGGCTCATGGGCGAGGTCACTGCGGCGCTCGGGGCCCTCGAGACGAAGATGGGCAAGCACCTCGGCGACGAAGGCGACCCGCTCCTCGTGTCGGTGCGCTCGGGTGCGCCGTTCTCGATGCCCGGCATGATGGACACGGTCCTGAACCTCGGCTTGAACGACGCATCGGTCAACGGCCTCGCGAAGCAGACCTCGAACGAGCGCTTCGCGTTGGACTCGTACCGCCGCTTCGTGCAGATGTTCGGCAAGATCGTGCTCGATGTCTCGGGCGACGCGTTCGAGAAGGCGCTCGAGGCGCTCCGCAAGGAGCGGGGGGTCAAGACCGACCCCGAGCTCGACGCCGACGCGCTGCGCGGTCTCGTCGAGACGTTCAAGGGCATCGTGCGCGCCGAGGCTGGGATCGATTTCCCCCAGGAGCCCCACGAGCAGCTTCGCTTCGCGATCGAGGCCGTGTTCCGATCGTGGGACGGCGAGCGAGCGCGGGTCTACCGCCGGATGGAGAAGATCCCCGACGACCTCGGCACCGCCGTGAACGTCCAGACGATGGTGTTCGGCAACAAGGGCGACGACTCCGGCACCGGAGTCGCCTTCACGCGCGACCCGGCAACCGGTGAGAACCTTCCCTACGGCGACTTCCTCACCAACGCCCAGGGCGAAGACGTCGTCGCAGGAATCCGCGTCACGGAGCCACTCGACGCGATGGGGAACGACTTCCCGGAGTGCCACCTGCAGCTGCTCGACGTGATGAACGCGCTCCAGACGCACTACCGCGACATGTGCGACATCGAGTTCACGATCGAACAGGGTCGCCTGTTCATCCTCCAGACCCGGGTCGGGAAGCGCGCTGCGGCCGCGGCGCTTCGCATGGCCGTCGAGATGGAGCAAGAAGGACTGATCGACAAGCGCGAGGCGGTGCTGCGCGTGCAGCCCCAGCAGCTCGATCAGCTGCTCCACCCGCAGTTCGATCCGGCTGCGAAGTACACCGCGCTCACCAACGGCCTGAACGCGTCGCCGGGCGCCGCGGTCGGGAAGGTCTACTTCACCGCCGACGCGGCCGAAGCCCACCACGAAGCCGGTGAGTCGGTGATGCTGGTGCGGCCGGAGACGTCACCCGACGACCTGCACGGCATGATCGCCGCGGAGGGGATCCTCACGTCACGCGGTGGCCTCGTGAGCCACGCGGCGGTCGTGGCGCGTGGCATGGGCACGCCGGCGGTGTGTGGCGCCTCTGAGCTCGACATCGATGTCGAGGGCAAGCAGTTCGCGGTGGGCGACACCGTCGTCCGCGAGGGCGAGCTCATCTCGATCAACGGCACCAGCGGCGAGGTCGTGGTCGGCGCCGTCCCGGTGGTCACGCCGGAACCATCGGGGCCGTTCGACGTGATCCTCGGTTGGGCCGACGAGTTCCGCATACTCGGGGTGCGCACGAACGCCGACCTGCCGCACGACGCAGAGGTCGCGCGCAGGTTCGGGGCCGAGGGAATCGGTCTGTGCCGCACGGAGCACATGTTCCTCGGTGACCGCCTCCCGCTCGTGCAGCGATTCATCCTCGCGGAGGATGAGGCGGAGGAGCTCACCGCGCTCCAGGAGCTGGGCAAGCTCCAGCGCTCCGACTTCGTCGGGATCCTCGAGGCGATGGACGGGCTGCCGGTCACGGTGCGCCTGCTCGACCCGCCGTTGCACGAGTTCCTTCCCAACATCGAGGAGCTCCTCGTGCGCGACGCCAAGGGTGACCTCGACGATCGCGGCCGCACGCTGTTGCGCGCGGCGCAGCAGCTCCAGGAGTCGAACCCGATGCTGGGCACCCGCGGTGTGCGCCTCGGTGTGCTCAAGCCCAACCTGTACCGAACGCAGGTGCGGGCGCTGTTCGAGGCGGCCGTCGAGCGCAAGCTCGCGGGTGGCGACCCTCGCGTCGAGGTGATGATCCCGCTGGCCGTCACCGAGCCCGAGCTCGCGCTCGCGATCGGGTGGGTGCGCGAGATCGCCGCGGAGATGGCGTCCGAGGGACATGGGCTCGAGTTCGTGGACTACCTCGTGGGCACGATGGTGGAGACCCCGCGTGCCGCGCTCATCGCCGGCAAGATCGCGGGCAT
>Ga0315273_10009928_pt1 | contig 12109 bp, 10 predicted proteins | sample YL17G02_0_MG_FD_205753 | JGI IMG/M metagenome (GOLD analysis project Ga0315273, IMG submission 205753) | Sediment microbial communities from Yellowstone Lake, YNP, Wyoming, USA - YL17G02_0 | ecosystem: Environmental > Aquatic > Freshwater > Lake > Sediment | place: USA: Wyoming | collected... | reverse complement strand
TTAACAACAAAATCAATGCAAGACTCGTTTAAAGTTTGTTTGGGAAGTAACGATGGATGAATTCCGCCCCAAACAACAAAAGATGATGAAAATTTCTTTACCAATCTAGAAGCGTTGATTGCATATTTTATGTTCTCACCAGTCATAGAAGAAAAACAAACCAAGATTGGGTTTTTCTTCAATTCATTCAAAAACTTTTCTTCAGAGTCCAATCTTAAATCAATAAGTTTGACTTTATCTTTAGGAAGCAACCTAGCAACACTTATCAAAGACAACGGCAGATTCCTATACTTAGAAATCTTATCCCAATTACCTACCTCAGTTTGAACTAAAAGTATTTCTGCGTTTGCCATATTAAAAAAATAAGAACCTAATTGTTTTTATAAATAATTCTTTTTCCATATTAAAATTCTTTAAGATATAAAAGAATTCATTTCTAAAAAAACTAAACAAAAAAACAGGATCCAAATAAAATGATTTGTAAAAAAATTTTTGAAGCTTGATTAAATCGTTTACATGAAGTTTGGAATAACTTTGATGTGGGAAACCATGGTATCTTTGAGAAGCGTTAGACTCACCATTATAATCTTTAGAACCTACATAGGGGGTGTAAAAAGAGATAGTAATCATATCCGGCGTAATCCGCTTAGCAAATTTTATGTCCTCTCTTATAAGTTCTTTTGTTTCACCAGGTAACCCAATCATAAAAAAACCCACAATTTTAATACCTGCCAATTTACACCATTTACAACACTCTATTATTTTTGATTTGTTTAATCCCTTATTTATTTTTACCAATAACTCCTCATTTATTGTCTCTATACCCAAACATATAGTAGAACAACCTGCAAGTCTTAACTTTTTTATTATTTTTTGATTTAACATATCAACTCTACTCTGTATTGCCCAACCAACTTTAACATTCCTTCTTAAAATCTCATCACATATTTCTTCAACCCGAGACATATCACAAGTAAATATATCATCTTCAAAATATATAAAATTTACACCCTTCCTAACCAAAAACTCTATCTCATCAACAACACTAACAGGGCTCCTACCCACAAAATGTTTACCTTGTGAAACTCTTTCTATTATTGAACAAAAACTACAACGGAAAGGACAACCCCTACTAGATAGGATATAACCTATCCTAAGTTTTTCCTTAAGATGGGTAGGATAATAAAACCGATAATTCTTATCTATAAAAAAGACATGTTTTGGTAATGGTAAATTATCTAAATTTTTTAATAAACCCCTATCACCATTTTTTATAAATTTTTTAGAATAGTATGCAATACCTCTTATTTTACTTTTATTTTTTTTATTGTCAAATAATTCTTTTATTGTAACTTCTGGTTCACCTATAATACATATATCTATTGGACTCTCTTTAAAGATAAATGATTTTGGAGATAATGATGGAAATGAACCAAAAACAAAAATTTTGTCCACAAACAGTTTTATTTCCCCAGAAATAAACAAGACTATTCTCGATAAATCATGCTTAACTTTAAAAACACAAATATTAATTTTATTTTTAATAATAAAACTTTTTATTTTATTTGTATCCCAATCTTTTGTTCCTGTTTCTATAAAAAAAGTGTTGTGACCTAACTCATCCAAAATAGAAGCACAATAACCTATATCCAACGGAGCTAAATCATGATTTGGGTGCTGAGAACCACCCATCAACCTATCAGTTACGTTAACAAAACAAACATTCATTAAAAAACCCCATAAAAATAATCAACTAAATTTACAATTATGTGTTAAATTAAAATCAGTAATACCCGGCGGCATTTCAAAATCGAGTCTTACCGGACTTATGGATTGTTTAGGAACTACACCAACAAGGTAAGTAGTAGTATTACTTAAATTATAATTATACAAACCCAAATTAATTTCACAGCTGGCATCATGACTTGCTTTGTTGACAAGATTAAAATATAAGTGAGTTTGAATAGAATTATTTAATGAAGTATTTGCTTCTTCTTCCATATAAATATCCACCATACTAATTTTTTCAATAGAACACCCCACCAAAACAATAACCAAAACAATAAATAACAATCTTTTCATTTTACAAAACACCCCAACAATAATCACAAAATTACAAATCAAGTTCTTCGAAATCACACAGTCCTATTAACCATAATTGAATTAAAATCTTTATAAAAAATAACCATTTTCCAGATTTATCTTTTATACTCCCCCTTAATTATTACTGCTTCTTTAAGTAATTTGTTACAAAAATCACAAATTTCGCAATTATCACCGCAGTTAGATAATTTTTCAAAAAAATTAATCCCTTCTAATTTGGAATTATCAATATACTCAAATATATCAGATGTGTTTGAATTTAAGATACTTATTAAGTTACCCTTGTGTCCCATGTTAGAGTATGATACCAAACACTGTTCTATAACATCTGTTGTCCAGTTTCTAGTTGATAATTTAAATTTCAAACCAAAACCCAAATATTCTTTAAGATCTTCTGGCCTAACAAAAGGGGCAGAAAATATTTTATGTGGATGTTTTGAAATAATATCAGTACACATCTTATCTACCTTATTTTTTTGATCTGAACTAATATTATTTTTCTTGTCATTAAAAGAACAAGAAGACAAAAAATTGTAATGCGCATACCTATAAACACAATCTTTCAAACAGCCCTCATTTAATAAAACTTTTATTTTTGAAATCTTGCACATGTTCTTAATCAATGCTATATTCCTTATTATCTCACGATCAACAGTAATAATGTCTGCACCAATTTCTTTAAAAAATTTGGCTTCTTCTAAAGTCCTTACATGCGCAACAATTGAAATTTCAAAAATCATCTCAGGAATATTTTTTTTAATTTCTTTGAGCAAATATGGATCTGCTACACAAACTCTATTAAGCAAATTTTTCCTTTTAAGAAATCTTAAAATGCTTAATATTCTATATATTTTTGAATAATCCACAACAGTAGAGTTTAGTAACATAATTGAATCTATTTCTAATTCCTTACATTTTTCTAGTATTTTAAATATTTCTTTTATGTACTCCTTGGCATTTTTCTGCGGTCCAACCCTGCAAGAACCAAGATATATGTTAGGGATAGGAAAATAAACTGAATCAATATTTTTTTTATACCTACTTATTAAAGAAAGAAAACCATCTAAATCATAATTATAACCTACAGAAAATTTCAAATCATTTTTCGAGTTTTGATTTAAATTGTTATATTCCATACTAACAAACCTTCTGGATAAAAAAACACCTCAAACAATCATGACTAATACCTAAAATCTCACCAAAAGCCAACAAATCTTTAGGAGCGCGCATCTCAAAAGGATTGTGAGCGAAAGATGCAATAACCATCTTTAACTTGTATTTTCTTGCAAAGCCAGCATTCTGCATGATCCTACCAAGCAATTGAGGGCTGGCCTTATTTAAAATTGAATTAAAACTAAAACCTAAACTAATATCGTTCTCCTCCATGATCTTACACAAAACCTGATTCAAACCAGAATTGCGGTGATGAATGAAATCCTTCCTATCACCAAGCTCAAAATCAAAAACCAAATCCACCTTGCCCTGCTCAAGAACAGAACGAACACCTTCATCAGCCCTAGCAATAACAAAATCAGGATTCAACTTATTAACGACCTGCTTAGAGATAACACCACAAAAAACTTTAACCTTATCGGAAACAAACCTTTTGAAATCCTTAGGCCCATAAACAAAATACAGACTAGAATAACCAAGCCTTAAAGCCATACTAACAAACTCATCCTCATTACCATTCGGAAAAACAATGTCTGAAAACATAAAGTAAGTTATTCCATTGCATTATTTAAAACTTATCAAGACTTATTATTTACCATATTGAAATAAATGATTTATAATTAACACTAGACACTGGACATTAACACGTAAGATATATAAGACAAAAAGATAATCTGATATTATGAATGAAAATAACGCATTAGTCTTCCAAAAACTATTTAGAACAGAAAAACTTATATAATAAAGTATCAAAAAGTATACATATGTATCAAAAAAGAAACAAAGAACTGGAAATAATAAATTTATACACTGGAAACTACAATAAAAGATTATACTTAAGACAGATAAGCAAACTACTAAAACTGCCACTAAAAACAACACAAAACGCCCTAGCAAAACTAGAAAAGGAAACAATACTAAAAACAAAAACTGAAGGAAAAAACAAATACTTCAACTTGAACCTAGAAAATATACAAACAAAAAACTACTTGTTACAAGCAGAAATGCATAAAACAATACAATTCACAGAAAAAAATATGACATTCAAAATATTCATGAAAGCAATAACCACAGAAACACCCATAATAATATTTGGAAGTTACGCAAAAGGAACAGCAGAAAAAAATTCAGACATAGACATATTAACACTATCAAAAAAAGAACAACAATTACCCACTCACCTACTACCTCAAAAAATCCACAAAATAAACTTATCAGAAAAAACATTCATAAAAGCATTAAAAATACAAGAAATATTAATAAAAGAAATAGAAGAAAACCATATAATACTCAATAACCATTCATTTTTCGTAAACGCCCTCTGGACTAATTATGGAAAACAATAAAATAAACTGGTGCTTCAAACTAAAAGAAGGACTAAAAATAGTTGAACCAAGCGAAAGATTATCAAAATCATATATAGAACAAGCAAAATCCTCATTACTAAGAGCAGAAAAAGATCTCAAAGATAATGATTTATTGTGGGCAACAGTTGCAATGTATTATGCAGAATACTATGCATTATACTCATTCCTACAAAAAATAGGAATAAAATGCGAAAACCATGCATGCTCAATAAGTGCAACAACCTTCTTATTAGGAGAAGAAAAAACCACAACCATAAACAAACACAAGGATAAAAGAATAAGCGCCCAATACTATATGAAAGTTGATGAAGAAACAAAAATTCAAACCATGCTACAGGAAGCAAAAATATTTGTTTCAGAATTTGATGAAATATTATCTAAACAAACAGAAAAAGAAATAAAACAATACAGAGAAAAAATTTCTAAACAAAAAATAACAAAGGAATAATAAATAGCTAAGAAATAATATAATTAGTAAAAAACGCTGTAAATAATAAGAGTATAATACAAACTAAAAAATAATATGCGCCAACTAAAACTATTTAGAAATTAACCCAATAATCCTACAAGCTTGACAAACATCTTCTTTTGCTGGCTCACCACAATGTTTGCAAGCATTCAACTCTTTAGTATTCTTGTAATACTCCTTCAGTTTAGGAAGAATCTTAATAAATTTAGTTATGATCTTTAGCTTAACCAAAGGATCACTCTTCTCAAGCTCATCCAAAACAACAGAAACCTCATTCCTAAAAGAACCAGAACGACAAGGACACGCGGAATAAACAACAGGAAACTTCATAGCCTTAGAATAAGCAACAATATCCTTCTCGAAAACGAAATATAACGGCTTAACCCTTGGAACAAAGCTAGAACGTTCAATCAAACCAGAATACGGACCAAGACGTGCGCTAAGCTCAAACGTATTCCTAAACAAATTCATCAAAACACTCTGAGCCTCATCATCCAAGTTATGACCAGTAACCAAACACTTAGCACCAATCAACTTAGCATGCTTATTCAACAAATACCTACGAAGAACACCACAAACAGCACAAGAATTCATATTATGACCCTTAGAATTGATAACAGAACGAAGATAACACAAAGAATAACCAAACTCATCCCTAAAATTAATCTCATGCAATTTAATATTATACTTTAAGCAAACCAATCTCAAATTCTCCAAGTTCTCTTTAGTATAATTACCAATCAAAGCATCAACAGTAATACCCTCAACATCATAACCCAATTTGTGCAACACATACAAAACAACAGTAGAATCCTTACCACCAGACACAGCAACCAAAACTTTATCAGACTTAGAAAAAAGATTGTACGTTTTGATAGTATCTTTTATTGATTTCTCTACTTTACTCAAGATAAAATCTTGTCCAATCTGAAATTTATTTTTTAACTTCATTTTTTATCCTTTCAAATACTACAATACTAAACCATTTTTTTAATTCTTTCCTTTCTGCAAGCATAAAATTAAAATCACCAACAATATCATTAAAATCGTTTGAATTATTCAAAAAAGCACTTAATACCCTATAAAACTGAAACAATATCATAAAATCTGGAATTTTCTCAAATTCAAGTATTGATAAATCCGAGTTTGTCATATAACCTATAAAAAAACTAAAAAGTGTTTCCTCACTCAACAGAGTATGTGCACTTAATGATGATAAAAACCAGGAAATATCAAAACATCTTGGTCCAAAAGACATGTGTTCAAAATCTATCAAAAATATTTTTCTATCACAAACTAAAAAATTCTTTATGCGCAAATCCCCATGAATTACTATGCTACCAATCATTTCTTGGTCTAATAGATTTATGCATGAATCAAAAATAGATGAAATCTCGTTTACGTCAAAAAAAATACTAAAAAATTCTTGGTTGATATACAACTCCTCGTTTAGTGATGCCAAAAAATGTTTCTTATTTCTTTCTCCGCCTAAAACCTTAATTTGTTTCAGTAATTCATTATTTACTCCTAATATATGAAGTTTTGATATCAAACGCCCAAAATCGGATAAATCAAGTATGTCAAATTCATCTTTTTTTAAATAATCAAATATTTCTGCAAAAGTGTTTTCTAATTCTAAGAAATTGTTTCCACTTTTGTTTTTAATAGGCAATGAAACATTCAAACCCGCAAAATTTAATTGTTGAATAAATAAATAAATGTTTGATATCAATTGTTTATCTAATAAATTATCCCTATAAACTTTTATTATCTTCCTACCAACATCTGTATCAAAACAATAAACTTTTGAAGTATAATCACTAACTAACTTAAAATTATTTACGAATTTAAATCCATATTCGTCTTGTATTCTTCTAATCAATTTTTCTTCCATTCTTAAGCATATAAAATCTGTTTTTTATAATAATATTTATTTACTATATTGTAAAATATATTAATATGGAGTAATAAATGTAAAATTAGATAAATGAATGTATTGTTTTACAATCAATGAAAAAAATTTGTGGGGTAATGCATAATCCACCAATAAAAGAAGAACGTTTTTCCACCTTAAATTCGGATGGACTAAATGTTGTGAGTTATCAGTTCTTTTCTAACCTTATAAAGTATGGTAATTTTGATGAATATCATTTTTTTTGTTCTGCACAATTATATCCCCTATTTTCTAATATGACAAATGAAAAAATGAAATTTTTAAAAAAAGAAGATCTTCAAAGTAATATTAAAAATGTGGATTATTATGTATTTTATAATTCTGGTCATGATGGGATAATCCCCCTTCTAAAATTGAGAGATAAATATAATAAAAACTTCTCTCTATTTTCATTAGTGCATTCACAAAATAGCTTTAAATATTTTAGGTGGTGTCATGAATATATCACTTATTCCTCAATAAAAGATGTAAGAATTTCATCTTCCTTAACTGGAAAATTGGTTTTGAATTCTTATTTTAATTATTTCCAAAAAGTTGGTGATTTAAAAAAAAAACCAAAAATTAAAGTTATACCCTTTGGTATTGATTTATCCTCATTAAAAAAATATGATAAGATTAGTGTGCGAAATGAATTAAACATACCTAAAGATTCAAAAGTAATATTATATTTGGGTAGATTATGTAATCTGGATAAATCTGATCTGATTCCCATTTTAAAATTATTTAATAGGTTGTTACAAAAAAATAAGGATTATTTTTTTATAGTATCTGGAGCAGACATAATTTGTGATTATACAACCAAACTTCACGAATACGTACAGACAAATTTTAGTTTTGATAAAATAAAAATTTATAAAAATATCACAGATGAATTTAAGTGTAAACTGTATTCCGCAGCGGATCTTTTTATCTCTTTTCCAGACTCAATACAAGAAACATTTGGAATAACTTTACTTGAAGCAATGAGTTATGGGTTACCCATAATATGTTCTGAATGGGACGGATATAAAGAGATAATTGAAGAGGGTTGTAACGGGTTTAAAATAAAAACTTATTGGAACGACTTAAATTTTTTAAAACAAGTTAGTGATGAAGAAAGTATCATTAAGTTACTTCAACAAAAAAATTCAGTAGTTATAGATTTGGATCATGCATACCAAAAAATAAATTTTATTTTTTCTAATCGAGAGGTTTATAACAAGATAAAACAGAACAATTATGAAAAAGTGAGCAAACTTTATAGTTGGAAAAATGTAATAAAAAAACATTTAAAATTATTAGAATCAATACAAAAATTAAATTGTGTTAATAAAAAAAATGAGATGACCAAAAACTCTTCTTTTGTTTATGATATCTACAAACACTTTAAACATTACCCTTCAATACATAACCTTTTTGATAATCCTAACCTAATCCTTTATTCGAAGACCAATGTGGTGGAAGTTCATAACTTAATTTCAAATTATTACTTAGACGAAAATAAAATAATGAATAATATACTAAAAGAAGATCTATTAAATTTTCTCATTAACTTTTTTAAAGATGGGAGAAAATATGAAGAACTGACCAAAAATGAATTAGAATGGGACAGAAATATAATTAATTTTAATCTTCTTTGGTTATTAAAGCAAGATTTTTTTGGAAAAAACTGATTTTAATACACCAATATTTATTTACCATATGGTAAAATATATTCCAAAGAATATAAGAAAGGTGGTAGATTTCTGCTGGAAGCACCTAAAACAAGCACAGTTCCATAGGAAACGAGGGGGTCATCGTGGCTGTAACATACACAAACCAACAATCCCATTTATAAACAAAAGAATTTATAAATAAGTTGATATTTAAACCTATTTATAAATCAAAAAGTGTTGGGGGGAATGATTAAAGACTGAAAAAATCTTCAACACAGATAAGAATCTAATCAAGAAACGATTTTTGGAGGAAAACAAAATGGTCAAAACCGAGAAAAAAGAAATAAAACCAAAAAAAGAAGAAAAAAAAGATATAACTTATTCAGTAGTAAACATCGTAGTATCAACAAGCCTAGAACATGACATACCACTAGAAAAGATGGCAGCAACACTAAGCAACACAGAATACAACCCAGAACAATTTCCAGGACTAGTAATCAGAATAAAAGACCCAAAAACATCAGCACTAATATTCAGCTCAGGAAAAGTAGTATGCACAGGAGCAAGAACCATGGCTGAAGTAGAAGAGTCAATAAAAAAAATAATCAAAAGCCTGGAAAAAATAAATATAAAAATAAAAGTCAAACCAGTAATAAACATACAAAACATAGTAGCATCAGGAAGCATAGGAATGGACCTGAACCTGAACACGCTAGCAATGAAACTAAAAAACACAGAATACGAACCAGAACAATTCCCAGGACTAGTCTACAAACTAAAAGAAGCAAACGCAACATTCCTATTATTCAGCAACGGAAAAATAGTATGCACAGGAACCAAATCTGAAACCGCAGTAGGCGAAGCTGTTGACAAACTAGTCAAGAACCTAAAGAAAGTAGTCTAAAACCCCTGTCTCTATGGAAGCAGCAGAAATAGTAAACAAATTCAGGGAATTCATAGAAACAAACTATCAAGACCAATTATTAGAAAGAACACGAAAAGGAATAAACTTCATCGTGCTCGACTTCTTGCAACTAAGCAAATACGACATCGAACTAGCTGAAGAACTACTAGAAGAACCAGAAGAAACAATAGCAGCAGCAGAACTAGCAATAAAACAATTCGACCTACCAAAAAACATCACAAAATACAGAGTCAGATTCAAGAACTTACCAGAAACGCAGAAACAGATGATCAGAAACATAAGAAGCAAAAACCTGGGAAAATTCTACATAATAGATGGAATAGTAAGACAAAAAAGTGATGTAAGACCACAAGTCACATCAGCAAGATTCGAATGCCCAAGCTGCGGAAACATAATAACAGTACTGCAACTAGACACAAAATTCAAAGAACCCAGCACATGCGGATGTGGAAGAAAAGGAAAATTCAGACTATTATCAAAAGAACTAATCGATGCACAAGCAATAACACTAGAAGAAGCACCAGAAGACCTAGAAGGGGGAGAACAACCAAAAAGACTAAAAGTCTTCCTAAAAGACGACCTAGTAAGCCCAATAAGCGAAAAACACACTAACCCCGGAAGCAAAGTCTCAGTAATAGGAATAATAAAAGAAATCCCATTAATGGGAAGAGATGGAGGAATACTAACAAGATTTGACCTAATATTCGAAGCAAACCACATAGAAGCAATACAAGAAGACTACCTAGACCTAGAAATAACAGAAGAAGAAGAAAACAAAATAAAAGAAATAAGCAAAGACCCTAAATCGTACGAGAAACTAGTAAACAGCATAGCACCATCAGTATACGGCTATGACAAAATAAAAGAAGCACTACTACTCCAACTAGCAGGAGGAGTCAAAAAAACAAGAAAAGACGGAATGATAACAAGAGGAGACATGCACATACTCCTAATCGGAGATCCAGGAGCAGGAAAATGCGTGTCAGGAGAAACCAAAATCATGCTATCCACAGGAGAAATAATAAAAATCCAAAACTTCATAGACCAAAACTGCAATCAACAACTAACAGAAGGATGCTTCAGCAGCATATCTTCAGAAAAAATTTTCTCAATAAACGAAAAATGCCTAAACTTCTCTTCAACCCCAAAAAAATTATGGATGAGAAAACACTCCGGCAAAATGCTAAAAATCACAACTAGCACAGGAAATGAAATAACCGTAACACCAGAACACCCACTCTTCACAACAATAAATGGACTAGTGTTTGCTAAAAAAGCAGAAGAATTCAAAACAAATGAATTCATAGCAACACCATCACAACTAAAAGTTGAAGGCTCAATCCAAACAATAACAAAAAAAATAAAACCATCAAAAGCAAGAAATAAAGTAAGATATGATTTACCTGCTTTTTTTACCCAAGACTTTGCAAGATTCTTCGGCTACCTAGTAGGAGACGGCTATGTAAGACAAACAAAAACAACAGGAATAATAAGCCTCACCAACAACAATAAAGAATTATTAAATGACTTTGAACAACTAACAAAAACCTTATTCGGACTAAAAGTATCAAAACGACTAAAACAAGACACTAAAAACTGGGAATACTACTTCTCATCAATAGAAATAGTCAGAATACTAGAAAACATAGATCCTAACATAACAAAAAAATCTGACGGAATGTGTATAAACAAACATGTAACAAAATCACCTAATTATATTGTCAAAGAATTCATAAAATCATTATACGATTGCGAAGGTCATGTAAGAAAAGATAGATGTGAACTGGAATTTAGCACAAAAAGTAAAGAACTTGCAGAAGACCTAAAACTAACACTCCTAAGATTTGGAATAATCTCCCAACTATCCTCAGCACTGAAATGTGCAACAAACACAAAAGACAAGATAAAAAGAAGATATTACAGATTAAGAATAAGCGGAGAAGACTGTGATTTATTCTATAACCAAATAGGATTCAAAAGCACACAAAAAATGCATGATTTAAACAAAGTACTAAAACAAAAAAAAGACAAACACAACACAAACAAACACATGATACCAAATGTCAAAGAATTACTTACTATCCTAAGAAAACAACACTCACTAAGCCAATTCTCATTCAAAACAAAAAGATCAACATATCAACATTACGAAAAAGGAGACAGAAACCCATCAAAACAAAAATTAAAAGAAATATGCCAAGAATATAATAAATTAAAATCAAAAAACCCATTAATAAAGATTTTAGAAGAAATAAGCAATGCAAACATTTTCTGGGACAAAATAAAAAAGATAGAAACCATAAACAACGAAAACTCTTTTGTATATGATTTAGAAATAGAAAGAGTACACAACTTTGTAGCAAATGGAGTAATCATCCATAATTCACAATTACTAAAAAGAGCAGCAAGAGTCGCACCAAAATCAAGATATGTATCAGGAAAAGGAGTTTCTGGAGCCGGCCTTACAGCATCAGTTGTCAAAGA
>Ga0315273_10009926_pt1 | contig 12110 bp, 25 predicted proteins | sample YL17G02_0_MG_FD_205753 | JGI IMG/M metagenome (GOLD analysis project Ga0315273, IMG submission 205753) | Sediment microbial communities from Yellowstone Lake, YNP, Wyoming, USA - YL17G02_0 | ecosystem: Environmental > Aquatic > Freshwater > Lake > Sediment | place: USA: Wyoming | collected... | reverse complement strand
TGAACAGTTCATCTCTTCTTTGGAAGATTATTACAAAGATGTGACTACAGAAGGGAGAGAGAGTAATGGAAAATAATTGGATAAGGAGATGGAGAATATTTGTCGATATAACAAAAATTGTAATTATAGCACTTGTCATAAGTTCATTTATTGTAGGAAATTTATATGCTCTTGCTACTTTTAATTTTATGTTAGCAGAGATGGAAAGAAAAATAGCAATTCACGAACTTCAACATAGATTAGACATACAAGATGTGTTAGAATTATTGAAACAAGGTTTGACTATTTCTTATGAAAATGACCAAAATCAATTGATATTAAGTAAATATATTGTAGATACTATGAAGATGATAACTAACAATACTGAAAATCTTCAAAAAACACAGAATCAAATTAAGGATAAACTCGATTCTTATCAAATTGTAGATACTACATTAAGCGAAACCTTACGAGAAGCTAATGTTCAGATAGGAAATATTACACAGGGTTGTGGAGGGTCAGGAACGCACATTAAATTACAGGGAGAATCTTACATATTGACTTGTGCTCATTTGGTAAATAGTATTGATGATATGGTAATAGCTTTATTGGATAATGGTGATATGTGTCCATTGCGATTGGTAAAAATTAATACTAAAAAAGATTTAGCTCTATTTAAAATTTACAATACCGATAGTTTTGCTTCGATAGAAATAGGAACAGAATCTCCACAACCAGGAAATCAAGTAATTGCGGTAGGTAATCCTGATAATATGGTAGACGCTATTACTAACGGAGTAATTGCAACTATTTTACCAGAAGGATATATATTTACTAATTTGATTTACTTTGGTAATAGTGGAGGAGCATTAATATACAAAGATAAACTTGTTGGAGTAGTATCTCAAATCAGGATGTATAATGAATTTTTTGGGGTTGTTGTTAATTATGGATTTGCAGTTAAACTAGAAGATATTAAAGAATTTTTAGGAGACACAAAATGCGAAATACAATCTTCATCATTATCGTTATAATATTGGGATTATGTCAACATCAGACTAATATAAATCAAAAACCTATCTTCGATGAAGTAAATTTTAGTTTAATGAAAGAGGTTATTTCAAGATGGGATTCTAGATATAAGACAAACTGTAGTCCTGATTTCTTACAAATGAGACAAGCTACAGTTGAAATTAAAGTAGGAAATTCTGGCGGAGCAGGAGCAATTATAAAAATGGACGAGAAATATCTTTATGTATTAACAGCACAGCACTGTATAGGAAACAATATGGCGATGCAAATTAAAGATATTAATGGAGATATTTATAGAGTCTTTGATATACCTAATAGTAATGTTATTAAGCATAAGAACGTAGATTTAGCATTAATAAAAGTGCCTAAACCTCTTGCAACATTCAGAAAATTTAATTTGGCTAAACCTCTTGTTTTGGTTGGCACAGATATTTATACGATAGGACATCCTGCAAACACTTATTACAGTATTAATAGAGGTATTGTATCTTCTTATACTGATAGAGTTTATAACAATAATAAGGAAGAATATCTTTTGGTTTCTGCTCCCTCATGGGGAGGAAATTCAGGTGGTGCGGTTGTGAATTCTGATACAGAATTAGTAGGAATTGCTGTCGGAATTTTATATGTCGGAGAAGATTGGAAAGATTACAAAAATAATACATATCTTTTTTATATGACTTATGCGGTAACACTCGAAAAAATTTATGAGTTCTTGGTAGAAAATCAGATATTTTAAGGAGAAGATAATAAAATAATGAAGACCAATGTTCAAATATATGTGATTGGTGACACGCACTTCTATCACGATAATATTATACAATATTGCGGAAGACCTTTTAAGGATGGACGAGAGATGAATGAGAAAATAATTAAAAGATGGAATTCAACTGTGAAAGATACCGATGTGGTAATTCATTGTGGAGATTTTGCAGTATATGGAGCTTCTGATAGAGTTGCGGAACTTTGTTCTAAATTAAAAGGAAGAAAAACTTTAGTAAGAGGCAACCATGACCGTAAGAGCATACATTGGTATCTTCATAATGGATTTGAATTTGTGTGTGACAATTTTGCAATTGGAAATATTATTTTTACACATAGACCAATGAATAAAACAGACTTAATTTTATCGAAATATGTATTTAATATACATGGACATTTACACGAAAAAGATTCCTATAATACTGACTTATATGAAAACGTATCAGTTGAAAAAACGAATTATTATCCTATAAAATTAGATTCTATTTTAGGAAAACATGGACTCCAATTGAAACGACAAAATAAACAAGGCGACTAATGAACCGAATAAGATATTTTAAGAGAAAAGTAAAGGAGTTAAGTTTGTTGACTAATGTTGATATAGATATATTTACGAGGAAAGACGATAGATTAGGACAATACACCGCTTGTGTAAGTGTATATCTATATTGCGATACTAATGAACCTATATATTTATTTAGATATAATGCCAAAAGAATAGAATGTTTAACTAAAGCAGAGATTATTAATATGGTATTTCACGAATTAGGACATATTAAATTTAGACATGAATATGATAATGAAAAAGAACTTGAACAAATGGAATACGAAGCGGAAAGATTTGCAATCTTAAATCTACAAAAATATTTTCCTCAATATTATTCTTTAGCTTTACTAGCATTAAAAGAATATGAGACTAATGAAAATCCTCTTTATAAAAAAGCATTTACAAGATTATATACAGAAATTATAGGGAAAGAAAATGAACAAGTTAAACAATAAAATTCCATTTCTGGTATATCTATTTTTTATCCTTGTCTATGCGAACCAGGGATTATCAGGATTATCTGGACAGTGCCTTTATTATCTTACTAGAGAGTCCTGGAAGTTATCTGCTACTATGTTAGGAGGATTGGCGTTTGTGACATCGATAGCTTGGTATATCAAACCTGTGTGGGGAATAATTATAGATTGTTTGCCCATATACGGTTATCGAGCCAAATACTATCTATACATAAATTATACCCTCCTCGTAGTAGCAGGTTTGTATGTGATATTATTTGGATTTACATTACCGAGTTTGATTATTGTATTGTTTTTAATGAACATTGCAATGGGAATGAACGATGTTGCAAATGATACTATTATGGTAAAACTAGAACAAAAACATAATTTAAAAGGTAAAATTCAAGCTGTTCAATGGATGTCTTTAGGCTTTGCAGGACTAATAGTTTCATTGTTAGGAGCATGGATAGCACAAACATTTCCAGAACCTTTAAATTATAAACTTGCTTATGCCATTTGGATGATACTACCCATTGGCACATTTGCTTATTTAAAATGGGGCTACCGAGAAGAACAAATAACAGAAAGAAAAGGTATATCTCAATTGAAATTAAATCTAGGACAATTAAAAAACAGACAATTTTTGATTGGGATATTATTTGTGGCTTTTCTTAGATTTAGTCCTTCATTTGGCACTGCTTTGATGATACAGATGAGAGAACACATGGGAATAGAAAAGATGTTTATGGGATGGTTGGGAGCAACAGGAACGGTATTAGGACTATTAGGATATGTATTATATTATTGGAAAGCACATAAGTTTCCTCTTAAAGGACTATTATATTTTGCAGTCATATCTTCGGCATTAACAAATTTATTTTATTTATACATACCTACAAAATGGTATATTCTAGGTTATAGTATTGCTTTTGGAGCAGTAGATGGAATTTGTTTCTTAGCAATATTAGCATTTATGGCAAAGATTATTCCTATTGGAGCAGAAGGCTTATTTTACGCTCTGGTAACATCTGTCAATAATTTTGCAGGACATTTAGGAGGGGTAGTTGGGGGCGTTATTTATGACCATTTTGGCTATGCAACTAATGTCATAATTGCAAGTTTAACTACTTTTCTATGTTTAATATTTATCCCATTTTTATTTCAATCCAATACAAAAGGAGAACTTTGTAATGCGTAAAGAAAAATATACATTGAACGATTATTATAAATATGCTATAGAAGCAAATTATATAATGACAGGATGGAATAAAGTTAATGAAAAAGGTTACGTTGTAGAAGTAGGCAATGGTTGCGGAGCATCAAATCAAGAATGGTGTAGAAATATTGCTTATCATCATTGGACAAATAAAGACGATTTGATGAAATTATTTAAAAAACTTGGACTATGTAATGACGAAATTGAAAATTGTTTATCTCCTGAAAAAAGATACAATAAATGGATAAAAAACATGACAAGGACTGATAATGTCTAATATATTATATAGATTCTTTTGTATCTGGATGTTATCTGGCTATTTTTTAGTTTCTATCCAAGTGCCAGGATTTAAGATGAAACTTATTGGAATCCTCTTAACTGTAATAAATGGACTTTTATTCTGGAAATAAGGAGAATCGATGGCAAAAATAGTAAAACGCACTGTTGTAATGTGGTGTAATGAGGAAGAATTAAATAAATGGTTTGAAAATGGTGAACCAGGACTTATTAAATTGTCAAAAAAACAGACTAAAAAACAGAACATTATGGTGCATGTTTTAGTGGAGAATCCATCATGAAAAAAGATAAAAGAAAAATACCAAAAGGATATTATTGTTATAGTAGGCTTGTTCAAATTAGGGGCATAAATCCACCAAAATTTAAAATGATAGGGAAATGTCCTTATTGGTCTATACGAAAAGGAAAACCTAAACAATTAAACGGATATTGTAAATATATGGAACAAGGAGATTGGGAATTTACAGATTGGGCAGGTTTGATTTGGGATATGGTCAAAGAATGTGGAATAAAAATGAAATGGACAGCAGACGATAAAAAATATTTTGCTAAACAAATAAAGGAGAAAAATAATGGCAAACTTGAAAAGTAAATCTAAGAGACGTAGGTATTCTGCAAAATCAGTTATGAGGGAACTAGAAGCAGAAATAAAAAGAGAAGAAACTAGTTTTCCCTATCGTATGTATAAAAGGGTTTATCGTCTAATATGGAATAATTTTTATATAAATGATATGTGGAGAGATATTCTTGCTTTTATCCAAAGAGGTAAGCGTGGTTGGGCAAACAGAGATGTATGGGGATTTGGAAAACATCTTTCTAAAATCATTTTAGAAGGACTGAAACACTTAAAGCAATATCAAAATGGACATCCTGGAGATTTAACGGAAGAACAATGGATAGATATTTTAAATCAAATAATATATACTTTTGAAACTGCTTATGATATTTGGGATGGGGATGTTTATTATATGGCACTTCACGAATGGGACGAAAAAAGGTATCAAGAAATGCTTACATATTCAAAAACAAAAGATGCAGGAATAAAAAAGATTTTAAATAAGAAAGAAGCAAGAGAACTCGAAGAAGGATTTAAATTATTTAATAAATATTTCTTTTCTTTATGGGATTGATTTAGGAGGACAAAATGACCTTTAAATGTGATTGTAGTGGACACATAATAAAAATAGAAGATATAAATTTAAAAGGAACAGAAGGTTTATCATTTGAAATCTATGACCTTTATTCAGAAAAAGGAAGAAAACTTCAGAAACCAAGATTATTAGGTGATGTAGTTATAATGAACAATAAATATCCTAAAGAATATGATAAGTTAATAAAATTTATTGATAAGTATTATCAGAAACAAACAGAAAAAAGAATCAAACCCTGGAAAGAACCAAAAAAGACTCTAAAAGAAGAACTTAAAAAATTAAAGACAGAACCTGTTTGGAAAGGAGAAGGGTATCAACCTATTAAAGGAAAATTAAATTCTTCTAATATGCCAAAAGGAGGAAGCGGAGTATCAAAAATTAAATCAGAAAATGTAGGATTATTTAAACCTAGAACAAACGAAGATATTCCTATGAAATGGTATAAAATTATAAGAGAAGACGGAAGAATAGAATATACATGTGAACATGGAGTAGGACATGGAAATCATGTTCATGGATGTTGTGGATATTCTTGTTGTATGAGAAAAGATTTTCCATTAAATAAAGGAAAAAAGTAATAATGAAATCAATTAAATATAAACATATTTCTAATTTTGAACGATTTTTAATAACTACTGATGGACAAATAATTAGAACAGAAGACGGATATAAAATGAAAACTCATATTAGAGATGGTTATGAATGGATACAATTAAATTGTAATGGTATTAGAAAATATAAAGCAATTCATAGAATTATGGCAGAAACTTTTTTGCCAAATCCTAAAAATAAAAGAACTGTTAATCATAAAGACAGTAATGGTCTTCATAATACATTAAAAAATCTTGAATGGGCGACAGATAGCGAAAATATTCAACACTGTTACGATGCTGGAAGAAGACCAAATCAAACAAAATTTATGAGAAAATTAGTTAAAAAACAGAAAAAATTTACTTTAAAACAGGCACGAGAAATAAGAAATAGAATTAAATCTGGAGAAACTTATAACTATTTAGCCAAAAAATATAAAGTTCATAGAGAGACTATTGGCAGAGTAAACAGAGGAATCGGATATAAAGATTATCCATTAAGGAGCAAAAATGAGAGAAATTAAATTTAGAGTATGGGATTTGACACACCGAAAACCTAATATGTGTAAAGTTTTGTGGTTTAAATTTTATGATAAAAAACTAAATTATATGGCTTGTGAGGAAGATTCTGTTTGGCTTTGTGAATCCGATAGCGACGGTATTGGAATATTTCATTCTGTTCCTATAAGCAAAGTTATACTTATGCAATCTACAGGAGTTAAAGACGACAATGGAAAAGAAATATATGAAGGAGATATATTAGATTTTGGCACTTGGGATAATGATGACATCGCAGAAAGAGGAGTAGTGGAATATAATACTATGAGAGGAGCATATATTATAACTTATTATTCTCCTTATGGTGGAGAAGGATTTGATTTACTAAATAATGAAGAATCTCCGATAGAGGTTATCGGTAATATATATGAAAATCCAGAACTTTTGAGGAAAGAATGAAAATTGAAAGATTAGTAGCATTTCTTTATAGAATTATAAGAGATGATATTGTTTCTGGAAGAATAGAATTACATATGAACGAAATAGACAAACATAATGATTACAATTATGAATTTGACTATTCAAATGAAGATTTAGAACAATATTGTCGAAAATTAGTGAAACGATTGGTGAAAGAATGAAAAAATTAATTATCATTGCTGGACTTTGTGTAATTGAGACCGAAGGGCATACATTATATACTGCTCAAATCTTAGAAGAAATTATGAATAAATATCCAGAAATAGATTTTTATTTTAAGGCGAGTTTTGATAAAGCAAATAGGACATCTGGAGATTCTTATAGGGGAGTCGGATTTGATGAAGGATTAAAGATTTTTTGTAAAATTTCTCATGAATTAAAAATAAAAATTTTAACAGACATACATACAGAAGAACAAGCACAAACAATTATAACGTGTAATTTACCTCTTGATTGTTTACAAATTCCTGCTTTTCTTTGTCGTCAAACAGACCTTGTTAAAGCAATAGCAGAAACAGGAAAAATTGTTAATATTAAAAAAGGACAGTTCCTTGCACCAGAAGATGTCGGACATATTATAAAAAAGATAGAATCTACAGGAAATAACAAGATTATGCTTACGGAAAGAGGAGTCAGTTTCGGGTATCACAACCTTATAGTAGATTACAGGTCTTTTATGAAGATGAAAAAATTTGGGTATCCTGTTATCTTTGATGTTACTCATTCACAGCAAGAACCTTCTATTGGTAAAGAAACAGGAGGCACAACTGAATATGTAATTCCAATGGCAAAAGGAGCAATAGCAACTGGAGCAGTAGATGGATTATTTTTTGAGTGCCATCCAGACCCTAATAATGCCAAATCAGATAAGACTACATCTTTAAATTTTAACCAAGTAACACAACTTGTAGAAGAATCAGTTAAATTGTGGAGGTTTATACAAAATGAAAACAACAAATAAAATCCTAAAATGGCTTGTTTGGGTAACAAATAACGAACAAAAACCTAAACACGAAGCAGAATTTGATATTGTCTTTTTTATTGTTAATACAATTGTATTAATTTTAGGCACTTTTTATTTAATTAAAAGCGGTAATTTAGAATGGTTGGCTTTTCTGATTATAGAATATAGTTGGGCATTAGATAATTTAAGACATAATAGGGAGTATTAGTATGATTGAAATATGGACTGTTTATTTAACCAAATTATTTTTGTCTCTTATTCTTGGTTTAGTTATAGGAATCGAAAGAGAACATTATCATAAACCAGCAGGAATGAGAGACGTAACTCTTGTAACATTAGGAGCGACATTCTTTACATTGATAAGTTTTAAAATATCTGAATTTGTTACTGCTAATTCTTTAGCAGTGACTAGCTATGATATAGGTAGAGTAATAGCGTATCTGATTGTTTCAATAGGTTTTCTTGGAAGCGGTGTTATTATGCAACATAAAGATAAATTAGAAGGAATTACCACTGCTGGCACACTTTGGGTATCAGTAGCAATAGGAATTTTTGTAGGATTAGGAGAATATGGATTAGCAATAGTATGTGCATGTTTTATTTACTTTGTTTTAAAACTTAAACACATTAAATTTAAAATTACGAAGAAATTAAAAAGGAGACCTCATGGCAAGAAAAAAAGTAGAAATTATTAAAAAAATATTGAAATTTCCTTGTTATACTTGTTCTACTAAAGGTAAAGTTGATGGCAAAAAATGTAAGACTTGTAATGGAACTGGTGTGTATAAAGAAAATCACTATTATCATATTGTAAACGGAATTTGTATTGACGGCGATACGGTGAAATAATGAAACCGATATTAGATATTTCTTTCTGGAAATATTTATTTGAAAGAACATCACATGATTATGCTTATACATTAAAAGAAAAAATTAATAGATTTATTTGTAGATGGAATTTTCATCCTTGTGGAAGTGTTTATTATAATCCAGGAGGATTTGAACCAGATGGACATTGTAAAAACTGTGGAGACCTAATAGAATGATATTGGCATGCGTATGCGGACACCAAATAGATTATAAAATTGCAATGGAAATGACAAGTTATGATAAGCCATATCCCTGGTGTCCTAATTGTGGATTTGAGTTTACAAGAGAGGATATAACTAATGTCAAAAAAGAAAAGTTCTAATTACTGTGTTGATTGCGGTAAAAAATTAAAAACCCATTCTTCTAAAAGATGTTACTCTTGTGAAAATAAGAGAAAACACAGAGTAGGCATTTTACATTTAAGAGGAAATAAATCTTCAGGTTATAAACATGGTAAATATTGTAAAAAGTATCATTGTATAGATTGTGGTAAACAAATAAACGTATTATCTAAAAGATGCTGGCAATATGAGAAACTTTTTAATAAAGGGAAAAATCACTATAATTATAAAAAAGAAGTTCATCAAGTCCATTATTGTAAAAATAAAAATTGCAATAATAAAATAAGTTATAACAATTGGAGAGACGGTTCAAAAAGATGTAGAACATGTGCAGGGAAATTACATAGTATAAGAATGAAAAGAAATCCTTTTACCTCTAAATCTTTGGCAAACCATCATATATATTTAAAGGAACATAGCAATAAAATGTTAAAACTTACTTATTCCAAACACGCTAAATTACATAATTCTGCTTATGAATATTTATATGTTATTCAAGGAAAGAAAGGGATAGATAACTATTTAAAATGGTTCGACAAAAAATATGGACTAAATATATGAATAATAAGAAAAAGGGCATGAATTGGGAAAAAAAAGTAGCACAGACATTGGCATCGGGTGCGTTATGGTTTGACAAGGGAGACTTAAAGACTAAAGACCATATTATAGAATGTAAGTTCACAGAGAAGTCAGGCTATCGAATTACCATTAAACTACTGGATAAGTTGTGGAGGGATTCTTTAGAAGCAAATAAATTACCTGCATTAATAATAGGTATTAAGGATAATAAAGGCACAGTGCCTATTTTATGGACAATTAAAGCTCAAATAGAAAGAGAGGCGAAGTAATATGAAATGGACAGAAGATAAACTCAATTTGATAAAGGCATATTTAGGACAAGGAAATTCACATCGAGAAATAGCAAAGATTTTACATCTAACTTATGACCAAGTAGGACATGCTATTGAGAGATATAATCTTAAAGATTCTATCAAAGATAATTCTATTTTTAAGAAAGAAAAGAATAAAATTACAAAGGATGAAGTTGATGTTCTGGCAAGAATAATAGGAGAAAACCTATATAACAATTATAAAAATATTAAATTACATGAACCTAAACCTTATAGTTACGATGGAGAAAGAGAAGAAGTTTCTATTCTAACATTAAGCGATACTCATATTGGAACATTAAACACAGTCTTTGATGGAGAGATGGGGAAGAAAATAACTACCTATAACGAAGAAATTTTTAAAGAAGAATTACAAACTCTTCAAAATTCAATAATCGAAATTCATGGGATATTGAGTCATTCTTATAAACTTCGTAAATTGGTTATTTTTGTTTTGGGAGATATATTAACAAATGACCGTATTTATGAAGGGCAAGAATGGGAAATAGAAAAAACTGTAGGACTTCAATTATGGGACGCTGTAAATTATTTTACTAAATTTTTTAATAATCTGTTGTCAATTTATGAAACTATTGAAATCGTTTGTGTCGTAGGAAATCATGGTCGCAGTCAACCTTTAAAAGAATCTGATGATGAACCTGTAGAATCAAATTTTGAATATCATCTTTATAGAATTTGGCAAAAACAATTTGAAGATAGTAAAAGGATAAAAGTTATTGTTCCCAATACTCGTAGATTTTTATACAATGTTAATGGTTGGAATCATTTGATAGAACATGGAGATGCTATTAAAGGAATGTCAGAACAGAGTTTGATTAAGCAGATTAAAGAATTGTATATCAATACAAAGTTCGATATTTTTCAAATGGGACATGTGCACAATATTAAAGAGATAGAAATAAGTGATAAGATTATAGCTAAACTTAACGGAGCTTGGATAGTTAAAGATAATTATGCGTTTCGTAAATTCAAGACTTATTCTGTTCCTAAACAGTGGTTTTTTGGTTGTTCTAAAAGTCGTCCTACCACTTGGTCGTATAAGCTCGACCTTAGAAAAATTAAATAAGAGGACAATATGACAAACAAAACTTATCATAAGATTACAGGTGTTGCCAAATATGAAGTATTAAAAGGTATGGGAATGGATAGGCAATCAAGTAAAGTTTATGATGTATTTCAGGATACAGAAAAGGGAAAATTTATATTAAGACAAAAGAGACAGAGGAGGGTAATATAATGGCATTTGGAAAACCGAAGTTTAAAAAAGTAAATGTTAATACACTTAGAATAACAGTTGAGAAGACAGATGATGTGTTATTGAATCAGATTATAAAGAATAAAAAATACCTAGAGAATCAGAAATTACAATTAACAGCAGATTATGAGACTAAGTTAAAAGGAATAGACCAGACTCTCAAAAATATTCAAGAGATTTTAGATGTAGCCAAGAAATTAGGAATTGTTGCAAAAGAAGAACCAAAGGAAGAACAGAAACAATGACTGCTGAAATAATTAAAATTCAGAAGAAACCTTCTAAATATGGCGGATTTTTTTACTATGCTTTTTTTAAAGGTTTAGATGGTAAGAATTATTATACTTGTTTATATCCTAAGATGAGAAATTTCAGTAGATGGAGTAAAGTTTTAAATACAGGAGTTACTCTTACTAATTTAAGAATAGTAAAAAAGAATCCAAAACTTATAGATGCAGATAGTAGATTTACGGTTGTGGAGGGATAAATGAAAGATAAAATTCCTAGTTATACTAAGATAATAACTTTAGGTTCTTCCCAAACAGAAAATGCTTTGGTAGGAGAGGTTATTGTCCAAGAAAAGGTAGATGGTTCACAGTTCAAATTCGGAAGAGATGAAGATGGACAATTATTATTTGCAAGTAAAGGTTGTAAATTAATTCCGATTCAAGACGATAAAGAATTGATTAATATTCAAAAAATGTTTCGTCCTGCTGTTAAATATTTATTGTCAATTGAAGACATCTTACAGAAAGTAATAAT
>Ga0315273_10009923_pt1 | contig 12111 bp, 8 predicted proteins | sample YL17G02_0_MG_FD_205753 | JGI IMG/M metagenome (GOLD analysis project Ga0315273, IMG submission 205753) | Sediment microbial communities from Yellowstone Lake, YNP, Wyoming, USA - YL17G02_0 | ecosystem: Environmental > Aquatic > Freshwater > Lake > Sediment | place: USA: Wyoming | collected... | reverse complement strand
CTCGCGCAGCGCCGCTGCCCCTGCGTCGCCATCCGCCCGATCGTCGGCGGGGGGGCCCTCACGGGGCCCGCCGACCGGATGCTCCACCGGCTGGCGGGCGGCACGTCGCCGCGCCGCGTCGTCACCTGCTACCAGGGCCTCGTTGACGTCCTCGTCGTCGACGAGGCGGACGCCGATGGCGCGGCGGAGGTCGAGGCCCAGGGAGTCCGGTGCGTGGTGGGGCAGACGGTCATGCGCGACGACGTGAGCCGCCGCCGTCTGGCCGAGTTGGTCCTGGCGAGTGCGTGACGTGCGTGTGATCGGAGTCGAGGGCTTGCCGGCGATCGCGGAGGGAGACGATCTGGCGGCGATGATCGCCGACCGCACGGCGCTCGAAGACCGGGACGTTGTCGTCATCTCGCAGAAGGTCGTGTCGAAGGTCGAGGGGCGCGTCGTCCGTCTGGAGGAGATCGAGCCGTCGGATTCCGCGCTCGAGCTCGCGGTCGGCCTGGATCCCCGCCAGCTCGAGGTGATCCTGCGCGAGGCCGCCCGCATCGTCCGGACACGCCCGCCGCTCGTCATCGCGGAAACGCGGCACGGCTTCGTCTGTGCGTCGGCCGGCGTCGATGCCTCCAACGCGCCCGAGTCGGGCACGGTCGTCCTCCTGCCGCTCGATCCGGACGCGTCCGCCGAGCGCATCCGCCACCGTCTGAAGGAGCTGGTGCAGTGCGACGTCGGAGTCGTGATCAGCGACTCGTTCGGCCGCCCGTTCCGTGTCGGCATTGTCGACGTGGCGATAGGCGTCGCCGGCATCGCGCCGCTCACCGACCTGCGGGGAAGGGTCGACTCCATGGGCTACGAGCTCCACGCGACGGTCGTTGCCGTCGCCGACGAGATTGCCGCGGCCGCGGAGCTCGTGATGGGGAAGCTGGCCGGGGTGCCGGCCGCGGTCGTCCGCGGCCTCGACGTCGGCGGCGAAGGCAGCGCACGCGAGCTCGTCATGCCGCCCGAGCGCGACCTCTTCCGCTAGCTCCGCGCTCCTCAAGAGGCAACCGTGCGGTGCCGATACCGGGGACGTGGCGGTGCCAGACGTCTCTCCTGCCCCTGCGTGGTCGCATCCGAACGGCGGCGCAAGGTCTGCGGACGCGCTTGTCGAGTCCTACCGGCGGCTGGCGGAGGTTTTCCACCACGTTCTCTCGGAGCAAAGCCTCGACACCCTCCTCGACCGTATCGCCGATACGCTCGCCGACCTCGTCCCGTACGACGCGCTCCAGATCTACGAGGCCGACCACAGCCGCCGTGAGCTAATCCCCGTCCTCGCCCGCTCGGAGTGGGAGAAAGAGATCATGCGCACGCGCCCGGCGTTCGGCCAGGGCATCACGGGCTGGGCGGTGGACAAGCGTGAGCCCGTGCTCGCCAATCAGGCGCATCTCGATCCGCGCGTCGCTTTCATTCCCGGCACGCCCGCCGAGCCCGAAGCGCTCGTCTCGATCCCGCTCATCGCCCGCGGGTCGCTCAAGGGAGCGCTCAACATCTACCGGCTTGGCGAGACCGCGGCGTTCGACGACGACGAGTTCGAGCTCGCGAGGTGGTTCGGCGACGCCGCAGCGCTTGCTCTCGACAACGCCCAGGTCCGGGCACGGCTCGAGCACCAGGCCCAGACCGACTCACTGACCGGCCTGTACAACCACCGCAACTTCCACGAGCGGCTGCGAGCAGAGCTGATGCGTGCGAGTCGTTCCCGCGACAAGGTGGCGCTGCTCATGTTCGACATCGACGAGTTCAAGCGGGTCAACGACATCTGCGGCCACGCCGTCGGTGACGAGATCCTCGTCGGGCTTGCAGAGCTGACCTGCTCGCTCGTTCGCACGAGCGACGTCGTCTGCCGGATCGGCGGCGAGGAGTTCGCTGTGATCCTGCCCTCCTGCAACGCGGGCGATGCGCTCGGGCTGGCACGCCGGCTGACGGAGCGGCTCGAGGCGCGGCCCGTCGACGCCGCCGGCGAGATCACGATCTCCGTTGGCATCGCGCAGGGGCCCGACAACGCGGGCAATCCACGTGAGCTCTTCGCCTGCGCAGAGTCCGCCATGATGGCGGCGAAGGTTCGCGGAAAGAACCGTATCGTCGTCTACAGCGGTAATGGGGACGAGCGGCCCGACTCGCACGACGCCGGCCGTGACGTGCGCTCGATGGCTCACCTAAAAATGCTCCAGAGTGTTGCTGCGCGACTGAACCGGCTGAACAGCGTGCGCGACATCGCCGAGGCGATCGTCGGCGAGCTGCGCGGCCTGATCGACTACCACAGCTGCCGGGTCTATACCGTCGAGGGCGACGAGGTCGTTCCTGTGGCGGTAAAGGGGGACGGCGTCACCGAGGAGCAGCAGGTGCAAGCGCTCCGGATCAAGCTGGGCACCGGTGTGACGGGCTACGTCGCGGAGACCGGGAGGTCGCTGTTGGTGGCCAATGCCCTCGAGTGCGAGTTCGCGATCCAGATTCCGGCCACGGAACAGGTCGACGAGTCGGTGATCGCCGTGCCGCTTCGCTACGGATCGCGCGTGAATGGCGTCGTCTTTCTCTCGAAGCTCGGCGTGTCGCAGTTCGACGAGAGCGACCTGCGGCTGCTCGAGGTGCTCGGGGGCTATGCGGCGGTGGCCCTCGAGAACGCTCGCCTCTACGAGAGCCTTCGGCTCGAGGCCGCGCACGCAAAGGCGTGGCTCGAGTTCGCCGACGCCATCTCCGACGCCGACTCACCGGAGCGGATCGCAAACGAGACGGTCAAGGCGACGGCGAGCTTGCTCGATTGCGAGGTCGCGTTGCTCTGGCTCGAGGACCGGAGCAACGGCGACTTCACCTGCGTCGCCTGCGCCGGCTGCAAGGGCGCTCCTCTCGAAGAGGCCGTTCGCCGCACGCGGATCCCGCGGCTGGCCGCGGAGACGCTGATGGAGCGGACGGCGCTGACGCGGGTCGTAGAGCCGGACGATCTAGCCGAGCTCTTCCGCCTACCGGAGATCGCCGGGCTCGGGCCCGTGGCGATCGCGCCGCTGCCGTCGGGTCACGGCGTTCGCGGGTGGCTCGCCGTGGGCAAGCCTGCGGCCGGGGAGCGCGCGCTCACGGATGAACGGCTGCGACTGCTGGAAGGACTTTCGTACAGGTCGGCCATGGCGCTCCAGAAGGCACGGCTCGCGCGCCACCAGCAGCAAAGCCTCCATATCGCTGACGCTCTGCTCGACTTCGCGAGAGCGCTGGCGCGAGCAGAGGAAGGGCAGGTCAAGGAATGCGTTGTCCGACTCGCCGCCGAGATGATCGGGGCGAATGAGGTCTCGCTCTGGTTGCAGCAGACACCGGGCGGGGAGATGGCCGCCGTAGCCGTCTGGGACGCCGACGACGACCACCGCGCGCTCCTGCTCAAGGCTCGCTTCCCTGCCGAGATCGCCCAGCCCTTCTCGGATCGGCCGGAGCCCTTCGTCCTTCGCCCCGAGCAGTACACCCAGATCCGCGGGGCTACCGAGATCGGCCGCGGAACGGACATCGCCGTCGCGCCGTTCGCCCTCGACCAGGGCCGGATGGGCTTCCTCGTCGCCGGCGCTCGCGATGGTGAGGCCTTCGACGAGCTGAAGCTAAAGACGCTCGCCGGGCTGGCTGATCAGGCCAAGCTCGCCGTCTCACGAGGTCGCTAGATATCTCTGGGGCGCTACCTGAGTAGAGGCAGGACGTCCGCGCAGAACTGCTCGAGGAAGCGGCGCTGGTCCTCGCCCGGTGCGTGGAAGACGAGGTGTGTGAAACCTAGCTCGACGTAGCCGGCAATCTGCTCGGCGACCTCCTCGGGGTCGCTGGACACGATGAAGCGCGTGTGGGCGCGGTCGGCCGCGGCGTCGGCGAGCCGCTCCAGCTCGACCGGGTCTTCGACGCCCGTCTTCTCCTCGGGAGTCAATGAGAGCGCTGCCCACCAGCGGCAGGCGCCGCGGGCGTAGCCGGCGTCGTGGTCGTAGGAGACCTTGATCTCGATCATGCGCACGACGGCGGCCGGGTCGCGCTCGGCTGCACGGGCGCCTTCCTCGACCGCGGTGAGGAGCTCGCGGTATAGCTCCGGCTGCTTACCGCTCGTGCAGATGAAGCCGTCGCCGGTTCGGCCGGCGAGCTTCGCGGCGAGCGGCCCCGAGGCGGCGACGAACACGGGCACCGGCTCGGGCGGCCGGTCGTACACCGTCGCCCGCTCGGTGCGGTAGTAGTCGCCTTCAAACGTCACCCGCTCCTCGGTCCAAAGGCGGCGCATGAGCTCGATTGCCTCAGTCAGTCGTCCCCGCCGCTCCTTCGCCCCCGGCCAGTCGCTCCCGGTCGGAGGTGTCTCGTTCATCGCCTCGCCGGTTCCGACGCCGAGGAAGATACGTCCCGGGCTGAGACACGCGAGCGTGGCGAACGCCTGCGCGACGACTGACGGGTGGTAGCGGAGCGTCGGGGTGAGCACGGACGTTCCAAGGAGCGCCCGATCGGTGCGCTGGCCGAGAGCGCCGAGCCACGGTAGGACAGCCGGGCTGTGGCCTCCCGTGTGCCGCCAGGGCTGAAAGTGGTCGGAGACGGCGACGATGTCGAGGCCCAGCTCCTCGGCGTAGGCGGAGAGCTCGAGCAGCTCTCGAGGCCCGAACTGCTCGGCGGAGGCCTTGTAGCCGAGCCTTAGCGCCATGCCGCGAGATCTTCCGGAGTATCGACGTCGAAGGCGAGCCCCGGTCTATCGAGCACGTGAGCATCCGCGCCGGCGGTCCACGCGGCTCGTTCGTGAAGCGCGGCGCTCCCAGGCTCGCCAAAACACGTTGGGAGCACGCCCGGTGGGCGCATGGAGATGGCGTTCGTCCCGCCGTCGTGTGCTCGCGCGATCGCAAGCCCGCGCAAAGGTGTGACCGCCACGAGAGCACGAACGTCATCCGTCGTCAGCAGGGGCAGGTCCGCGGACACCACCGCGACGACCTGCTCGTGTACCACGTCGTCCATCGCCGCCTGGAGCGCGTCATTCCACGGTAAGCCGCCATCGTCGAAACGCGGGACGCCGTTCAACGCCAAGGGCTCGGCAGAGACGACGGTGACCGGGCCGACGCCCGCTTCCTGGGTGACGGCGAGTACGTGCGCCAGCATCTCGCGCATGAGGTCGGCGCGCTCGTCGGCGGACAGCGTCTCGGCGAGCCGCGACTTCGCGTCGCCGAGTCGCTTCACCGGTACGAGCACGTGGGCCTCCACAGCCTGACCATACCCCTTGCGTATGCTCCGGCCGTGCTCCTCGACCAACCTCTAGCCGAGCTCACCGAGCAGGCGCGGCTGCTGCGCGAGCAGGGTAAAGGGCGCCTCGTCACGTACTCACCAAAGGTCTTCATCCCGCTGACGAAGCTCTGCCGCGACGTCTGCCACTACTGCACGTTCGCTGCGCCCCCGCGCAAGGGCGAGCGTGCGTACATGTCAGCGGACGAGGTGCTGGAGATCGCGCGCGCGGGCGCGGCGGCCGGCTGCCACGAGGCGCTCTTCACGCTCGGCGACAAGCCGGAGCGGCGCTACCGAGCGGCCCGCGAGGAGCTCGCCCGGCTCGGTTGCGCGACGACGATCGAGTATCTCGTGCAGATGTGCCGCCTCGTGCTGGACGAGACCGGGCTCTTGCCGCATGCGAACCCCGGCGTGATGACGCGCGACGAGCTGGCGGCGCTCCGCGAGGTGACCGCGTCGCAGGGAATCATGCTGGAGACGGCTTCCGATCGGCTCTCCGAGCGCGGCGGGCCGCACTTCGGCTCACGCGACAAGCGGCCGGCCGTTCGCCTCGAGACGATCCGGCTCGCGGGCGAGCTGCGCATCCCCTTCACGACGGGGATCCTCATCGGGATCGGTGAGACGCGCGTGGAGCGGATCGAGGCGCTGCTGGCGATTCGCGACCTCCACGAGCGCTACGGCCACATTCAGGAGGTGATCGTCCAGAACTTCCGGGCCAAGGCGGGTACGAAGATGGTCGCGGCGGCAGAACCATCGCTCGAGGAGTTGCTCTGGACGGCGGCCATGGCGCGTCTCGTGCTCGGCGCCGAGATGAACATCCAGGCGCCGCCGAACCTTTCGTACGACGACTTCCCGCGGCTACTCGACGCGGGCATCAACGACTGGGGCGGGGTCTCGCCCGTCACGATCGACCACGTCAACCCTGAGGCACCGTGGCCGGAGCTCGAGCGGCTCTGCGCGGCGACGCGCGCCGCGGGCTTGGAGCCGGCAGCACGCCTTCCCATCTACCCGGAGTTCGTCGACTCGGCGTGGATCGACCCGGCGGTCATGCCGCGCGTGCTCCAGGCTGCCGACTCTGTCGGCTTGGCCCGCGAAGGGGCGTGGACGCCAGGGGCCGAGATGCCCGTGCCGTTCGTCCCGCGCGATGCGCTGCCGATCGACACGCGCGACGAGCTGGGCGAGGAGGAGATCGCCCGGCTGTTCCGCGCGCGCGGTGGCGAGCGGGACCGGGTGTTCGCCGCCGCCGACCGTTTGCGGCGCGAGGTGAACGGAGACGCCGTGACGTACGTCGTCACGCGGAACATCCAGTACACGAACGTCTGCTACTTCAAGTGCGGCTTCTGCGCGTTCTCGAAGGGGAAGCTCGCCGAGAACCTCCGCGGCCCCGCGTATCTCACGCCGCTCGACGAGATCGTGCGCCGCGCCGAGGAGGCGTGGGAGCGTGGCGCCGTCGAGGTCTGTCTCCAGGGAGGCATCCATCCGGCGTTCGACGGCAACTACTACCTCTCCGTCGTGCGGGCGATCAAGGACGCCGTGCCTGACATCCATGTTCATGCCTTCTCCGCGCTCGAGATTTGGCAGGGCGCTGCAACGCTCGGGCTCTCGCTGGCCGACTACCTCGAGCGGCTCCGCGACGAGGGTCTCTCGTCGCTTCCGGGTACGGCGGCCGAAGTGCTCGACGACGAGGTGCGCCGTGTGATCTGCCCAGACAAGGTGACGACCGACCAGTGGCTCGAGGTGCACGACGCGGCCCATCGGCTCGGACTCACCTCGAACAACACGATCATGTTCGGTCACGTCGACGGCCCGGTGAACTGGGCGCGGCACTTCCTGCGCGTGCGAGAGCAACAGCAGCTGACGGGCGGCTTCCTGGAGCTCGTGCCGCTGCCGTTCGTGCACATGGAGGCGCCGATGTACCTCAAGGGCTTCGCCCGCCGCGGCCCGACCTTCGGCGAGTTCCTGCTCATGCACGCCGTCGGCCGGCTCGCGCTGCACCCGTGGATCACGAACGTCCAGGTGTCGTGGGTGAAAGCGGGGCCTGATGGCGTCGCGGCGGCGCTTCGCGCAGGCGTGAACGACCTCGGTGGCACCCTCATGAACGAGTCGATCTCGCGCTCGGCCGGCGCCTCCTTCGGCCAGGAGATGCCGCCGGAAGGGATGGAGGCGATGATCCGTGCCGCCGGTCGTGTTCCCAAGCAGCGCACGACAACGTACGGCGAGCCCGACCTCGAGCGCGTCGCCGCATCGTTCGGCGCTTCGCCGCTCGCCGAGCCGCTCAACCCGCCGGTGGACACCAGCGGGTTGCGCAAGCCGGCCCGGCTGGTCAGGCCCGGGCTCGCGGTCGTCTAGAGCAAGACTGCGCGTAGCGCTTCGACGCAGAGCATGCCCATCGCCTCGCGCGCCTCGGCGGTCGCCGACGCGAGGTGGGGGACGAGGACGACGTTGTCCAGGGCGAGCAGCGCCTCTTGGACGTCGGGCTCGCGCTCGAAGACGTCGAGCGCTGCGCCGGCGATCTCGCCCTCCGTCAGGGCGCGTGCGAGCGCCGCTTCGTCGACCACCGGCCCGCGGCTCGTATTGACGAGGTACGCGGACGGCTTCATCAGCGACAGTTCGCGCTCGCCGATCAGGTGGTGCGTTTCCGGCGTGAGCGGGCAGTGGAGGGAGATGACGTCCGCTGTGGCGAGCAGTTCGTCGAATGGAACCTGCCCGGTATGGACGACGCGCATGCCGTGCGCCTCGGCCAGCCGCGCAACGGCCTGCCCGATACGCCCGAAGCCGACGATGCCGAGCGTCAGACCGCGGAGACCGCGACCGAGCATGAACGTCGGTGCCCACAGCCACGCCTCCCGACGGCGCACGAAGCGGTCGCCTTCAACCATCCGACGGTTCAACGCGAGCATCAGGGCGAGGGTCATCTCAGCCGTCGCCTCTGTGAGCACATCCGGCGTGTTGGCAACGACGATGCCGCGGCGGGCGGACTCGTCGAGGTCGACGTTGTCGAGGCCGACGGCGTGGTTCGCAATGACCCGCAGTTGAGGCCCGGCGGCATCGAGCAGCTCGGCATCGACGCGGTCGGTGAGCATCGTCACCAGGCCGTCGCAGCCGGCCACCCGCGCCAAGAGCTCCGCCCGCGGCGGCGGCAGCTCCGCGGCGTGAACGTCGAGGTGGAACGATCGCTCGAGCTCCGCCTGCACCCGCTCGGGCACGCGTCGCGTCGCGAATACGCGAGGACGTGGCACGCTGCGAATCCTACGGGGCTTGACGAGAGGCGAGAAGGCTGGAATAAGACGACCAGAGCCAGGGGGCAGAGCGTGCCACACGGCCGCGAATGGCGACGCCGACGCGGATTCACTCGACGAGGAGGTCGGAGCATGCAAAGCAATACTCGGTCCTCGATCAGACGTTCATCGCCGGCAGCGGCGCTGGCTGCCATCTCGCTGCTCGCCGTCGTAGGCGGTGTCGCCTACGCTGCGAATGGCCGGGCGACGAGCGCGATCAATGGTTGCTACAGCCTCTCGACCGGCGTCCTCCGGATCGCGAGCACCTGCGCGCGCGGCGAGGCGGCGATCAGTTGGAACCAGGAGGGACCCACAGGGCCTGTTGGACCGACCGGGCGTGCTGGGCCGCCGGGTCCGAAAGGCGCGGCAGGCGCGAAGGGAGACACCGGTCCCACCGGTCCCGCCGGCGCGGCAGGGAAGAGAGGCCCGGCCGGCAAGAGAGGCTCGGCCGGCGCCGACGGAAGGCTGACGGTCAAGGTGCAGGGAGGAAAGCCGAAGATCGCTCTGCTCTCCGGTGAGCACGCGTTCATGCTGAAGCTACTCGGGATCCAGGCGAAGATGCTCCGCAAGAAACTCGACAAGCTGGCCGGCGAGGTCAATGTGATGCACCTAGAGCTCCTGGACCTCTCCACGATCAAGCAGGAGGTGAAGAGCATGCGGCGCCGGCTCTACTTCATGTGCGTGATGGACAGAAACGACTTCGGAACCGCGATCCACGGGATCTACGCCGGCCAGGAGCTTCCACTCTCCGCCCACGAGCAGGGCGACTGCTTCTATGCCCCGTGGACGAATCCGGTGTGGGAGAAGAGAATGGACAAGCCGTTCGGCGGGCCGTAGGTCCCTGTCCGTTGATGCAGGAGTCCCCGCCTCGCGGGGCTCCTGCAGGCCACGTCGTTTCAAACGAGCAGGAGCTGCTACGACGGCTGCGCTTCTCTAGGAGCCGACGTAGTACTCGTCTGCAATGGCGAGAACCTCGTCGAGAACGGCCAGACCCTCGTCGAGCTCCTCGCGCGTGATGTTCAGCGGCGGCGCGACCATGATGACGTTCCAGTGCACGAACAGGTAGAGGCCGCTCTCCATCGCCGCCTTCGCCAGCCGCGCCACCGGCGCCGCCGCCTCGCCCCCGGCGTTGTAGGGCACGAGCATCTCGCGCGTCTCGCGATTACGCACGAGCTCTAGCCCCCAGAAGAGCCCGCGGCCGCGCACGTCTCCGATCGACGGATGGCGCTCGGCGAGCTTCGGCAGCTCGACGGCGAGCACGTCCCCCATCGCAGCAGCGTTCTCGACGATCTGCTCGTCTTTGAAGGTCTCGATGGAGGCGACGGCCGCCGCGCACGCCAGCGGGTGGCCGGAGTACGTGAGCCCGCCGGCGAAGACCTTGTCCTTGATCGCCTGGTAGACGTGCTCGCGCACGGTCATCGCGCCCAGCGGCACATAGCCGGAGTTGATGCCCTTGGCGGTCGTGATGATGTCCGGGACAACGTCCCAGTGCTCGCAGGCGAACCAGCGGCCGGTGCGACCCCAGCCCGCCATTACCTCGTCGAGGATGAGCAGGATGCCGTGGCGGTCGCAGACCTCGCGAATCGACTGGAGGTACCCGTCGGGCGGCACGATGATCCCGTTCGTGCCGACGACCGTCTCGAGGATGACGGCGGCGACCGTGTGGGCGCCCTCGTACTGGAGGATCTCCTCGAAGTGCGGCCCTCCGGAGCAGACGGGACATGGGTCGGGATGGCCGGCGGGGCAACGGTACGAATATGGATCGAGCATGCGCACGACACCGGGTAGGCCGGGCTCGGCGAACCAGCGCCGCGGGTCGCCGGTGAGGGTGACGGCTCCCGCGGTCGCGCCGTGGTACGAGCGGTAGCGGGCGACGATCTTCTGGCGCCCGGTCACCCAGCGCGCCAGCTTGATCGCGTTCTCGTTCGCCTCGGCGCCGCCGTTCGTGAAGAACGTGTGGTTCAGGTCGCCGGGCATGACGCCTGCGATGAGCCGGGCCGCCTCCGAGCGCTTGTCGTTCGCCATCGGCGGGCCGATCGTGCAGAGCCGGTCGGCCTGATCCTTGATCGCCTGCACGACGCGCGGGTGCTGATGGCCGATCGAGACGTTGACGAGCTGGGAGGCGAAGTCGAGGTAGCGCTTGCCGTCGTAGTCCCAGAAGTAGCGGCCCTCGGCGCCCGCGACGGCAAGCGGCGAGAGCGCCGACTGCACGGACCAGGAGTGGATGAGGTAATCGCGGTCGTCCGCGAGAACCTGCTCGCCCTCGGCCGTCCGGTCTTCGATCGTGGCCATAGCCCGATGGTAACGCGCTACGCTCCCCACGTACACGAGGAGGGACGATGACCGAGGTAGTGACGGCACCGGCAGGGCGCGAGACGAGCGGTCTTACGCAGATTGGCCACTGGATTGGTGGGGCGCACGTACCGGGCATCTCCGGCCGGGGCGGCCCCGTCTACAACCCGGCCACGGGCGAGCAGACGAAGGAGGTCGCGTTCGCGTCGAGCGAGGAGGTCGACGCCGCCGTTGCCACCGCCGCGGCGGCATTTCCGGCCTGGCGTGCGACGTCGCTGTCGAAGCGGGCCGAAATCTTCTTCCGCATCCGCGAGCTCGTGCGCGAGCGGCGCGAGGAGATCGCGCGCATCCTCACCGAGGAGCACGGCAAGGTGTTGTCCGACGCTATGGGCGAAGTGCAGCGCGGCCTCGAGGTGATCGAGTTCGCCTGCGGCATCCCCACGCTGATGAAGGGGAGCTTCTCCGAGCAGGCTGCAACGGGCATCGACGTCTACTCGATTCGCCAGCCGCTCGGCGTCGTCGCCGGCATCACGCCGTTCAACTTCCCCGCCATGGTGCCGATGTGGATGTGGGCTCCTGCGATCGCATGCGGCAACGCGTTCGTGCTCAAGCCGTCGGAGAAGGACCCGTCGGCTTCGCTCTTCACGGCCGAACTGTTGAAGGAGGCCGGGGTCCCAGACGGGGTCTTCAACGTCGTCCAGGGCGACAAGGTGGCCGTGGACGCGCTGCTGGAGCATCCGAACGTCGCCGCGGTGAGCTTCGTAGGCTCGACGCCGATCGCGCGCTACATCTACGAGAACGGGACGAGGCACGGCAAGCGCGTGCAGGCTCTCGGCGGCGCAAAGAACCACATGATCGTCCTCCCCGACGCGGACATCGACATGGCTGCCGACGCTGCCGTAAGCGCCGCCTACGGCTCCGCCGGGGAGCGCTGCATGGCGATCTCCGTCGTGCTGGCGGTCGGCGACGTGGCGGAGCCGCTCGTCGAGGCGATCAAGGTGCGGCTGCCGAAGATCAAGGTCGGATCCGGGCTCGAGGACGGAGTCGAGATGGGGCCGCTCATCACGCGCGAGCACCGCGACAAGGTGGCGTCGTACATCGAATCGGGGAGCGCGCAAGGCGCAACGCTCCTCGTCGACGGCCGCGAGACGGCCCCTGACGGTGACGGCTTCTTCCTCGGCGTGTCGCTGCTCGACGACGTCACACCGGAGATGGACTGCTACCGAAACGAGATCTTCGGGCCGGTGCTCGAGATCGTCCGCACGGCGACGTACGACGAGGCCGTCGGACTCGTCAACGCCAACCCGTACGGCAA
>Ga0315273_10009922_pt1 | contig 12111 bp, 10 predicted proteins | sample YL17G02_0_MG_FD_205753 | JGI IMG/M metagenome (GOLD analysis project Ga0315273, IMG submission 205753) | Sediment microbial communities from Yellowstone Lake, YNP, Wyoming, USA - YL17G02_0 | ecosystem: Environmental > Aquatic > Freshwater > Lake > Sediment | place: USA: Wyoming | collected... | reverse complement strand
CATTAAAAACGTGAAGGTCCGGCAGAGTCGCCGCAGGAGGGGGGGCGAAGTGAGGTAAAGCGCAGCCGTGCGGGTTTACCGCACGGCGAGCCACGAACGGAGCCCCGCCCTCCGAGGCGACGTAGCCGGAGGGATCGCTCTTTGTATTCTTTGCCATATTGATGAAACGGACCACTTACCGGGTGAAGCGGGAGGCCGCATAGGCGCCCGGCTCGGGCCCGGAGACGATCCCCGCCGAGAGACGCCGCTCACCGAGCAGCGCAACCATCGCCGCGTTGTCGGTGCACAGCGCCTTCGAAGGGAGGAACGTCGCGATCCCCGCCGCGGCCCCCCGATGCTGTGCCAGTTCCCGCACGCGGGAGTTCGCCGAGACGCCGCCGGCGAGCACCAGCCGCGGAACCCGCTCGCGCGCGGCCGCGGAGATCGCCTTTCCGACCAGTACGTCGGCCACCGCTTCCTGGAAGGAGGCGGCGACGTCTTCCACCCGCGCGGCCTTCCCTTCTGGGGAGGCGAGGAAGGTCCGCAGCGCCGTCTTGAGGCCCGAGAAGGAGAAGTCGGCCGATTCGCGCGAGAGCCACGCCCTGGGGAAGTGGAACCGCGCCGGATCCCCCGCCCGCCCGGTCCGATCGATCGCGACCCCGCCGGGATACGGAAGCCCCAACATCTTCGCCGCCTTGTCGAACGCCTCCCCCCCCGCGTCGTCCCGAGTGCCGCCGAGGAATTTCATCTCCCCCCACCCTTCGACGCGGAACAGGGACGTGTGGCCTCCGGAGACCAGCAGCGCGATGTAGGGAAAGGGAACGTCGCACTCGAGGAAGACGGCGTAGACGTGCGCTTCAAGGTGATCCGCGCCGTAGAGCGGCTTCCCCCACGCGAAGGCGAGCGACTTCGCGAAGCAGAGCCCCACGAGGAGCGACCCGATGAGCCCCGGCCCCGCCGTGGCCGCGATCCCGTCGATCGCGTCCCGCCCCGTGGAGGCGTCGGACAACGCCTTCCCGACCACCGGGACGATCGATTTCAGGTGTTCGCGGGAGGCCAACTCGGGAACCACGCCGCCGTAGGCGCCGTGGACCGCGACCTGGGACGAAACGACGCTGGAGAGCAACCCCGCGGAGGCGTCGTAGACGGCGGCGGCGGTCTCGTCGCAGGAGCTCTCGATCCCCAGAACGCGCATCGCGAGGGCCGGGGAGGCTCCTACCGGATCTCCTGGAGCTTCTTCTTCGCCATCTCGGCTGCCTTCGACTTCGGGTACTTCTTCGGGACGAGGTCGAGCAGGATGCGGGCGTTCTTCGTGTCTTTCAGCGCCAGGAACGACAACCCCTGCTTGTACATCGCGTCGGGCGCCTTTTCCCCCTGGGGGTATCTGTCCACCACGTCCTGGAACGAGAGGATGGCGTTCTCGAAATCCTTCTCCGCGTAGAACGCCTCGCCCTTCCAGTAGAGGGCGTTCGGGATCAGCTTGTGGTCCGGGTATTTCGCGGCGAAGCCGGAGAGCGTCTCCCGCCCCTTCTTCGGATCCCCGCCCTTCACCTGTCCCACGGCGACTTCGTACATCTCCTCCGGACTCTTCCACTCCCGCGGGCTTTCCGGAGCCGGCACCGGGGCCGGGGGAGGCCCCGCGGCCGGGGCGGCGGCGAGCTTGCCGATCCGCTCCTCGAGCGCCGCCATCCGCTTTTCGATCTCCTTCACCCGGTCGGCGTTCCCCCGGATCTCCTGCAGCGCCCGGTCCTGCGCGTCCTGCCGGGCGGTGACCCGCTGCATCTCGGCCCGCGCCTCGTCCATCCGCGTATTGGCGGCCAACTGATCGGTCTTCCCCCGGTCGAAATCGCTGTTCATGTCCGCGAAGCTCTTCCGCAGGGACTGGATCTCGCCCGCGTCGGCGCGCTCCGCCGCGGCGACGGGTGCGGGCGGGGGCGCCGCCTTGAGCGCCGCCATCTCCTTCTTCATCCCCACCATCTCGTCCTGGAGCCTCGTGAAGGAGCCGGTGTCCACGACCGCGCACCCCGCCGCCATGAAAGCGACGATCGCCCCGATCAGCGGGAAAACGACCGCGTCGCGCGCCACCACGTTCACTTCAGGATGAAGTGGGCGCGGCGGTTCTTCGCCCACGCCCCCTCGTCGTGACCCGGATCCAGCGGCTTCTCCTTGCCGAAGCTGACCGCGGAGAGGGCCGCCTTCGGAACGCCGAGGGAGACGAGGTAGGTCATCACGGCCGTCGCGCGCCGCTCACCCAGCGCCAGGTTGTACTCCGCCGTGCCGCGCTCGTCGCAATGCCCCTCGATCAGCAGCTTCGCGCGGGGGTTTTTCCCCAGGTAGCCGGCCACGACCTGGCACGCCTTGCGGCCGTCGTCCCGCAGCACCGCCTTGTCGAAGTCGAACCGCACGTCCTCGAACCGGGACGGTTTCTCCTCGGTAACCGCGACCCCGGCCTCCGCCGCCTTCGCGGCGAGCACGGTCGGTTCCGCGGGAGGAGATCCCGCTGGAGAAGCCGCCACGGGGGAGGACGGCGTCTCCTGCACGGGTGTTTCCGTGACGCCGCCGGCGCCGGGCGCGGGGGCGGAGGCCACCCCCGGAGCACCCGGGGCGCCTTCGGACTTCACCGTCTGCTTCTTGGCGCACCCAGCGACCACGAGGGCCGAGACGAACAGGGCCAACGCGGCCCGCTTCCACGGAAACGAACGCTTCATGCTGTTACCCCCCCTTGTTGATGGTGAATCCGGGCGCCCGCGCGCCCCCCCGCTTACCGTCCGGGTGACCAGGCGGGTGAACCGGCGTCCCCGAGGCCGGAAACGAGGGTCCGTTGCCTCCGGCCGTCCGATGAGATTATTTTGAGGGCAGAATAGCCGCTTTTCCTGTACGTGTAAACCAGGGAGCGGCCGTCGGGGGAAAAGGACGGGTCTTCGCAGTCGCCATCCGGCGCGGACGCGATTTCCCGGGTGCCGGTTCCGTCGGATGCGACGGTCGCGACGATGAATCGTCCACCGGACCGGGCGGTGTAGGCGATCCGGTCCTCCGCGGGGGACCAGGACGGCGACGTGGCGTAGCCGGTCCCGTTGGAGATCCGCGTCTCCCCCGCGACGCCGATCGTCTTCACGTAGACCTGCGGGGAACCGCCGCGGTCGGAGACGAAGGCGATCCGCCGCCCGTCGGGGGACGGCGAGGGGGAAACCTCGAGACCCCACCCTTCCACCACCTTTTCCTCGGCGCCTCCGACCACCCGGACCCGGTAGATGTCGGAATTTCCGGCCTCGCTCACGCCCGCGTAGAGCCACACCCCGTCGGGCGAGAACCCCCCGGGCGCTTTCGACCCGCCGAACCGGACGACCTCCTTCTCCGCCCCGGTCGAAACGTTGCGCAGGTAAATGTTGGGCGCGCCGGCCCGGTACGAGGTGTACGCCAGCCATTGCCCATCGGGGGACCAGCGGGGAAAGAGGTTGAAGCTGCGGTTGTCCGTCACCTTGCGCAGATCCTGCCCGTCCATCCCCACGATGTAGATTTCCTTTCCTGTGGACTTCCCCGAGCGGGCGCTGAACGCGATCTCGGTACCGAAGACGCCCCGGACCCCGGTGAAGGTGTACACGATCTCGTTGGCGAACCGGTGGACGATGGAGCGGAGCTGGGTCGGGGTGCCGGTGTACCGCTTCCCGACCAGGAGCGTCCCCTGCGTGGCGTCGTAGAGACGCATCTCGACCGAGAGCCGATCGCCCCGCGCCGAGACGTTGCCGATGACCACCGCCTCGGCGCCGATCATCTTCCACCCGGGGAACGACAGCGGCTTTCCGGAGAAGTGCGCCGCCGCCACCGTCTCCATGTGCGCGGTCGGCGGGATCAGCTCGAACAGGTCGGTGAGGGCGAGGTCGTCGGAGAGGATCTTCGGGATTCCGCGGGAGAGGGACGGATCGCCCGGATCGACCGCGAAGTCCGCCACCGCGATCGGCATACGCTTTGCGTCGGGGGCGTTGATGTCGATATAGAGGACGGGGAACGCCGGGGAGGGGAACAGGCACAGGGCGAGGAGGAACGCGCCCGCCGCCGCAGTAGAAGCTTGGCGAAAAATGTGGGCTGGCGATCGCTTCACCCCTCACCCCCGTGGAATCGGAATCCCACCTCGTAATGATCCTCCCCCCCTCGCAGCTGTTCCGGGGGAACCGGGAGAGGGGACGCCTTCCGGATGGCTCGCCGGACGGAGTCGTCGAAGTAGGGGTTCCCGGAACCCCGCTCGATCCGCTCCCCGGAGACGCGGCCGTCCTTTTCGATCACGATCTGCAGCTCCACGACGAGTTTCGCCGCGTCGCGCACCAGCGCCCCGGGGAGGACCCAGCTGCCCCGGACGCTCTCCTCGAGCCGGCGAAAATAGTCGCGCAGCTCCGGGGAAAGCCGAACGGTTCCCTGCGCCCCGCCGCCGCCCGCCGCCCCGCGCGCCACCGACGGCGCGGGCGGGGGGGCCTCGATCCGGTGGGCCACGCGCTCTCCCACGCTGCGCACGGCCGCTCGCGCCGCCGCCTCGCTCCTGCGCTCGTCCACCGCCCCCCGGACCGCCTCCGATCCGGCGCGGGCTTCCCGCATATTCCTCAAACGCTCGGTCAGCGACGCGGCGTCGGCGGCCTGCCGCCTCGACGCGACGAGCTCGTCGGGGGCGGCCTTCGCCCCCTTTCCGCGCGCCGCCGGGGGAGGCGTTGAAGCTGCCTTGCTCCTTGACGCGGGCTTCCCTTTCTCCTTCGCAGCCGGCGTCGGCCCCGGGGGTTTCCCCGCCTCCTGCCGGAATTCCCCGCCGCCGATCAGGTCGACCACGGCCACCGGCTCGAGGCGCAGAGAGGTCCCCAACAGGGGAGGAACGGACAGTGCCGCGATCGCCAGGATCAGGTGGGCCGCCCCCGAGAGGGCGAGCATGGCCCGCAGCGGCGGCGGGGAGAGGTCCGTGAAGAACGGCGGGGCCGTCTTACCGCTCGAGCGGTTCGGTGACCATGCCAAGTTTTTCGATCCCGGAATTTCGGACCTCCGCGATGACCTTCACCACGAACCCGTACGGGACGGCGCGGTCGGCGCGGAAATACACCTGACGGTCGGTCCGCCGGGCGACGATCTCCCGGAGGGCGCCCCCCAGGCGGTTGAACTCGACGGGTTGCTTCCCCACGAAGACGCGGTTGTTGGCGTCGACGGTGATGACCAGGCGCTCCTCGTCGCTGCGCAGCGCCTTCGCGCTCGCCTGCGGCAGGTTCACGTCGACCCCCTGGGTGAGCATGGGAGCGGTGACCATGAAGATGATGAGGAGGACGAGCATCACGTCGACCAGCGGCGTGACGTTGATCTCCGCCATGACCCTTCGATCGCCGGCGCGGCCGGAAGAGCTCATCATCGCCATGGCGTCATCCCTTGTCGGCCTTGCGCTCGATGAAATTGATGAATTCGGCGGTGAAGCCGTCGATCCGGGTGTGGACCGTCCGGATGCGGGTCAGGAAGTAGTTGTACGCCATGACGGACGGGATGGCCGCGGCCAGCCCCGCCGCGGTCGCGACGAGGGCCTCGGCGATGCCGGGGGCCACGGTGGCCAGCGTGGCGTTTCCCGAGGTGGCGATGCCGGAGAAGGCGTTCATGATCCCCCACACGGTGCCGAACAGGCCGATGAAGGGCGTGGCGCTGCCGGTCGTGGCGAGAAAGGGAAGGAGATCCTCCATGCCGCCCACCTGCTCGTGGGTCTCCTTGTACATCGCCCGGTGGACGTTCTCCACCGGAAAGGGAGCCGTGCGTCCGCCCTGCGCCGCCTCGCCGCGCTCCCGCTGGATCCGGGTCAACTCGAGGTACCCCGCGCGGAACACCTCGGTGAGGGGCGACTTTTCCCCCTGTTCGGCCTGCTCGTAGAGCGCGGACAGGCTTTTCCCCTCGGCGAAGGCGCGGGCGAACCCGGCCTGGTTCCGCTCGATCCCCTTGAAGAGGCGGAACTTGAGGAAGATGATGGCCCAGGAGACCACGGAAAACCCGACCAGCAGCAGCAGGACGAGCTTGACGATGGGCCCCGCCAGCATGACGTGCTTCAGCACCTGGGTGTCGAACACCCCCGCCGCCAAGGGGATCACGGGGACCACGGGCAGTATCAACTCTACGGGAACGATCAAGGAACCCTCCTCCTGTCGATCTTCGGTGACTATCCTGTATAACGGATTCTCCGCCCCGATTCAATCACCTTGACAATATTATTTCCTGTACATAGGATACGTTCCGTAGCTACATCCACAAAGGACTATGTATGAAGAAGACCAGAAACACCCGCCAGCGGAGCGTGATCCTCGACATCCTGAGGCAGTCGTGCGCCCACCCCACCGCCGAGACGATCTACCGGGAAGCGCGCCAGGCGCTCCCCAACATCAGCCTCGGCACGGTCTACCGGAACCTGAACTTCCTGCGGGACCAGGGGACCGTTCGGGAGATCCGGCCCAGCGAAGGCGGCTCCTCCCGCTTCGACGCGGCGGACACCCCCCACGCGCACTTCCATTGCGTCCACTGCAGCGCGCTGCTCGACATCCCGCTTCCCCCGGCCCTCGAGAGCCTCCGGCTGGAGGAGGAGGAGAAGATCTCGGCCGTCTCCCTCGTCGACCTGCACGTCATCGGCTCCTGCTCCGGGTGCGAGGGGGCGGCGGCGCACTGATCCGCCGTTATAGATAATGAAAAGGGGGCCGATCGGCCCCCTTTTCGTTAGCGCGTTCCCTGCGGTGTCGCTTACGCGAGCTTGCGGCCCCCTTCGGCGGCCCACTTCTCCAGCATGTCGGTCGTGACCGACTTCGGACGCTCGAGCGCGTACCCCAGCGCGCGGTCCCAGGTGATGTTCGCCAGGACGCCGAGGGCGCGGCCGACGCCGAAGAGCACGGTGTAGAAGTCGTACTCGGTGAGGCCGTAGTACCACTGGATGACGCCCGACTGCGCGTCGACGTTCGGCCACGGGTTCTTCGCCTTCCCGTGCTCCCGAAGGATGTCCGGGGCCACCTTGTAGATCATGTTCACCAGCTTGAACATCGGGTAGTCCGGCAGGAACTTCTGGCAGAACTCCATCTGCGAGGTGTACCGCGGGTCGGTCTTGCGGAGCACGGCGTGGCCGTAGCCCGGGATGACCTTTCCGCTGTTCAGCGTGTCCCACAGGAACTTCTTGAGCTCCTCCTCGGTCGGGAGCTTCCCGCCCAGCTGCTTGAACACGTCCTGAATCCAGGAGAGGACCTCCTGGTTCGCCAGGCCGTGGAGGGGGCCGGCCAGCCCGTTGATTCCGGCCGACAGGGAGTAGTAGGCGTCGGAGAGCGCCGAGGCGACGAGGTGCGTCGCGTGCGCGGAGACGTTGCCGGACTCGTGGTCGGAGTGGAGGATGAAGTACATCCGGGCCACGTCGTCATAGGGCTTGGGGAACCCCATCATGTGGGCGAAGTTGCCGCCCAGGTCGAGCTTCGGGTTCGACGCGATCGGGGTGTCGCCCTTGTATTTCATCCGGTAGATGTACGCCGCGATCTCGGGGAGCCTCGCCATGATGTTCGTGCAATCTTCGTACATCGGGTCCCAGTACTCGGTCTTCTTCATCCCCTCGTTGTACCGCTTCACGAAGAGGGACTCCCGTTGCATCGACAGGATCGCGGCGGAGAACATGGTCATCGGGTGCGTGTCGCGCGGCATCGCGCGGAGGACGTCGAACACGTACCGGGGAACCGCGGCGCGAGACTTGAAATCCTCGGCGACCGCCAGCGCTTCCTCTTTCGTCGGGACATCGCCCGTCATCAGGAAGTACCAGAACCCTTCCACGTAGGGGTACTCGGATCCCGGCACCTTGGGCAGCGCCGCGAACGTCTCGGGGATCGTCTTGCCGCGGAAGCGGATTCCTTCCTGCGGGTCGAGGTAGGAAATGTCGGTCACGAGGGAGCGGATGTCGCGGGCGCCGCCGATGCACTGGTCGATGGTCACCTGGTCGATCACGATCTTCCCCTGCTCCTTGACCAGTTTCGTCGTGCGCGGCCGGTGGGCCAGGATCTTCTCCAAGAGTTTCGCCTTGAGGGTGGACACGTTTGCGCTTCTCCTTTCGTCGGCTTTTTCTGCGACCGGTGCCATGGTCCCTGCCTCCTTTCGGGTGGTGGGGGTCGAGGGAACAGCGGCGGTTCCCCCGCGGTTACCTACGCAAACCCTCCTTTCGCCATGATTATGCGTGAACTTCGGGCCGAAACCGGGAATCGCGATCGATTGTATCTAATATGCCGGCCGTGAAATCATCGCTGAGAGATGTATACGGTATACACGGATGGTATCTACTTAGCAGGAAAGAATCCGCGAAGTCAAGGGGAAAGAAAACCCGTTTGACTGCGACTGATTTCTGTTCTAAGATTGAGTACTTACCGAGGGGAGAGCGATGACGATCCGGGACGCGGACATCCTGTTTTTCGACGGGGCGTGCGGGACGAACCTGCAGCGGATGGAGATCCCCCCGTCCGCCTGGGAGGGACGGGACGGGTGCAACGAATTCCTCAACCTGTCCGCTCCCGAGGTGATCCGGGAGTGGCACTCCTCCTTCCTCTCCGCCGGGGCGACAGTGCTCGAGACGAACACCTTCGGCGCCAACGCGATCGTTCTCGCGGAGTACGGACTGGCCGACCGGGTCGCGGAGATCAACCGGGCGGCGGTCGGAAACGCCCGCGAGGCGATCCGTCGGCACGGCGGGCCCGCGTACGTGGCCGGCTCCATCGGACCCACCACGAAGCTCCCGTCGCTGGGACACGTCGCCTTCGAGCCGATGGCCGCCGCCTTCGCCGAGCAGGTAAGGGCGCTCGTGGGGGCCGGGGCGGACCTGCTGATCATCGAGACGTGCCAGGACCTGCTGCAGGTCAAGATCGCGCTGGTCTCATGTTTCGAGACGCTCGAACGGATGAAGCGGGACGTCCCGGTGATGGTCTCCCTCACGATCGAGAGCACCGGGACGATGCTGGTGGGAACAGACGTCGCCGCCGCCCTGGCCGCCATCGAGCCGTTCCCCGTCTTCTCGATCGGGCTGAACTGCGCCACCGGCCCCGAGGGGATGACCTCCCACCTCCGGTACCTTTGCCGCCATTACCGGGGCCGGGTCTCCTGCATCCCCAACGCCGGGATCCCGCAGGTGCGGGACGGGAAGACCCACTACCCCCTATCCCCCGAGGCGTTCGCCGCGCAGCTTTCCACCTTCGTGCGCGACGAGGGGGTCTCGATCGTCGGCGGATGCTGCGGCACCACGCCGGAGCACATCCGGAAACTCCGGGAAGCGCTCGACGGGGTCGCCCCCGCCCGGCGGAACGTGGTGGAGAAGCCGTCGCTTTCCAGCCTCTACCAGGCCGCGGAGATCCCCCAGGAGATCCCCCCGTTCCTCATCGGGGAGCGGTGCAACGCGAACGGCTCGAGACGGTTCCGGGACCTGCTCCTCTCGGACGACTACCCGGGGGCGCTGCGGGTCGCCCTCGAGCAGCAGGAGGACGGCGCCCACGCCGTGGACCTGTGCACGGCGTACGCGGGGAGGGACGAGAAGGCGGACCTCTCCGCCATGGTCCGGCTCTTCGCGCAGTCGGTCCAGATCCCGATGGTGATCGACTCGACCACCCCGGACTGCATCGAGGCGGCGCTGAAGATCCACCCGGGGAGGTGCCTCGTCAACTCGGTGAACCTCGAGGACGGCGGGAAGAACCTCGAGCACGTCTGCCGGCTGGCGAAGACGTACGGGGCGGCGGTCATCGCCCTCACCATCCACGAGAAGGGGATGGCGATGACCGTGGAGGAGAAGGTCGCGACCGCGAGGGCGATCCACGACCTCGCCGTGCACCGGTACGGGCTTCGCCCTTCGGACCTCCTCTTCGACGTTCTCACCTTCACCATCGGATCGGGGGATGCGACCCTCGTCGACGCCGCCGCGAACACCCTCGCGGCGATCCGGCGGGTAAAAGAGGAGCTCCCCGGGGTGTTCACCCTGCTGGGCGTGAGCAACATCTCCTTCGGGCTCTCCCCCGCCTCCCGCCGGGTGCTGAACTCCGTCTTCCTGCACGAGGCGGTCGCGGCCGGGCTCGACGCGGCGATCATCGACGCGGCGAAGGTCCTGCCGATGTCGAAGATCCCCGACGCCGACCGGGAAATCTGCCTGGACCTGATCCACGACCGCCGGGGGGGCGGTGCCGAGTCCCCCCTCTCCGCCTTCCTCCGCCATTTCTCGGACATGAAACCCGTGAAGGAGGAGTCCGCGGCGGAGAAGAACCTCCCCGCGATCCCCCCGGAAGAGGAACTGGCCGAAAAGGTGGTTGCGGGAGACAGGGAGGGGCTGGAGGACCTTCTCTTCATCCTCCTGTCGCGCCGGCCGCCGGCGTCGATCATCAACCAGCTGCTGGTGCCGGCGATGCGCCGGGTCGGGGAGCTTTTCGGGCGGGGCGAGATGCTCCTCCCCTTCGTCCTCCAGTCCGCCGAGGTGATGAAGCGGTCCGTCGACACCCTCGCCCCCTTCATGGAGAGGGCGGAGCGCGAGGAGGGGCGCCGGATCCTGCTGGCCACCGTGGCCGGGGACGTGCACGACATCGGGAAGAACCTGGTCGACATCATCCTTTCGAACAACGGGTACCGCGTGTTCAACCTCGGGATCAAGGTGCCGGCGGAGACGATCATCGAAAAGGCGCGGGAGCTCCGGGTGGACGCGATCGGGCTGTCGGGGCTGCTGGTGAAATCCGCCCTGGTGATGCGGGAGAACCTGCCGCAGTTCGCCGCCGCGGGGCTTCGCGTCCCCGTCCTCCTCGGGGGGGCGGCCCTCACCGGGAAGTTCGTGGCGCAGGAGTGCGTCCCCGGGTACCCCGGCCCGGTGGTCTACTGCGCCGACGCGTTCGCCGGCCTGTCGGCCATGCGCAGGATCGACGAGGGGACCCTTTCGTCCACCGTCTTCGACGCGGCCGGAACCGCCCCGACGATGATCCCCGGCCCCCGGGGGGCGGCCGTCGCCCGGGACAACCGGGTGCCCTCGTCCCCGTTCCTCGGAGCCCGCCACGTCGACGGGATCGACCCGCGGAAACTGTTCCCCTACGTCAACGAGCAGGCCCTCTTCCGCGGGCGGTGGGGGTACCGGCGGGGGAAGATGACCGCCGAGGCGTACGAGGAACTGGTGCGGGGGAAGGTCCGGCCGATGTACGAAGAGCTGAAGCGACGCGGCGTGGAGGAGGGCTTCCTCGCGCCGAAGGTCGCCTACGGCTGGTTCCGCGCCTTCGCGGAAGGGGACTCGCTCGTGGTGGAGCACGACGGGCGGTCGTGGCCCTTTCCCTTCCCCCGGCAGAAGGCCCCGCCCCACCTGTGCATCGCGGACTACTTCCGGACGCGGGCGGAGGGGGGGGACGTGGCCGGCTTCTTCGTGGCGACGATCGGGGAAGAGATGGCCCGGGCGACGCAGGCGCTGTTCGCGTCCGACCGGTACCACGACTACCTGATGCTCCACGCCTTCGGGGTCGAGGTCACCGACGCCCTGGCGGAGTACTGGCACGAGGAGATGCGCCGGGAGCTCGGGATCTCCGGGGAGGCCCCGCCTTCCTTTTCCGGCTACGTCGTCCAGGAGTACCAGGGGTCCCGCTACGGCTTCGGGTACCCCTCCTGCCCGGACCTCTCCGCGCACGTGGCGGTGTTCGAGCTGCTCGACCCTGGACGGATCGGCGTGACGCTCACCGAGTCGATGGAGATGGTCCCGGAGCAGACCACCTCGGCCATCGTCGTCCACCACCCCCAGGCGAAATATTTCGCGGTCTGAGAGGAGGCCCGTCATCGGGAAGTACATCTGCGCGAATTGCGGCTACGTCTACGATCCGGCGGCCGGGGATCCGATGAACGGAATCGCGCCGGGGACGGCGTTCGACGACCTGCCCCCGGGGTGGGTCTGCCCGATGTGCTACGCGGAAAAATCCTCGTTCGACGAACTGGAGTAGCCCCTGGACCTCCTCGCGCGCATGAAGAAGGCGCCGCTCATCTTCGACGGCGCCGTGGGAACGGTGATCTACGACCGCGGGGTGTTCATCAACACCTGCTACGACGAGCTGTGCCTCACCGACCCGAAGCTCATCCTCCAGATCCACCGCGACTACGTGGAGGCCGGGGCCGAGGTGATCG
>Ga0315273_10009921_pt1 | contig 12112 bp, 10 predicted proteins | sample YL17G02_0_MG_FD_205753 | JGI IMG/M metagenome (GOLD analysis project Ga0315273, IMG submission 205753) | Sediment microbial communities from Yellowstone Lake, YNP, Wyoming, USA - YL17G02_0 | ecosystem: Environmental > Aquatic > Freshwater > Lake > Sediment | place: USA: Wyoming | collected... | reverse complement strand
TGCAGGTCGACGGCGTTGTTGTTTCCCGAAACAGCATCTCCCCTGATAGCTGCAAGGCTTGATCCATACATCCGCTGGATGCCGATGCGTCCGGCGCTGGCAATCAGATCACCCGGATCCGACCGCGGGATAAAGAAGTTGTAGAACTTGTCCACATGCATATGGGCGTCGACAACAATCTCGCCGGTGAGCGCCGTTCCCGTGAGGCCGTCCTGTCGCAGTTTGTCCGTATTGATCATGGCCGATTCCTCCGGATGCCCCCCAGTATACGCCGCAACGAACCCCCCGCGACCTGCTGCCGTTCTTCCCCTTTGATGTTTGCGTAGGTCACCATCGTCACGGCGGCTCCCGGTTCATAGAGGGGATAATTGGTCCCGAAGAGGACCTGCCCGATCAGACCCTGGCCTGCAATATAGGACAGCCCGTCATGCACGGAAAACCATGAAAGATCCACGAACAGGTTCCGGTACTTCTCCCACAACGGGAGGAGAAACCGGAGCTGCCGGTAATTAACGCCTGTCACGATCAGGGGAAGATAGACATGCTCACCGCACAAGCGCTCGACTTCCTCCCATGTACATTGTCCAAACGGAAGCAGAAGAGGGATGCGGAATCTCTCCAGAGCGGAGAGCAAAGGTCCCATGGACCATTCCGAGAGTGAGTAGTTATGGGCACGGGGATAGGCGACCGCGGCGACGACACCCTTTGCCAGCATTTCCCAGATAAAACCCTCCGGAGTTTCACCCCCTGACGGTGGCAGGATGGCCCAGCAGCCATGAAGCCGAGGCTGGGCTGAGACGATGCTGGAGATCTCCAGGTTTCCGGCGGCTGGGTCATAGTCCCGGCTCAGCGCATGCGTCACCATCGCGTCGGAGATCCCGCACGTGTCCATGTCCCGGAGCAATTGGTCCAGAGCCCAGGGTTCCCCCTCCCGGCGATCTGCCCGCTTGCCGATCATGCAATTGCAGTCAAAAAACGAGGATTCCACGGCAACGTTCTCCTTCAACGAGGCGATGAGTTCTGCCGCAGGGAAGAGTTCCTTCCCTTGAGGTAGACAAGCAGACCAAAGAGCAGGAATCCCCCCCCTGTCACGGCATTGACCGTGAGACTGAATTGGTCCCCGGAGGACATCAGGATGAGCAGACCGGTCAACGTCATCAGGGCTCCAAAGAGCAAGGTTGTTATTCCCATGACCTTCAGATCCGCCCCGGTAGCAAGAGTTGAAGCCTGTCCTGAGGCGGCAACGACCGGTGTGGCGAGGTCTTTGAAGTATGACTCCACGCGTGCGATCTCCTCAGACGTCTGAGAGTGACGTGACGAACCCAGAAACATCGCTGCGAGGGTGGTCAGAATATTCAGAAGAATAGAAGCGGCATCCCACCCCTGCTTGAGCCAGTACTGGAGCTCCGGATTGGCTTGCATGTCGGCTGCATAGGAACTCACCAGGGCCATATTGATGGCGACGAGCGTCACCCCCGAGACGGCTCCGGCAATGAGTCCCGTGAGAGCTCCCCGAGCGGTGATCCTCTTCCAGAAGAACCCCGCCAGAATCGGCAACGCGCAGGCCGGCAGGAGTGCGCCGAACGCCTTGAACATGATGTCAAATATGTTCAACCCCCTGAGTACCGACAGCAGGATGGCGATCGCGATGATAAGTCCACCGATCAGTAATGTGGTCACCCTCCCCACCCGGACGAGGTCCGCTTCCGTTGCCTGCGGTTTGAAAAGTCTTTTGTAGAGGTCGTTCGTAAGGATCCCGGACAACACGTTAAACTCCGAGCCCATCGTTGAGAGGGTGGAAGCAAACATTCCGGCGACGAGCATCCCCATCATTCCGGTCGGGAGAACAGCGAATGCGAGCTCCGCGTAGGCATTTTTGGTGTCCTGCAGGTCCGGGAGGAGAACCCGGGCGAGCATCGGGGGAAGGAAGAAAATGACCGGCGCGATAAAGTTCAAACCGGCAACCAGCCATGCCACCTTCTGCGCCTCCTTCTCGGTGCTCACACAATTGTATTTCTGTACCAGGGCCCACCCGCTGTTCAACGAGATGATCATAAGGATGATGAAGGAAAAATAGTTCAGCTCACGGTAGGACCCCGAGAACGGACTGAGAAACCCGGCAGGAAGCTGATCCCAGGTGAAGCCGATGCCGGCAAGTTTGACGAACGTAAAGACGAAAATAAGCAGCACGATGACCATCTTTATGATGAATTGCAGGAAGTCGGTCACCATAACCCCCAGCTGTCCTCCGAGGACCGCGTAGATGATCATAATAGCGCCCGCGATCCCGATCGCCAGTGGAAGGCTGAGAATCGACAGCTTCATTCCGACATAGAGAAATATGGCCGTGGAGAAGATCTTCAGAGCGTCATCGATGATGCGGATCGGGAAGCCCGTCCACGCAAGAGCCTGCCGCATCCCGAGGCTGTAACGCTTTTCAAGAAACTGGACCGGCGTCGAGGTTCTGGATCGGCGCCAGCGCTTGGCGACATAGAGTCCCGCAAGAGTCAAACTGATGATGGTCGATTGAAAGATGACGACGCCGGTGATTCCGTACTTGTACGCAAGCTCGCCATACATCACAAAGCTGAGTGCGCTGTGGCTCGCCATAAAGAAGGAAATGCCCGCGAGCCACCATGGTATGTTACCCCCTGCGGTGAAGAAGTCCGTCGATAGCTTCATCCGCCGGGAGAAATAGACCGCAGTCCCCAGCAATATGATGAAATAGCCTACGATGACGACATAGTCGAAGACCTGGAGGGCTTTTGCGGTTTCCATGATGCAATCAGTGAGTGTTGAGGTGGATGGTTTGATGGGTGTCTGCCGACTCATAGGCTGCGAGGGCAATCTTCACCGCCTGCAGACCGTCGGCGCCGGTAACAGGAGGCTCCGTCCCGGCGAGTACGGAGTCAACGAAGGCCTGATTCTGGGCATTGAAGGAACCCATTCTGGCCTCCGAGAACATCCCCGCCCCGCGCCAGTCGATCGGGGGCTGCACGAACAATGTTTTCCATGGTTCACCCTGCAAAGAGATCTGGACCTTTCCGTATCCATCGACGTCAAGAAGGCCTTTGTCGCCGACAATTTGAGAGCGGAATGCCGTCGATTCGAATCCTGGAGAAGGAAGGTCGACGCTGCTCCAGATGTGCGTCAACGCCCCGCCGGTCCAGCGGAGGGTCGTCATCGATGACGTCTCAATTCCTCCCTTCGAGCGATGGAGTGTGGCGCTCAGAGATTCTACCTCGTCCTGAAGAAACCAACGCAGCTTGTCGATATTGTGGATGCCGTATCCGAAAAGGATGCCCAGATTGTCAGGCTGTTGTTGCCACCCGGGGTACGCCTGCAGTCCGTTCGGCAGAAGCGCGTACTCCTGCACCATGAGAACCGTACCGATTGTGCCTTGGTGGATAATGTCAAAGGCTCTGACATTCGATTGGCGAAATCGCTGTGTAAAAGCGACCATGAGGCACAGCCTCCGGGATCTGAATCCGGCGATGATTTCGGAGCAATCCTTTGCCGATGTCGCCATCGGTTTTTCGATGAGAACGTGCTTTCCAGTCCCAGCGCACAGCAGTGCGTGCTCATGGTGAAAGCTGTGCGGAGTGGCAATAACGACAGCATCGACCTCTTCGCTTGCAGCGAGCGCGTTGGGTGAGGGGTAGAACGTGGTGCTAAAATCGGACGCCAGTTGCTCCGCGCGGGTTCCGCCGGCGACGCCCGCCAGGGTGGCATGGTGCAAGCCCCGGGAGATGGAATGAGCATGGGTGCGTGCAACGAATCCTGAGCCGATAATACCAATGCGAAGATTGTCCCTCATTGTCAGGTTCCTGCGTTGAGGAGGTGGCAGCGGTCGGTTACTTCCCGAAACACTTGCGAATATCTGTCACGCCAAGATCAAGCGAAAGTTGTATCGCGAGCTTCGGTAGTTCGCGGACCATCGCCTCCAGGATCTTCTTCTTGGTTCGTACCTTGGGCATGGATAGGCTCATGGCAGCAAACGGCAGATGCTCTTTATTGAAAATCGGAGCGCCAAGGCAGATAACGCCTTCATGGCCTTCTTCATCGTCGAGAGCATATCCCTGCTCTCTTACAATCGCGAGGTGTTTGCGCAGGCTGGCTTCATCGGTGATGGTCTTGGAACCAAACGGCGTAAAGACATTTCTGCGGAGCACTTCATCCAGTTGATCCTTCGGAAGAAATGCGGCGATGGCCTTCCCGATCGCGGTTGAGTGGACGTACGCACGGTCGCCTATATTGTCGCTGATGCGGAATGCGTGTCGGGACTCAAGGATCCGGATATAGATGATCTGGTAATCGATGAGCCTGGCGAGATTGACCGTCTCTCCGAAGAGCTTCGAGAGTCTTTCCATGTACGGCTCAGCGAGAGCGATGATATCGGTGCCCGGTCCGGAACTCCTGATGAATGTCAGGAACCTGGATCCGAGGGTGAACTTCTGTGTGGAGGAATCCTGCTCGATGTATCCCAGTCCGCTCAGCGTATCCAGAATGCGATACGCCGTCGGCTTGGGGAGAGAAGCCTGTTCCGAGAGCTCCTTGAGAGAGAGCTCCTTTTCCGCATTGAGGAGCTCAATCACTTTGAACGTCTTTGCGACAACCTTGATGGGATTTCCCATGCTGCCATCCTGGATGAGAAGAGATGTTTCATATGGTGAAACGGTGCCTCAAAAGTGTAGCAAACACCAAAGAAAATGTCAAGGACTTTCTTGGAATTCCACGATGTGAAATGATCTAATAATAGATTTGTGAGCACTTTTGCCAGAATTTCCTTGACAATCCGAGAGTAGTGGTTTATCTTCGTTGTGAAAGGCCGTTTCACGATGCGAAATATATTCCCCGCGACTCTATGAACCCCGTCAAACGTCAGATACCAGGACCGAAATCAGAGAAACTTCTTGCGCTCTCGAAGGAGCACGAACCTGCATGCATGGCCGACCAGGTTCCACTCGTATGGGATCATGCCGAGGACGTTTGGGTCGTCGATGTCGATGGCAATCGGTATCTCGACTTTACGTCGGGCGTCCTCGTTGCCAATGTGGGGCATTCGCATCCCGATCACGTCGAGGCCATCCGCCGGCAAGCCGGACGGTTGATGAACTGCTACTCGTTCCCAACCCCGGAACGGATTCAACTCTCTGCGCGCCTTGCGGAGAAACTTCCTGACAACCTGGACAAAATCTTTCTGCTGACGACCGGTGCGGAGGCTACCGAAGCCGCCATCAGGATCGCGAAACGGTATTCCGGAAAGCACGAGATCCTGGGGTTCTACGGAGCGTTCCATGGGAGAACCTACGGCCCGATGAGCGTCGCAGGCAACAGCAATACGCGACGCAAATTCGGTCCTCCTGTGCCAGGCGGCATCGTCGCGCCGTACGCGTATTGCTACCGTTGCATCTATGAGAAGAAATATCCGGAGTGTGATTTCTATTGTGTGAAGGCGCTCGACCGTATTGTCGAGTCGTCCTCCTCAGGAGACCTCGGGGCTGTTATGACAGAGCCCTATCAGGGGGGGGCAGGGTTCATCAATCCTCCCGAGGGATGGCTGAGCGAACTGGCGCGCTGGTCTCATGATCGGGGACTCCTCTTCATGGTTGACGAGGTGCAATCCTCCTTCGGCAGAACCGGCAAAATGTTTGCGATTGAATGGGAAAACGTCAAGCCGAATATGCTCTGCCTCGGCAAGGGCATCGGCAGCGGCATGCCGGCCTCCGCACTGGCCGGCGAAAGCAGAATATTCAGCTGCATGAAGCCGGGGGAAATGTCGAGCACCACGGGAGGTAATCCCCTCGCGTCGGCTGCCGCCCTTGCCGTCATTGATATAATGGAAAGAGAGCGGTTGCCCGAGAACGCCCACGAGATGGGCACGTATCTCCTCAGCCGTCTCAACGAGCTCAAGGGAAAATACGAGTGCATCGGCGATGCGCGGGGCATGGGACTCGCGCTCGGCCTGGAGATCGTTGAAAACAGAACGACGAAGGCCCCGTCGGCAGCACTGTGCCAGAAGATTATTCTCGGCGCAGTCCAATACGGATTGATGATGGGGCGGGTGGGCATCTACGGCAATGTCATCCGGGTCGCCCCCCCCCTTACCATCAAGCAACCGGAATGCGATCTGGCAATTACCATTTTGGACAAGGTATTCTCGGAATTGTGAGCGGCAACCATGCACCCGATCTTTCAGAGGCTGGAACTCTACGGTGTTGTCCCTGTGGTCGTCCTCCAGGAGGCGGCTGACGCTCCCGATGTTGCACGCGCTCTGGCCGACGGCGGGATCCCGTGCGCCGAGGTGACCTTCAGAACGACGGCGGCCGTGAAGGCCATTGAGTCGATCGCCCGACTTCTCCCGCATGTGGATGTGGGAGCCGGGACGGTGCTCACGGTGGAACAGGCCAGGGCCGCGCTTGGCGCGGGCGCATCATTCATCGTTGCACCCGGGTTCAATAGAAAGGTTGTCGAGTTCTGCCTCGCGCAGGACATCCCGGTCCTCCCCGGCGTGGCGACGCCGTCTGATATCGAGAGTGCGCTTGAGTACGGCCTGGACGTGGTGAAGTTCTTTCCCGCCGAAGCGCAAGGGGGTATCGATTATCTGAAAGCGATTTCCGGGCCCTATCATCATGTCCGGTTCGTCCCTACCGGCGGGGTCCAGCCGGCCAACCTGTTGAACTATCTTCGATTCCCGAAGGTTCTCGCCTGCGGGGGGAGCTGGATGGTGGCTCCGGATCTGATCGAAGCAGGGCGATTCGATGTCATACGCCGCCTCACCGAAGAAGCGGTTCAACTCATGCTGGGTTTCGCCCTCAAACATGTGGGCATAAACGGAACGTCTGAAACTGAAGCAGAGTCGAACGCAAAGCTCATGGCGGCACTAACCCAGATGCCGACCAAGGCCGGGAGCTCATCCTTTTTTGTCGGCACGAGTTTCGAATTCACGAAAAAGAAGTTCCCCGGCGAACGGGGCCATCTTGCTCTTGGCACCAACTTTCCACAACGGGCCAGGGCATATCTCGAGCGACGCGGATACGGGTTCCGTCCCGAGACGGCGTCCGAGAAAGACGGTAAACTCGTCTCTGTCTATCTTGAAGAAGAGATCGGCGGGTTTGCTATCCACTTGCTTCAGGCCTGATCTCTCCTGCGGTCCACGCTCATCAGAATGAGTGCACTGTGTCCAGTCCCCGATACTGTGTGACGTTTGGCGAAATCATGCTGCGGCTCAAATCACCGGGCGCCGAACGTCTTTTTCAGTCCCCATTGCTCGAAGCCACATTCGGCGGAGGTGAGGCAAACGTGGCGGTCTCGCTTGCGAATTTCGGCGTGCCCGTCGAATTTGTGTCGGCGCTTCCTCCCAGCCCCATAGGACATGCCTGCTCTCGGGCGCTCCAGGGATTCAATGTCGGGACGCGATTCCTGAAGTTTTCCGGCGACCGGATGGGCATCTACTATCTTGAGGCAGGAGCCAACCAACGCCCTTCAACTGTTATCTATGACCGTTTCGGCTCGGCGATCATGAAAACCCGCGTCGGCGATTTCGACTGGAAGAAGATATTCGACAACGCAGCGTGGTATCACGTCAGCGGGATTACACCGGCTCTCTCCGCCGAAACAGCGGACCTCTGTCTCGAGGCGATGGATGCAGCGAGGGAAGCGGGCGTCACGATCTCCTGCGACCTGAACTTCCGTGCCAAACTCTGGCAGTACGGCAAGAAGGCGCCGGAGGTGATGAAGAACCTGATGCGCCGCACCGATGTTGCGATTGCCAACGAAGAAGACTGCCAAAAATCACTCGGCATCGAAATCGATGTCGATGTCCACTCGGGAAATCTGGACATCGAGCGGTACAGGATACTCTCTGCGAAGGTTTTGGAAGAATTTCCCGATCTTCGCGCGATCGCCATCACGCTTCGGGAAAGCATCAGCGCGAGCAGCAACGCCTGGTCTGCCTGCCTTCATAATAGAAGCGAGTTTCTTGTCTCGCGCAGATATGAGATCACCGATATTGTGGACCGGGTGGGAAGCGGAGATGCCTTCGCTGCGGGGCTGATCTACGGGATGATCAAATTTCAGGACGACCGGTCGGCGCTTGAATTTGCGGCGGCCGCCTCCTGTCTCAAGCATTCCATCACGGGGGATTTCAACAGAGTGTCAGAGCAGGAAGTCCTCACTCTCATGAAGGGCGACTCATCAGGCCGCGTCCAGCGTTAGGGATACCATGAAGCCGGTAAAAATCGTTGTCACGGACTATATCGAGACCGACCTCGGGTGGGAGCGTGAACAGCTCGCTCAATCTCCGGTCATCTTCGAAGCGCTGCAGTTGAAGTTCGCTTCGCCGCAGGACCTCCTGGCAAAAATCGCGGACGCGGAGGTCCTGGTGGTGAATATGGTCGGCATGACCAGCGAGGTCCTCCGGAATCTTCATCGCTGCAGGCTTATCATCCGGCACGGCGTCGGATATGACAATATCGACGTCCCGGCGGCCACCGAGCTGGGGATCCGGGTCTGCTATGTCCCCGATTATTGCCGGGAAGAGGTGGCCGAACAGGCCATGATGCTGCTGCTGACATGCCGGCGGAGGTTTACAAGACAACAGGAATGCCTCGAGATCTCGGTCGAGAAAGGACAATGGGATTTCAGCAGCGTGATCCCCGTCCGCCGCTTCTCCGGTACCAGGGCAGGCCTCGTGGGCTGCGGAAGAATCGGGAGCCTTGTGCTCGGTATGCTCCGCGGTTTCGGCGTTGACGTTATGGTCCATGACCCCTACCTCAGCGCACGCCGCCAGGAGGAGCTGGGTATCCGGTGTATTCCGCTCGAGGAGCTTCTTTCCAGCGCAGATATGGTGACGATTCACCCCTCTCTCACCCATGAGACACAATACATGATGGGTGAGAGAGAGCTCCGGCTGATGAAGCCGACGGCCATCCTCGTGAACACCGCACGAGGTGCGATTGTTGATGCGAACGCCCTGGCACGTGCCTGCCGAGAAGGCTGGATCGCCGGCGCAGGCATCGATGTGTTCGAAAAGGAGCCGCCGGACGCCGGGTTCGTTCTCCGTGGAATTCCCAACATCATACTGACGCCCCATCTTGCCTGGTACTCTGAGGACGCGGGATGGAGCATACGGGAGAAGATCATGGAAGATATCCGCAGATATCTCGACGGTCGTCCTCCCCGGTTTCCGATCAACAAACCTGTCGACAAAAGGGCGTAAAGTGACAAAGGCCGGCAGCGATATAGAGGCGGTGATCGAGACACTCGCGGAGGAGTCGGTCCGGTTCCTGTGCGACATGATCCGCATCCCGTCGACGCGGGGCAACGAGGGGCCTGTCAACAGGCTGGTGCACAGCCGCATGAAGGAGCTCTGCTCCCGTGCCGATCTGATGCAGATACCCGAATCGTTCAAGGAGGATCCTCTCTACAGCTGGCCGCTCGACGGCCTCACGTACAGGAACACGCAAAACCTCCGGCTGACTCTTGATGGGACCTTTCCGGCGGCGTCACGGAGTCTCATCCTCAACGCACACAGCGACGTCGTTCCCCCTTCAAAAAATCAGGAGAACGCGTTTCTGCCCGTCGTCCGGGATGGCATTGTCTACGGACGCGGGGCGTGCGACGACAAGGGGCAGATCGCGGTCGTTCACCTTCTTCTCTCCGCCTTAAAGAAATTAAGCTTGAGACCGCGGGGGACGCTTACGGTTGATATCGTCGTGGAAGAAGAGAATGGAGGGAACGGAACCCTCTTCATGGTCCGGCACCCGGTCGCTGCGGACGGGGCGATCGTTCTGGAAGCCTCAGAGCATAAGATCTTCGCCGCCGTCCGGGGTGCCGTCTGGTTCGAAGTGATCTGTCGAGGGAAACCGGGCCACAGCGGGCGCGCCTCGGATGTGGTCAGCGCGCTCAAGGAAGCAGTGAAGGCGATGGGCGTCCTGGAGGGGTACCATGACAGACTGCTTGCCGCCTCACGGGGGATCAATCCACTCTTCGATGCGTACGAGAACCCAATGCCGGTCACGTTCGGAATGCTTCACGCCGGCGATTGGCCCGCGACCGCCCCGGGCTCGGCGTCCATCAAAGGCGTCTTCGGATTCCTCCCCAACACCGACATTGAAGCCGTTCAGCAGGGGATGGTCGATGCCATCAGAAAATCTCAGCATCCGTTCCTTCGCGATAATTTCGAGATCCACTTCAACATGCTAAACAACGAGGGGAACGAGCTCCCGATCTCCCATCCTCTTGTGCAGGAACTCTCACACGCCGCGACGGACACGGGAGTCCCGGTGGAGATCTCCGCGATGACAGCCGCCTGCGACGCGTGGCGGTACAGCACCATGCTTAACATCCCCACGGTCGTCATGGGCGCGGGGAGTCTCAAATACGCTCATGCGGACGAAGAACAGATATCCATCCGGGACATCAAACAGACCGCGGCAGTCCTCTATCGCTTCATCGAACGCTGGTCCGGGTTTTCGAGCACGGAGGCGGAATGAAGGCTCTTGTAAAGACCGGAAAAGGCAAGGGTCTGATCGAAGTCCGGGATGTTCCTGAACCCGTCATCGGGGATGGGGAAGTTCTCGTTGAAGTGAGAGCATGCGGCATTTGCGGAACCGACCTCCATATCTATCACGATGAATTCCCTTACTGGCCCCCCGTGATACTCGGGCATGAGTTCAGCGGCGTGATCTCGGCGGTGGGCCGGAATGTGGCCGGCTGGGCCGTGGGTGACCGGGTGGTCGGTGAGCCGCACACGATGGCCTGCGGCACCTGTTATCTCTGCCGTACGGGAAACCGGCAGGTCTGCCCCGAGAAACGATCTCCCGGCTGGGGTATCGACGGTGCTTTTGCGCCCCTGATGCGATTCCCGGAGCCCTCCTTGCTCCACCGGATTCCCGATTCGCTCTCTTTCGAGGCAGCAGCCCTCGTCGAGCCCCTGGCGAATGTCGTCACCGATGTCGTGCTGACACAGGCCGTGATGCCCGGTGACGTCGTCGCGATAGCGGGACCCGGCCCCATCGGCATGATGGCCGCGCTCACTGCCAAGTATGCCGGCGCAGGCAGCGTGATCATCATCGGGACGGATGAGGATGAGGTGTTGCGGCTCAGCCTCTGCCGCACACTTCCCGCCATCGACCATGTGATCAACATTCAGAAAGATGACCTTGACCGCTGCGTCGCCGGGGTCACCGGGGGGCGGGGGGTTGATCTGTTCATCGAAGCGTCGGGGGCGGCCCCGGCGATACAGACAGGCGCGCGGATCGTCCGCAAACTGGGGACGGTGACGGCGATCGGCCTTACGGGAAAGGCGAAGATTGACTTCCCGTACGATGCGTTCATGATGAAGGGAATACGCTATCTCTTCAATCTTTCCACAAAATATGATTCATGGGACCGGTCTATCCGGATTCTTGACGCCGGTGTCATTCCCCATGAAAGCCTTATCACCCACAGGGGGTCGATCGAAGAGTGGCACGCATTCTTTGAAGCCTTGCTGGCAAGGAAGGCGCTCAAGGGTATGTTCCTTTTTTGAATGACTAATCCACAAGAGCATACAATCGGCGCGAAAGGAGGTGGCATTCCGGCATTGTACCACACGAGCAAGCAGCAACAGTTCCATAAATCCCATCCCAACCACACAAACAGGGAGCTACAACAATGAAGCACCTGGTTCGCTTTACGTGTCTGGCGGTCCTCGTCCTGAGCATCGTGCTGACATCCACTGCAGCCGACAAGACTCTCAAGGAGCTGCAGAAATTCGCGAAGGAAAATATCATCGGCTGGAACGGTGATATCATCTTTGCTGATGTCAACGGTGACGGACACAAGGACATTGTAGCACATTATTCCAAGAGCAGTAAAATGGTGGGAGGCGTCTGGCTCTGGAGGGGGACGAAGTTTTCCGACTCGGTGGATTGCACCATCGACCTCGGGCTCATCGTCGAAACCGTGATCAACGCCGGCGATCTGAACGGCGATGGCAAGGCTGATCTGACATTCCTCTCCCAGTATTCGAGCTACCACCCGCCGAAAGTCGTCTTCGGGCGCACAACATGGCCCAAGACAATCAGCGCACCTGACCTCATCTGCGGGGCGGTCCAGGATACCGTCT
>Ga0315273_10009920_pt1 | contig 12113 bp, 19 predicted proteins | sample YL17G02_0_MG_FD_205753 | JGI IMG/M metagenome (GOLD analysis project Ga0315273, IMG submission 205753) | Sediment microbial communities from Yellowstone Lake, YNP, Wyoming, USA - YL17G02_0 | ecosystem: Environmental > Aquatic > Freshwater > Lake > Sediment | place: USA: Wyoming | collected... | reverse complement strand
TTCGAGCATCCGAGTGTATTTTCTTTTGCGGAACGTGCGCGCCTGGAAGGACTCTTAGTTGTCGTGTTGTCGAATGGAATGTTTTCGCTGGACGCCAAGATGCTAGAAAAGGTCAAAGCGTCTAACCTGGCAATTCAGGTAACTAACGATTCAAGGTATTATCCTTTTGATATAGACGAGGAAGCCCTAAATTCTGTGAGTGGTGTTAAGCTCGAGCGTAGTTTGAGGGTTATTTTCCCATGTGCTCGGGTTGCCAAGAATGGTATCATCACTTCTCATGTGAGTCCTCCATGTTTTAATTTGAGATACGCGGTACGTCAGCTCAAGAATTTGAAGTTGGCCCGGCTCAGTCTAGTGGCACATGGCTTCTTCTGCACACCGAGTGTCAACGTTGACGGGTCCATTCGTTTAGGGGAGAGCGATACGTGTTGCCGCGTTGGGAACGTCAAAGATTCTCCGAATAAAATTCTATGCGGAATTCTTGAGGCTCGATGCAATCGCTGTGGGCTGGCAAAGAATCTCTCGGATCGACAGCAGGCGGCACTCGGAGGAGCACTATGACCCCCAATGCTTTGATGGAAATCTATGAGTCGTTCACAGGGACGACGCGACTTTACAGAATCCCCTGCGAGTTTGTAGCTTGTAGGTTTCCGGAGACGCCGACCGTTCCTGGCGTACGGTTGACGATTGCGTGCGAGCTTGCCCGCAGCGGGGAGCTTTCCTACCGAGGCAAGCTTGCTGGTGGCGGGGACGCCTCGTACAGTGGCCGGCTTGCTGGCGAGAGCGAGAGTCTGTACTGGGCTCTTACGATGGAGGATACCCCTGGTGTTGAGGGGTTCAATAGTGGGGAGGCCACCTTACATCGCGAGAAGGATCAAGACGGAAGACTCTCCTATATCGGTTCGTGGTGGGAGTCTTGGGGTGCAGGCCGAACACTTCAGAAATATTCTGGCCTCTGGATTATTCGCATGGGTAGTTGTTGAGGAGGAGGTTATGCAGCACGAATTGAAAACATTGCCTGACCCATTTGAGGCTACACGCCAAGGGATAAAGAAGTTTGAGTTTCGCAAGAACGACAGGAAATTTCGGGTTCACGATGTTCTTCTTTTGAGGGAATGGGACCCTACCTCTGAGCAATATACCAAGCGTGAGTTGTACACGCGCATCTCGTATATTTTGAGGGGACCGGAGTTCGTGGTGCCAGAAGGATACGTGATCATGTCGATGGTTTCGTTGCTAGGAGATTGGTAGCGACTAGGAGTGATAAGCTATGGAAAACATACCAGTGGCTGACCCATCGAAGGGCATACAGAAGAACGAGCCTGAATGGGCATGGTCCGTCGTAAACGAATTCGTAACGCACGGTCCTTTTGTTGTCGAGAGTTTGCCTTGGCAGACGCGCAAGAGTACGCTGACGATGAGGACTGGGAACGTGAAGAGATCATGCTTGGCCATGCAGTATGGCCCGACCCAGCAGCATACGTTCTTGCCGATGCGGATTATATTCTGGAACAGATGGAGCAAGCAGCAATGGTTGACGAGCGGTATGCCCTTGAGGGTAAGACTGGGGTTTTCGAGTGTGTTGAGCTAGAGACTGCGAAATCTGAATTTGCATTACTTTTGCAAGCGTGGGCTGCGAAATGGATTAAGGCTACTGCGTGGACATTCGAGGAAGTCGAATGCATAGAACTAACAGGGACGCTTGGACGCGGAGTGGAGTGACGGGATGGCTGACATCGAGGAACAGTTGGATTGTAAGTTGTCTGCTTCAGCCGAAGTGCAAATGATGGCGGAGGCGCTTAGGGAAAGATGGCGTTTGGAATATCAGGGGAGGGAATGCTTCGAAGTGTCGGAGTGTTTTGAAAATATCAATGGGTTGTTAGGTGTAAGTGGTACAGATACAGAGGGCAAACAGTCTGGGCGAGAGCATTCTGAGAGTCCAGAGCTTGTGAAGCGCGAGGCATTTTTGGGATGGTCGGAGGTTGATATGGACCTGGAACGTTATTTGATAGACGATGCGCGTGCAAATAATCACTCCACGTGCGTCGATGTCAATGGGCGGATCGGCGGGTATAAGCTACCAGTTGAGACAGTAAGCCGGGCCGTTGCGACAATGCCGCTTTCGTACATTCTCAAATCTGCCTATGACCACGTCATACTTGTTGATTACCTGCTATCGAATCCTCAGTTTCGGCCGAACGGGGATCAGGTTTCACTTGTGGGTTGTAGTCCGAGTGAAATCGTGATTTCTCTGTTGGAGGAGCAGAAGGTTGCCCGGCTAAACGAGAGAGTAAATCAGGGGGTCAAGTAGTTGGCGCCGATTCTAATTCTTGGTAGAGTTGAACGATGGATACTACACACATTGCCATTCTTGTTGCACTTGTCTGTTTGGTGTTTATCACGGGCCTCCACATTTTGGCAGACCGTCCGGCAACAACTCCTATGCTGTCGCGGTTCACAGAAATCTACCGAGCCATGGTGCTACGGCACGATGACATTTCCGAGCGGCTCACTCACGCGGTTGCCCACGATATGGGGGATCATGCTCGAACGTATCGTAAGGAGTTGAAGCGGTTGGAGTACGCAATTGGATTTGTGCAGGACACCGTGAAGCGGACATGGGACGTTGACCTTCCAGAAGTGTTGTCCTGGCGGGGGGACAGCGATACACCCGACGCGTAACAGATCGCTTTTCGTGTGGAGTTGTGAGATTACGCTGCGTTGCTTGTATTTTTTAGGTTGCATTTCTTTCTTTGTGTGGTATCCTAAAAGGAAGCTGCCATAGCTGAATCGCAGCAGTAATATTCACGTAGTCGTTTCAACGATAGGTAGGAAATAATGGGCAATGTATGTCTTTATCATCGGGATGCAGATGGATTCTGTGCGGCGGCGATTGTTCAGAAGCGGTATCCCGAAATTGAATTGGTCAGCATTCAGTATGGAGAGCCCATACCATGGGAGAAGCTCTCGGGAAACTACGTGGTGATGGTTGATTTTTCTTTGCAGCCATGGGGAGAGATGCTCCGGCTTATGAAGGATGTAACACATCTCGTGTGGATCGATCATCACCAAACGGCGTTCGATGAGTTGCGAACGTACATTCAAAACAAAGAAGTAAACGTCGTCAACTTCAAAACACGGCTGCATCTTTTGGAGGACAGGATGGAGGCCTTCCTTGAAATTGGCCGCTCCGGATGCGAACTCACCTGGGAGTATTTTTTCCCAGTCCAACCCGAGCCTGCCATTGTACATCACATAGGACGTTACGATGTTTGGGATCATAGCGATCCAGTAACCAAAGACGTACGCGCTGGGCTGCTCGCCCAGGACATCGATCCGAAGGGGTCCTCGGCTGAGTTGTGGTGGCGTTGGGTTCTCGAGGAGGACACCTATCAAGGACGGCAGGGTCCACTATTTCGGGACCTCGTACAAGAGGGCAAGGTTATTCGTGGGTTTCAACGGAAGGAGTGGGCGAGGGCATGCAAGTACGTTCGGATTATTGAGCTAGACCGCGTTCAATTCCCGTTGGAAGGCGTTGGAAGAAACACCAATCTTCGGTTGGCCGTTCTAAATTCGGCTGGAAATTCAGAGATATTCGAGTCGATCCCTGCTTCGAGCTACGACATCGGTGTTCTGTTTCAGTGGACGGGGAGCCATTGGAAGGTCGGCCTCTACACTTCGGCGACTGACATTGACGTCGGCGCCTTGGCAAAGCTCTACAGTGGCGGTGGGCATCGGAAGGCGGCCGGCTTCGAGGCCTCATTGATTCCCACCTGGCTACTTCCTCCGATTCGGCAGGAGTTGAGGACGGATGTGAGTACCTCCGTATCAACAGAAATCTAGGCCGGATGTGAGTACCTCCGTATCAACAGAAATCTAGGCCGGTTCCCGAGTGGGTGCAAGTCGCACTAGTTCAGGGATGGAAGCTTCCGAAAAATTGGCAGCCATAGTTTTTTAGTGGTGGGGATTGGGAAAAGGATTTTTTACATGGCGACAAAGGCTAAACCTGTAAAGGAACTTCGGAAGGAATTGAATGAGGCGCGATATGCTGCAAGCGTTTTAGCGCAGGCTTTCGCAGATGGGAGAAGACCACCAGCGCGAATCATAACGCAGGCGTTGGGCTACAAAACAACGCCTGCCCTAGAACCAGATGAGAGGATGCTGTTTGGAGATCTTGTGCTTGTGCATCGCGGCAACAATATGCGTACAACGGGTCCAGGTCGCGGACGTTTGGTGCGTATGCGGTTGATAGGTCAGTCCGACCATGGAGTTTATTGTCAACTAACTGAGGACGATCTGGATGACACAGTGGGCTTGTGTCATGCAGGGGATAAAGGATTTTGGAGTTGCTCCTCTGTAACTCAAGTATTCGAGAGTAGCAACCCCGCAAAGTAAAGGTGGCCGCATGGAAAGAATACCTGAGTACATCAAAGACGGTAAGTGGTTGAAGGTAACTTATGCAGATTCCGAGAACAAGGAGGCAATACGAAAACATGCACACGAGTGTGAGATTGAGGAGCTTCTGAAAATTGGGGAGGTGTTGAACTCGAAAGGCTTCGACTTTGCGCTAAGCAACAAGCCTGGGCATTTGAGTCTAGAGCGTGTGTTGAACGGTGACCCAAATAAAGGTTCCGTTGAGATCAAGTTTGATGCAACTCGTAATAGTAGGTACGCGGACAACATCGAGTTGCGGGTTCAAGGTGATTATGCGATGGACGTTAGCTACGTCAAGAAGCATTACAAATTTGATTTCATTCGGAGGGTCGCATCTGCAAAGTTCTACGAGAGTTTGTATTCTCATATGGCCGAGGTCGATGCGGCGAAGACCACTGTGAACGCGAGGGATGCCTCCGAAACAGCCAGTAAGGAGACCGTCAAGAAAATCCTATCTGAGGACGGGTATGCGTTTACTCGTCATCCTGGCAGTTCTTTGGTAACTATTAACCTAGGAGAGAGTCCAACCTCGGAGGAGGGAGTGACGTTGAAGGTGGAGGGAACCTCTGTGTCAGCAGAGATAAGGCTAGTGGCCAAGGCTGAAAATGTTCTTGAGATTCTTGAGGCCTTGGTGTCGCTACGGAACACGATCAGGGATAGGGGATCGAAAGTTCGTATTTTCTGAGCGAGGGAGACAATGAAACGAGATACTGAATTTGAGGATCGAGTCATCGCGATACTTGAAGAAGGACCGCAAACCAATAAAGGTTTGCGGATTGCTCTCGCGCTGCGTGTCGACAACTACCATGACGTTCTCGACAGTACGCTGCAGAGGCTCAAGAAAAATGGGGTTGTCGTTTACGAGGATCGTTGTTGGCGGGTGACGAACATGGCAACGTGTCCTTGTTGCCTTTGGCATGGCCTCGTGACGAGGGCTCAGAAAGAACGCTTCAGTCAAGCAACGGCAGCAAAGTAGCGTAGGTATGTCATGAAGCTGACATCGATTGACTTCGACTATTGGTATTGCGCCGAGGGCTATGATCTCGGATGGAAGGGAGAGATAGATTCGCATTGTGGATATTGCGCACGGTATCATTCAAGGGGATTGAAGAATAGGCCTATAGAGTTTATAGCCTGCCCAATGATTACAGAGGAAGATGTGCTTCGGACGATACAAATAGGTACGCCGATTTATGTGGCTGAAAGCCATGCATCGATTACAGATCTCATCTTGGAACTTGAGATAGAGGTGAGTGGTTTATTTATTTGGAATGTGGATCACCACGCAGACGATGTAAATTACCATCCAGATGTTGGGTATAACGGTAATCATTTAAAGCCAGAGCCTCTGACAATGCACTGTACAGAATGCGGGACGTGGGCTGACAAGTTGCAAGACCTGGGAGCAACCTACTCATGGATTGTCGCAGACTGTCTGGGGAAGGGGCCGAGTTATGAATTTCTTCCACATAACCCGGATGTGGTTTTCGTATGCAAGTCAACAGTATGCCTGCATCGCAGTGGAAATCGACCGTGGCATACGTTTCTTTCCAATCTTGGGAAGCGTGCCTTTGATGGCAAGTTGAAATTCATCGGACACAGAGCGAAAGAACTTCGCCGCCAGCATGAGCTGCATTTGCGCCGACGTAATGCGGAAAACAAGAGGATGTTTGCTGGTATTTTTGGTGTATTATGAGCAACGTTTTTGGAAGGAATTATTGTCATGAAAAAAGCTAAGCCACACCATGTCGGAATTAGGGTTCGGATGCTACGGAAGGTCGAACGGGAAGCCCCGCTCAACCTGGCGTGGGCTGTCGAGGAAGGGCTCGTCAGCTACAACGGGGACGTGTGGACGGAGAAGCGAATTATTTCCAGGCATGAGAATCAAATGGCTGCAAGTAACACATTGTGCATGCTATTGAAAACGAAGGAGGGCGTGTGAGCAAAGTAAGAGATTGGGTGTCTCCGATATTGAAAGAGTTGGAGGCCGGCCCGCGCACGATGCTCGAGTTGAGGGAGGGGTTGGGAATACTCACAGAGCGTGGGATTGCTGACCTGGATCGGATACTTCAAGATCTCCTCGCAGGAGGAGCCGTAGTTTATTCGACGAATCGGAAGTGGCGGTTGGCGCTTCTGCCGGCCACGAGTCCGGAGCCGAAAATCGCGGCCGCCCTTCCCGGCGTTATGGCCGCCACCATCGGCCTGGGTCGCAAAGAATACGAGACGATCATCAGCGCCCTCATCGAATGGACGCATATTGGGGGTCAGGCATTGTGCCCTCCAGGCGCGGATACCTACGGGGAGGGCATGCTCGATGCGAAAAAGCAGGTTGCGCAAATTCTCTACAGCTACCCAAAGAAAGCGAATCGGCAATGATGTCGCTATTTTTTTGGAGGCTGAGGCATGCTAACGACGGAGGACTTGGCAATCGAGACGCGCTACAACGGGATGCTGTACGATCTCCATCGTAGCGATTCGGGACGATTCCTAATTACGCCTTGCGGAGAACACCCAAACAATATCGCGGTTGTAGCCAGGAAAAATAATAAGCTCATCGGCCTGGTTCAGGGTGAGTTGGACGATGATGTGTACCGTGACAGGTTTACCTTTGTAACGCCAGCATGGCGTAGACGGGGCGTCGGGCTGACCCTGTGGAAGACGCTCCTTGCAGCAGGTCGACCCAAGGTGGTACGTGCGTATGTCATTTCCGATAAGGGGTGGACACTGATACACTCGGTGAAGGAATTATTTCCGACGATTGACTTTGTTATTTATGATGACGCGGAACGGCAATCAAGAGACTTACGAAAATCCAGACGAGCCGCAGTTAAGCAGCACAACCGAAAGTTCGTCAAGTGAAGATAACACGAATCCTACATACCGAAACCAACCCGGAAGTACTTGCCTTGTGCAAACACGTCGCCGGTATCCGTGCTGATTTGTGGCGGCGGTATGGAGCCCTCGGAACGCATGGGCGCTCAGCTGGAGATATCCGTAAGGTGGCAGTCAGCTTATATTCTGCCCTGCCGATTGACGGCACTATTCGTAACGAGACCTGTAAAGACATTCTGAACGACATTTACACGTACCGCGCAGCGTCAGAAGCCAAAGTACGACAAGCGGTGTTCAAACGGACCACGGACGCGACGGAGCGAAAGCGGTTGTTCACGTTATTAAAGCGGGGCGAGTGGTTGTCCGACCCGTTCCTTCACCGGCAGATGCGGAAGCACTTCCGACACGGTGTCGCCAAGTGTACCAACCAATTTGTCGTGCGATCTGACCGTGTTCAAACCATGATGGTTGACGGCAAGTTGTGCATCCAAATCGCCATTGCCAGCAAGTACGGCAAGCCAATTGTTTTAACGACCAACTCAACGGGGCGCAACGTCAACTTGTCTAATAGCAATCTGCGAATCATAGCCAAATGCGACGCGGTTGAAATCCACTATTGCACGGAAAAGACAGCTGGTCGGGCAGCTGGATTACAAGCGGAAATTGGCGTGGATAAGGGTTACACCGAGGCGCTCGTTGACAGCAATGGCAACAAACATGGGACTGACTACGGTAAGGTGATGACCGCCTACACCGACAAAGTTCATAAGACGGGGCAGTCTCGCGGAAAGCTGCATGCGATTGAAAAGAAGCATCGGGCAGCTGGTCGCATCGCAAAGGCGGATCGTATCAAGGCCAACAATCTTGGCACGATCAAACTAAACGCTCGGCGCGAACTGACGCAAAAGAACGTCCGGCAAATTGCGTTCAAAGCTGCGCACGCCGTTGTGGATATCGCGGGGACTGTGGCGGCAGAAGACTTGACTTCGGTTATTGCGAACAGGTCGCCCCAGTGGAAGAAGTTCAATCGACGCATGAGTGCATGGGCTAAGGGTAGCCTTGCCGAAGCGTTGGAATCTGTCACTAAGCAGCGTGGGGCCAAGTTGGTCTTGGTCTGTGCTGCCTACACGTCGCAAATTGATTCCCAAACCGGACTGCTAGAGGGCAGGCGGGTTGGTGATCAGTTTTACCACAAAAGTGGGGACGTTGGGCACGCAGACATCAACGCTGCTCGGAACGTGTTGGCACGGTTGCGCGATCCAGACATTGGGCGGTTCACGCCGTTCAAGTCTGTCCGCACAATCTTGCTGGCGCGGTCATCCGGCGCAACTGAGCGTCATGGGGGTCTAGTTGGGCAGCCGCCTCAACAGACTGCGGAAAAACTATCTGATTTCACCTGCGCAAGTTTGGTGAAGTTATGAAAGGCAGGGTAGAATGGTTCGCGATCCACAAGAGTTGCGCGCGACAGACATGGTGTTGAGGAAACTTTTTCTAAGGCAGACCCATCGCCTAGTGCGTGAGGAGATTACACTCGACGAATGGGTAGCGGAGATTCGTAAAATCCTGAAATCACACACAAAATATTCTCCTCCCGGCATGACCCTCATTTTCGCAGACGGCTACGCTGGACCCGTCGACGTCAGCGCGTTGAAGTCGTTGCCCGTGGGCTTCCAATTCATGGGGGTGGACTTTGTAGTGGCCGACGCGGAAGACATGTCACCCGATGGGTTGGACGATTTCAACCTTCGGTCGACTCGGGCGTTGCTCCAGCTTCACGAGCTGCTGAATAGTTGAAGCCGCCCGGTGGGTTGACGGGCGGCTTCTGGAGAACACAACGCTCTGGGTTGGAGTTGGGGAACAAGGACGCCAGAGAGTTCCTGGAGCATGTCGTATCGGACAGGTCCTGTCAAGCGGTCTTCCATACATACGATAGACGTGTAGTATCGTGTACTCTGGTGCATGATTGTTGCACACTATTTACATATAAATAATAATGCAGTATGCCTTGATATAATATAGGTGGCTCGTTGGGAAAGGTGATTTTAGCGTGTTGAATGTCAACAAAAAGCGGGACAGCGTCATGAATCGTGCCAAATACCAGGCTCTCATCGAAGCTTTTCGAGAGATTCCCGGTGACGTAAAGCGGGCTTCGAGGTCGGGGGTCTCCGTCGGAACCGCCCTCAAAGCATGGGAGGAGGGTTGGCCCCACCGGGGGTGGCCTCCCATTCGTGACGTCCTTGAGGAGGAGAAGATTCTTGCCCGGTCGACCCGGATGGCAACTCAGGCTCTCGTGTGGAACCAGCCGCTCACCGACCTGCAAGATCGAGTTGAGACAGGGGTCGCTGCGGAGGTGACCGAACGGATGGCAAAGGATGACGCCATCACGACTCGAGCAGCAGAGGGACAGATGGTTGCCCTCTCTCGCGGCAACACCATCACCCTCATGCAGACGACGTCTGTCATAATCAGGGGGGCGTTCACAAAAGCCACAGAATTGGTTCAGAAAATCGAGGCGGGCGAGTATCAGATGGAGCCCAGCCAGATCGTCAAGCTCATCACCAACGTCGCCTACCTGACGAAGACCGCCGCTGAGGCCGCGAAGATGACCCTGGAAATGGAACGGCTGCTGATGGGCCAGCCCACAGAAATCGTTGGGCTTGACGTACGGAACATGTCTCTCGAGGACGCGGCCCGCACAATTCAAATGTCGATGATGGCGTACGAACGGGTGCGCGCAAAAGGGCTACTCCCTCCAACGTTCAAGCCGCTCGTCATTTCCCAGGTGGATGAGATGGGGAGTCCGTCGACGAAGGAAATATTCGAGGAAGCGACGAGTCCCGAGCTGGTTCCGTCGGAGTAACTGCGCCAAGCAGCCAGCGATGCCGAACGATTTCCAGCAGGTCGTCGACTTCAAAGACAAGCTCGTCGTCAGCCGATTCCGTAGCGACCGCCATCACTTTCTCAAGGAAATCCCTGGCCGCAAATGATTCCTCTTGGGAAATCGAACGGGCCATGGAGGTCAGGTCAAACGCGTTGGTGAGGAGTTCCCCATGCGCTTGCCACGCCCGGCATAAATCCATCAGGTCATACAGGGTCATCGACTAGTCCTCGCATTTCATGGGAGAGCCGGTCAAACAGGTGGAGGGCATCTCGCAACGCAGGGTCCGATAACGATTCCCCTTCCAACGTGATACAGGATCCCAGCAAAAACATTCCCAGTTCTATTGCCACCTGCGCAGCACGAGCCAAAGGGGGCAACTCATGAGGGGCCAGAACCAGGCACGCAGCTTCCACCAGCTTTCGCGCGTGCTCCGTCACCGAATCAATTTGCTCCAACGTCTGGTCAGTTTCCAAGGTTGACGTGCTACGCTCCTCTCGGTCCATGGTGATTCTGTTTCCCCTCCCTGGGTGGGCCTTCTGAAAGGAAGGCCCATCGTTTTTCTTCCAGGCGATTCTGCCCGACGCGCCCCTGAGGAACAAGGAAACGCCCAGAAAAGTAAAGGGTTTGGCTTTCCCGTGAGAGGCCCGCGCGAGAACGCATAGCAGCCTCGAGTCTTCTCGCGCCCGCGTGGGCGTGGGCGGGCGGGCAGACAGGCGCGCGGACGTAGTGCCCGAGAAAATCGTGGATAGTTTACCTTTACGCGGGCAGGCGCGCCCGCGCCCGCGAGTGGAACACCACGTCAACGTCTTTGTCCTGTCAGATGAACAGGTCTCCCAACGTCAATATGGTATGGAGCAAAACCAGAATCCCCCAATAATCGTTACCCGTCACACCTCTCTCGTGGAGTACCTCCGTGAGATGGGGTTCTTCACTGGACCGGCCGAGGTGAAAGCCCAGGTCCAGCCCGAAGACGTCGCCGGCCGCCACGTGATCGGAGTCCTGCCCCTGCACTTGGCAGCACTCGCCGACCGCGTGACGACCGTTGACCTAGAGATTCCTGCGGAATTGCGAGGGGCGGAGCTGACCCTTGACCAGCTCCGTTCCTTTGCCCGATCCGTTCGCACCTACCGGGTCACCCTGATAGGCTAGCGTCTCTTGCCCAGTCGCCGCTGACGTCTCTTCCACAGCACAACGCAATAGGACAGCGAGCCTGATACCACCGAGGATACCAAGCAACACACCACGGTTAGCTTGCACAAACCCCAAAACGATAGGTTGGAAAAATACTCCATTGGGTTACTCCTTTGAGGGGACGTAAAGGCTGGCCTGGTCAAAGTCCAATTCCGTAGCCTTGGTTCGTCCGTCCAGCCTGGTAATCGTGAGGGCAACACGTCGGTGCGCCGTCGTCTTTCCAACGGGAGACCTGACCTTTTTCGCACGGGCGGCCACTACCCTGGCCGCGATCTTCGAGGTGGCCTCGCCTGAGTGTGAGTATGCGACGGGCGTGGCGCTGTCGGGTTCCTCGTTCATGTCGACGATCATGTCAAAGATAGGCAGAATGCTGGCGATCCGTGCGTAGTACGCAACCTTTTTCGCGAACGAGCAGACGCAGCGGATGTCATGCCGTGGGTTGTACCCACAATCACAGGGCCTCATGCTGGCCACGATGACCGGTCGTGCTGGCATGGTGATGCCAACCGTGCAAACCTCCCCGTAGGCCGCGACCTTGCGGACCGCGTCGAGGGCAGCCCTTGAGAAGTCCGGCACGTCGTCAAGGAAGAGGACCCCGTTGTGAGCGAGGGTCGCCTCGCCAATTTCCGAGGAGCCGCCTTCCAATCTAACACGGCTGACCGTGTGATGGGGTGCCCGAAAAGGACGGCGTGAGGAAAACTCCCCACGTCCGAGCAGACCAGCCGAGGATTGAATGCGTGCACAGTCGAGCTGTTCTGTGCTGCCCTCTTCCAGA
>Ga0315273_10009919_pt1 | contig 12114 bp, 10 predicted proteins | sample YL17G02_0_MG_FD_205753 | JGI IMG/M metagenome (GOLD analysis project Ga0315273, IMG submission 205753) | Sediment microbial communities from Yellowstone Lake, YNP, Wyoming, USA - YL17G02_0 | ecosystem: Environmental > Aquatic > Freshwater > Lake > Sediment | place: USA: Wyoming | collected... | reverse complement strand
TATGTGCAACGCCATCTTCAACATAAACCAGCTTATCTCCTAACGGCAGATTTCTCTTTTCAAAACCTTTCGGATAGAATGCGTATTCGCCGGTTCTCCACCAACCATTGACGTTTACTGATTTGTAAGCACCGGATTGAATTGATTGGTCGTGCTCTTTTACTGACATGATTCCTTCATTTGCAGGGTTGTATAACCCACTTGAACTAAGAGTAAACATCATTTTCTGGGTATAAGTACCCTCTAACGCTCTCATACTTCGGCCGTCAGGCAACTTTGATCTAACTTGAACTGCTTCAGCACCCATATTTCCACCTCATAGTGATAATTATATTATGCCACGAAATGTTTAAAAATACCACTGTTTGACACACACTATAATTACAATCTAACACAATCGGTACATGCTCCGTTTTTACTTCATTTTCCCTCGCTCAACCTGAAAAGCACTTAAAGCTCAAGCTGCCTTGCGGCAGTTCGGCTTGCAGCCGAAAGCTTTAATGTGCATTTCCCTATTGTTCGGCGCTCCGAACAATGGGCCCCCTTGAACGGTGCGCCATTCAAGTAGGTCGGTCTCGCTTCGGGTCGCAGTTTGCTAAGTCGTACTTCTTGTTTTCACGCAAACTACTAAATGAATAAAAACTCCGCACTGTTGCCCTTCTCATCTACTTTTACGACGACGTAGGGAAGTTTGGCTCGCTTCACTCCCTCAGCCCTTGAACGAAAAGGTGCGGGCTTCGTCGTGAAGCTCGCTTTCAAACTTCCCCGGAAAGGAGGAGCCGGGCATAGGTTTGGTTGGTTGGAAAGTTGGTAATAAATTTTATGGAAAAATCATGGCGTTCTTCGTCGTGATTTCCCGCGGAAATTTTGTCCCGGAACGCACATATAGGTGATAAAATGGAAAAAATAATATGGAGATTTGATGGACTTTGGAATGATGAATCATTTCGTAACTGGTTTGATTCAGAGGTGGAAAAATGACACAGAATTTTAAGAACCTGAAAGTATACGACGATGGTTTCCTGCTCTCAAAGGACCTGTTCCTATTTTTCGAGGGAAAACAGATGTCCCTGAGGACAAAAGAACAACTGCTGGCCGCAGCATCCTCAATCTGCGCCAACCTGGCGGAGATGGGGGCATTCGAATCCAAACCCCAGCAGCGGCAGAAGATCGTGACCTGCATAGCCGAAGCCAATGAATTGGAGTTCTGGCTGGATATGACAAAGGAGCTCAAGGTTCTGCCGCAAAGGGAACATCTGGACTTCATGAACCGGCTGGTCAAGATCCGCTCGATGCTTTTCAACCTAAAAAAGAGCATCACAGAAGAAGGTGAGAAAATGTAACACAACCAAGACCCAAGACTCTAGACGCAAGACATCTGAAGGCTGACCGCGGTTTCGGCCTTGGTCGGTCAGCTGATTGCCGTCGCCCTGCTCCGTGGGCGTGGATAGCGTGAGCGTAGGGAACCAATAGTTATATAAACTTATATAGTATATAATAATATATAATTCATTGGTTATTGGTGGTTTGATGACTAAAGCGATTCAGCAGGTGTTGCATTATCCGAGGTTGGATACAGTGATAATGGTAGAGGAAACCATAAAGAAAGCCAAGGAATACCCGACAAAGGCACAGCTTCTCAAGCACCTGCCGAAGAAAATGATGTACCAGACCTTCCTGTTGATCCTGGATTATTTGGAGAAATCAAACAAGATTTTAATAGACAGAAAAGATGGCAAGGTTGTCTGGATATGGAATCCAAAAGGAGTTGATGATATTGTGAAGAGGGGTTTGGTGATAAGATGAATGCTAACAGAGAAGTCATGGTCGGTTTTGCTGATGATAAAATCAAAGAAGCGTACTTGGCCCTGAAGAAAGGCAAGGGCGCAGAGCCGCATCTTTATGAGTTTCTGGACCGTGCATTCGATGACCTGAAACAGGATCCAATGTGCGGCATAAAGATTCCGAAAAGACAATGGCCAAAGGAGTACATAAAGAAATTTGAAATCGACAATTTATGGAAGTACGACCTTCCTGATGGTTGGAGATTGATTTATACCATAAGGGCCAACCAGGTAACAATCCTAACGGTAGTTCTTGAATGGTTTGATCATAAGGAGTATGAGCGAAGATTTGGATATTGAAATTGATTACTGAGGTGAAACGTATGAAGTCTGTTGAAAAGCAGTTCGGAAAGCAGCATCTCCAAAACTCAGTACTCGAGACTGAAAACCCCAAGACTCAAGACGCTAAACCCAAGACACGAGACACTGAACCCGAGACATTTAAACTGGGCGGGCCCATTTCCTTTTTATGGTCTCCAGTCTCGGGTCTTGAGTCTTGTTGTTTTACGTCTGAAATACCACAAGCACTGATGGTGGTTCCGGATCTTCGGTTTTGAGTCTTTGTTTTTCATCGTTAAAACGGGTTTGTGTCCTTTTTTAGCCCGAAAGAGAGTCTTTTGTCTTACTATCAAACCATATGAAATACAGAACGGGAATAGAAAGAAGGATGGTAGGCATTATGGCGAAAAAATCTAACACTGCAAAAAACGTTGCTATGTACTTCCCTATTTTTCTACCTTGCCAAAGAAGATAAATAGGAATTAGATGTAATAAACCGAAGATCAGAAGAGTGTATATTAGAACGCTCGCTGTGAAGTATAAGAAGTCCTCATCCTGCTGGCCGATGCCAAATGCAGAAATATCAGGACGAACTTCTGAAATCGCCCTAGCTTCTTCAAAAACAGTCCATGAAATGAAAAAAGAGACAAGATAAATGAGGAGTATAAGAATTTCGAATGATACAGCAACCTTAACCCCTATCGGCTTTTCCATAAACGGTAGGATTGAACGAAACCGTTTTAAAAACACACTCAGAAAAATGGCGATCTGTTTTTTTTCGTAGTGGGAACGAAAATATGAAAACCCCAAGAATCGAAGCGATTAATGCAAAAGGCAAATCCGAATGAATCGTCCTAAGGGTAAATAAACTTTTGTGTCAGAAGGTGTAAGACGCAGATTTAAAAATTGTCGCGAAGAAAAATATATTATGGGAAAAGTTTGGAAACGATCAGCTCCAGCAACAACAGACAATCAGGGATTTATGAGCATCAAAATGTCTGTCGATCCACTAAAACTCGAGCCGCCGTTCCAATTGCCTCATCCTGATTGGCCGATCCAAAGCAAAAAAAGAAAGACACATAGAAAAAGTAAAACCAATAAAGAAGATACGAAAAAGCCGCTGATGGATGCCAGGGCTGCACTGCTGGCGATCTTCTTGGCGAAAAAAGATTCTTCGCAAAAGGAGGAAAAAAAGGAAAATCCGCAAAATGAGGAAGGAGCGGACATCGTAATTTTTTCGCGCCATAAGAAGGACATCAACCGCGTGCTCGGAACAGAGAAGACACATGACTCAAGCTACATCGAGCTTCTTGAGCAGGCAGTTTCCCAGGATGCCATTATCCAAAGAGTGCTTTCCAAAGTCACAGATGCTGCAACAGACATAAAAATAAGCGACGAAGAGAGAACCGAAGCCGCGAAAGCGATAATCGCATTCACTATCCTTCTTAGGGATCGTTACAATGTAGCCAGATCTTCCTGCGATGATAAATCCGACAAACAGTCCGAAGCGCTCATGGATTTGATATATTTTTACGAAAAGATGGATGAGAGCATAAGCCAACTTGCATGTGAAGTATATTCGCAACTGGCAGAGATTGACAGGCTTGAGAGGAAGATCGAGCAGAAGAAGGAGGAGATGAGGAAGCTCTTAAAAAAAGAGAAAAATATAGCAGCAGCAACAGCCATCGGAAGCCTAGTGGCAGCGCCGGTGATCGAGCTGTTCATAGCGCCGGGTCTTGTTGGGAAAATTTATCCATTCTACCTGGCTTTCCTCGGAATCGTTGCACTGGTTAGATTGCGCATATTGAGTAAAAAAAGCCTGGCTAACCTAGATGATCAGAAGTTCTTCGAGGCTGAGCAGGAGGAGAAAAAAAGGGAATTGGACTGCCTCGCGCTCCCTGAACCTGCCTGATATAATCATACTTAATACTTTACTGGCACATTTTTAAATTGTTTTAGATAGAATATAAATATGGCAGGCAGGAATAAAGTGCTGACGTATGCATTGCTTGCATCTTCAGTCCTGGCTCCAGCCTGCACCTCTACCAGGCTCAATCCCGCTGACCATAGGTTTTTCTTAAAAAGTGATGGAAGACCAGGCCTAATTGAACGGTTCGTCCCTTCCAGGAGCATAACCTCATCTTCCCAATTCAAGGAATGGGAGCCGGTCCTCGAAGGGATGACGCGAAGGAAACCGCTTCCATCTGAAGCGGTCGTCTTCGTGCCGACCCCCATGCTGAAAAAGACGTGCGGGAAGAGCGCCCTGGCCTGCTATAGGAAACGCTATATCGGAAAAATCAGGATATCGAACAAGATCTTCATAGACGAGAATCTCCGCTGGTCAGGCACGCGGACATCTGCTGCTCAGACGTCGCAGACCTGCGAGAACGATGATGTGAAAGGACCTCCTTCTCTGGTGACCGTCCTGAGCTACGTCCATGAACAGGCCCATAACTATGACTATTCGCACGGTGAGACCAAACTGGGAAAATGGATAGACGAAGTGGAGGCAGTGGCTTTCGAATTCTACTTCGCGGAGTACGTAGCCAAAAAGGTGGATCTTGACTACGGCCTAAGCTTTTTCGCAAATCTGGTCGGAAATTACATCGATGCAAGGCTGCTTACAGGGTCCAGGTATTCCAGGGAGATCATGCAGAATATCAATTCGGACTGCGTGAACTGCTCTGAACAGATCAATTCGCTGCTGGCCTATTCCTCGGTTTTCATCTTATATAATTCTGGCTTCAGGTCATTAAAGGAGGTTTGGGAATTCGTTCATGAGAACCCTCCGGAGATAGTTGCTGCAAGGATAAAGCATAATGCCCATCTCGACGACCAAAGCGTGCTTAGGGCAAACGACCTTTGCAGAAGCCTGAAAGGCATGCTCCCATAATTCCGCTCGCTGAGCACAACCTTTAAAAGCACTCTCAGCTTCCATTTTCTGGCTATTTGATAGATTGAGAGGTGAATGAATGATAGATGTTGTAACACTCGCACTGCTTGCCGGAATTCTGACGCTCTTATACGCCGGCCTGCTTACTTATCTCGTGCTGCGATCCCCAAAGGGAGACCAGAAGATGCAGGAGATATCGGGTGCGATTATGGAGGGCGCAAACGCCTTCCTTTCCAGGCAGTACAAGACCCTGATACCGATTGTGGTCATCCTGCTTGCAGTGATATGGTATGCCATCGGGACTAGTACTGCTGTGGCATTCCTTGTAGGCGTGATCTCATCCGCGCTCGCAGGATACATTGGCATGCAGGTTTCAGTAAGGGCTAATGTCCGCGTTGCAGAGGCTGCAAAATCAGGGCTGGGTCCTGCGCTGACTACAGCTTTCAGGGGCGGAGCAGTCACAGGCATGGCGCTTGTCGGGCTCGGCCTAATTGGGCTAAGCCTGCTCTATTGGTTTTTCGGACTCATGCCGCTTATTGGCTATGGATTCGGTGCTTCGTTAATATCGTTATTTGCAAGGGTTGGTGGAGGCATATACACAAAGGCAGCGGATGTTGGGGCAGATCTCGTTGGCAAGATTGAAGCAGGAATACCTGAAGATGATCCCAGAAATCCTGCCGTGATTGCTGACAACGTTGGAGACAACGTAGGAGACTGCGCTGGCATGGCTGCAGATGTTTTCGAGTCTTTCGTGGTAACGATAATCGCCGCCATGCTGCTCGGAGCGACAATGGCAACTACAAATCCAGAGTATTTGCTTCTTCCGCTTGGAATAGGCGCAATCGGAGTTGTTTCAGGAATAATCGGGACGTTGTTCGTGCGGCTCGGGAAATCGAAAAAGATAATGGGCGCGTTCTACAACGGAATTATCGCTGCGTCTGTGGTGATGCTGGTTATCAGCTGGTTTTATCTGCAGGCCATGGCGTTGTTCCTTACAGTGTTCCTCGGTGTGCTGGTTACATTGGCAATGTTCCTGATAACCGAATACTACACTGACAAGGGCTACGGGCCTGTAAAGCGGATAGCAGAAGCAGCAAAAACTGGTGCAGGAACGAACATCATTTCCGGGCTTGCAGTTGGCATGGAATCCACCGCTATTCCTGCGCTTGTGATCGTTGTCGCGATTGCGATCGCGTTCAAGCTTGGGGGATACTATGGCATAGACCCGACATTGGGCGGATTATACGCAATAGCACTGGCGGCTGCTGCAATGCTCTCATTGAGTGGGATTGTAATTGCAGTTGACTCCTATGGGCCGATTACAGATAATGCAGGAGGAATTGCAGAGATGGCAGGCCTTCCGCCAAAAGTGCGCGAGGTCACGGATGCGCTGGATGCGGTTGGCAACACAACTAAAGCAACTACAAAAGGATACGCAATCGCTGGCGCTGCGCTTGGTGCACTCGCACTGTTCGTGGCTTATGCAAACGAGACAAAGCTGACCGAAATAAACCTTCTCAAGCCGGCCGTGGTGATAGGCCTCTTCATCGGGGCACTTCTGCCGTTCCTGTTCTCCTCCTTCCTGGTTACTGCAGTGGGAAGGGCAGCATTCCAGATTGTGGAGGAAGTGCGCAGGCAGTTCCGGGAAATCAAAGGCCTTATGCAGGGCAAGGCAAAGGCTGACTATGCGAAGTGCGTTGACATCAGCACTAAAACTGCGCTAAAGGAACTTGCAATTCCAGGGCTTATCGCAGTTGCCTCGCCACTGGTTGTCGGGTTCCTGTTAGGTGCTGCTGCTCTTGGAGGCCTTCTTGCTGGCGTTATTGCCTCTGGTTTCCTGCTCGCTTTGTTTTCGTGCACAGCAGGAGCTGCATGGGACAATGCCAAGAAGCTGATCGAAGGGGGCCTGTACGGAGGAAAGGGCTCTGATGCCCACAAGGCAGCAGTAGTAGGCGACACGGTCGGTGATCCTTTGAAGGATACTTCTGGACCCGCACTGAACGCGCTGATAAAGGTCGTGAACATGATATCGCTCGTGTTCGGCGCAATGATCGTAGCAAATAGCCTGAACATCCTCTGATTTTTTCTTTCATTCTTATTTTTATTATCTTTCTTCTATTCTCCTTTTTGATGTGCTACGCCATTCCAGGGAGAATAATTTCCATTAAGGGCAGGGTTGCTACTATAGATTACTTTGGGGAGAGAAGAACGGCGAGCGTGATAGGTGATTTGAAGGCTAGTGCGGGCGAGTACGTATATGCGCAAGGCGGGATCATAATTGACAGGATAAACCAAGATGAAGCGCTCGCGATTCTTGGAACATGGAAAGAGCGGTTTTTCGAATTGAAGAAAAAAGATATGGGTGCGATAACTGGGGGGAGATCTGGTGGAGAGATCGCGTCCGTTCTCGAAAAAGCGGAAAATGGAGGATTTCTATCCAGAAGCGAGATGGAAATCATCCTCAAGACCCAAGACTCTGGACTCGAGACGCTGTTTGGAACAGCTAATCGCATCCGTTCCCGTGAGCTCGGCAACTCCTGCTGCGTGCACGGGATAATCGAGTTCTCGAATTATTGCAAGAATGAATGCAGGTATTGCGGGATAAACAAAAACAATACCAAAACGAAGCGATACAGAATGAGTGTCGATGAGATTGTCGAACGAGTTGGCTATGCTGTGGAGGAATTGGGATTCAAGGCGCTAGTTCTCCAGTCAGGTGAGGATGAGTACTATAAAGATGATATGCTGGTCGATTTGGTAAAACGAATACGCGAGCGATACGGGGTTTTGTTGTTTTTATCCATTGGTGAGCGATCGTTTGAGTGTTATAAGCGACTCTATGAAGCAGGAGCATACGGAGCGCTTCTCAGGTTCGAAACTTCAAATCCAAAACTTTATACGGTCATGAGGCCGGGAAAGAAGCTCGATGATCGGTTAGGCTTAATAAGAAAATTAATCGCACATGGATTTGTGGTTGCAACAGGATTCATAATCGGTCTTCCCGGGACTACGGAACAGGACTTGATCAATGACATCCTTCTTACGAAATCGCTCAAGCCGGATATGTACTCTTTCGGGCCGCTGATCCCGCATCCTGATACCCCTATTGGAAAAATGAAAACCAAACTTGTTTCGCTCAATCTTGCACTGAAAACAATCGCGCTTTCCCGTTTTATTGATCCTAAAGCGAAGATACTTGTCACAACTGCGCTTGAGACACTCGATAGAGACGGAAAGAGAAAGGGCTTGCTGGCTGGAGGAAATTCATTGATGATAAATGTTACTCCGGAAAAGTTTCGGGAAGATTATGATATTTATCCATCCAAAACGCGGGACCCAAAACTTAAGACTCAGGATGTGATTCGCGAAACTCTTGACCTACTCTATTCGCTAGGACGGGCTCCGACTGATCTCGGGAGATAGTTGATTCCGATGTACGCGCACAATGAAAAAAAGATAAATGAGGTTCTCGCTGATTCGAAGGCGCCAGATGATGGAGAACTGGAAAAAATCCTGAAAAAAGCAGAGAGGAATAAAGGACTCGGACTTGATGAGTCGGCCACCCTCCTTCGGATTCGTTCGAAAAGGCATCTCAATTCCCTTTTCAAATCAGCATGGAAAGTAAAAAACGAGATATACGGAAACCGTTTGGTGCTGTTCGCTCCGCTTTATCTTTCTGATTATTGCGTGAATGATTGCGAGTACTGCGGATTCCACTGTAGGAACAAGAAGCTGAAACGGAAGAAGTTAAGCATGCGGGAAATAAGGGAACAGGCGTCGCTCCTCATCCGTATGGGACACAAACGCATTCTCCTGGAGATAGGGGAGCATCCTGAAAATTCGATTGATTATGTGTGTGATGCAATAAAAGCAATTTATGGAACGAAGGTAGGGAAAGGCGAGATCAGGAGGGTGAATGTGAATATAGCATCAACGACTACTGAGAATTACCGAAAACTGAAAAAAGCGGGAATCGGAACTTACCAGCTTTTCCAGGAGACTTATCATCGCGAAACTTACGAGAGATTGCACAAAGGCCCCAAAGCGGATTATAACCGCCAAATCACTGCGCACGAACGGGCATTTAAGGCCGGGATCGATGATTATGGGATGGGCGTGCTTTTTGGTTTGTACGATTATCGGTTTGAGGTTCTTTCGCTTCTGGCCCACGCAAAATATATGGAAGAAAAGCATGGAGTCGGCCCACACACAATATCCGTACCGCGATTCCGTCCCGCGCCTTCAGTAGTCTTCTGTCCTGAGTATCCTGTCTCGGATTCTGATTTCCTGAAGCTGATTGCAGTGATCAGGTTATCGCTGCCGTACGCCGGGATGATAATTTCCACTAGGGAGGGGCCTGAAATACGAAAGAAAGCGTTCGAAATCGGGATCTCGCAGACATCTGCGGCTTCGAAAACTTCGCCGGGAGGTTATTCTTCTGGCTGTGCAGGGCAGTTCGAGATATCGGACGAGAGAACTCTTGAAGAGGTATTGCATGGGATGTGCGGGCAGGGAATGCTTCCAAGCTTCTGCACAGCCTGCTATCGGTCGAAAAGAACAGGCAAGGCGTTCATGAAGCTGGCGAAAACCGGGAACATCCATCATCTTTGCAGGCCGAACGCAATCCTGACGTTCAAGGAATTTTTAATAGATTATGCGAATCCAAAGTTGAGGAAAGAAGGAGAGCGAATAATTGGAAAAGAAATAGAAAAAATCGAGGATAATGATCGAAAACTCGAGACACAAAATCGGTTGAGAAGTATAGAAAAAGGACAAAGGGATCTTTTCTTCTGATCCTATTACCTGTACATCCCTTCCCGCTTTTTCGGTGGCGGAGGTGCAGCTTCGCCTTCTTCGCCCTCCTCACCCCTGCGCTCGCCATATACCTCGAGGAATTGCTCGTACTCAACAAGCATTCCCTTGGTCACAGAAGGCTTCCGCTTTTTCAGTATCGCGAGAATGGATTCTGTTGTTATCTTCACTTCCTTACCTTCAATTCTCGCCCTGAGCACCGTCATCTTGGAATCCTGGCAGACAAGTGAAATGTCAGCGCCGCTAAAACCAGGAGACGCATCCGCGAGCGCCTTCAGGTCAACGCCTTCGGCGAACTTACCAAGATAAAGCCCGAACATTTGTCCTCTCCCTTTGCGGTCAGGCGGCGGAATGTAGAATATCTTGTCAAACCTTCCGGGCCGAAGAAGCGCGGGATCAAGCAAGCCTGGCTTGTTGGTTGCTGCGATCACTACCACTCCTTTCAGCTCTTTCAGGCCGTCCAGCTCAGTTAGGAACTGGCCTACGATTTCAGATGAAGTTACGCCCCTGGCAGGAGCGAAAGTCTCGATCTCGTCAATGAAAATTATCGAAGGAGTGTTCTCGCGTCCCCTGTTGAAGGTCTCCTTTATCACTCCAACAGCCTGGGTGTACCCGCGCTTCATGAGCTCTGCTCCTGAGAGCACCTGGAATGAAGCCTTAAGCTCATTTGTTGCCGCCTTCACGATCAGCGTCTTACCGGTTCCAGGAGGACCGAATAGAAGGACTCCTTTGCTTGGCTTGATCTTAAGCTCCTTCATCAGCTCCTCGTGAAGGAGCGGGACGCTTATGGTCTCGAGCAGGGTTTTTTTGACGTCGTCCAAACCGACAACATCTTCCCATTTGACTATCTCTTCCTTGGGTTTTTCCACTTCTTTTGCACCGACCCTGCGCTCGAAGTCAAGCCTGAACTGCTCATACTGCTCAAGGGATGCGATGGAAACGCTGGGCTTGATGAAACTCAATACAAGGAGGAAGTGATCCAAGGACACTGGAATTATGGTTCCCATTTTCGTGGCATCCTTTGCAGTTAGCTTTATGGCCTCGTTCACCACGTTCTTAATATCTGCTCCGGAAAACCGTTCGGTCTTCTGGGCAAGCTTTGCAAAATCAATGTCCTTATCATAAGGAACTTTTTTCAGATGCACCTTGAATATAGCCTCTCTTGCAGGGCGATCAGGGAGGTGCATGTATATTATCTTGTCAAACCTTCCTGGCCTCATGAGCGCCGAATCGAGCTGCTGGGGGATGTTTGTCGCGCCGATTACAAGAAGCGGGGTCTTTGTTTTTATGGCGCCATCCATCTCCCGGAGCAAAACCGCGAGCACCCTTGGCCCGACATCATCCGCCGCGTATTCAGTCCTTTTCTTTCCGATTGCATCTATCTCATCAAAAAACAGGATAGTCGGCTTCCCGGATTTTCTGGCGCTGTCAAAGGCTTCCACCATGTTCTTTTCGCTCTCGCCATACCATTGAGATAGAATCTCGTTTGTCTTTACCTCGACAAACATGTATCCTATTTCATGAGCCAGGGCGCGCATGAGCATGGTCTTTCCAGTGCCAGGCGGACCGAAAAACAAGATCCCGGAAGGGGGTTTAATGCCATAGGCATATGCCACGTCCTTTTTCTCAAGCGGCATTACAATGGATTCCCGGAGTTCAGCCTTAACGTCTTCATACCCACCAACGTCATCAAGGGACATCTCTGCCCCTTCTCCCATGGACATATCCTGGAAACCGAATTTTCCGAATACCTTAAGCTCCTCTTTCCTTCTAACGACCTTCTCCCTGCTAATATGTATGCCGAACTGCTCAAGCAGGCCGAGGATGAAAATAGAGAACAGGATGGCAATTGCGAACTCGTACCTGAAGCCGACATTGAAAAGCAGACCCATCCAGTAATAGAAAGGAAGCACTACAAGGAGGGCGAGAGACGAAATAAGTTGCACCCTTCTTCCCTTCAATACTCCGGAAATGTAGCTGGTTAGGAATAACGCAAGAGCCCAGGCAGCGATCTGAAGAAGCCCTGAATCACTGAATAATATATTTATTGTGTTGTTAAGCACAACTCCTATTGCATTAGTCATTTCGGATATGGTCTCAGACCTGAATAAGGATCCGGGAAACGAAAATATAGCTCCAGGCAGATTCACCAGGTCAGAGGGAGGCCTGCTGAACATAAGTGGCTGGTATCCCGGCGAATATAAGTCCATCCTGAGCGGCATGAACGCAGAATTCTGGACGAGCCAGGTTGAGGAAAGCAGAAGAATGAAGAATACTGAAGGGATT
>Ga0315273_10009918_pt1 | contig 12116 bp, 13 predicted proteins | sample YL17G02_0_MG_FD_205753 | JGI IMG/M metagenome (GOLD analysis project Ga0315273, IMG submission 205753) | Sediment microbial communities from Yellowstone Lake, YNP, Wyoming, USA - YL17G02_0 | ecosystem: Environmental > Aquatic > Freshwater > Lake > Sediment | place: USA: Wyoming | collected... | reverse complement strand
CCAGCACAAACATTTGTCCCGCCGTTGAAATTATTGCCTCCGATACAGGTACGGGCACCACTTTGATCCTCGAAGATCTCTCCACGAACCCGCATGCTCAATGCATGGGGCTGCGTTTGATCGTTGAAGTCATGCGTGTAATAGGCGAGGATCGCATTCCAGCGGGCGTTACCGGATAAATGATTTAGTCCCGTAGGATTACTCCCGCTGGCATTCTCCTCGTTCCCGTAATAGGGCTCGATGATGAGGGTATCACTGTCGGTCGGCTTGAAGGTGATGAGCGAACCCGCCACTAATCGCTTGGCGTTATTATCGCACTGGGTTGAACCGCTTGAACAGATACCGGTGCCTGCATTACCAAACTGAGCATTTCCATTTGACTGTTCGGCCCCGTAGGACCCGTAAAAGCTGATTCCGAACATCGGGACCGGCGTCAGGGCCAGGTTCCACGTGACTGTTTTGCCCTTGTTGTTGTCCTCGATGTTGTCCCACCCATTGACCCATCCGACTGCCGCGGTCGCCCATGTAGCGATCGGATAGGTGAACCGGACGCCTGTTTCCGTGAAGGCTTGCGCCAGACCGAACGTGAAGCTGCGGGAGAAGTTCGGATTCTCCCAACTGTTGATCACCTCGAGCCCGATCAACGTATTGATCTTCCCCACTTGAATCTTCAAGCCGTTGCCGATCGGAGCGAGGTATTCGGCATAGACCTCCTGTAAATCCAACTCGGCGCTGTCCGTGCCTGGTTGGTAATTCGTGCGTGCCCGCGAGAACCGGGATTGGGCCCCAAAATCGACCCGCGCGCGAAAACCCACCCGATCCGTGGCACTGCCTGGCGTTGCAGGCCGTTCCACCATGAGCTGGAACACGTCAGCCGAAAACGAGTTAGACGCCGTATCGAAGATGCGCAATTGATTGAGGTTGGTGTTGGGACTATTGAAATTCTGCGTATATGATGCTTGCGCAGCCCCGGAGATCTGAAAGCCCAGCGTCTTCCATAGCGACGCCGCATCATTTCCTTTCTCCAGCTCCGTCAACCGCTTATCAGTTGATGACTCCAACGCCGCAAGCCGCTCCGTCGTCTGCGCAGTTTGAGCGAATACATCGTTGCTGCCAAGCAGCGAAACCAGCGCACACATTCCTATTCCGATTCCGATACGACTGCGTGCTGACATAATCGTCCTCCTCGTCCGATTGGTGATTCGGTTACTCGCTTGCCTCTGTCACCCCGACGCCGTCGTCGCTACGCACGCCCTTGTGCGCAATCTTCAGCCCCTTCCCGTCCATTCGCCTCTCACGTCCATATCGATTCCCACCAGCTAACCCATACATTTCGCTGCCCTTATTTCAACATGATGTCGCGATGATCCTGGGCCAACCGCTCGGCTTCTTCAGCTGCCTTCGTATACATAGCGGCCATGGACTCGCAGTGCTGAATCATGTTGGACAACCGATCGGGTCTTTGGGAGACTACACCCGGGTTAGTGTAGCCTGGATTTTTTCGATACATTTCCGCCATCGCCATCTCGTCCTTCGCACTTTGCCGAAGTTGGGCCGCTTCCTTGTCATACCAGGCTGCCAATGCAGCGTGATCACCAGGGGCAACCTGATCTACGGAAGGATGCTCAATCATCGAGCAGGCGGCTAACCCTCCCAGCAGCAACCCGCACAAAACACTACGCTGAATCCATCGCTTCCAAATCGTCATGATCCCCCCCCTGTTAGTGTGAGCGATACCCCTTCGTGCGCCATCTGCCGATCCTTCTCGGATGCCCAAGAGTATGATCGTGATGCCGATTCACGCCTGTCAACATCGGTTCATCTACGCCATCGCGATTCAGCCTGCCGGAATGTGTCATAAAAAAACGCCCTCTGGTCCCGCTGGGACTGGAGGACGCCATTGTCCATGCCGTACTATCTCTTGAGGCCGGTGGGAAACGCCGTTGTTCCCCTGTCAGATAGGCACACCGAATGGAAGCGCTATGCAACCATTGGGCGCCCTTATAGCAACCATAGGGAGATCTGTCAATGCCTATTCTCTGCGCGCGACGAGCGGGAAAGGCGGGACGGGCAAGACGGGCGAGACGAGGGAGGGTTGATCTGGTTCATCTGGTCTGTCTGGTCTATCTGGTTCAACCAAACACACGAGACAGACTGAATAGACCAGAGAGACCAGGCTGTTTTCCCGCCCCACGGTCTGTGCCGCTGGCAATGACCTAACGTCTGTGCTAGATTCGCTTTCGCCTATGGCTCATTCACCGCAACATTCGGCACGAAAACTGTCTCACAGACCTTCGCTCTTCCCAGTGGCCGACCCTCGTTTCACGGTTCACGGTTCACGGTTCACGGTTCCTCTGATCAGCATCCTGCTGGCCCTGCTCTGTGTAGTCGGCACCGCCTGTGGCATAACCGGCCCGACCGGCAAAATCCTCTTCGACGATCCGCGCGGTACCGTGTCTCTTCAGACGCTGTCCGATCGGTCGATTCAGGCCAATCACCCGATCAATCTGGACCCAAACCTTCTCGCCCAGCTATTGAGAGGCATAGAGATTCAGGAACAGGAGCATGGCCTTCAAAAATTAATCACAAGCTCATCAGCTCCCGTCCCCGTCTTCTCGGACGATCAGATCCGGTTCCTCGCTCCGCTGCTTGCGGAGGGCTTACGTACGGCAACCCCAGATCAACGTATCGAGTATCGTGTCAACGCTACGCACGAAGGTTCTGCATTAGCATCTTCGACCACGGAAACCACCGCCGGTTCCCTCTACGCCTATGGCCGACAGATATATGTGATACTCTCTCAATATAACTACAACCAGATGCGGGAGAACATGAACGCGAACGACATGTCCAATCGCTATCGGTCGCGTCAACAATCCGATTCTTCAGGTCTCGAGGACCATATACTGCTGTTCACTCCGCGCGCCGCCCAACGGTCCGATAGCTTTGATCCTCCGGCAGCGGAAAAGTCCACCGACAGATTTCTCGCCGTCGATTATCAGCTGCTGCAACAGGCATCGCCGGCATTAGCCACCACTGAGCAGACTGCGCCTCGGACGGAAAGCGCAGCCGCGCCGATTCGCGAGTCTCCAGCAGGAACCAGCACATCCGGATCCTCAGCTCAATCCACAGAAGCCCTAGCTCAGGAGGTGGAAGCCCTCAAGAAGGAAATGCAATCCCTTAAACAGCAGCAGCTCAATAACCAGACCACCGGGCCAGATAGCCCCAAGCAGAAAACCGCACCGCCAGCGAAGCCTTAACGGACAGCCCGGTCTATCTGGTCTATCTCGTCTGTCTGGTGTATTTGGTTGAACGAAACACCCTCGATGAACCAGATAGACCAGACAGACGAGACAGACCTCTATGAATTTCTATAGCCGTTCGTGATCGGCATCCGTCTATCCTTCCCCAAGGCCCGATGCGTGATCTTGATGCCGATCGGCGCCTGCCGGCGCTTGTACTCGCTGCCGTCCACCATCGCAATCACGCGCGCCACCATGGCGCGGTCGTACCCAGCATCGACGATCTCTTCGAGCGACCGGTCTTCTTCCACATAGGCCTGGAGAATGGGATCAAGTATCTCGTAGGGCGGCAGCGAGTCTTCATCCTTCTGGTTGGGCCTCAGCTCGGCGGTCGGCGGCCGATCTAACGTCCGTTTGGGAATCACCGGGGTTGTGCCGCGGAGGTTACGGAGCTGCGCCAGGCCATACACCATCGTCTTGGGCACGTCTTTGATCACGGCAAATCCTCCGGCCATATCGCCATACAACGTGGCATATCCCACGCTCAACTCGCTCTTGTTGCCCGTGGTGAGCACCAGATGGCCGAACTTGTTGGAGAACGCCATGAGGAGATTGCCCCGGATGCGGGCTTGGAGATTCTCTTCCGTCGTATCAGGCGCACGTCCCTCGAACGTCTCCGCAAGCGCGTGCCGATAGGTGTCGAACAGCGTCGTGATGGGAATCGTTCTGACAGAGATCGCGAGTCGTTTCCCCATTTCGGCGACATCGTCGCGACTGTCTTGCGAGGTATAGGGCGACGGCATGAACAGACCCCACACGTTCTCGGCGCCGAGCGCATCGACGGCGAGCACGGCGGTCAGCGCCGAGTCCACTCCACCGCTCAGGCCGATCACGGCACGCGTAAATCCGTTTTTCCTCACGTAGTCGCGCACCCCCAACGTGAGAGCCCGATACACTTCCTCCAGTTGGTCGAGGACCGGCGCCACGGCGTGGACCGCACGCACCCGAGTTTTTTGAACAGATGGAAGCGGCGCGGCACAGACCTCCACAGCAGAGGCAACCCGTCGCGGCAAGAGCTTTTTCAGGCCGGTTCGTCTCGCCCGCGCGACAGCCTCCATATTAAGGTCGGCGACGATCAGATCTTCTTCAAAGGCTTTCCCTCGCGCGATGACCTCGCCCTGGTGATCGAGAATCACGCTATTCCCGTCGAAGACCAGTTCATCCTGACCGCCGACCGCGTTGGTATAGGTGAGCACCACTGCGTTTTCCCTCGCGCGGGTCGCCAACATCTGCTCGCGTACCCGGCTCTTGCCCAGATGAAACGGCGAGGCATTGAGATTCACGATGACTTCGGCGCCTGCTGCCGCCTGGTACCCGGTCGGACCTTCCGGCAGCCAGACATCCTCACAAATGTTGACCCCGACCACCGTGCCGCGCAGACGAATGAGCGGCAGCCGCCGGCCTGGATGAAAATAGCGGCTCTCGTCAAACACCCCATAGTTCGGCAAGTACCACTTGCAATAAGTCGTGATGAGCTTTTGATCTGCGATGACCGCCGCCGCGTTGTAGAGTTCGTGCGCGCCGGCCGGCACCACCGACGAGCGAGCCGGTTTCGGATCTATTCCATCGCTCTGGCTGACATAGCCCACAACCGCGGCAAGGCCCCGACAGTGGCGGACTACTTCCTGAAGGCCGCGCCAGTTGTCCGCGATAAAACGTGGCTTTAATAAGAGGTCTTCAGGCGGATAGCCGGTGATTGCCAGCTCCGGGAATGCGACCAAGTCGGCCTTTGCTTTCTTCGCCTCGCGCAGCCAGGCCGTGATCCGGCGGACGTTCCCATCCAGATCCCCGACCGTCGGATTCATCTGCACCATAGCAATACGAAAGGTGCGCATAGGGCTTCCCGTTACGTTCTCTACTCAGAGCTGTTTTGACCATTCTGAGCAAAAAAACGCCCTTAGGCCCGAAGTGAGCCAGAGGACGTCGTTGTCCATTTCCAGTGTATTGGCTGAGTGAATATAGAGACTCCGTTGTCTCCAACACTGGGCCAGTAACTATCATTCAGCGCCGAACCTGTCAAACCTCTTTTTCGGCGGGACCCCGACTGCTAATACTTCCTCCAATCGACCGGCGGCAGATTCCAAAGCTCCGCTCGGACGGCGCCCCATAAGGCCTGAAGCACCCGGGTGAGGTCTGGCGCTGTTCTGGTCAAAAGTTTTACTGCAACGCCCGGTACGTTCGGCGTAGACACCCCGCCCAGCAGCTGTCCCGGTTGCTCGTCTAGGATGGGACCGAGCCGAGCTTCAAGCCGATTCCAGGTCTCCGACGGGGCCGTATCGTTCACCACATAAAACGAAGCAACATAATCCCACTCCTCCGCCAGTCCGATACGCCCCAGGTCCGTCGCCGGGTCGAGCGCAAATCGTTCCAAGACCGACGCCCCTGATGCCGTTGTAATTCGAATCTCGTTCTCCAGGCTCGTGAATGCCCAGCGTTCCCCTCTGGCAATACGTCCCGACGCGATGGCATCCCACAGAAGAATCGTAGCGCCCGGGGCCAGTGTTGCATGAAGAGTCTGCCGGTACCGTGAGCCGCCAAATGGGATGGTATGTTCCGGGAACCACTCCAAGACCGCGCCGGCACCTACAGCAATCTCGACCTCCTGGACCGACACTTCACCCAGCGATCGATAGACACGATTCGCGGAAGGCGCGGAGATCAGGACATGCGCGTCCGTACCCAACGTCATGTTAATGGACAGGTGGTCGCCCCCGACCAGCCCGCCGGAAGGATTGAGCAGGAGGGTATAGGCCGTCCCGGTCTCATCAAGATAGATTGGAGGAGGGAGATGCCAGGGGCTGGTGCATCGCGAGCGGGCGATGATCGTCTTTTGTTCTCGGCTGACGTATTCGAGCCGGAGTTCGCCGACTCGTCCGACGGAAGCGGTCTGGACCTCCGTGCGGCCTCTTCTTGGCGGTGACACGCGGGACGACATCGATCAGGAACGTCGCGAGCGCTGGGGAATGCGTTGCTCCACCCATTCCACCACACGATCAAGCCCCTCCCCGGTAAGCAGGTTGGTGAAGGCGAACGGCAGGTCGCCCCGCGCGCGGCGGCTGTCCCGATCCATCACGGACAGGTCCGCTCGGACATAGGGCGCCAGGTCCATCTTATTGATCACCAGGATGTCCGAGCGTGTGATGCCGGGCCCGCCCTTGCGAGGAATCTTGTCGCCCCCGGCGACATCGATTACATAGATCACGTGGTCCGCCAGCTCCGGACTGAACGTCGCCGCCAGATTATCCCCGCCGCTTTCCAGAAAGATCAACTCGACGTCCGGATGCCGGCGGATCAAATCATCGATGGCTTCCTGGTTGTGCGACGCGTCCTCCCGGATCGCCGTATGGGGACAGCCGCCCGTCTCAACGCCCAGGATCCGGTCAGCTGACAACGCGCCATGCTTCGTCAGAATTTCCGCATCGATTTTTGTGAAAATATCGTTAGTCACAGCCGCCAAGCTATATCGATCGCGCAGTTTCTGGCAGAGGGCCTCAACCAGCGCGGTCTTGCCTGACCCCACCGGCCCCCCGACGCCGATAACTGGAATGCCTTTCGTTCTCGCTTGGGTCGGCTTCCCGTCACCATGACGGTGCTGATGATTCTGATCGTGCATGATATTGCGAAGAGCCTATGGCCTTATAGCTCATGGCCAATTAAGCGGTCTTCTCCTCCCTTCCCCTTATACGAAGCCTACTACGATACGCCTACGCTCTTAGGACCGAAAGAGCCTCCACTCCAGGCTGCCATGCCGCATCCCATAAATGTCCTGGATCGGCGACCACGAACTCATGGGTGTCCCTGTGCTCATTTCACGGCTGATGCGGTCGATCAGCGGAAGCCATTCTCCGAGCACGCGCTGCCCTTCACGCTGGCCGATGGGGAGGAGCCGCATTGAGGCCGATACGAATCCCACGGCCGTCTGGTACAGGAAGGCCGCGACGGTCTCTTCCCCGTTCCACCCGCAAGCTCCAAGTGTCAGCCCAAAACTGACCGCCAAGTGACCGGGAGTTCGGTCGCCCCCTATGGCATCGAGATAATCTTTCAGAACCGTTTTGCCGCGGAGCTGATCCGCCGCGACTTTGATCACCTGCCGTCCCATCTGGCGACTGGCCAGGCGTGATTCTCGGCCGAGCTTTGTACAATCTAATTCACGGTCTACTTTCACTGCCGCTTCAAGCCGACCGGCTGATCCAGCCCGGTTCGCCAATTTCACAGCGAGCGCCTCCCGCCGGCTCATCCCTCCACGCAACAGATCTTCGACGTACCGGGCCAGTTGCTCCGAATCTTTGACGGCGCCACCCTGCACGGCCGCCTCCAAACCCGACGAAAAGGCATATCCGCCTGAGGGGAAAAATGTGTCGGCAAACCGCAGACCTTCGAGTAACGCCCGCGTATTCATAGAAAAAGGAAGAGGCTAGCAGCCAGACTTCCCGCCGCTAGCCTCTTCGTCCTACTCTTTAAAACAGGAAGTACCGTTGGGCCATCGGCAGCACGACTGACGGCTCACACGTCAGCTTCATGCCATCCGCCGTCACCACGTAGGTCTCCGGATCGACCTCGATCTCCGGCAGCGCATCGTTCAGTTTCATATCGCGCTTCTTTATGCTCCGGCAATTTTTCACCGCGACCACGCGCTTCTGCAGTCCGAGCTTTTTCGGAATCTCCCGATCCAGCGCCGCCTGGGACAGGAAGGTAAGGCTGGTGCTGCTCAGCGCCCGCCCAAAGGCGCCGTACATCGGACGGCTGATAATCGGTTCCGGCGTCGGGATCGAGGCATTTGGATCACCGATCTGTGCCTGGGCGATAAACCCGCTCTTGAGCACCAATTTGGGCTTCACCCCGAAGAAGGCCGGCTTCCAAATTACCAGGTCCGCAATCTTCCCGACTTCCACGGACCCGACCTCATGGGAAATCCCATGCGCGATGGCAGGATTGATTGCGTACTTGGCTATGTAACGCTTGGCCCGGAAGTTATCGTTCTGAGCAGAATCCTTGCTGCCGCTCGGGGACAGGTGCCCCCGCTGCACCTTCATCTTGTGAGCGGTTTGCCAGGTCCGAATGATGACTTCCCCGATCCGCCCCATTGCCTGCGAATCGGAGGACATGATGCTGAGCGCGCCCAAATCGTGCAGGATGTCTTCTGCCGCAATGGTCTCGCGCCGGATACGCGATTCGGCAAAGGCCAGGTCTTCCGGAATCCGCTTACTGAGATGGTGGCAGACCATCAGCATATCCAGATGCTCATCGAAGGTGTTCACCGTGAACGGCATCGTCGGGTTGGTCGAGGAGGGCAGGACATTCGGCTCGCCGCAGATCTTGATGATGTCCGGCGCGTGACCGCCGCCGGCCCCTTCGGTATGAAAGGAGTGAATGGTTCGGCCCGCAATGGCCTTGATGGTGTCTTCCAGAAATCCGGTTTCATTCAGCGTATCGGTATGGAGGGCCACCTGCACATCGTATCGCTCGGCCACACTCAAGGACGTGTCGATTGCAGCCGGTGTCGTGCCCCAGTCTTCATGCAACTTCAAGCCTATCGCGCCGGCTTCGATCTGTTCATTCAACCCTTCAGGTTGCGAGGCATTACCCTTCCCCAGGAAACCGAGGTTGACGGGAATTCCTTCCGACGCTTCCAGCATCCGATGAATGTTCCAAGGCCCCGGCGTGCAGGTTGTCGCCTGGGTTCCTGAGGCGGGGCCGGTGCCGCCACCGATCAGGGTGGTAATCCCAGCGGACAGGGCGTCCCAATATTGTTGCGGACAAATGAAGTGAATATGGGTATCCACACCGCCGGCCGTCACAATATGGCCTTCAGCTGCGATGGCTTCTGTCCCTGCGCCGATTTCCATCCCCCGAGTGACGTTCGGCATGAGATCGGAGTTGCCCGCCTTGCCGATGCCGACAATCCGCCCGTCCTTGATCCCGATATCCGCCTTGACGATGCCCCAGTAATCCAGGATGAGCGCGTTCGTGATGACCGTATCGAGCGCGCCGCTCGCGCTGGTCGCCCGTGGGGATTGGCCCATCCCGTCTCGAATAACCTTACCGCCACCGAAGGTCACCTCGTCGCCGTATGAGGTGAAATCCTTTTCAACTTCGATCACCAACTCCGTGTCAGCGAGCCGAACGCGATCGCCTACGGTGGGGCCAAAGAGATCAGCATATTGCTTTCTAGGAATTTTCATCTGGCCCCTCCTTTTCCAGAGAACCCGAGCTCAGCTGCACGGGAAAGGGCTTTCGCTCTTACCTGCGCGTCATCCAATGACCCATTGGTCAATCCGTTGATTCCGTGGGCAACCCGCTTGCCGGCCAAAGCCACGACCGTGACCCGCTTTTCTTCGCCCGGCTCGAAGCGCACCGCCGTGCCTGCGGGAATACAGAGCCGGAAGCCCAAGGCCTGCTCGCGGTCGAACCTGAGTGCGTGATTGGTTTCGAAAAAATGACAGTGGGAACCGACCTGAATGGGCCGATCGCCCGTATTCTTCACCAGCAGCTCCTTTGTCGCTCGGCCTTTGAACGCCTCAATGTCTCCGGCGGCAAGCAAAAACTCACCTGGCACGACCGGCTTGGATAACTCTGCTTTGATCACAGCGGCCAGGGAGCCCCCCTTTTTTTGAGGAGCCTTCTGAACCTTGGCCGGAGCTCGCTTGGTCTTCGTTGGCATATGTCCCTCCTACCCAGACGCGCAAGTTAGGTTATAAGATCGAGCGCACGCCTACTGAATCGGGTCGTGCACAGGTACAAGTTTGGTTCCGTCGGGAAAGGTCCCTTCGACCAAGAAATCGGGAATCATCTCCGGCACCCCAGGCATGACGTCTTTTCGCGACAGCAGCGTGGTCCCATAGGTCATGAGGTCCGCCACTGACTTACCGTCACGAATGCCTTCGAGGACGGCGGCGGTCATGTAGGCAATCGCTTCGGGATGGTTGAGTTTGAGGCCCCGCTTCTTGCGGTCGGCGGCAAGTTGCCCTGCCGTATAGATCAGCAGCTTTTCCTGTTCTCTGGGCGTCAATTGCATGGGTCCCCCCCTCTTCTTAGGTTGACATGGTTCCTAAGCCTGTTTGACAAAATATACGAACGGCGAGCAGATACTTCTTCTTACGTAATCTCCGAGAATCCTAGTGCGAGGGTGGCATTGTAAACAAGGATGCTGCGATCTGTCAATAGAAAGACCGGGTTCCCGGTCTTCCCGACTGGCAAGCACCGATGAAGCCATGAATTCTCTTGATACCTGATACCTACTCAGCTAGGATTCCGCCAATCATCGAGTCGCAGTGCATAACTGTTCAGTGATACGGAGGGCTTCCATGACTGCTGTCGCATTGACGGACCAATTCCGTGACCATCCCACACTTGGATTCGTCGACTGGGTCCTGCGCGGCATTGGACAGGTGGTCTTCCAGAATAATCCCATCTCGGGTGCCGTGATTCTGGGAGGAATCTTTTACAACTCCTGGATTTACGGTGTGGTCTGCCTAGTCGGGACCATCATCAGCACGCTGACTGCCCTGCTGTTCAAAGCCGACAAAGGAATGATCAAGGACGGCCTGTTCGGATTCAACGGCGCGCTGATCGCGATTGCGTTCGTGGTCTTTACAAGCCCGACGTTCACCAGCGGCCATATCCCCAATGCGCATACCTGGTTCTACATCGTGCTCTGCGCCGCGTTCACCTCTTTAATCATGCCGGCGTTTGGGGCTATTCTCGGTCCACACAAGGTCCCGGGCCTCACCATGCCCTTCGTATTGGCCACATGGTTCTTCCTGGGCGCCCTGCTCCAGTACTCCACGATTGATGTGTCCAACGCGCTCATGCCGAAGTCGCCTTTGCACTTTACAGGTCCAACTCCGGTCTACACCTGGCATACTTGGTTTTACGGAATCACGCTGGGCATCGCGGAGATATTCTTTCAGAATAACTGGGTGACCGGGGTCATCTTCCTGATCGGCATCGCAATTAACACCCGCATTGGCGCGCTGATGGCTCTCATGGGATCCACGCTTGCGGTCGGCAGCGCGATGCTCTTCGGCGCCCACGAGGAGGCTATCCGCTTCGGGCTGTTCGGCTACAGCGCCGCGCTGACCGCAATGGCCCTCGGCGGCCTGTTCCTCGTATTAAATCTCCCGGGCTTCGTCTACACGGTGATCGGCGTCGTGGTCACCCAGAAGGTCTGGGCCTCGATCGGGGTCTTCCTGGACCCGTCCGGGATGCCGGTCTTGACCGCTGCCTTCGTATTTGTCACCTGGCTGATGCTCCTGGCAAAGAACGCCTTCCCTTCCCTGATCCCGGTCGCACCGGCAGATGCCACGACACCGGAGGACAATCTGCGACGGCACCGGGCGAGTCAGAAGAGATAGTTGATGCCCGGAGACAGAGTGGGCTGATCGCTGGTCGTGTAGCCACCGCACCGGGAAGACTTTCTGATTCGACTTTCCATACCGATCGCTGATCGTGCTGAAACGAATCTACTTACCTCCGAATGGAGATGGTGGAGGTGGCTGTACGACGCCCCGCGCGATCGGAATCGCCGCCAAACGGCTCGCCGTGATGCTCGCATTACTATTCAACAGCGACATGAACTCCCCATCACCGGAGAACGGGTAATCGACGCACCTGTGGGAGCGAGGATGTTGGCGGCCATGATGAGGGCAGGCTTGTATGACACGTCCGCCCTCTCCGGAGGGAACGACGCCGGTAATAGCGTATGCGCGGCGCTCGCGATCCAATACTGGCAGAGACGCTCGGCAGCAACGTCCTCGGAAGCGGCTATTGACTGACTATGACCGAGGTCATATTATTCGGTCATTCGGTAACCAA
>Ga0315273_10009915_pt1 | contig 12117 bp, 7 predicted proteins | sample YL17G02_0_MG_FD_205753 | JGI IMG/M metagenome (GOLD analysis project Ga0315273, IMG submission 205753) | Sediment microbial communities from Yellowstone Lake, YNP, Wyoming, USA - YL17G02_0 | ecosystem: Environmental > Aquatic > Freshwater > Lake > Sediment | place: USA: Wyoming | collected... | reverse complement strand
TCAGTCGCGGTTCTCCTCGTTCGTGGCAGCGCAAGAAACCTCGATGCGATTGGTTTTGCGGTCATACTGCCGCTTCTTCTGATTTCCTATCTGACGCACAAATACTCGATGGGAAGACTGGAGGACGCGAGCCGTCACATAACCCAGCTCAATTCCTTGTACCTGTCGACGATCGAAACGCTAGCCATGGCCATCGACGCAAAGGACCAGATCACGCACGGCCATATCCGGCGCGTGCAACTCTACGCGGTTGGCCTGGCAAAGGCTCTCGGCGTCCACGAGGAGCCGCTCATCCGCGCGATCGAGGCGGCCGCGCTGCTGCACGATACCGGCAAGCTCGCCGTGCCCGAGTACATCCTCAACAAGCCAGGCAGGCTGACGCCGGCGGAATTCGAGAAGATGAAGCTGCACGCCACGGTGGGTGCAAACATCCTCTCGTCGATCGACTTCCCCTACCCGGTGGTACCGATCGTCCGCCACCACCACGAGAACTGGGACGGCACCGGCTACCCGGACGGTGTGAAAGGCCCGGACATTCCCATCGGCGCCCGCATCCTGGCGGTCGCGGACTGCTTCGACGCGCTGACGTCCGATCGCCCCTACCGCCCGAAGCTGCCCGACGCCGACGCCATCCAGATCCTCGTGGAGCGGCGTGGCACGATGTACGACCCGCTCGTCGTGGACACCTTCGTCGCCGTCCACGCGGAACTAGGACGTACCGAAGCGCCGGAGGCACAGCCTGACGGATCAGCGCTGCGGGAGATCGCGCAGTCCTCGCGAATCCCGTGGGAGTTGCCGCAGGCCACGAGTCTGGACGACATCGCGGCGAGCTCCGAGGAGATGCTGGCGCTGTACGACCTCGCGAGGGCGCTCGGCGGGCACACCAGTCTGGCGGACGCCGGCGACATCATCGCCAAGCACCTGCGTCGCATCCTCCCCGCGTCGATGTGTGTGTTCTACGTGTTCGACGCATCGTGCGACGAGCTCGTCGCCGCGCACGTGGCCGGTCCCGACCCATTGCCCGTCGCCGGCCTGCGGATTCCGCTCGGCGAGCGCATCGGCGGCTGGGTGGCGGCGAACCGGCGAACCATCCTCAATTCCGATCCGGTCCTCGACTTCGGGGACCTGGCGCGCACAGCCAGGCCGCGGCTGCGCAGTTGCCTCAGCACGCCGCTCATCGCGGACGAGGGCCTGGTCGGCGTCCTGACGCTCTACGCCGCCGACGCCAACGCCTTCACGGAGGATCACCTTCGCATCGTGGAAGCCGTGGGACGGCAGATTTCGCGCGTGGTCCGCGATTCCGCGCAGTTCGAGCGGAGGCACTCCGCGTTGCGCGACGCGGTGACCGGCCTTCCGAACCTCGAGCGCCTGAAACAGTTGACGCCGGCCGACGTCGGGCTGTCGCCGGAAACGGCGGCCCGGCCGCTGTCGCTGCTCTTCCTGGACGTGGACCGGTTGAAGCAGGTCAACCAGCAGGCCGGCCGTGACGCCGGCGACGCCGTTCTTGCGCACGTTGCGCGCGCCATCCGACGCGTGCTGCGCGGGGCGGACATCCTCTTCCGTTACGCCGACGATGAGTTCGTCGTGCTGCTGTCGCAGACCGACAGCGAGACGGCGTACCTGATTGCCTCGCGCGTCCGTGCCGTTCTCGCTGCCTCGCCGTACCAGCTTCCCGATGGCCGTCCGCTGCCGACCTTCGTGACGATCGGGATCGCCACCCACCCGATCGATGGTACGTCGCTGACCGATCTGATCGCCGTCGCCAGGCACCGGCTGATCCCTGGTCCAACGGCAAGTGCAGACATCGCCCCAGGCATTCACTAGGCGTTCGGGCGTCCGGCCAGACCTCTCCGTGGTCTCAGACTCCGTCGAACACACCGTTCAACGGGAGCCAGCGATGAACGAAGGCGCCGGTTTCGACGCACTCGTGAGAGCAGGCCTCTTCCGCCGGGCTCTCGCGACGCTCCGCCACTCACAAGAAGCAACTCCAAGGCTGGATCCGAGTGCGGAGATCGCAAAGGCGGAGCTGCTCCAGCGGCTCGGCGATGGCCCGCTTGCGTGCAAGATCGTGGAGCGCTATCTGCACTCCGCGACGATTGATCCAGGGCTGCGGGCAAGGGCCCATCTGCTGACGGGAAGTGAATGCCAAGATACGGGACACGCCGCAAAGGGGGCGCAGCACCTGCAGAAGGCGATCGCCCTCTGCGACCAGGCGACACTCCTTCGCGTCAAGTGCTGGTCGGCGCTCCGCCTGATGCTCGTGCTCAGCGAGCTTGATGAGCCGGGAGTATCCGCAGGCTTCCTGTCGCAACTGCGGAATGATGTTGCACGACTCGGCGACCCTCACGTCACCTCCGCCTTTCATCTCTTCGTTGCCCAGTTGGAAACGAAACGAGGACTGCTGGACGCCGCGCAACAGCATGTGCGGATCGGAAGAGCGATCCTGAGCAAAGACGATAACGTATGGCTGCAAGGGATTGCAGCTGTCGACGCTTCGTGCATTTTGTTCCTCGTGTCTGATTTCGAAGCCGCGCTAGAGGAGGCGAAGGCGGCCTTGCACTGTGCGCATGTGTCCGGTCATCTGGCGATCCAGAGAGCAGCGCTCGCCAATCTCGGGCATCTGTACTTGGTATCTGAGAAGCATGACGCTGCGCTCAGCTGTTTGCATGAAGCACTGGGGATGAGCCGTGGCGGTGAGAGCCAGATTGGTATCCTCGATGGCCTCGCACAGATGCAACTTGTGCAGGGACGCTTCGATGAGTGTCGAGCACTTCTTGACAGGATCGCTGGCACTCAGCCTTCATCTAGATTCTACCGGGTGCGGTCCTTGGTCACCAGACTCAGGCTTGAGCTGAAACAGGCTTCCGTCCATGCTTCCCTGCGGATAGCAGAAGAGCTAGACGTCAGTCTTCGTTCGTTTCAAGATCCGTCTCTAGCCCAAACCGTGGGTCTCCTCCACTCCGAAGCCCTCCTCATGGCAGAACGCGAGGCCGAGGCCACCGCGCTCCTCTGTCGGGCCGCCGCCACCGCCGACGGCAACGCCCTCGAGGTGCTGCCGCGCATCGGGCGCATGATGGCCAAGCTGCACGCCGCCGCCGGCAATCGCGCCGCCGCCGCCGGCTGGTTCGAGCGCTCCGCCCGCGTGCTGGCCGCCTCCGCCAATGCCTGCGCCCGCACCGAGGTCCTCGACGACTATGCGGACGTTTTGCTCGACGCCGCCGGGCGGCCCCGCGCCCCGCGCCCCGATCCCCGGGCGCGCCTGGCCTGCCTCCGTCCCCCCATCTCGCGCCTGACGTTCCACCCGCGCGCTCTCACCCGGCTCGACGCCGGCGACGCGGCCGGACACGCGCCCCTGGCCGCCCTCGAACGCGCAGCGGCGCTCATCGATCTCTCCGCCAGCCCGCAGTGCGTCGGCCACGAGCTGCACGCGATCCTCGACCAGTGCGGCGCCATCCGCCACGCCGCCGTCGTGTCCGTGCCCGCCGATGGCCGCCCCGATCTCCTGGTGTTCTGGGGTGACTACCGCGCGGCGCCGCGGCTGCTGGCGCGCCCCGATGGCCTCGAACGCATCCCCCTCGGCCGCTGGCGCCAGCACCCGGTCGAGTTCGTCGCCGACGTCCACACCGACCTCGCCTCCCGGGCGGCCGTCATCGCCGCCCGCAGGATGGTGAGCGCCGGTCTCGCCCTGCAGGCCGCCGAGCGCGAGCGCCGCGAGCGCGCCGCCTTGTGGCCGCTGGGCGAATCGATCGAGGCGAGGCACGGCGTCTTCGCCAGCCAGGCGATGACCGAGCTGCTCGCCACCGCCCGCAAGATCGCCCAGGCGAACGTCACCGTCCTCATAACCGGCGAGACGGGCACCGGCAAAGAGGTCCTCGCCCACATCATCCACGACACCTCGCCGCGCGCGGCGAAGATGTTCGTCCCCTTCAACTGCTCCGCCGTCCCGCACGACATGCTCGACAGCCAGCTCTTCGGCTACCGCCGCGGCGCCTTCACCGGCGCCCTCACCCACTTCCCCGGCATCATCCGCAACGCCGCCGGCGGCACCGTCTTCCTCGACGAGATCGGCGAGGTCAGCCTGGACCTCCAGCCCAAGCTCCTCCGGTTGCTCGAGTCGCACGAGGTCCAGCCGCTCGGCGAGCCGCAGCCGGTCTCGGTGGACGTGCGCGTGCTGGCCGCCACCAACGCGGACCTCGACCAGCTCGTCGCCGACGGCCGCTTCCGCGAGGACCTCTACTACCGCCTCAACGTCATCCGCCTCCACATCCCGCCCCTGCGCGAGCGGCGCGAGGAGATCCCCGTGCTGGTCCAGCACTTCCTCACGCGCTTCTCCGAAGAGTCCCGCAAGGAGGGCCTCCGCGTCGCCGAGGAGACGATGGAGTACCTGCTGCTGTACCGTTGGCCGGGCAACGTGCGGCAACTGATGAACCAGGTCCGCCGCCTCGTCGCCCTTGCCGAGAACGGCGCGGTGCTCATGCCCGAGCACCTCCCGCCCGAGATCGCCGCCACGCGCCGCACCGTCCCGGCATCGGAGCGCACGCTCGCGCCCACCGAGATCGTCGTCCGCATCGACCAGCCGCTGCCCGCCGCCTTCGAGCACGTCGAGCGCGCCATGGTGCCCTACGCGCTCACCGCGTGCGGCAACCGCCTGGAAGCCGCGGCGAAGATGCTCGGCGTCTCGCGCAAGGGCCTGTACCTGAAACGCCACCGCCTCGGCCTCGATGCCGGCGGGGACACCGGCGACGACGCCGGGGAGAACGCCGCGCACTCCGGCCGCGAGAACGCCTGACCCGCATTCGACATCCCACATTCCTCTCCGCAACCAGGAGCGGAAGCTCCCTGTTCGTGGGCCGTGTGGTGGCGTGTGCTGTCTGCGGGCGGCGGCGGCGGTGAGCTAGCCCCGGGATCCGGGCGTCTGAGAGTGGGCGCTCCGCGACCCGCGCGCAGGCGGCTGGGGACCCGAGCCCGTGCCGCCCTTCTCCGTGGGCTCGGCCGAGAAAGCTCTGGTGCGGCCTGTCCCCGACATTGGAAGAGCTCGTCGCCGACAAGGGGTATCACGGCAATCAGACGAGGACGGGCCTCGACGTCGTCGGCATCCGGTCCGGCATCGCGCAGCCGGACCGTGGTCAACGCACCTGGACACTGGAGGCTGGCGGTCGGATTCGGAGACTCGGGCCGACCTTCCGTGTTCCGTCGATAAGAAAGTCGGCCGGCTGACGGGCTGAGCGAAGACGCGGCTTTCCCAAGGGCTGCCGCGCGATCCGCAGGGGACGGCGCCACGCCGTGGCTGCACCGCGCGGACGCGGAGACACGTAGAACACCGCATGCTGAAGCCGCGCAAACCCTCCCCGACCGAATCTCCGATGCTCTTCGAGATCGACCCGACGCCGCTGCCGGAGCTGTTGACGGCCCTCGGCGGTGTGCCGTTGGCGGTGCAGACCTTCGGGTCGCTCGGGCTGCCGGCGGCGGTGCAGCGGGAGGTGCAGGTCAAGGCACGCCAGCGAGGCTACGACGAGGCGACGTTCGTCGAGAGCTTCGTGCTGCTGAATGCAATGGGGGGCGAGTGCCTGGACGCCTTCGCGCGGCTGCGGGCGGATCCGGGGCTAGCGGAGCTGATTGGCCATGCGGTGCTGCGTCGCCGGAAGCGGCGCGGCAGTTTCTCTACAGCTTTCACGACGAGGCCCTGATCGCAGCGGCGCAGGCGCGCCGGGGCCAGAAGGAGATCGCGTACGTTCCGGCGGAGACGGCGCCCTTGTACGGCTTGGCACAGGTGAACCGGACGCGATGCGCACGCCGTCCGGGGCGTACCGCGGTCGCGGCTTTGCGACTCCGTGTAGCCTCGCCACGTGCCAGCGTGGATCCGACGCGCGACTTCCGCAACCAGGTCGGTCAGGGCGATCGCCGCGCATACCGTGACGACGAGTTGCGCGCACCATGGCAGCGTGTGGAAGCGATCGAGCGATTCCTTCAACCCTGGAGCGCCCGGAGAGCCGGAGCGGTTGTCCAGTCGTCGAGCCGTCGCAGCTCGAGGTCCTTGTCGGACCTTGCGTGGTCCTCGCAGGCATCCCGAGATCCTCTCGTGAGCGAGGCGGGCTTCCGCCCCGGAATCACAACGGGCATCGAGCGTCGCCGGCCGTCCCGGGAAACACGGCCTTTCCGGGACAGCTGGTCGCACAACGGCATCGGTCGGCGATGCGGTTCGGAGCGACATGCCCGACGGCGGCACGGTCCTGTCCGCCTTCGAGACGTGTGCCTGAGTCCCGGCGGCACGGCATCCGGCCTGAAAATGCCCTTGACACACCGCGGGAAGCGCCCCACACTACCGCCAGCGCAGGCCCGGCTGAGGTGAGGCGTGCCCGCCGCCTGGTGACACCCGTGGCCGCAGGTTGCCGGCTGCGCGGAGCCCGGTCCCGAGTCGCACAACGGGTCCCTTGACTCGCCCAGGGCACGGACCTGGAGACGCCGGGAGTCGCCGTCGGAACCGCCGCTGGTGCCGGCGCCGACGCGGCGGTAGGCCATGCTGACGTGTTGAAAGGAGACAGGTCTATGAACAGCCCGTACGAACACCTGATCGAGTTTGTCACCAACGCCGGGCTCTCCGAGGACGAAGCCAGGCATGCCGTCAGACAGTGTGCTTGGGCGATGGCGAAGAAGGGTGCGGTTAGCTATGTCGCCGGCGGCGCCATTTCCTATTTCATGTTAATGAATCCGACGACGGCCATCCCGTATACGGTTGGCGCCACTGCGGCCGGGGCAGCGTTTGGGTTGGCGAAGGCGCCCGAATGCTCTCAAATCCGTGAGGCCATTCGGTTCTGGAGCACCGTCCCCTTCTGATGGGGAGGGGCGCCGGGCCCCGCTGAAGCCATGTGGAGGATGCTGTGAGTCCGTGTCCGCGTGTCTTCGGCCGTCGGCTGTGTGGCGCCCTCTGGAGGTTCCGGCGGCGCCACACGCAAGCACCGGCGCAGCGCGGCTCATCTGAGCGCCGCTCTGGCGTGCCGATGGTGCGGTGTGTCGTCTAGCGTCCAGCCTTGGCCCTCTCCTTCCATCGCCGCCTCTGCTCCGTCTCCTTTGGCATCTGGACTCCAAGCCTCCGCCACCACCCTGGGCCAGGGATGCAGGGCGGCAGGTCCACAACAAACTCGCACAGAGTGCGCGTAGGCACTCATCACCGGCGAGACGGGCACCGGCAAGGAGGTCCTCGCCCACATCATCCACGACACCTCGCCGCGCGCCGCGAAGATGTTCGTCCCCTTCAACTCCTCCGCCGTCCCGCGCGACGTGCTCGACAGCCAGCTCTCCGGCTACCGCCGCGGCGCCTTCACCGGCGCCCTCAGGCAGTTCCCCGGGCGTCATCCGCAACGCCGCCGGCGGCACCGTCTTCCTCGACGAGATCGGCGAGGTCAGCCTGGACCTCCAGCCCAAGCTCCTCCGGCTGCTCGAGTCGCACGAAGTCCAGCCGCTCGGCGAGCCGCAGCCGGTCTCGGTGGACGTGCGCGTCCTGGCCGCCACCAACGCGGACCTGGACCAGCTCGTCGCCGACGGCCGCTTCCGCGAGGACCCCTCTACCGCCTCAACGTCTTCCGCCTCCACATCCCGCTCCTGCGCGAGCGGCGCGAAAAGATCCCCGTCCTCGTTCAGCACTTCCTCGCGCGCTTCTCGGAGGAGTCCCGCAAGGAGGGCCTCCGCCTTACCGAGGAGACGATGGAGGACCTGCTGCTGTACCGTTGGCCGGGCAACGTGCGGCAACTGATGAACCAGATCCGCCGCCTGGTCGCCCTCGCCGAGAACGGCGCGGTGCTCATGCCCGAGCACCTCCCGGCCGAGATCGCCGCCACGCGCCGCACCGTCCCGGCCTCGGAACGCACGCTCGAGCCCACCGAGATCGTCGTCCGCATCGACCAGCCGCTGCCCGCCGCCTTCGAGCACGTCGAACGCGTCATGGTGCCCTACGCGCTCACCGCGTGCGGCAACCGCCTGGAAGCCGCGGCGAAGATGCTCGGCGTCTCGCGCAAGGGCCTGTACCTGAAACGCCACCGCCTCGGCCTCGATGCCGGCGGGGACACCGGCGACGACGCCGGGGAGAACGCCGCGGACGCCGGCCGCGAGAACGCCTGACCCGCATTCGACATCCCACATTCCTCTACGCAACCAGGAGCGGAAGCTCCCTGTTCGTGGGCCGCGTGGTGGCGTGTGCTGTCTGCGGGCGGCGGCGTCGGTGAGCCAGCCCCGGGACCCGGGCGTCTGACAGTTTGCGCTCCGCGACCCGCGCGCAGGCGGCTGGCGACCCGAGCCCGTGCCGCCCGTGTCCATGGGCTCGGCCGAGAAAGCTCTGGTGCGGCCTGTCCCCGACACTGGAAGAGCTCGTCGCCGACAAGGGGTACCACGGCAATCAGACGATGGCGGGCCTCGACGTCGTCGGCATCCGGTCCGGCATCGCGCAGCCGGACCGTGGTCAACGCATCTGGACACCGGAGGCTGGCGCTCGGATTCGGAGACTCGGGCCGACCTTCGGTGTTCCGTCGAGAAGAAGGTCGGCCGGCTGACGGACTGAACGAAGACGCGCCTGTGGTCGGATGCGCGCTGGCTCGGGAATGCTCCTCTGCAGCGCGATTCGACGCCGAAGGTCACTTGTACCCATGACCGTCGGTCTCGGCCAGGCCGGCCGTTATCGGCCTTGGATTGCTGCGAGCGCCTTGCGCGCCGCTATTCGTACCTCCTCCGCAAGCACGGCGTCCAAGGCCGCGCGCACGTCCCTCTCGCCCCGGATTGCTCCGGGTAGCGTCCCGGGCGAAGCTGACGCCAACTCTTCGAGCGCCGGCACCGCTTCTCGGGCAGCGGGGCCGATCTTGCCGAGGGCTTGAGCGGCCAGAATGCGCACGTTCAAGTCCCGGTCTTTCAGAGTCTTGATGAGCGTCGCCACAGCGTCCTTGGCAGGCGGACCGATCTCGCCCAGCGCTCTCAGCGCGGAACGGACATTGCCGCGGCCCTCGATCCTGCGGATGAGAAGGGGAACCGCCTCCACGCCGGAAACGCCGAGTTGCAGCAACGATTCGCCCGCCGAGTAGCGTACGCCATCGTCGGGATCACTCAGGGCGGCCTTCAATGCCGTCATCATCGGCGGCGTGGCCGAGCCGATGTCGCCGAGGGCCCGGGCGGCCGCCCGTCGAACCAGGGCTTCCTTGTCCTGCAAGGCCGCCGTGAGCGCCGGCACTCCTTCTTGACCGGCCTGTCGCATATACCCCATCGCCATTGCAGCGGCCACTCTTGGTTCCGGAATCGATGCCTTCTCCAGCAAGCGAATCAAACCTGGCACGGCGGGAGCGCCAATCTCCGACATCAGATAGGCAAGCTCCGTGGCATTGGACGACGTCGCCATCGCCTCGATCAAGCCCGGGACGGCCGGCTCACCGATCGCTTTCAGCGCGTTCTTGCAAGGGGATCCCAAAAAGACATCGCCGCGCAGGATCGGATCGGCAAGGGCCGGGACTGCATCCTTGGCCGCAGCGCCGATCTTCCCAAGGACTGCCGCTGCCTCATCCTGCAACTGGGGATCTTTGAGGGCCGCGATGAGCGCTGGGACTGCCGGGGCGCCAATGGACACCAGCGCTTGTTCCGCCTGAAGTCGGGATTTCTCGTTTCGCTGTTTCAGTGCGTTCACCCAGTAGCTCAGGCGCTTGCCCTGGTAGGCGGGCTCCTGGCCTGCCCCCACGAAGGCAGTCGGCCAAAGTAGCAGAAGGCACAACGGCATGGTCCAGAAGGCTGCGCCAGCCGCACCGACGCTGCGCACCCGTCTTCTGCAAAGGCTGAACACACTCGGAGTATTCCGAATTTTCATTCTGTCCCCCGGCTCTCGGTTCCGGGCACCCTGCACGTCGCCCTCATACCAGACAGATGTTTTCTTCCCCGATGTCCGGCGTGTTGCCCGCCCCACGACGTTCTCCGCGATCTCGGTGTTGCCGCTGCCGGTCGTCGCACTCAGGACGGAGGCTGACCCGTTGACTGTTGCCAGGGCCTGCAAATCGCGGCGGGAGATTCGCACCGAAACGTGAGCGGAACCGCGAGGCCAAGCGGCGCCCGGCCAACAGCACGCGGGCAAGCGGGACGGCGCATCATTGCCACAACTCCTTGGCGCCGAGTTGCCGAACAGCGGAAGCAGTCGGGGACACTCTGCGCCCTGTCGCAGCGGGTGTCAAGGCGGCCGATAGGCGGCGATAGGCTGATAGGCCGAGGACCTGCTCGAGGCCAGCCGGACGAGAAAACGGGCACACCTGTGGCCCACCCGCACTCGGCGCGACGGTCACGCGCGGGCGTCGAAGACCACGACATCGCGACACGGCCGCGTTTTCCCACGCGGCCGAGTAGCGCGGTCTGGCTCGAATGGCTTCCGAGTAGCTCGCAAACGCGCCGTCGTAGTCCCCCTTTTCGAACAGGATCGTGCCGATGTTGTAGTGTGCTTGGGCGAAGTCAGGGTCCAGAGACGTGCCCGGCAAAAGGAGGCCATGGCTGCAGAGCTGTCGCCGACCAGCAGGGCAATGAGTCCAAGCTCATGGTGCGGTTCCGCGGTGTCGCCGTCCAGCCCCAGTGCCGCCAACTGTTGTTCCCGCGCCTCGTCGAGTCGACCCATCCGTCGGAGTTCCACGCCCCGCTGGTAGTGTTCGTCGAGCCGAGCACGAACATCGTCGTCCGGCATTGCGGCGTTCCTCGCAGCACAGGAGCGTGCGGCTCCACTTCCAACTTTCGGCGAATGCTGGATCAGGGGCACCGTGTTGTCAACAGCGGTCGAAGTCGGTTCAAGAGGCCCGAGAGAGCCCGGAAGGACCCGGATTGCCGGCCTTCTTCATCACCTGCTCATCGAAGGTCAACACCGCGGCACTGGGATGCAGTTCGAGAGCGAGGAACGCGCCGGTGAGGTGGAGCGCATTGGGCCTTCTCACCGGCTCCAGGCGCAGGAACCCAGCGAGCCGGCACGGGGCGAGAGCGATTCCCAGGTGCAGGGTGCGACGTGCACGGTGCCGACGTGCGGCTGGACAGGACCGCCGGCACGACGAGGGGTCCGGACGATGTTTGGGGGCACGACGGCTCGAGTGCAACATCGCCGGCTGGGTTGCTGTTACAGAACCCCTCCGTACACGCCGATCTCGTAGGCGTTGCCTTCCTCGTTGGTCGGATCGCCGGGAACCGGATCGTCCACACCATCCTGTGAATCTGCCCAGTGCGTCAGTTCGTGCAGCAGTGTGACTCCCACCAGATACACCGATCTGCCGCCGGTGGTCCTGACGACCCCTCCTCCAGCTTCGAAAGCGTCCACCATGTTCTTGTCGATCCGTATCACATTGGTTCCGAAGGTGTAGCACCCATAGGCTTTCACACCTGCGCACATCAGGTTGGCGACCACTTCGATTTGTGGATTCGTACCGTACTGAAGAGCGTTCATAATGGTCGCTGTCGATGTCTTGCCTGACAGTCTCTTTATCTGAGAGACGATCGCGTGAACGGTCGACACGTTGGGCATGTTGACTTTCACGTAGTAGGCGAATTTCGGGTAGGCGCCAATCGTTCCGGCAGTCAGTATCATTTCACATCTCCCATGTGACACTGGACGACGATAGTCCGGACAAAGGCCCTCTCGACCGGGCCCAACCAATCGCGTGGAGCTTGGCGACCCCCGCCACTGCTGGTGTCTGCGGGTCGGTGGCGCGTGGAGTGAACAGAACACCCGTTCTGCGACCCGAGACCGGGCGCTGCGCGGCCCGAACCACGGGCGGCACCAGCCGGCAGGCACATGTCGCCTCAGTCGAGTCCAAGCCGTCCGTAGTTTGGACGCACCTCCAGGACGGCGTCAAGGAGAATCTTCCTGGCTCCTGGCCGATCTTCCTGGCGGATGGCTGGGGCGCCGGGCTGGGGTTCAGCAGGGCTCGAAGTCGGCCACATCCGTGCCTCCGCCCAACGCGACGTCCCGTCCCGCCTCGCCCAGGGGCGGCGCGCGCGCCGGGTGCGGCACCGGCAGGTCCGTCGGCAGCCCGAGGTGACGCAGGATCCGGACGACGACCGCCCGCTGGTCGATCGTCGCGACGAGCCGCAGCCGCCCGCCATCCCTCGACTTGGCTCGGGATGGCC
>Ga0315273_10009914_pt1 | contig 12118 bp, 8 predicted proteins | sample YL17G02_0_MG_FD_205753 | JGI IMG/M metagenome (GOLD analysis project Ga0315273, IMG submission 205753) | Sediment microbial communities from Yellowstone Lake, YNP, Wyoming, USA - YL17G02_0 | ecosystem: Environmental > Aquatic > Freshwater > Lake > Sediment | place: USA: Wyoming | collected... | reverse complement strand
AAATGATGCCCTTAAAGTATTAAGAGATGCTGAGAGAGTTGAGCTGACTTCAGGAAGAGGGCCTGCTGGAATTGCAGCAGCTGCACTTTACGTCGCTGCATTAATGAATGACGAGAAAAAAACCCAAAGAGAGGTTGCAGATATAGCTGGAATCACTGAGGTAACAATAAGAAACAGGTACAAGGAGCTTATTGAAAAGCTTAAACTTGAGGACAAGATAAAACAGAAAGAAGCTACTTTGAAGAAGAAGTAAGTTGCACCTATTTGAATGAGTCAAAATTCTATTTGAAGTTATTTTGCTTACCTAAATTTTTATTGTTCTTTTGTAATTAATAGAAACATTTATATAATAATTATACTAATTAATTATACTATGAATATTGAAGTTAAAACAAGAAAATGGGGGAATTCCTTGGGTTTAGTCATACCTAGCGAAGCAGTTGAGAGGTTAAATATCAAGCCAGAAGAAACCGTTGTAATTGAAATAAGCAAAAAAGGAAATGTTTTAAAGGAGTTATTTGGTTCTATAAAATTTAAAAAAACAACAAAACAAATTATGGATGAATCTAATATCGAGATGGAGAGTAAATGGTTGAGATAAAAAGATGTCTTGATACTTATGCATTAATTGAAATTTCTAAGGGAAATGCTAAATTTGCAGAATATTTAAAATCTATTTTTATTCTTTCTGATTTGACACTTGTGGAATTTTATGGGGTTTTGCTCAGAGAAGAAGGAGAATCAGTTGCAGATTATTGGATTAAAAAATTAGAAAAATACTCTCTTCCTGCAAGCAAGGAAGTATTGATAGATGCAATTAAATTTAGGTATGAAAATCGCAGATTAAATCTTTCTTTTTTTGATGCAGTTGGTTATATTTTTTCTTTAAAAAATGGGTGTCTTTTTGTTACAGGAGACAAAGAGTTTGAAAAATTTACTAATGTAGAATTCATCAAGAAGTAATTTATTATCACTCCTTTTTAAGTGAGTGGCTAATTACCCATAAAATTTTTATTTTAACTGATTACTCCTTATTACTATAATTCTAAAGCTTTTTATATAGATAATTAATTATAATTCTATCTTCTATTTTAATAGGAGATGTCGTAAGAAGAACCTTGGTTCTTTTTATATGCGGAGATGCCGGAGTGGCCAAACGGGTCAGCCTTAGGAGCTGATAGCTTAGTGCTTACCTAGGTTCAAATCCTAGTCTCCGCATTCATCTCCTATTGTAGAGATGGAAGGATGGTGTTTTCACGGAAACATCATCCACATATTTATTATTAAAATGAAAAAAGTCTATTTAGTTCACGGATGGGGTGGGACTGGAAGTGGAGGATGGTTTGATTGGTTAAAGCAAGAACTTCCAAAAAAAGGATTTGAAGTTGTAAGTTTTGACATGCCTGATACAGACAATCCTCGAATTGAAACTTGGGTTAAATATTTAGAAAAGAATATTAATCTTGATGAGATTGATAAAGATACCTATTTTGTTGGGCATAGCGTTGGATGCCAGACAATCATAAGATTTTTAGAGAAATTGCACAAGCATAAAAAAGTTGGCGGGTGTGTATTTGTTGCTGGATGGTTTGATTTAATTAATCTTGAACCAGAAGAAATGGAGATTGCTCATCCTTGGATAAATCAAGAAATACATTTTGATAGAGTTTTAGACCATTGCAATCATTTTCTTGCTTTATTTTCAAGCAATGATCCTTATGTTTATTTAGATGAATCAAAAAAATTCAAAGAAAATCTTGGAGCTAAGATAATCATAAAGAAAAATCAAGGGCATTTTAATGAGACTGAATCTATCCCAGAAATATTAAAATTTATTGCTTAACTTTGGACTTTTCAATTCTCTTTGCTACTGCAAGAAATATTCCTGCTGCAAGTATCACAAACATAAATATGTATATGAATTTGCTCTTTTTTATATAGCTGAGAATTGCCAAATCTTCTTCTTCATCAGGAGCAATTCCTCCTGTAAGAGGGCTTCTTTCAGATGTTCTTTCATCAAGAGCACCAATAGCTTTTCCTGTTGCACCAGATAATTCAACGTCATCTTTCATGAGAGTAGTAAAACCATCTGTTATTTTTATGTTATAGGTTCCAATTGGAGCAACTAATCTATAGGAGATTTTTTCACCAACCTCTAACTTTGGACTTCTTATTCCAATTGTGTCTCCAATTATTATCTGTATTGTCTTTGAATATTGCGTGTTTCCAGTATTTGTTACAATAAGATTGTCATCAACTAATTCAAATTTTACTTTCTCATCTATTTCCACCATAAAAATTCCAGTTGCGTTTTGCTCATTATAACTTGCAAGCATGCTCCAATAACCATGAGTTACACCATCGCCTAAGTTTATATCTATTAATTGATTTGAATCAATTGTTTGTTCAATCCTTATTGTTTTCTCTGCATTTTCTATTTTCAAATATACATTGTCATTTATTGGATTATTGCTATCATCTAATAAAGAAACCTTAACTGTTACATTTTCTCCTGATTTAAATGCATCTTTTGCTGAAGAAACATCTATTTTTACTGCCTGAACCAGACTTAATAGTAATATTGAAATTAAAATCAGTGTCCATAACCCTCTTCTCATATAGGTAATATTTTCTTATACTATTTAAAGATTATGTCACATTCAATAATCGTTTTTATAATAATGTTTTTAAATGAACGCGTCTTATTCTATTGATGAATAAAAGAGGGGAAATAGCTGGTATCTTTATTATTTTTATAATAATTCTTTTGGTAGCAGGAGCAATGTTTGTTGCTGCTGAGAGAGGCATTTTTGCTCCAACAGTTGATTTTGTTTCACCAACTCCCACTGGAAATGTTTCTGGAAACTATATTTATGCTAATTTATCTACATCTAGTTCAGATGCTCATTATTCTTTTGTTAATTTTGACAGTGATTTGTTGCTTTGGATGAGAATGGATGACAGGAATTCCACTCATGTTTTTGATAACTCCACTTATGCAAAAAAAGGACAGATTTTAAATGGAACTACTTTTGTCAGTGGAAAATTTGGAGAATCTTTTAATGGCGACGGTATTGATAATTACATAAGCATTCCTGATGATTCAAGTTTTGATGCACTTGCTGATAATGATACAATGACTGTTTGTGCATGGATTAAGCAGTATTCAAATGATAATGGCTGGGGGGTTATGCAGGGAGTTTTAGGGCAGTATTGGGCTACTGGAGCTCATAATTATCTTAATAAGTCATTTGGGATTGCAGAAGGAATTGCTGGAAGCAATAAGTATGCAATTTATGTAAGCTCAGATGGAAGCGCATGGCAGGATGCCCAGGCCAATTCTAATTTTTCATTAAATACATGGTATCATATCTGCGGAACAGTTGGTGGAGGAACAGTGAGATTATATGTAAATGGAACTGTGCAGACAGATACAGGAACAGTTACTGGAATTTTTAATGCGCAAAACACTCCTTTTACAATAGGAACTTATCTTTATGCTCCTGCTGGAAATACAAGTGATTCAACATTGTTTTACAATGGAAGCATTGATGAAGTATTATTATTCAAGAGAAATTTATCTGCAAGTGAAATCCAGGCAATATATAATGCAAGTGCATACAGGTTTGCAAATAATTACACTTTATTGGCAAATACAAGCCATACTTTTACTGGATATGCTATTGAATCAGATGGTGAATTTAGTACTACATCAAGGACAATTTATACTGGAGTTACAGAAGAAAACGACACAACAAAACCAACAATTGATTTTGCTTCTCCAACTGAAACATCTGGGGATAATTTAAGCAGGAATTACCTTAGAGTTAATGTAACTGCAAATGACACAAATTTAGCGAATATAACTATTTACTTTTATAACTCAACTTCACTAATAAGTTCAAACACAACAGCAAGTTCTCCTAATTCTGTTAACTTTACTTCCTTGAGCAATGGGACTTATTACTTTAATGCAACTGCTTATGATTCTTATGGAAATAATAATTCAACTGCAACAAGAAATGTAAGTGTTGCTTATGCTCCTCCTGCTGGAAGCAATAACTCTTCATTGAATATCAGCTTTGTTTCTCCAACTCCAACAGAAGATATAAATGAGACTTATATTTATGTTAATGTTTCAACTCAGTCTAATTTAGAGCATTATTCTTTTGTTGATTTTGATGATGATTTGATATTATGGATGAGAATGGACAATAATAATTCAAGCTATATGCTTGATAATTCCAGTTATGGAAATAATGGAAAGTTTGTAAATGGAAGCAGTATTATTAATGGAAAATATGGAAAGGCATTTTCAGGAGATGGTTATGGAAGATTTATTGCAATTCCAGATTCTTCAAGCATTGATTCGCTTTCAGTAAATGACAGAATGACTGTTTGTTCATGGGTTTATCAATATTCAAATAACAATTCTTTTGGAAATTATCAGGCAGTAATTGGGCAATGGGAAACAAGCACTAATAAAAAATCCTTTGGGCTTTTAGAAGGAGTTGCAGGAGATGGAATTTACGGGTTTTACATTACTCCTGATGGAAGCACTTATCAGGATGCAGTATCTAATTCTGTTCTTTCAATAAACACCTGGCATCATATTTGTGGGGTGATGAATGGAAGTACTGCAAATCTGTATGTCAATGGGGTTTTACAAATAGATAATGGAACTATTTCATCAATCTATAATTCAGATGTTAATCTTACTATTGGATATTATTATACAAATTCAATATTCTATAATGGAAGTATCGACGAGGTTTTGATATTTAATAGAGCATTAAGTCAAAATGAAATAAGAGCAATTTATAATTCATCTGCTTATGCAAGTTTCGCAAAGAATTACACTTTATTGACAAATGGAAGCCATACTTTTAATGCATATGCAATAGATAATTCCACTGTAAATTCAACTTCAAGAACAATAAGTAGTGGAAATGCAAGCTCTGAAAACTTAACTGTTCCTGTAATAACAATTGTCTCCCCAACAACACAGGAAAATACTTTTGAAGTTATTATTAATACAAATGTTGCTGCAAGCACTTGTTACTTTACAGATGATAATGGAGCAAGCAATGTAACCATGCTTGAAAATAGTACTACAAGCTTTTATTATGAGGATTTTGATTATGGAGCGTATAATATCACCTTTTACTGCCAGAATACAAATGGAACTGGAAGCTTAACAGATGATTTTTCATTTAGAAGAAGCCATGTTGAAACAGATGTTCATTATACTAACTCACAGGGATTAAATATTTATTTTGATTTTGGATTTAATACAACAAATTCAACTGGAAAAACAGTTATTATTCCTGATAGCTGGAGTGCATTAAAAGACGCTACATGGGTTACTGATGCAGAGAATTACTTTTTATCAAGAGGTTATGTTGCTGTGCCTGTAAACACAAGAGGAAAAGGAAGTTCACAAGGATTAAAAGATGCTTTTGGCTATGAGTGCCTTGATATTCATGAGTTAGTAAATTATCTAAGAAGCAATTCTCAATACAATACTTATATGAATGGAGTTGTTTATCTTGCAGGTGCTTCTGGAGCAGGAGGAAAAGCAGGAGTTTGCACTGCTAAATCTCCTGATTTATTCGCTGCTGGATATTCAAGTGCTGGAGTTTTAAATCTTTCCAAATGGTGGCAGACTGCAGGAGGAGCAGATGTTGCTGAAATGGAAGTAAGAGTTGGATGCGGATATGATGAGTGTCCAGAGGCATATAATGCAAGAGACGCAAGTTATCTTAATTATAATACTAGAAGTGCAGTAATGGCATGGCATGCTGTAAATGATGATAGAGTTACTGTTAATTGCTCAAGAGATTATAATAGAACTATGAATGAAAATGGAAAAAATGTCAGTTATATCGAGCCAGCTACTGGAGGACATGTTGGTAATTTTACAGCTTCTCATGGTTGGTTTTTGAATTATACTGAAGAGAGAACAATTCCAAGCAATGGAACTTTTAAAATTGGTGTTTTTGTATGGACAAAGAACTTTAGAATTGACTTGATGAATTCTAGTTATACTGGAGTTGTTGATTATAATATTACTGGAACTATTAAATACTTTAATTTAACAACCAGGAATTTTAATGGAAGTGCAAACATGACTTTATTTAATATAATTGCAAATACAAATTATTCAGTTCAGAAAAATAGTTCAACTGCTTATTATACTTCGACTTCAACAGGAACACTTTCGTTTAATTTAAGCATGAATAATTGGAGTTATTATGAAATTGTTGTTGGTCCTGTTGGATTGTATTGCGGAGACGCAAGTTGCAATAATGGAGAGACTTGCTCTACTTGCTCAGGAGATTGCGGAACCTGTTCTACTGGAGGCAGTACTGGGGGTGGAGGGAGAACTAAAACAATAATAACTAATTTTACTAACTTGAGCTTGATTGATTTAAGCATTGATAATATTTCAAATGTTATTGTAACTCCAGGAGAATCCAAGAAGATTTTATTGCATGCAAAAAACACAGGAGCTTTATTTCTTAATGACTGCATTCTTGAATCACGAGGTGAATATTCTAATTGGATTGCTGCAGGACAAGTCAAGGATTTATCTGCAGGCGAAGAACATGAATTCATGTTTACTTTAAATGTTCCGTCTGAAGCAAAACCTGGGGAATACAAATTAAAATTAGGGCTTGTATGCAAGGAGATAAATACTGAAAAAGAATTTAATGTTGAGATTCTTGAGGAAAAAGTAGGATTAGATATACTTAAGGTAGAAAAAGAAACAAAGACTATGCTTAGAATTACTTATTCTATAAAAGAACTTACTGGAATTGAGCAGAATGTTGATATGCAGTTCTTGCTGTATGATTATCAAAATAACAAGATTCTTGAAGCACTTGACAATAGGCTTCTTGCTGCAAATTCTGAAGGTGAATATGCAGTGCAGGTTCAAGTTGATAAAAATCTTAAGGGTAATTTTAGGCTTTTAGCGAATATAAATTCCGAAACATATTCAGCAGTTGTAGAAGAAGATGTTGTTATTGGAAGCACAATGACTGGCTTGACTATATTCACAGATCCAGATAAAAAAGATTTAGCAATAAGCGGGATTATAATATTATTTTTCTTTGGGTTTATATTCTTGGTTATAAGGCAGATAATAAGAAACAGAAAGAGCCAATAAATTATCTATGTTGGCTTTCTAATACTGCTCTAAGTATCTTTGGGTATTTCCTCTTTCCTCTTTTCTTCTTTCTTTTTACAATTCTTTTTTTGGCGATTCTTCTTTTCCCTGGATAGAATCTTTTTAAATTAATTAGGGAGATTACATGTAAGAAGATATAACTTCCTACAATAATTGCAGTTAGTTTTGCAAGGGCAATCCCATTTCTTTCAAGGAATCCCTTTAAGCTTGATAAAAAAGCAGGGGTTCTTTTTACAGTAAACCATTTGCTTGCACTTGCTGTATTTGAATCATATGTTACTTTTATGTAAAAGATATAATCTCCTTCCTCAATAGTGTCAGGAAGTTTAAAGGTTTTAGTCATGCTTAATGACATATCTATTATCAGGTTTTGTTTTTCTCCAAAGATAATATTCCCTTTTATGTCTTTTATTACATATTCTATTTGGACATCTGTTTCTCCTGCTTTTCCAAGATTATAAAAAGTAACTTGAGAAATTAATTCATCCCCTGGTTTGTAAACTGTAGGGTCTTTTGGGATTTCTAAATCAACATCAAACAAGAACCCCAAAGATTCTACTTCTATATAAAATAAAATTTCTTTTTCTAAGCCATCTGTTACTAATATTGCTTTTTCAAGATAAATATCTGGTGTTTTATCTTTGCTAGCTGAAAAAGTAAAGGTTACTTCCTTTGCTTCTCCTGGATTTAAGTAGAACTCTATATCACTTACTCTTATTAATAAGTCAGTTAAATCCTGGTCGTCTATCCTTATGTTTGTTCCTGTTTCCTTATTATTTTTTATTAATAGTCTTATTTCTTTGGTTTCAGTCTGCTTTATTGTTACTGGAATTTTTTCTTCACTAATTGTTATATTTTCTTCTTCAACTATTACTTCTTTTTTTGCTCCTCCACCACTTGGAGCAGTTTCAGCTTGAACAGTAAAAGTAATATTATCAGACAATACTGTTCCATTGCTCATATTTCCGTATAGGTATAGTGTGTGCTGCCCTACACTTGTTTGAAAATAAAAAGAAGTGTTTATTGTTGTGTTTGCAGTGTTATCCAGATTATACCAAACAGTGTCAATTAAATTTGAATTGTAATCCAAAAGAATGTATTCATTTTCTTGATAAGTTGTATTTTGAGGGCTTATTAAGTCTAAATAGGAATTATTTGAAACTACACTTACTGAAACTCCTGTTTCCTGGCTTGTGCTTGCGTTTATTGTTGTTAATAATAGAACTAATAAAATTCCTATGAAATAACCTCTTTTCATAGCACAAAAAGAAAAACAAAGTATTTAAATTTATTTTTTGAATGATTATCTCTTTTTTCTGTTTTTAAGGATTACCCAAATAATTATTATAAGAACAATTGCAGCAATTATAACAACTGTAATAGTTTTAGAGCTTGTTTCTGCAACTGCCTCTCCAGCGATAACATTAAATGCTACTGTCATTCCTGTTCCCATGGAAATCCCTTTAGCATCTTCTTGAATAGTCTTGAATTCAACTTTTATTGAATTATTTTCTCCAGGGACAGCATCTTTAGGCATTTTAACAATTAAAGGAACTAAAGTATCTGATGTTCCTGCCTGGACTAGGAATGTATCTTCTTCTAAAGATGTAATCTCAGAGCCAGATAATAGTTCTGCTTTAACTTTGATATCTTTATCCCCAACCATATTTTGAATATTTATATTTACTGTTTCTGTTCCTCCTCTTTCAACCACAAGGGGGTTTTCTTCCCAATAAGGAGAACTGACTCCAAAGGCGCTTGTTAAAGAAATCAGCAAGACTATGAATATTGTGCTTAATAAAATATTCTTGATTGCCATATCTTTAAATAATTCCTCTTTTTTTAAACTCTCTTATTTTTTAGTTGCTCTAGGTTTTGATTTTTCAAAAACTTGCTATTTTTTAGTTGCTCTAGCTTTTGATTTTTCAAAAACTTGCTGTTCTTTAGTTGCTCTAGCTTTTGATTTTTCAAAAACTTGCTATTTTTTAGTTGCCCTGTTGTGTATTGTCCAGATGTTACGCTGGTCTCTACTTAGTAAATCTGCAATTTCTGAAAATTTCATTTCTTTTTCTTTTAAATATACAACAATTGCTTCAAAAATTGTTAATTCCCTATTTTTGAAAATTGAAGTTGGTATGTATACGAGAGTCTTTGTTACTTTTAATTTTTCAGACATTTTTATTTTAGATTTATTGTACGCTGTCCAGATTGTTCTATCATCCCTGTTTAATAATAGTGCAATTTCATGATAAGTTAATTCAAGATTTTCTTTAAGATATTTGACAAGAGCTTCTAATCCTCCGATTTTATCTATGAAAATGCTTACTGGTATTGATAAGTCATCAACAATAATCTTTCTCTTTTTCTTTTTTGCAGTTGAAATCATTACAAGGCTTAATACTACTTTGATAAACCAGCTTCCATATCCCTGTGTTGAATAAGTTTGAGCAGAAACACCCCCTATTTCATTTAGGCAATAGTATAGTTGTTCCTGACCTGTTCCTCCTCCAAGGCTTAGGTTTCCTGCTTGAAGAATTACTCCTGTAATGTTTGTGTCTGTTGCATTCTGAAGCTGAGTTCCTGCACAATTATCTGCTATTCCTATTGAGAAATTTTCAGCAGCAAGATATTCACTGGAATTTGTTTCCCCAAGAAGATTAACTGCATTTACTGCAATTTTATTTGTCATATTATAGTTTCCTGTGTTATTGATAATCACAGGGTCATTTGTTGCTGTTTGATTAGATGCGCTGGCATTTACATTGAAGGTAATATTGCTAGGATAGATTACCATTGCCTGCAATAAATTATATGTGAAATATGTTGAAGTGTTAGTTGCATTTAATCCTGAACTATCACTTCCATAAACACTTACATTCCAAGCACCTGCTCCATCAAAGTACCACATTTTTATTGTGCATGAATAATTTGCACAAGTGGAATTAATGTCTGAAACTAATATGCAGGAATTATTTTCACGTGTTGCCTCTCCTGGACGAGTGAAGTTGGCTTTAACGCTTGTATCATTTAAGTCTGCAACTCCGTCTTCGTCGCACATTGTTGAATAGAAGGTTATTGGAGTTGAACTTGCTTCTGTTGGATTTGTATTTGTAATCGGAGAAAGATAAGTTATATTTGGAGCTATATTTACAGGAGCAGTGTAATTAGTTGTTACGGTGTAATTCGAGCTTGCAAAATTGCATTGACTTGCATTGTCACAAGCACGGCAATTCCATAGAATTGCTCCATTGCTTAGATTTGTCTTGTTAAAACTTGTCTGGTTGCTTATTCCAGAAACTGGGGTTGTTCCATTTGCAATGAAACTTCCAGAATAATTCCAATAGAAAGTTATATTTGCAAGTTGATTATCATCTGTTGCATTGCAGGTGAAATTTGTATAATTGTTTGTTGTTACATTTCCATTTGCAGGAGAGACAAGAGTTGTGTTTGGATAATTATCTACTGGTGCAGTATAATTAATTTTCAGACTTCTATTTGTATTTGCCCAGTCAGTTTGGCTTGCATTGTCATAAGCAAGGCAGTTCCATGTATAATTTCCATTAATTAAAGATAAATTCCATTGTGTTGAATTGCTTATTCCAGAAATGCTTGTTGTTTGATTTAAAGCAAAGCTTAAGTTTGTTGAGTTTGTGATATATAAGCTTATATTTTTTAGATTAATATCATCTGTTGCATTGCATTGGAATGTAACATTTACAGGAGAAGATGTGCTGTTATAATAATTATCTATAGGCGAGATTAGAGTTACATTTGGAGAATTATCTGGAGTATGATAACTCACATTTAATTCAGGCCATCGTGTGCTGTTAATATTATCACTGCTTGCAAAACTTGTTGTTCCGCTTCCTGCAGTTGTTGTTCTTAATATTATTCCATAATTTACAAGAGTTCCATTAACTATGCTTTGCACTAAATTTGTTAAATTCCAGTCAAAGAAAGTATTGATTGCTGTGATAGTTGTGTTATTCCAGATATTTGTATCAAAATCCCCTCCTGCTGTTGTCCATGCAGCAGTTCCTGTTGCATTATTCCATGTTGCACCATTTCCTGTTGTTGAGCCTGTGCCTGTTCCTTCTGTCCATGTATAATTAACTCTGTAAACATTTACTATTGCATCAGAGCTGCCTTTGGCAGTTGCATATAAAGTTAAAATTGCTGAATCAATTATTGCATCTGAAGGAATTGTTGAGACATTGAATTCTATGAGAGTTCTTCTTGCATCATCTCCTCTTATATCAAATGTTGAATCTGCACCATAATTCGCATTTGGAGTTCCGCTTGAAATAAAAGTATCTTTTCCAAGAGTTGCATTTGGCTGCAAGATTTCAATAAAACCTGGGTCAGTTGAATTTATTGTTATATTATAAGTTTGTCCTGGAGTTAATAATTTAGCAGTTGTCCAGTTACTTTCATTATTGCAGAGAAGAGTAGTCATATTCCAGTCAAGGCATTTGTATAAATAATTGCCTGAGGTAGCATTTAATGTTATTGTCATGTTATTAAATATCATGCACCCTGCAGATACTGCATAGTCATTGCTTCCTATTGTTTCGTTTGTCTCGCTTTCAAAGATAATTTCACTGCATCCACTGTTGTTATATCCAGAAATAAATAGATTTCTTGCATCCTCGCCAGAAAGAGTGATATTCAAGTCATAAATTCCACTTCCATAATTTGTTGTGATTATTACATTGTAATTTAATTCATTTCCTTCAGGAGAGGTTAGATTTATATCTGGAGCTGCATCAATTGTTATATTCCTCGTTTCTGTGCGATTGGTGTTTCCTGCATTATCTTCTGCAGTTGCATTGAAATAATATACGCCGTCCTCAAGAAAATCAAAAACTATAAAACAAACAACTTTATTTTCGCATAGATCGTCCATTATAAGAAATCCTGATGAAT
>Ga0315273_10009913_pt1 | contig 12118 bp, 10 predicted proteins | sample YL17G02_0_MG_FD_205753 | JGI IMG/M metagenome (GOLD analysis project Ga0315273, IMG submission 205753) | Sediment microbial communities from Yellowstone Lake, YNP, Wyoming, USA - YL17G02_0 | ecosystem: Environmental > Aquatic > Freshwater > Lake > Sediment | place: USA: Wyoming | collected... | reverse complement strand
TGAATTGCGGAGGCACTATACTGTAGTGCTGCAGGGGGAGGACATTCTCCCACAGCATATCCTTTTTTTTATTCCGGATGATCTTGTTGAATTTTTTACAGCAACCCCTGTTCCTTTAATTCATAAATCAAATCCGAAATAAGTGTCTTTCCCGACTTCTCCAGAATATTGCTGCGATGGGTATTGATTGTAAATACACTCAGAAATAATTTTGCGGCGATTTCTTTGGTGCTCATTCCCTCTTCTATCAGTTTAAGAATCTCTAATTCCCGAGCTGATAAATGATGACTAACATTCAGCAATTCTTCGTCAACAAATCTGAATAAAGACATATCATTTCCGGTATAATAATGGAATTGACCCTTTTTGAACTTAAACCAGTCAACGTTGGTATGTAATTGTATTGAGTACACTGCCTTATGCGGAATAGGGCTATAAAATAAATAACATTGAAAAAGAAGGTTTGTATATCCCTGGTCGGGCCTGCGCATTCTAATAGTGGAAGATAATAATGAATTGCCTTTTTTTGCAATGAACAAATCCTTATCCAAATTTAATAACCTGGTTCTCCCCATCCCAAAGCGGTAAAGATCATCCGGATGAACGGCTTCCATCATTTCGTATGGTGTCAGTTTTTCAGGAGGTACACCTACCATGTCGATACTTCTTGTACTGGCGTATATGATACTTACCTGTGTAAGATCCATTATCAGGAGAAACTGATCGTTTGCTGCCATTAACTCCTCAAACCTTTCCACAATAGGGTCTTCCGGATTTATATGCTGAAATCCCGCTGGCAGGTATGATTCAATAAAATCAAAAATGATACTATAGTTATACGACTTGACGATCATACATATTGGCAGTTGAAGGAAAAGAAACTGAGTAAAGCTACAGAAAATACGGATACATCCGTATAGCCCGGTTTCCTGAGTGGGGGTAACTTTGAAATGCAAAGAAAATGTAGAAATATTCTCTCCTTTCCACTTCAAAAAAGCCTCTTCATGGCGCGGATTACAGCAAATATATTTCGGAATTTTTTTAACGGAAGCTGGTCCTGCAAAATTTCAAAAAACGGATTGTTTCAACGTGATATTTTTTTACAATGGCCACAGGCATTTGAAAAATTTTCTTCCTTAGGTACTTCGGAAGGTTTGGTAGTGCCCCAGGGACAAGGCGTATTGGACGACACCCGTCAGATTGCCATTGCGGGCTGGAGAAGCGACCTGCAAAGATGGTGCTGTACCTGGTTTAACGAATTTGGCGGTGGTGGCGAACTGCAATGGACATCGCAGGAAGAGATAGATGGTGTATGGATTCTGTATGGATTTGTGCATGAGTGCAAACAGGAGAGTGATGATCCGACTGAACATATCATCAGGTGCAAAATGTTAGACCAGGACAACTTCACGTATACTATACGAAGTTTCAGGAAAGGGGTTGTGGAAATCGTTGCACAGCGGGTAAGATCAGGCGATGAACTGGAAGACCTCATGAAAAAACAGGCCGGGGAAATAAAGCAATTTTCGGATCTGATATTTTCTTAACACGCTGCGAATAAAATAATGGAATCTTGGAAATATGGATATACGCAAGATCAAAGAATCAAAAAATAAAACCTGCATAAGCAATCTTTAATCTTAAAAAAACAGTTATGGAAAAAACATTGAATACCCCGAAAAAAAGTGAAAGGATAGAATCTATTTCAAAAATTACAACAGGAAAAGTTAAAGCCGATAAAGCAAGAATTGACCGGCTGAAAGAGCAACTCAGGAGCACTCCTGCAGAGGTAGATTTTGAACGGGTCAGGATTATGAAAGAAGTGTATGAGGAAACCGCCGGCTACCAACAAATCATCCGGAGAGCCAAATTCATGGCAACCCTGCTTGAGCGGAAAAAAATTTACATAGACGAGAACCTTTTTGTGGGCAGCATGGCCAGCACCGTCAATGGCATCTACACCTATCCGGAATGGAACATTGATTGGATGAAAGAAGAGAACACGGTGGAAAAATCGAAGACCCCGGAAGACCGGGCCGCAAACCAATGGGCCCTTGAATACTGGGAAAAGCGTTCTTTAAAACCCCGTACACTTGAAATATTCCAAAAGCGTTATGGTTTTGATCCGAATCCTTCCTATGATTCCGGCTTTGTGATTAGTTTCTTTGACTGGCCCGGTGGCGGTGGTAACCTTAACTATCCAAGGATTTACAACAATGGCCTTGCCAGCATGATCAAAGAGGTTGAAGAGCGGCAGATGGCTCTCGAAATGAGATTGCCCAATTCCGACAAGTTCTACTTCTATGAAGCCAGTCTCATACTAATGAGGTCAATTATTCGCCTGGCTCATCGTTACGCTGAACTGGCAAGGGAAATGGCTGCAAAAGAAAAAAACGAAACCCGTAAGGCAGAATTGATCGCTATTGCCGAGACATGCGAGCATGTGCCTGAGCACCCGGCCCGCAACCTGAGAGAAGCCATGCAGTGTCACTTTTTGTGTCATGTCCTCGCAGAAATCGAGCAAGTGGGTTGTGGTTATTCAGAGGCTTACCTCGGTCAGAATTTTGAGCCATTCTATCAGCGCGACAAGTTGGCTGGCCTGATCGGTCAGGAAGAAGCCACTTTTATGTTCGAAAACCTGGTAATTAAATTGAACGAAATTGGTTATTACTATGGTGAGAAGGTTGCCATACAGAACTCTGCCGACCTTGGTCAGAGTATCTCCCTTGGGGGCTTTACCGAAGATGGGGAAGACGCCACCGCAGAAATGGATTATGTGATCTTAGATGCATGTAACTATCTTCATTTGCCCCAGCCTCCACTATCCTGCATCTACACAGAGAAGATGAGTGGAAAATTCCTTGAAAAGGTCCTCGATGTAATTGGCACCGGAATCGGTATGCCTCAATTTGTGAATGGCGATGTGATGCTTAAACGGGCTCTTCACTTGTTTGGTGATTCCAAAAAGGGCATCACCCTTGAAAAAGCCAGACGTACGGCTATCGGTGCTTGCGTAGGAAGTTATATTCCATACGAAACCGGACACCCTGTTGAAGGGCAACCCAATCTGGGGAAAGTGCTGGAGCTGACCATGACCAATGGCTATGATCCCCGGACTAAGCAACAAGTAGGTCCCAAATCAGGAGATCCTGAATCATTCAAGACATTCGAAGAACTATACACAGCATTCGAGCAGCAGTTGCAATTCTGTGAAGATGTCCTTCGCAGAGGTGCGTGGATCGCCAGCATGTTATGTGCTGACTTCCTCCCTGTAACCTGGCGTTCGCTCCTGACAGGAGGTTGTATAGAAACCGGTACCGAGGTTTGGAATGGCGGAGCCAATTACTACACAACTGCGCAAATAGTTGTTGGTGGCGTTGACGCAGCCAACGGTCTCATGGCAGTGAAAAACCTGGTCTTTGATGAGAAGAAACTGACCATGGCAGAATTGAAAAAAGCGCTGGCAGCCAACTTCGAGGGGGAATATGAAAAAGTCAGGAAGTTGTGTTACGATGCTCCTAAACATGGCAATGATATTCCTGAAATGAACAAGTTGACGCACAGGGTATATGAAAGTATCCTGCATGCATTCCAAAATGTAGATGGCGGTGGCAACTACTTAAGCCAGGACCTGAAATCAGTTCCGGATGCTTATACCAAGAGCATTCATAACCTGATGGGTATGGTAACCGGAGCTCTTCCTACGGGTAAAAAAGCCGGGGTTGCACTCACCGATGGAAGTCTGTCAGCCATGCCGGGCACGGATACACATGGACCTACTGCATTGGTAATGTCAGCAGCTAAAGGTCAGGATGCAGTCAAGTACAGCGCAACGCACATGAACATGAAACTGCCGCCCGATCAGTTGAAAACACGTAAGGGTCGTGATAACGTACTGAATCTTGTCAAAACGTATTTTGACAATGATGGTTATCACATTCAGTTCAACGTACTTGATACCGCCATTCTGAGAGATGCACAGAAACACCCTGAAAACTACCGTGACCTGGTGGTTCGGGTAGCAGGTTTCAGCGCATTCTTCACCAAATTGAATGTAGGTGTGCAGAATGAAGTTATCGAACGGACTTTGCAATCGTTTGACGGACAAATGTGTTAGTTGGAAACCAAACAGGTACAGTGTGGCCCAGGGTCATGCTGTACCTTCATTTCCATTTAAAAAAAATATACTGAGGATTTTCTATTTAAATAATTGAGTGTATGAAAAATGTTACAAAAAAAATCGCCATAAATATTGGTGCAGGTTACACTCCCGGAGTCAACGCAATCATCATAGGAGCTGCCCATGCGGCATATAAATTAGGTTGGCAGGTGGTGGGCATCCGCGATGGATTTGAAGGATTGTTGTTTCCCGATCGCTATCCAGATGATGGCTTGGTTGATATGGGACCTGAAGTAATAGAAAGGCTGAATCCTGCCGGCAGTGACGCACTGGGCACATCCGCCAGTATCGATCCCTTCCATGTACGAACTGTGAATGAATTAGGGATGATAGAGGAAGTGGACATGTCAGATACTTTATTGAAAAACCTTAAAGACAAAAAAATTGATGCGGTTATATCCATTGTAATGGGGCGTGGACTGAGCATTTTATATAAACTCAATCAAAAAGGATTAAACTCCGTTTGCATTCCGCGTTCTGTAGAAAACGACATGGCGTATACTGCCGTATCTTTTGGTTTTAATACGGCCCTGAGTTTTACGATTGATATGCTTGACAGGGCCCGGCAGGCAGCGCAATCTGCGCATAAAATTTTTGTGGTTGAAGTGCTTGGGGAACAGGCAGGATGGCTGGCTTTACAGTCAGGCATTGCCGTTATGGCCGATGCGGTAGTTATACCGGAAATCAACTGCGATCTGAAAAAACTGGGCGAACACCTGAATCAAAAACTGACATCCGGCAGGCCTTATGGCCTGGTAGTGGTTGCAGAAGGTGCAAAGTTTACAGTAGATGTTCTGGTTAAAGCAGCTACTTTATCTTCTCTCAAGAAATCACTCTCCCCACTTGCAACAGGTGATGATGATTCGCACGCGATTCAGCGTTCTGGCAAGGCTGCAGAATTCATAGCCAATAAACTGCAGCAGTCGATACCGTTTGAAGTGCAACCCCTTGTGTTGAATCAATGGGTACGCGGCGGTGCTGCCACTGCTGTCGACCGTCAGATAGGCCTGTGTTATGGAGCGGCTGCTGTCAGGGCACTGGATGAGGGGAATGACAATACCATCATAGCATTTGTTCCGCCTGAAATAACATTTATTCCACTTGTCGATGCGCTTAATAAAGTAAGAACCGTTCCTGCCCACAGCGAATTTTTGAAAGTTGCGCAAACACTTGGCATTTACACCGGAGCATAAAAATATTCATTATGAAAGAAAATAATTCAACAAATCCTGCTGGCAGGGTTCTTAATATACAAGGCTATTGCAGCGATGATGGTCCGGGTATGCGCACCACAGTGTTCCTGAAAGGTTGTTCGCTTAGATGCAAATGGTGTTCCAATCCGGAAAGCATACATCCAAAACCTGAACTCAATTATGACGCAAAACTGTGTAAGGGTGCGGCAGCATGTGGCTTGTGCCTGAAAGCGCCATTTCCACAAGGTGCATTCTACACCGTGGAAGGTGCAGATGACAAAGTATTGGTAAACTGGGATCTTGCCGGCGAATGTACGGAGGAGCTCACTTCCCTTTGTCCAACAGATGCGCTGAGTATGTTCGGTAAATTAATGACAGCCGAAGAAGTAATTATCCAGGTAGAAAAAGATACAAGTTTTTACAGAAACACTGGCGGAGGTGTTACCATTAGCGGTGGTGAGTGCTTATTACAACCGGATTTTACAGCGGCTATTTTACGACTTGCTCATGAACGTGGAATTCATACAGCTATAGAAACAGCCGGCAATGTTCCCTGGGAGTACATGGAAAAAGTGTTGCAGCATGTTGATTTAATGCTGCATGACAACAAGCTGATGAATCCCGAACGACATAAGAAGTGGACCGGCGTAGATAACAAACGAACACTGGAAAACTTCAAAAAAGCATACGAAACATTTCCAAATATTGAGTTCATAACCCGCACGCCCCTGATACCGGGCATCAATGCTGATGAAGAAAATATTCGCGCCGTGCTGGAATTTATAAAGCCATACAAAAATGTAATTGATTACGAGCTGTTGCCTTATCACCGCTACGGCACGGGAAAATATGAATTCCTGGGAAAAATATATGAGTTAAAAGATTTTAACCCTCCATCACCAGAGTTGCTTTCCCATTTGCGCGGAATTATTGATGAAGCATTTGGGCGCAATACTCAGGGGAAATAAATAAAGGAAAACACCTGGTGTACAGGAAAGACTGATATCATGGCATCTTCATTTACATATAAACAATTCACTTTTTAAAAAAAATATCATGAGAAAGAATATTTATGAAATGACCCCCAAGCACAGCTACTTTACGGAGAACTTTGATATCCAGATTTGGGGAGAAGAGCATGGCGGCATGGTGTGCGCCGTCCACCATTTTGCGCCGGGAACGGATATCACCCCCGCTTTCGCAGGAATTGGAGGTTGGTGCCCGGTGCCTCACTGGGGTTATTGCTTCAAGGGCGAGATGATCATGCGTTATAAAGATGGGACCGAGGAGATAGTTAAGGCTGGGGATGTGTTTTACCTCCCAAAAGATCATACCATGATCATTGACAAGAACGCCCCGGTTGCCTGCGAGATTATTGAGTTCAGCTTTGCTAAGGATTTTGCGCAAGGCGAGGCTGATGTAGCGAAGACGGCTAAGAAGTAAGCATTCAATCGGAAAAGCTCCTGCGCTCATGATAGCGTTACCTATCGAACAGGTGCGGAAGAATCTGATGTACGAGAACTATGTAATCTTTACACAGCCTTCGATTGATGATTTTGACATTCGCGGTTATTATTATTTCATAAAAAATTTAAGACCATGTCAATATATCCAAAAGATATGTTCTTCACTTCCGAATCAGTCAGTGAAGGACACGTAGATAAAGTAGCCGACCAGATCTCTGATGCTGTACTCGATGAATGCCTGAGGCACGATCCGATGTCGCGCGTTGCCTGCAATACATTAGTAACGATGGGATTGTTATTGGTTGGTGGTGAGGTTACCACCAAGGCGCTTTTTGATGTCGCCAAAGTGGTTCGTGAACTCGGTATTGATATCGGTTACACCTCACCGAAGTTTGGCTTTGACGCCAACACCGCAGCGGTGATCAGGACCATTCACCCACAGTCGCCAGATATCGACCTTGGGGTTTCCCGGGAGGGCGGTGAAATAGGAGCGGGCGACCAGGGCCTGATGTTTGGTTATGCCTGCCGGCAGACTGAAGAACTGATGCCATTGCCCATCATGCTGGCACACAAACTTGCCATGCAATTATCGTCTGTGCGCAAGCAAGGCATACTCCCATACCTCGGTCCGGATGGCAAGACGCAAGTTACGGTCGAGTACCAGGATGGTAAACCGGTAAGGGTAGATTATGTGGTGATCGCCGCCTCACACACCGATGAGGTTATTACAGCAGACGGCAGGTTCACCACGGAAGAAGCGAAAAAACAAATCATTGAAAAAGTAGTGTACCCGGTAATCGGAAACCTGATGGATAATAAAACCAAGATAACGGTGAACGGTACCGGAAAGTTCCTCGTCAGCGGGCCGCAGTGCGATACGGGTATGACCGGCCGTAAGATCATGGTAGATACCTATGGCGGATGGGCCGTACATGGCGGTGGTGCATTCAGTGGCAAGGACGCAACAAAAGTGGACCGCTCTGCGGGTTACATGTCGCGCTACATTGCCAAGAACCTGGTGGCAGCCGGACTGGCTGATGAGTGCCTGGTACAACTTGGCTACTGCATAGGTCTTGTTGACCCGGTATCGGTAATGGTAAATACTTATGGAACAAGTAAGATCAATGAAAATGATCTGGCAAAAATTGTTCGTAAAGTATTTCCACTATCTCCTAAAGGAATGATAGATCACCTGAAACTGAGAACACCATTCTTTCTTAAAACAGCCACCTTTGGACATTTTGGAAGACCGGAGTTCACCTGGGAGAAACTGGATGCGGTTGACGAGTTGCAGGCGAAATTGCAGATGAGATCCGTTGTTGCTTAAAATGGATTCCGATCAGCATTCCGAAAGCAAATCGAAATATGTCTTTTATAACGTTGATCACGCTTGAAGAACTTGAGGCCCCCTGTATCGCAAGTTTGTAATTCCAGCTAAAGCGGGAGGCTGCAGGAGTATAGCACCTGAATCCATGAAAAATAAGGTAAACCCAAATCTGTCATTTATCATTCGGAGGCTTGGGTTGCGGGGCCCGTGTTGGGTCATCTGATCACAAGGGTCCTTCCGCATGCTGAACCCTATGTCATCGCTTTGCTCTTCAGCAGACTGGCACCCTTCGCACCATATCTCCAATAAGTGGTGACAAAAGTCCGTAGAGACAGGTCCTTTGCGGAAACATTCTTACATTTGGTGACGGTCGGCACATTAGTGGTGATGCCTTTAGTGGCATCCCTACTTATATAGAGGTTGATAATTAGCTCTGGGCGCTCGCAAAACAATAAATTATAATCATACTATTGCCGCTAATCACCAGCGTCGCGATCAGGCATTATTCTGATACGGTGGCAACCAGGAAATTAGTATAGCAATAAATATTAAATAATCAGACACTCAAAATTGAGAATTTATGGAATCAGCAGAAAAATTCTTAGAAGAACTCGTACACGTGGTAGCACTTATAATGGAATTCGTAGCCGTTTTATGTATTGTTGCGGGCTTTATAGAATCGCTGCTTCTATTGCTGCAAAAAAGACAAAAAGTCTTCTCCCCTTTATTCACCAGGGTTAGATTTAAGTTTGGCGGATGGCTGGTATTGGCGCTTGAGTTTCAACTTGCGTCTGACATTATAAAGACTGCGATTGCACCAACATATGAACATCTTATTCAATTGGGTGCCATAGCAGTCATTAGGACATTTCTTAATTATTTCCTGAGCAAAGAACTGCATGAATTACCCGAGATGATAGAAAAAAATATCAACAGCAATGAAAATAAGGCAGAAAAATGAAGATCGAAGCAAACGTGCAAAAATGTCATTGTTTTATACGACCCGGTGATGACAAGTAAGCAATGGGCTGAAAAAATCTATCATCAGCACAATACGAACCATTGAACCATACTCATCAATGAGTAATTTTTTTCATTCAATGCATTCATGACATTCATCATATTTCTTCATTATCTATTCTATGATCTTTACAAAACGATAAGTCAGTTCAAAATAAATTTATTGGATCGTTAGAATATATGGATGTATTTCTAATGTGCATGATCTAAAAATAAAACCATGAAAGTTATAATCATTGGCGCAGTTGCCGGTGGCGCTTCATGCGCTGCACGCCTCCGCAGGCTGGATGAAAAAGCCGAAATCATTATGGCAGAACGCGGGCCATATGTTTCTTATGCTAACTGCGGGCTACCCTACCATGTAGGTGGCGTAATTGAAAAGGAGTCAAGCCTGCTGGTGGCGACTGTTAAGTTATTCAGGGATCAATTTAATGTTGATGCTCGTGTTAATTGTGAAGCTACAGAGATTTCAACTAAAGATAAAACGGTAACCTTCCGAAATACCGTTACCCGAGAATTAACTACAGAAACATACGACAAACTCGTTCTTTCTCCGGGCGCAATTTCAGTCCGGCCTCCGTTACCTGGAATAGACCTTCCCGGAATATTCCATGTGAGAACTGTTCCGGACGCCAGGGCCGTCAATGAATGGATTGAAAAAGGCAGTGAGTTTTTGACGGGGATGTATACGTATTCAGGATTTCAAACCATCAGGCCCAAACGTCGCGCTGTTGTTATAGGCGGAGGATTCATTGGCCTCGAAATGGTGGAAAACCTGGTGCACAGAGGTTTCGATGTCACGCTGGTGGAAATGATCGACCAGGTACTCCCTCCCATTGATAAAGAACATGCCGATGTGGTTGCAGGTTACCTAAGGAAACACGGAGTTACATTAGCACTTGCGGATGGCGTGGCAGGTTTTAAGCAGGGTAAAAAAGAGTCTATAGATGTGGAAACAAAATCCGGAAAAATTTTTCCGGCTGATCTGGTTATTCTGGCACTAGGTGTTCGCCCTGATACTACACTGGCAAAAATGGCCGGACTGGAAATCGGTGAACGTGGCGGCATACGGGTGAACGATCAGATGATCACCAGTAACCCGGATATTTTTGCAGTGGGTGACGCAGTTGAAGTAAAAGATTTCGTTACGGGAGAGTGGAGCCTGGTGGCGCTGGCTGGTCCGGCTAACCGACAGGGACGTATAGCCGCCGATGTGATTGCCGGCCGTAATGCCCGTTTCAGGGGAACCCAGGGAACATCTGTGATTGGATTATTTGGTGCAACAGTTGCATGGACCGGCGTCAGTGAAAAAACACTGATTCGCAGGGGAGATAAGGATTATGAAAAGATTTTCATCTACCCGAACTCACATGCAGGGTATTATCCCGGGGCCAGGCCAATAGCCATGAAAGTGATCTTCAGAAAATCTGATGGAAAACTTCTTGGTGCACAGGCCATGGGGTTGGATTTAGTGGAGAAGCGAATCGATGTGATGGCGGCCATGCTTCAAATGGGTGCAACGATCTACGATATGGAAGAGGCGGAACTTTGCTATGCTCCACCTTTTGGCAGTGCTAAAGATCCCGTAAACTTCGCCGGTATGGTAGCTGCTGATGTATTGAGAAATGACATGCCACTCTCTCACTGGCGGGAGGCTAAGTCAGGATTCCTTTTAGATGTCAGAGAAAACTTTGAAATTGCAGTTGAGGATTTCCCTGGTGCCATTCACATACCCATTGGAGAGTTAAGGGCAAGGCTGGGAGAACTGCCCATGGATAAAGAAATCAATGTGATATGCCGTTCAGGACAGCGGGCCTATATTGCCACCCGAATGCTTTTGCAAAATGGATTCAATGCTAAAACAGTATCAGGCGGTATGCTTTCCCATGCGCATAAATATTTATTTACTACGAACAATACCCAAGAATAATATTGGCACAGAACTATGAAAACTACATTTAAATCATTTGATAACAATAGAAGCTACTGCGGAACCTGTTGCCGGACATGTCCAGGTTCCCTGTATTGAACGATGCGCTGATGGAGCCATAAAAGCATAGACAGCATTTTGCATTGCCAGTGAGGAAATTCCTGAACAACGCAGGGCAGATCTTGACACAATCATTGCGGCTATAGCGCAAATGGTAAAAGAAATGAATTCCAAGTATAAAGAGACGTCAGAGGGGGGCCTGGCTGTTTCCGTAGTACTTTGCTAAAATGACAAGGCGCTTGCGGAAGATCATGATCTCAACGCCTTAATCCGAATACAATAAACAGCCTATTTCAATGACTATAATCACCTTTTACCAGATCAAATAAAATTAGCTTGCATAAACATCTAACATCTAACATCTAACATTTAACATCTAACATTTAACATTTAACATTAAAAAATTATTAATTATGAAAAACAAGTTCACCGCATACATGCTTATTGTCATGGCCATTGTCTTTGCTTCATGTGTATCCAGCAAAAAATACAAGAGTGCGCAGCAAGAGTCACAAAAACTCCAGACTGAATTATCAACCTGTGACAATAATTTAAAAAGTGCTGATGCCAAGGTCGCTGACCTGAATAACCAGGTCACTACTTTGAAAAATCAAAATGCCACATTAAGTGTGGATGCAAAAAAGTACCAGGAAATGAAAGCTGATGCAGCAATGAAAGAAGCAAGATTGAATGCCGCGCTTGCAGAACAGGGTACATCCATGAAGGAAATACAGGATAGACTGGTTAAAGGTCTGAGCCAATTAATGGATTCAGGGATGGATGTAACCTATAAGGAAGGACTATTGCATATTACTTTGCCTGAAAAAATGCTATTCCCTGTAGGAAGTGCAACGCTAAGCAAGTCATCCAAAGATGCATTGTCCCCTTTGGCTTCAATTCTTAATGAATACCCCAAAGTACAGATCTATGTTGTAGGTCATA
>Ga0315273_10009912_pt1 | contig 12119 bp, 10 predicted proteins | sample YL17G02_0_MG_FD_205753 | JGI IMG/M metagenome (GOLD analysis project Ga0315273, IMG submission 205753) | Sediment microbial communities from Yellowstone Lake, YNP, Wyoming, USA - YL17G02_0 | ecosystem: Environmental > Aquatic > Freshwater > Lake > Sediment | place: USA: Wyoming | collected... | reverse complement strand
ACGACCCTCCAAGCTTGCGGCCTGACTCCGGACCACGCTCGCGACCCGCATCGGCTCGACTTCAGGAGAATTCTCCGCCTGGGCGAGACCCGAAACATGAACACGCCGCGCGACCAACGAACACCCGCGTCCGCCGACCTTGATCCGGCAACGTGTGCGCACCGGGGTTTCGAGGGACAATGCGATAACAAGCCCCCGGAAGGAGACCCATGACCCCCAACGACCCCACGCCGCCGCCCGACGATTCGGACCAGCCCAGCGAGTTGACTCCGCTCGACGAGTCGTTCCCGACGGCCGAAGATCAACTCAAAGAATACCGCGAGAAGCGCGATTTCGGCCTCACCGCGGAACCCGCAGGGGGCGACGTCAGCCCCCATGCTGAGAAGCCATTCTTCTGCGTGCAGAAGCATGCCGCCTCGAGGCTTCACTACGACGTGCGCCTCGAGGTGCACGGAGTGCTGAAATCGTGGGCGGTGCCCAAGGGCCCCTCGCCCGACCCGACCGAAAGACGGCTGGCGGTCATGGTCGAGGACCATCCCCTGGAGTACGGTGACTTCGAGGGAACGATTCCCGAGGGCGAGTACGGCGGCGGCACCGTCTTGCTCTGGGACATCGGGTGGTGGGAGCCCGACTTGGCTCGCAGGAAGCAGGTTAGGCCCGCGCACCCCGACGCAGCGGCGGCCGAGATCGTGACCCCCGACCCCCTGCCCGATCCCGAGGCCGACCTGGCGAGCGGAGAGCTCAAGTTCATCCTGCATGGAGAGAAGCTGCGCGGCAGCTGGACCCTCGTGCAGATGAAGGGCCGAGGCGAGAAGAACTGGCTCATGATCAAGCACCGGGACGACGACGCGCACCCGGGCCTGAACCTCACGCAGGAAGCCCCCCTATCAGTGAGCAGCAGCCGCTCCATCGAAGAGATCGCGGAAGACGCCTCCAGCGGAGCCGGCTGACTGCAGGAATCCGCCACCGAGGGCACATCAGGCATCGAGGGCACCTTCCAGCTCGGTGAGAAGAGAGTGCTGATCACCCACCCGGAGCGGATCTACTTCCCCGAGCCGGGGATCACGAAGAGCGAAGTCCTCGCCTACTACCGAGATGTCGCCCCTTTCTTACTCCCCCATCTGGCCGGCCGCCCCTTGGTGATGGAGCGCTGGCCCGAGGGGATCACCGGTCAGTCCTTCTATCAGAAGGACCTGCCCACGTTCGTGCCCGAATGGTTGCGTCGTCATACGATGGAATACCGGCACGCGGAACGGACGGTGCACCACCCCCTGGTAGAGGACGTCGCCGACCTCCTCTACCTGGTCAACCTCGGCACGCTGACGCTGCACGCATTTCTATCGCGCACAGTGGACCTGGAGCACCCCGACCACCTGGTGATCGACATCGACCCACCTCACCCGGAGCCCGCGCCCGGCGCGCGACTCGGCCCACCCGCAACCAACGAGCCGTTCGCACTGGCCGTAGAGGCCGCCTACCTCCTGCGGGACGAGCTCGTGTCGGCCGGGATGGAACCCTTGGTCAAGACCTCGGGCAAGCACGGCCTCCATCTGGCATTGCCGCTCGACGGCTCGCTGGACTTCGGCGAGGTGCGGGCCTCGCTGACCGATCTGTTCGACAGTCTCATCCGCCGTCACCCCGACCGCCTGACCCGAGAGTCCCGCCTGGAACGGCGTGACGGGCGCGTGTACCTGGACGCCTTGCGCATGGCCCTCGGAGCCACCGTGGTACCCCCGTACGTCGTCCGCGCGACCCCTCAGGCCACCGTCTCCATGCCGGTCCACTGGCAGGAACTCGACCGGCTGGAGAGCCCGGATGCCTTCACCGTCCGTACCGCGCCGGCACGCCTGGCTTGCACGGGCGACCTGTGGGCTGCGCTGGCCCCGACCACGACGTTCGCGGATGAGCCGGAAGGGGAAGAAAGCGGCTAGCATGAGCCGCGCGAGGAGGACTCACATGACCATCCTGGTATCGGGCGCCACCGGATTCATGGGCAGCGCCATCACCCGCCATCTACTGGCTGCGGGATACCGGGTGCGCGCCATGGGACGTTCCGCCGAGCGGGCGCGGAGCACTCTGGGCCGCTTCGATGAATGCCGGCGGGCATTGGGGGAAGGCCGCCTGACGTTCGTCTCTGCCGACCTCGCCCAGCCGGAGACGCTGCGCCCCGCCGTCGCGGGGGTCGAGGTGATCATCCAAGCCGCCCAATTCCCGGGCGCGCCCAACGAAGATCCCGGCAAAGGCTACACGTACATGAACATCGACCGCAACGGCACCATCAATCTACTGGAGGCGGTCTCCGATGTCTACTGGGCGCGGACCGCCGGCCCGGGCCTTGTCCGCTTCCCTTCCGGCTCCCCGCGGTTCCTCTACCTGAGCGGCATCACCGTGCGAGAGGAAGCGCCCGAGACCTGGAACCGGGCCAAATGGCAGGCCGAGGAGGCCATACGCGGCAGCGGGCTCGATTGGACCATCATCCGCTCGAGCTGGGCTTATGGCCCTAGAGACGCCGCCCTCAACACGATCATCCGCTACTCGGATTTCATGCCTGTCATGCCTCTCTTCGGAGACGGCGAGGAGAAGGTGACCCCGGTGTTCGTCGAGGATGTGGGCCGGGTCTTCACGCTCGTGGTCGCCGCCGTCAACGCGGCCGACGGCGCCACGCTGCCTTTGGGGGGGCCTGAAGTGCTCTCCATGAACGAGATCCTGCGCACGGCCCTCGAAGTGATGCGCAGGCGACGCCCTCTGTTGCACGTGCCCAAGCAAGTGGGGCGCGTGCAGGGTGCAGTCATGCAGTTCCTGCCCGGCCGACCGCTCACGCCCATGGCGGTGGATTTCTCATCCCAGGGTGGCGTCGCCGATCCGGAGCCGCTGAGGAAGCTGTTCCCGGATTTCCAACCGGTGCGGCTGCGGGATGCCCTCGCGACCTATCTACCCGCGCGCCGCCGGGGCTGAGTGGTCATGGTCGTGGGGGTCCAGACCGGACCCCGGCGCCGGCATTCAACAGCCCGGCACGCCGGGATGTCCACAGCACGTTTGGCGAGTGCGCACTCTGGTCCAGGTGTTGCGCGCAGCCATTTGCAGCTTGCGGGTCCACGGCAGGGGGCCGCGGAAGTTGTCCAGGAAGGGAATCGGGTCGGGCTGATCACACATATGTGGTAAGCATGGCCGCCATGACTGACCTCAGTCAAACTGCCTAGCCGAGAGGAGCCAGCATGCCTGATGAGCAGCACCCCACCGATGGCGCACAGCTGGACGAACTACGCGCGCGCCTGGCCGCGAAGAAGAAGGAACTGCGAGAGATGCTGGAGACGATGCCGCACCATACCGTCCGGGTGCACCAGCAACTGGCGCTAGAAGACGCCGAAGACGAAGTGCAGGCGCTCGAGCAGGAACTCGCGGCGCTGCAGGGTGATACGGCGTAGCGCCGAAGCGGCCAGTCCACCCGACGCCGTAGTCGCGGCGTAGCGCCGACGCGGCGGGGGTCACGCGAGCAGCTCGTCGAGGAGACGCGGCAGGCCACGCAGATCGTCAATGGTGAACTCGGGCAGCAGCTCGTTCCTGCCTTGGGCCTGCGCATGCTCGACGTCGCTGGGCTGCGTCACCCCGGAGTAGACGAGGGCGGAGCGCATGCCCGCCCGACGCGCCCACAAGATGTCGGTGTCGAGGCGGTCGCCGATGAAGAGCACCGCCTGGGGGGCCACCTCCGCGGACACCGTCAAGTAGTGAGCTAACTCCAGTTCGGGCTTCCCGATGACCACCGGCTGCCGGCCCCCAGCGGTCGCTACGGCCGCTACCAGCGACCCGGCTCCAGGCAGCAGACGCCCTTCGGCCGGAAAGGTGGCGTCGGTGTTGGTCGCCACGAAGAGGGCGCCGGCCATGACCGCCGCCTGAGCCAACGCTAGGGTGTCGTAGCAGAAGCTTCGATCGATGCCCACGACTATAGCGGCCGGAGGAGCGAGAGCCAGCGACTCCACCACCCGCGTCATCGCCGCCGTTGATTCCACGGACCCGGGCATCGCCAAAACACCGCCGTTGGCCGCGGCAAGCAGTCCACCGGCGTGCGAGACCTCGAGCCCCGCTTCGGTCAGTTCGCGGACCAACCCCTCTCCGCCCACCACGAGCACCCGAGCTTCCTCTTCCAGTCGCTCCCGCAGCCAGGTCGCGGTGGCCGCGCCCGACGTGAGGATGTACTCTGCCTTCGCCGGCAGCCCGAACCCGGCCAGGCGCGCGGCCACCGCCGAACGATGTTGCGACGAGTTGTTGGTGACGTAGCGCAGCAGTAGGCCACGGCGCAGCACGTCGGCGAGGGCCTCGGCGGCTCCCGGCAGAAGCATCTCGCCCCGGTGGACCACACCGTCGAGGTCGAACGCCACCATAGCAAGTGAGGCGGGCTTCATAGCGGTGCGGATGGCAGGCGGGTAGGCATGCAACCATATTGTAGCGCGCCCAGCCGGCGTTCCCCGTCGGGGGAGGCATAGTCCTCGGATCGATGGGGCATGCTGTCAGGTGCCGATCTTCCTGCCGCCAGAGCGGTTTCCCTCGAACAAGGAGGCACCACCGTGGGGACGATGACCTTCGCCACCACTCTCACGGAGTCGCGTCGCCTCACCCCCGGTGTTTGCGCCTTCCGCTTCGTCCGCCCTGATGGCTACGATTTCACCGCCGGGCAGTGGTTCGTCATCACGATCCCGTCCGACGACGGCCCCCTGACTAAGCACTTTACCCATTCCAGCTCTCCGACCGAGCCGTTCCTGGAGTTCACCACCCGCCTCACCGGTTCGCAGTTCAAGAACGCGTTGGACGCCCTGCCCCTGGGCGCCGAGGTGCAGATGGAGGGTCCCTTCGGCACGTTCGTGCTGCGCGAGGGCGTGGCCCGTGTCGCTTTTCTTACGGGCGGCATCGGCGTGACTCCGGTGCGCAGCATCCTCAGATCCCTGGCCGATCTGCGGGCTTCCGCGGCTGCAGGTTCCGCCGGAAGTGCCGCCGCAGACCGTGAGGTCGTCGGAAACCGTGGCTCCGCCGAGTCCTTCTCCCTACCCGAGATAACGGTCTTCCTGGGGAACACGTCCGAAGACACCGTCACCTTCGGCGGTGAATTCGAGAGTATCGCCGCCACGTTTCCCGGCACGCGGGTGGTGCACGTACTGTCACAACCGTCCGAGGGCTGGCGTGGCCACCGAGGCTACATCAGCGCCGACATCGTGCGCGGGGAACTCGGCGATCCCGGCTCGTGGACCTATTACATCAGTGGTCCGCCCCCCATGGTTGAAGCAATGCGCTCTATCCTTGGCGCATTCGATATTCCTCGGAAGCAGATGGTGCTCGAGAATTTCGAGGGCTATGCCTCGTAGGCTGGTGCATCGTAGGCTCGTGCATCGTAGGCTCGTGCATCGTAGGCTTCGCGGAGCGCGGCCACGATCATCGCGACCGGCGGAGAGCCGGATATTCCCTCGGTGGTGATATACGCCCGGCACCCAAGGCCGCCCGCGCGCATGCCCCGCACGCCGGGGTCCACGTCGACACCGTTGACCATCACCGCCGGCCCCCCCACGAAGCCGTGGGCCAGAGATTGTTCCTCGTTCTCGATGCAGATGTCCTCGACAGGGTGGCCGGTGAGTTCGACTTCAGCCAAGGCGGCGTCTAGCGCTTGTCTCGCCGCCGCCGCATTCTCGGCTGAGCAGCCTTCGGTGTGCAATAGTCGGATCGTCAAGAGCGCCATGCCTGCCTCCTCCTATGGACTCTCCGCACCGTACGACTGCTCCCGCGCCTGCCACATCGTTCGCAAGACGCGCGGCAGGATGCCGCCATGCCGGTAGTATTCCAGGTCGACCGAGGCGTCAAGGCGCACGGTCGCCGGGAAGACCAGGTCGGGCTCGCCGCCGGGTCGGGCGTCGCCAACCGACCGTCCGTCGCCAACCGGGGCCGTGCCTCCCCCGCACCATACGCGCACCTGGACGGAACCGCCCGGCTGCAGCCCCTCGCCCTCGATGCCGGCTATCTCGAAGATCTCCGCGCCGGTCAATCCCAATCCACGCGCTGTCGTCCCCGGCTCGAACTGCAGCGGCAGAATGCCCATGCCTACCAGATTGCTGCGGTGGATCCGCTCGTAACTCTCGGCTATCACGGCCCGCACCCCGAGGAGGGCCGGCCCCTTGGCCGCCCAGTCCCGGGAGCTTCCCGAACCGTACTCCTTGCCGGCCAGCACGATCGTGGGCGTACCCTCGGAGACATAGCGCACGGCAGCGTCGTAGATGGTCAAGAGATCTCCGGAGGGCTGATGGGTGGTCCATCCGCCTTCCTTCTCGCGCAGCATCAGGTTGCGGATGCGCACGTTCGCGAATGTACCGCGCATCATCACCTCGTGATTGCCCCTCCGCGACCCATACGTGTTGAAGTCTCCCGGCGAGACTGCCAACGAGGAGAGATAGCGCCCCGCGGGAGAGTCCGGGGCGATGGGCCCCGCCGGCGAGATGTGGTCGGTCGTCACCGAGTTTCCGAAGATGCCCAAGACGCGCGCTCCGACGATGTCTCGCACCGGCGCGGGCTCCGCGGGCAGACCGACCAGGTACGGAGGTTCCTGGACGTAGGTGGAGGCGGCATCCCAGCAATACTGGTGACCCGCCGGCACCTGGAGACTCTGCCAGATCTCGTCACCCTCGTCCACCGCGGCGTACTCGTCGCGGAACAATGCCGGGCCGACAACCTGCTCGACCAAGTGCGCTACCTCCCCGGTGGACGGCCAGAGATCGCGCAGGTATATCGGAACTCCGGACGGGTCGTGCCCCAACGGTTCGGTCGTAAGGTCGATGTCGACCGTTCCGGCCAGCGCATACGCGACCACCAGCATGGGAGACGCCAGGTAGTTGGCCCTCACGAGTGGATGGATGCGAGCCTCGAAGTTGCGGTTGCCACTGAGAACGGCGGCGGTCACCAACTGCTCCTGCAGGATGCCCTCCGCGATGGGCGCAGCGATGGGTCCGGCATTGCCGATGCAGGTAGTGCACCCGTAGCCGACGATGTGGAAGCCGAGCGCCTCCAGATATGGCATCAGCCCGGCACGCTCGAAGTACGACGCTGCCACCCGCGAACCCGGGGCGGTGCTGGTCTTCACCCAGGGCGGCACCCGCAATCCGTGACGCACCGCGTTCCGCGCCACCAGGGCCGCTCCCAGCATCATCGCCGGGTTCGACGTGTTAGTGCAGCTGGTGATGGCCGCGATGACTACGCTGCCGTCGGCTAACGTGAACGTGGCTTCGGCGATGGCCCCCTCGTCCTCCACGACCATGGCAGAGGCGATGCCGCCCGGACTACCGCCTTCGTCCTCGAAACGCCCCAGGGAGTCACGATGTTCGCCGAGCAGGCATACCTCGGCCGAGCACACCGTCGTATCGGCGCGACCACTCGCGGTCGCCATCGCGGGAAGCGCGTCCAGGAAACTCTGCTTGGCGTCGCCCAAGAGGATGAGATCCTGGGGGCGCCTGGGGCCGGCCAGGCTCGGCCGCACCTCGCCGAGGTCGAACTCCACGAGCCGGGTGTACTCGGGATCCGCGGTATCCGCCTCGCGGAACAGTCCCTGGAAACGGCAGTACTCACCGACGCGAGCCACGTGCGCGGGCGAGCGACCGGTCATCGTGAGATAGCGCAGGGTCTGCTCGTCGACCGGGAAGAAGCCGCACGTGGCCCCGTACTCGGGAGCCATGTTCGCGATGGTCGCCCGGTCGGCCACGCTCAATCCGGCGAGCCCAGGGCCGAAGTACTCCACGAAACGGCCCACCACGCCGACGCCGCGCAGAAGCTTCGTCAGCGTCAGTACCAGGTCGGTCGCCGTCGCCTGCCCGATGAGCCCGCCGGTGAGCCGGACGCCCACCACATCCGGGATCAGCATGAAGTAGGGTTGGCCGAGCATGACCGCCTCGGCCTCGATGCCGCCCACCCCCCAGCCGAGCACGCCCAGACCATTGACCATGGTGGAGTGGGAGTCGGTGCCTACCAGGGTGTCCGGATAGACCCAGGGCACGCCCCTCCACTCCCTCGCCTGGACGACCGCGGCCAGATATTCAAGGTTGATCTGGTGGATGATGCCTGTGCCCGTAGGAACGATGCATACGTTGCGAAACTCACTCTGGGCCCACCGCAGAAGCGTGTAGCGTTCGCGATTGCGCTCCATCTCGAGACTCACGTTGCGGGCGCAGGCGTCGCTCGTGCCGTAGTAGTCCACCTGCACGGAATGATCGATCACCAGATCGACGGGCACGTGAGGGTTGATGATCTGCGGGTCACCCCCCATGCGCGCGACAGCTGCCCGCATGGCGGCGAGGTCGACCACGCATGGCACCCCCGTGAAGTCCTGCAGAAGCACCCGCGCCGGCATGAAGGGGATCTCCGCGCGGCCCTCGGCGCGCGGCTCCCAGGCCGCGACCGCCCCCACATGTTCCTCGGTGACGACGCCGTCGCCGGCGTTGCGGAGCACGTTCTCGAGCAGCACGCGGATGCTATACGGGAGTCGCTCTGGGCCGGCCGCCCCGCCGGCGTTCAGCGCGCCGAGACGAACCACCCGAGCTGTCATGCCTCCGATCTCCATGGTCGCCTGTGCGGCGAAGGGATCAGGGTGCACTAGAACACACGGTCGGGACGGGCGCTGCTGGCTTCCCTATGTTGGGCGGCGTTGTTCAGTGCGCGCATGTAGGCCTTGGCGGAAGCCTCCATCACGTCGATACTCACCGCCTGGCCGGCGTAGGTCTTCCCTTGCACCTCCACCACCACACGCACCTCGCCCAGCGAATCCTTGCCCGAGGTCACCGACTGCACCCGGTAGTCGAGCAACCTGCCCGACATGCCCACCGCATCGTCGATGGCCTGGAAGACCGACTCCACCGATCCACCAGAGAACGCCTTCCCCCGAAGCACGCGGCCCTCCGCGTGCACCTCCACCTGGCCCGTAGGGATGATCTCCGAGCCAGATGCCAGATAGAAGTGAGCCAGGCTGTAGAGATCCTCGCGCTCGCGGATCTCCTCGGTCGCCAAGGCCTCCAGGTCGAGCGTGGTCACCTGTTTCTTCTTGTCGGCGATCTCTTTGAAGCGGCGGAAGGCCTCATCGAGGGCAGCGCCATCGAGGCGGATGCCCAGTTCGGCCAACCGGCTCTTCAGCGCGTGTCGCCCCGAGTGCTTGCCCAGCACGATGTCGGACTCGCCCAGCCCGACGTCTTTCGCGTGCATGATCTCGTAGGTGGTGCGCTCTTTCAGCACGCCGTCTTGGTGGATGCCGGACTCGTGAGCGAACGCGTTCTTGCCCACGACGGCCTTGTTGGGCTGCACCTGGTAACCGGTGAGATTCGACACCAGACGACTGGTGCGGGCGATCTCGGGGGTCACGATGTTAACCGGGCGCTGCACCACGTCGCGCCTCGTGACAAGCGCCATGGCCAGCTCTTCCAACGCGGCGTTGCCGGCTCGCTCGCCCAAACCGTTGACGGCCACCTCCACCTGGGTAGCGCCTTGCTCCACTGCGGCCAGGGAGTTCGCCACCGCCAGGCCCAGGTCGTTGTGGCAGTGCACCGACAGCACGACGTCTTCCAGCTCGGGCACCATCTCGTACAGCGTGTCGATGAGAGCGGCGAACTCACTGGGCAGCGTATAGCCGACAGTATCGGGCACGTTGATGGTGGTCGCCCCGGAGGCGATGGCCACCCGGAGCACGTCGGCGAGAAAACCGGGGTCGGAACGCGTGGCATCCATGGCCGAGAACTCCACGTCGCCCGGGCAGAGCGATACCGATAGCTCCACCATCTCCTTAGCGATGGCCAACACCTCGGGGCGAGTCTTCTTGATCTGGTGCTCCAGATGGACATCGGACGTGGAGATGAACGTGTGGATGCGGGGCCGCTCGGCCTCTTTGATTGCATCCCAGCAGGTGCGGATGTCGCTCTCCACACAGCGGGCCAGTCCGCACACGACCGCCCCCGTCACCTCGTGGGCTATGGCCTGCACGGCCTCGAAATCACCCGGGCTGGTGGCGGGGAAGCCTGCCTCGATCACATCCACACCCAGGCGCACCAGCTGATGCGCGATCTCCAGCTTCTCCGACTTGTTCAGACTGATGCCAGGGGACTGCTCGCCGTCCCGCAAGGTGGTATCGAAAAAGACGACAGGCGCACCCAGGTTCCGACGGCACCTGCCTGGTGGCTGGACCCCTTCTGTTCTCTTGCTCGCGGACATGCCTCTCCCCTTCTCTTCCCTGCGACTGTGTGGGTGGTGACGTGCCGGTTGCGCCGGCTGCGCGTAGACTCTCCCCCTAGCAGGGGAGCGGAAGAAGGAGGGCGACAAGCAGAACGCGGACGGGCACAATGCCCACCCCGGCTGCCCACGTAGTCATGTTCGGCGCGTGGTGCATGAGCGACAGTCTAAAGCACGGTCTGCTCCCGCGCAAGCACGGGAACGCCCACGCGGCGCGGTACGCGCGACCGCGGGCAGCCGGAAGTCGACGAGCATACGACGGGTTGGCGGCACCTCCATGCATGTGAGACAGTGTGCCGGTGCCAAGGTGGACAAAATACTTCCTCGCGTTGCTGGTCGTAGTCGCAGTCCTCGTCGGCGCCTCGTTCACGGCGGCCGCCTACACGGGGCGGAGCTCATTTTGCATCAGCTGCCATGAGATGGACCCCTACTACGACTCGTGGGCGCTCTCGAGCCACGAGGGCGTGGGCTGTGCGGAGTGCCACATCCCGAAAACACCTCAAGCCTTTGTCAAGACGAAGGCCTTCGCGTTCCGCGAGATCTACGTTCACCTGACTAAGCAGGTCAAGGCTCCTCTCGCGGTCACGCGCGACATCCCCGACAGCACCTGCACGGCCTGCCACGACGCGCTCCCGCCCGTCGAGCTGGCTTCCAGCACATTCGACCACGCTACGCACACAGAGCGCTGCATCACCTGCCACGAGCGCGTGGTGCACCGATCGGTCACCCCACCGACCTACGTGGACCCCGCAACCATGGACAGCTGCTTCACATGCCACGACGGATCCACCGCCGACAAGTCATGCGCTCTCTGCCACGCGGCGCCCCACGACGACATGGGGAAGCCGTGCGACGCTTGTCATAGCCTGACCGATTGGTCGCCGCAGGGCTTCACGCACGCGTTCCCCCTCACCTTCGCCCACGCCAAGGCGAAGTGCAACGATTGCCACCCGAAGACGGCCACCGCCGGCGCCGGCGGTTTCAAGCTCGGCAAAGCCCCGGAACTCTGCGAGGACTGCCACGACGACCCCCATGGCGGCCTGACGGGTTGCGACAAGTGCCACAGCCCCAAAGGCTGGCAGCCCGCGAACTTCAGGCACCCCCCGGCGGGAGAACACTCCGTCGGCAGTGGGTCGGGCATCTCCTGCCGCGAGTGCCACCCCCAGGGCTTCGGTTCAGTCAGCTGTACCTGCCACGGCGGCAACGCACCGGTGGGCGACTAGAGCGGGAGTCGCGCGGTCGCCCTACTCCCGCTCCTCCGGTGGTGCGTACTCACAAGATTCCGGGCCGCAGTACAGGCCGACATACTCCGATTGCGGGCGGTACAGCTCCGGCTTCTCTTGGGCCTCGGCGAAACGCTCCTCTATCACGTGAGCCGACCAGCCGGCCACCCGGGCGACCGCGAACACCGGGGTGAAGAGATCGCGCGGGATGCCCATGACCCGGTAGAGCGAGGCCGAATAGAGGTCCACATTGGGATAGATCTCGCTCCCTTTTCGCTCGCGGAAGAGGGACCGTGTGACTTCCTCTACCCGCTCCGTGAGAGTGAACCAGCGCGGGTCGCCGGCCATCTGCCCGGCCCGGCGTGACATCTCTCGCAGGATGACCGCCCGCGGATCCTCGGTGCGATAGACCGCGTGGCCCATGCCCATGATGCGGCCCCCCGCATCCAGCCGGGAGCGAACGTAGGGGTCCACCTGGTCGAGTTCGCCGATCTCCTCGAGCATCTCCATCACCTTGGCGTTCGCGCCACCGTGCAACTCTCCAGAGAGGGCTCCGATGGCGGCCGAGACCGCGGCGTAGATGTGTGCGCGCGTGCTGGTGACCGTGCGGGCGGTGAAGGTGGACGCGTTCATGGAGTGGTCGGCGTGCAGGATCAGGGC
>Ga0315273_10009911_pt1 | contig 12119 bp, 9 predicted proteins | sample YL17G02_0_MG_FD_205753 | JGI IMG/M metagenome (GOLD analysis project Ga0315273, IMG submission 205753) | Sediment microbial communities from Yellowstone Lake, YNP, Wyoming, USA - YL17G02_0 | ecosystem: Environmental > Aquatic > Freshwater > Lake > Sediment | place: USA: Wyoming | collected... | reverse complement strand
GCAAGCTGCAGCGCGAGCTTCGTGCGATCGAGGCGCGGAGCAGCACGCGCGTTCGGCGGGAGCTCAAGCGGCGGTGGAAGGCGCGTGCTCGTGAGACGAGGCAGGCCCGCCGTTACGGGGGGAAGCCTTGAGCGGTTCTTGGGCGGCGTGAGACACTCTCGACCAGGTCGTCTCCTGCCCGGAGTGCTGGGAGCGGGATAGGACCACGAAAATGCACCGAGCCGGTGGCGACCTCGTCCGGCAACCCGACTGACCTTCGCCGAAGCGACTGCCTCTCGGGGAGCCATCAACCTCAGACGCTCCGTACTCGGTGCATCGGCGACTCTAAGGACCGCCCGCTCGCCGGTCAAGCACTGGATGGACGAAATTCGGCGCAATTTGCGACAGGTCGTCGCCGTTTTCTCTCGCGCTTGCGTGGGGGTCATCCATCTTCGTCGCGTCCTTCCGTCTCGGTAGTTCCGGGCGGGCGGGGTCAGCGGCGCGCGGCCGTTGCCGTTGACATTTCGACGGGGCAGCGGTCGCCCTGGTCTGGTGCGCGCCTGAGCCCAGCCCGCCGGGGGTTCGCCGGCGTGACGACGAGGTCGGTGGCTACGTGGTTCGCCGCAGCCCCAGCAGGTGATCGCGGATGCGACCGCGCTGGTGAGGGGTTACGCTACCTGCACAAGCCACCATTAGGTGCGTCGTGGAAGGTTGTTGATGCGAGGTTTCTTGGCTGTCGCTTTGATCGCCGGAGCTGTCCTCTTGACGACGGGTGCGACGCCGGCGGCCGCGACGCTGGGTGACGTGGGTGCAGCTGGAGACCAGGTATCGGCGACGCGCGCGGTGCCGGAGTTCGCGCTGGCGCGAGACCGCGGCCTTGTCGGGAGCTTCGGCGGCTTCGGTGCCCAGTTCAACCAGCACCTGTACGCGAAGATCAGCGGACCGCCGCCGGGTCTCCCGAATCTCGAGACGAAGGTGGTCGCGCTCCAGCCGCAGTTCGTGCGGATCTTCTTCAACACGAGCGAGTGGACGAACGCGGATCGAATGGAGTCGTTCGTCAGAACCGTCGAGCTCGCACAACGGGCCAACGCGGAGATCAACATCACGTGGCAGGGGAGCACCTTCGAGTTCGCGATGCGAAACATGGCTCGATTCGCCGATGTGGTCGAGGGCCTGCTGCAGAAGAGGGCCGGCGAGTCCCTTTGGGTGACGCTCTTCAACGAGCCGAACACGACGCAGAGGACGCTCACGGAATACGAGCAGGTGCATAGGCTCCTCGATCGCGAGCTGCGCGCCCGAGGTGTGCGTGGCCGTGTCCACTTCATGGGCGGCGACCTCATCAGGTCGACGGTAGGACCGTCGCAGGCCGACTGGTTCAGATACATGGCGAGCCACATGGGCGACCTGCTCGATGCGTGGTCGGTCCACGTGTACTGGGACTTCTGGGATTCGGCCAAGATCGACACGCGTCTGCTCGGCGAGGTCCGGACCATCTTCAGCACGATTCCCGCCGAGCAGCGCCGCCCGCTCTACATCACGGAGTTCGGCGTTCGCGGCCTCGAGGGGTTCGAGGGCGAGACAAGCTTCGAGCCCGGCTTCTGGCCGGACGGAACCGGGATGTCGGAGACGAATACCGCGGCCTTCCAGCAAGCCTGGTTCAACATCCGCGCCGCGCAGCTCGGCTACACCGCGACGGTCAAGTGGGACGCGTATCCGGCGAAATACGACGCCGGAACGCAGGACCACGCTGCGATCGGGCCGGGCGCAGCAGGCTGGCCGACGCGACCCGTGTACCACGTGCTGCAACTGATGTCGCTGACGACGAAGCCGAGGGGAGGCAGCATCGTCGACGTGGTTCCCAGTGCGGGGGCGGACCCGGCGAAGCTCCTGACGGCGTACGTCTCGCCGGCCAGCGACGTCACGATTCTCGGGCTCGACATGGACGGCGGCGCGATCGCGAAGACCTCCCATGTTCCCGTCTCGTACAGCCTCGGCGGGCTTCCGCCCAGCACGCCGTTTCGCCTTCTTGTCTGGAACGGCGACAGCAGCGGCCGAAATATGGATGCGCGATTCATCGACAGCGGCCCGGAGGGAGTGCTCGAGTTCGCGGTGCCGCTCGATGCCGTCTTCGCCCTCACAAACACGCCGATCATGTCCTTGCCATGGTGAGTCAGCATGTCGAACGCGACTGAGAACCACGGGAAAGGACTGACACGGTCGGAGTTGCTGCGTCGCGCGGGCGTCGCCGCGACCGTAGCTGCGGTCGGTGGCGGCGTCGCACCCTATGCGTTCGCAGGCCCGCTGAAGCACACGGGCCGCTGGCTCGCGGGCGACCTCTCCATCGTGCACTGGGCGCACTTCGTGCCGAAGTACGACGCGTGGTTCAAGACCTGGGCGACGGCGTGGGGCGAGCAGAACGACGTCCAGGTCAGCATCGATCGGGAGATCTACACGCAGCTTCCGGCACTGGCCGCGACCGAAGTGGAAAAGCAAAGCGGTCACGACATCTTCGGCTTCCTCTCTCCGCCCGCGCGCTTCGAGTATCAGGTGATCGATCACGCCGCCATCGTCAGCCAGGTCGAGCATGAAGTAGGCCCGTACGGCGATCTCGGGATGAGGAGCACCTACAACCCGAGGACGAAGAAGTTCGTCGGCGTCTCGGACTACTACGTTCCGGCTCCATTCATCTGGCGTCACGACCTCTGGAACGCGATCGGCGAGTCGCCGGCAACGTGGGATCACGTGCGCACAGCGGCACCGGCATTGAAGGAGCTCGGGCATCCGATCGGGATCGGTCAGGCGAATGAGTTCGACTCGAACATGGCCTTGATCTCTTTCCTGATGTGCTTTGGCTCGTTCCTCCAGAACGAGTCGAACGTGCTCACCATCGACAGCAAGAGCACCGTAGAGGCGGTTCAGTTCATGGCCGACCTCTACACAGGTGGCGAGGAGAGCACCATCTTCGCCTGGAAGCCGGAGTCGAACAACCAGTTCGTGCTCGGCGGCACGGGTTCGTTGATCATGAACGCGATATCGGCGATCCGCAGGGCCGAGGATCTGGGACTGCCTTTCGCAAAGGACCTGTGGATGTGGCCGATCCCGCACGGTCCCGGCGCGAGGCTCGCCCTCGGCCAGTACACGAGCGTCCATTCGATCTGGAGGTTCGCGAAGAACAAGGATGCGGCCGAGCGATTCGTCGCGGACCTCTGCATCGCCTCGGCGCAGGCCATACCCGCATCGGACCTGTTCAACTTCCCCAGCTTCCCCGGGGCGTTCCCGCCGAAGCAGATCTACGAGGCGGCGGCGGCAGATGCGCACCCGCCGCGCGGCAAGTACTCGATCCTCACCACGATCGCGTCGAAGTACACGCGCAACGTCGGGTATCCCGGGTATTCGAACGCGGCCGTCCAGCAAGTGCTCGACACGTTCCTGATTCCGCGGATGTTCGCTCAGGTCTCCCAGGGAAAGATGAGCGCCGCAGATTCGGTGCGCTCGACCGCGAAGGAGATGAAGCGGATCTGGGCGAGGTGGCGGGCGGCGGGCAAGATCTAGTCGCGCGGGAAGCACCCCTTGATTCTGTGATTGTGCTCGCAGCCGGCCGGGAGGCGCTCGTCGCTGCTCGTGTAGCGCTGCTGGACCTCTCGCGAACCCGTCGCGATCAACGACCGCGGCGAGATCCTTGGATACATCGGGAGGGGCTTCCAGAGGTATGCCGTCCTCTGGACGCTGAAGCGCGGCTGACTGACCGGCACGAGGGCGAGACGTGCGGCGACTACAAGTAAGTACAGCGGCGGCGGCTGGAGGATGAAGCCGCGCGCGCGTCTGCTCGCCTGACGTTCCCCTCAGCGCTCCCCCGAAGCCGCAGAAGCGGGCGGGCGAAATGCAGGGCTGTCCGTGGTCAGGTGCGCCCATCCCGCTTTCTGCGGATAGTGCCGAACGGTGTTATCGTCGGTCGATCGGGCGCGTGAGGCGATACGCTACTCGGCTTCGGCGGCGCTCGGCATTGTGGCTGCCGGTGCTGGTATTCGCCACGGTGAGCCTCGCGGGGGGAGGCCCGCAAGCCTCGGCGAAGCCGGCGGCCGCGGCGGCAACCGCGGCGACGCTCAGCACGTTCTCGGCCAGTGCCGACGCACGAGTGCAGGAGGCCTCCCCGGCAACGAACTACGGCGCGTCGAGCCTGCTTCGTGTCGACGGGGCGACCGATCCCGACATCGAGAGCTATCTCCGCTTCACGGTCTCCGGCGTCTCCGGCTCGGTGCAGCGCGCGACCGTCCGCCTCTATGCGACCGCCGGAACGATCGACGGGCCGACGATCTCAGGGACGAGCAACGGCTGGACCGAGGGCGCCATTACCTGGAGCAACCGTCCGGCGCCCACGACGGCCGCCGTCGACGACGAGGGCGCGATCGCCACGGGCAGCTGGGTCGAGTTCGATGTGACGGCGCTCGTCTCCGCAGACGGCACCTTCAGCTTCGTCTTAGCGGCAACGAGCACCGACGGCGTCGAACTCAACTCTCGCAGTTCGAGCAGCGTGAGCCTGCGGCCGGAACTCGTAGTCGATGCGCTCACAAGCGGCGCGCCCGTTGCCACCTCGCCCCCGACGATCTCGGGAGTGCCGCAGGAAGACCAGACGCTCACGGCCGCTCCCGGAACGTGGAGCGGCTCGCAGCCGATCGCGTTCGCGTACCAGTGGCAGCGATGCACCTCGTCGGGGAGCGACTGCGCAGACAGCGTCGACGCAACCACGGAGACCCACGTGCTCACACAGTCCGACATCAATGCCACGCTCCGCGTCCTCGTCACCGCAACGAACGCCGACGGTTCCGGCACAACCCTCTCGGCCCCGTCAGGCGTCGTCTTCGGCGCCGGGGACGTTGTGATCGCGGCCGCGGGAGACATCGCCAACTGCAGCCTGAGCACAGACGAGGCGACGGCGCAGCTTCTCGACTCGATCGCGCCGACCTCGGTCCTCACCCTCGGCGACAACGTGTACACCAGTGGAACGGACTCCCAGTACGCCAGCTGTTACGAGCCCACCTGGGGGAGGCACAAGGTGAAGACCCATCCAAGCGCCGGCAACCACGATTACCAAACAACCGGCGCCTCGGGTTACTTCAACTACTTCGGCGCCGCGGCCGGCGACCCGACGAAAGGCTATTACGCCTTCGACCTCGGCGCCTGGCGCTTCTACGCTCTCAACTCGAACTGCGTGCAGGTTTCCTGCGCGGCTGGATTTCCACAAGAGCAGTGGCTGCGCGCCGACCTCGCAGCAAACCCGCGAACCTGCACCGCAGCCTTCATGCACCACCCTCGGTTCGCCTCGGGAGAGTCAGGCGAGCGTCGAGACAACCCGAGCATGGGGGCGCTCTACCAGGCCTTCTACGAGGCGTCCGGTGACCTCTGGCTCGTCGGGCACAATCACCAGTACGAGCGGCTGACTCGCCTGTCCCCGACAGGAGCGATCGACCTCGAGCGGGGGATCCGGAACTTCGTCGCCGGAACCGGCGGCGCCGGACTCTACGTGTTCGGGCCTCCGATCACGGGCTCCGAGGTCCGGAGCGCGACGCATGGCGCCCTCAAATTGACCTTGCATGCGGGAGGGTACGACTGGGAGTTCGTGCCCGTGGCGGGGTCGACGTTTACGGATGCCGGCACGGATACCTGCGGTGCCGCGCCGCCTGACACGACGCCGCCGAGCGACCCGACGGGTCTCGTCGCAACCTCGGCCGGGGCAGGCAACGTCGGTCTCAGCTGGGATCCGTCGGTCGACGACGTCAGCACTGTCGCGTACGACGTCTACCGGGCCACGCAATTGCTCGAGAGCACGACGACGACAAGCTACACTGACGCGTCGGCGGTCGCAGGAGCCACTTACGCGTACTACGTGGCGGCGCGCGATGCGGCGGGCAACGTCTCCGGCCCCAGCAACATGGTGACGGTCACCGTGGAAACGTCGTCGATCGTCGTTTTCGCTGCCGAGGCCGACACGCGGGTCGTTGAAGCCAAGCCCGGGTCGAACTTCGGCAAGTCGTCGTCCCTGCGCACGGACGGGGGGAACGATCCCGACGTGGAGAGCTACCTGCGGTTCGGCGTCTCGGGAGTTCCGGGTTCGGTCCAGCGTGCCATCCTGCGGGTCTTCGCCTACACCGCGACGATCGACGGGCCGGCCGTCTATGGAACCGACAACGGCTGGGTGGAGACCGGCATCACCTGGAACACTCGCCCGGCTCGGACGACGGGAGGGATCGACGACGAGGGCACGATCGTGGCAGGCACGTGGGTGGAGTACGACGTCACCTCGCTCGTCTCCGGAAACGGCCCCTTCAGCTTCGTGCTTGCGACGACGAGCACCGACAGCGTTGACTTCTACTCACGCAACTCGGGCGAGGCTGCCCTACGGCCACAGCTCGTCGTGACGTTCAGCTGAGCACCGAGTCTGGGCGCACGACTTCTGCCGAGACCGAGGCGTCGGAACGGTGATGAACCGAAACCGGATCCCGATCGTCCTTCCCTGCCATCGAGTGGTCGGCGCGAGCGGCGACCTCGTGGGCTACGCGGGTGGGCTCGACCGAAAGATCAAGCTGCTCGAACTCGATGGCACCGCCGAGCGGGTGGTCGGGACTCGAACGGAGGTCGTGGATCGCGTAGACGAGGGCTGAACTGACACGTCCCGTTGCCCCGTGTGTTGCCCCCCGCACGTGCCCGACTTCCAGCCCCGAGGAGGAAGCCACGGATTTGCAGCGGTCCTAGGCGATGGCCCCGGGAGGAGTCGAACCTCCGCCCGCAGATTCGAAGTCTGCTGCTCTATCCGCTGAGCTACGGGGCCTAGATGATCGATGCAGGGAGTATGCCCGCGGCGCCTCGCTGCTACGCAGCCTGCTCGGCTTCTTGCGAGTCGCGCACGTGGGCGACGAGCATCCGGACGACGGTGGGGTCGAACTGCGTCCCGGCGAGGCGCATCAACTCGTTCAGGGCGTCACCGGATGAGAGAGCCTCACGGTACGGCCGGTCTGAGGTCATGGCGACGTAGGCGTCGCACGCGCACACAATTCGCGACGCGAGAGGGATGTCCTCACCCGCGAGACCGTCTGGATACCCCATGCCGTCCCACCACTCGTGCGAGGAACGAACGGTCGACGCGACGCTCCGGAGCGCCGGGGATGCGCGAAGGATGCGCTCGCCGACGAGCGTGTGCTGGCGGATGAACCCCCATTCGCGCTCGTCGAGTGGACCCTCCTTATGCAGGATCTCGTCCGGAACCGCGAGCTTCCCGAGGTCGTGCAGCTGCGCTACCCGCGAGAGCTCGTCGATCTCGTCCCTGCGGAGCCCGAGCATGCGCCCGGTCTCGGTCGCGAGCGAACTGACTCCCGCGAGCTGCGCGTACAGCTCGGGCTCCCGTACCGCGAGCGCCTCGAGGAGTCCCGCCATTGCCCGGTCGCTCTCCCCGCGTCTCGCGAACTTCTGGGCGTAGAGCCGCTCATCCGCCGCCTGCAGCGCATGGCTCGGGTCAGTCGCCTCGTCCGGGAGCAAGACCACGCCGAACGAGCTGGTGATCTCGAATCCCTCGCCGCGGTCGGAAAGCGCTTCACATGCACGATCGATCAGCGGTTCCGCCTCCCCCTCGCCAACGCGTGCGATCACGCAGAACTCGTCGCCACCCAAGCGATACGCAACTCCGTCCGGCCCCGGGACCGTGGCGAGCTTCGAGCCGAGACGCGCGAGCAGCGCATCTCCGGCCGGATGACCGAAGGTGTCGTTGTAGCCCTTGAACCCGTCGAGGTCGAAGATGATCAAGAGCGCCGGCTGGACCGCATGTGCGCCAAGGCGCCGGTCGAGGTCGGACAGGAGCCTGCGGCGGTTGCCGAGACCCGTGAGGCTGTCGGTGGCCGCCTCTTGACGCGTCAGCTCGAAGAGCCGGCCGTTCTCCCGGAACGTGACACCAAGGCGCACGACGACGAGGGCCAGCGCCGACGTCGCGGTGACGACTGCAAGCAGGTTGATCTGGCGGAAGTGGTCGTAGAAGAGGATGCCGGTCGAGACGAGCGCACACGCCGCCGGGACGGCGAGCAGCGGGCGCCCTTCTATCTCCAAACCGTCGCGGCTCCTGTCGGGTGCCCAGGCGGACGAGGCGATCGCCAGCATTGCGGCAGGCCAGAGGATGTCGACCCAGGTTCCCTCGACGTAGGTTCCGTTGGCCGACTGGAAGAGGTACACGGCATCGGCCGTCGTCGTCGCGAGGACTCCCAGCCCGAGTAGGAGCCAGCGCTGACCGGGTCTCCAGCCCGTCAAGGAGAAGACCCCGAAGACCGCAGAGAGCAGCAGGACGTCACCGAGCGGGTACGCAAGGTTCGTGGCCACAGTCGAGAGGGAGCCCTCCGTGCTCTCGAGGACGAGCTCGACGAGCACGGCCGCTCCGAGTGCCGCGGCAGCGAGCGCCGCGGTCACCCCGTCCAACCAGAGGGTGCCCGCGATCGAGCGTGCATGTGAGCGCAGCAGGAGCACGATCCCGACGTAGAGCAAGAGGTAGAAGCCGATGAACCCCGCGTCGGCTACGGACGGGAAGCCCTTCGGCTTGAAGATCGCGTACCAGAGCTCGCCGATCGTCCAGGAGGCCAGAGCGAGCGTGATCACGGCCCACGCTGCGCGCTCGCGCGCGACGAGGTACGCATGAGAGCCGGCCACGACGCACGCGAACACGATCAGGCCGTCGTAGGCCCACACGTTGAAGAACGCGGAGAGGTTTCCGTCGCGCGGCGCTAAGACGGTGACGACCGCGAACACGCCAAGGCCTACGGCCGACGCTGCGCGCGTCAGGTGAATCCACCCGCGATGTGACATCTCGAAACGAGAATCGGCTTGTAGCTACTGCTTCTTGAGCGCTCGACGTCTCCGGCGGGCTCGTGAGTGCCTCGGAGCGGCGCGAAGAACGTCGCGAACTGAACCGGAACGCCCTTTTGCCCAGGCGCAGACGGCCACGGCGCCGTAGAAGCCGAGCCGCGGCTTCATGGAACAACAACCGGGACAGCGGCAACTGGCGGCGGCGTTCAGCTCACGTGCGTTCACGCGCGGAACCCACCGGGGGCCGCCCCAGTGAAGGTCGAACGCGAATGACCGCGCGACGTGCGCCCAGATGAGCCACGCCGTCCACCGGACGATCCCGTAGAAGTACGAGACGCGGTACAGGGCGACGAGGGTCGTCTCCGAGAGATACCGACCGGCCCAGGTCCAGAACGGGTCCGCGGCCATGACCGTGGTGCGGAAGTACCCGCGGGTGATGACTCTCCAGCTCAGCAGCGCCCACACGACGAACACGCCGTCCCAGACGAACCCGAGCCCGCTGAAGTACGCCCCCGCATCCGTGTAGCGGCCGGTCTGGCCCGCATAGGCCCACGCCCCCACTGAGAACAGGTGATCCGTGAACGGGAACAAGAGCATCGTCCCCACCGTGTCTCCGGTGTCGGTGAGCGCATGCGCCCATTGCCCGATGACGAAGCTGTACGCGACGACCTCGTTCCGGAAGATCGCGTACAGGAGCAGTCCGATGAGGACGCCGAACAGGAGTGAGTGGGTGAAGCCGACCCCGGGCCACCCGCGGTGGAACTGGGCAGGGTTGTCGGCCTTGAGCTTCACACCGACGACCGTGATTCCGTAGACGAACCACTTCGAGGACAGGTCCGGCGCGTACGAGCCAATGAGTAGCGGGACGAAGGCGACGCGTTTGCCGAGCTCCTTCTGGATGACGTACGGCTCGAGATCATGCGCCGCCCAACTCATGCGCGCTCCTCGCCGGCGACGGCTCCTGGCCTGCGGAGCCGGCCTCCGCCGCGGCCTGACGCCGCTCGCGGCACCCGGCTCTCCGGGCCCGTACCCGAGCACTGTGCCCTCCGGCCGTGCGCCGCGAGCGACGCCCAAGGAACGCGCATGAAGGCTAGGGTTGGCACAGGGCGTCTCATGCGCGCAGACGCCGGACGACGGCCGGAAGGGCGACGACGCAGAGCAAGAGGTACCCGGCCGCGACGACCCACGAGAACAGGAACTCGGGGAAATTGACGCCGATGGCGACGTACACGACACCGGTCGCGATGTAGAGCGCCAGCTCGCGCCAGCCCGTGGCGAGCACCTCGCGTAGATCGGAAGGCGACCCATCCCGCCGCACGCGGGCGAGTATGACGCCAGGACTCCCAGCGGCGCGAGCTGAGCGACGAGCGCCCGCGGCTGCGAAGCAGCCGCGGGTCAGGGAAGGCGCGAAGCGCCTTGTCCGCGAAGCGGACCAGTGGAGGAGATCTGGGGGAACAGGAAGGTGCCCCCAGCATCAGCCAGCGGCCGGAGTCCGGGCCTAGCGGATTCCGGTCTTGCGCCCAGCCACCAGAGCTCCGTCCGATGGTGGTCCTACCCTCGCGCCATGACACTCGGGATCGTGGTGTTCGGCGCCGCGTTCCTCGTCGGGCTCGGGCTCGGCACGTATACCCGACGGCCTCTGTCCACCGCCTTCCTCGTCCTCGGAAGCTTCGCGGCTCTGTTCGTGCTGTCGGCGACGGGCGAGGTGCTCGGCGCCGGGGCCGTGCTCGCGATCGTCCTTCTCGTGGGACTCGTCGCGGAGAGCATGCGCGAGACGTTCGCACTCCTGGTCGGCCGCTACTAGCCTGGCGCAGTACGCGTGCACTGGCAGCTCGCCACTCTGGCTCTGACCCTCCTCGGTTTCGCGGCCGTCTCGGCTCGAATCGAGGGAACTTCAATCACGGCGCCGATGGTGTTCACCGTCGTCGGAATCGTCGTCGGCGCGAAAGCGCTCGGGCTTGTGGACCTCGAGCAGCATGGCGAGGAGATCAAGCTCCTCACCGAGGCGACGCTCACCGTCGTCCTCTTCTCGGACGCGTCGCGCATCGATCTGCGAACGCTCCGCGGCGAAGCCGTCGTTCCCGCCCGACTGCTCGGCATCGGACTTCCGCTCACGCTGCTCGCTGGCTTCGTCTTAGCGCTCGCACTCCTGGATGGGCTCGCGTGGGCGGAGGCGTTGCTCCTCGCGGTCATCCTCGCGCCGACCGACGCCGCTCTCGGACAGGTGGTCGTCACGCTGAAGCGCCTTCCGCCAGGGGTTCGCCAGAGCCTGAACGTCGAGAGTGGCCTGAACGACGGCATCTGCGTCCCGCTCTTCTTCATCGTTCTGGCCGTCGCGCATGCGGAGGAGACGGATGCGCCTTGGCGGAAGGCGCTGCGGCTCGTGTTCGAGCAGATCGGCTACGGGGTGGTTGCGGGAGTCATCGCGGGAACGGTGGCAGCTGCCGTGGTCGTCGTCGCGGGGAGGCGAGGGCTTGTCAGTGCTGCTTGGCTCCAGGTCGTGCCGCTCGCCGGGGCGGCGCTCGCGTTCGGGATCGCGCAGCCGGTCGGAGGCTCGGGATTCATCGCTGCCTTCGTCGGCGGCGCGTTCTTCGGTGGCCTCCGGCGACGTCGCGGCGGCGAGGTTTCGTATCTGATCGAAGAGGCAGGCACGCTACTTGCGGCGGTCACGTTCGTCGTCTTCGGAGCCGTGCTCCTCGTCCCGGCTCTCGGAGACATCACGTGGCAGGTCGGGCTCTACGCTCTTCTCAGTCTCACGATCGTGCGCATGATTCCCGTTGGAATGGCGATGGTCGGCACCGGTGCCCACCGGCCGACCGTCGCCTTCCTCGGCTGGTTCGGTCCGCGCGGGCTCGCGTCGATCGTGTTCGCGCTCCTCCTGGTCGAGGAGGGAGGGTTGCCGAACGACGACGTCATCCTGATCGTGACCTTCGTCACGGTCGGGGCGTCGGTCTTCGCACATGGCGTCTCAGCCGCTCCGCTCGCACGGCGGTATGCGGACTGGATCGAGGCTCGCCCACGATCAGATCGGGCCCTGCTCGAGGACGGGGATGGTCCCTAGATGGTTGGCCTTGGCTCGCGGGCTGCCTCGACCGGTCGGCAGCGCGATTAAGGTCGTGAAATGACCCGCAACCCCGGATGGCGCGGAGCCGTCGCCTGGGCCGTGCCCGCAACGGAGTGGCTGCCCCGCTGGCGCGGGTTGCTCAAGCGCGACGCCGTCGCGGCGCTCGGCGTTTGGGCCCTGCTCGTCCCGCAGTCGATGGCGTACGCGACGCTTGCCGGCGTCCCGCCCGTCTACGGCC
>Ga0315273_10009909_pt1 | contig 12120 bp, 9 predicted proteins | sample YL17G02_0_MG_FD_205753 | JGI IMG/M metagenome (GOLD analysis project Ga0315273, IMG submission 205753) | Sediment microbial communities from Yellowstone Lake, YNP, Wyoming, USA - YL17G02_0 | ecosystem: Environmental > Aquatic > Freshwater > Lake > Sediment | place: USA: Wyoming | collected... | reverse complement strand
TCTCTTCTTCTGTTTCGTCGACCCATTCCAACGTACCTGATAAACCCAAAGCTCTCCCTGAGCGCCGCGACCACGCCCGTGCACCTCGTCCCGATGGGCACCAGCTCCAGCGGCGTGGTCCCTGCCCGCACGGAAAAGCGCGGAGGCGGTTGCTGCTGCTGCTGCTGCTGCTCTTGAGGAGCAGTAGCAGCAGCAGGCGGCGGCGGAGGAAAGTGCATTGGCGGCGGAAAGCCGAGACCGCCTCGATCTTTGCCTCCGCCGCGACCGCCTCCGCCGCGGCCACCTCCCCTCCTCCCTCCCCCATACGACGGCGCCGCCGCCGCCGGCGACGCGTCAAACCAGCTCCCGGAGCTCCTGTTGCGGTAGGCGCGCTCCTGCTCCGCGGTGAAGGGGACAGCGGGAGCCTCCGCGGGCGGCGGAGCGGCGAGAGAGAGGCCCGGCGGCGGCTTGTTCGATTGATGATCCTCGCTGGTGGTGTTGTCGGCCATGTTTTTTTTCTTTTGAAGGAGTTGGTGTTTTGTTTTGTTGTGTTTCTTTTTCTTTCTACTCTTAAGCAGGCGGAGCGTACAGAGGTCTGTGCGTGCGCACAGAGACAACGGAGAGAGAGAGAGAAAGCAAAAAGAGTGATGAGAATATGGGGGGCAGAAAGAGAATGATAAAAAAGGGGACGAGCTTTTTCTCGTTTCCCCAACTTTTTGTTGTCTTTTTTTTCAATTCTGAAGCGAGCGCGCGAGCGAAGAAGAAAGAAAAAAACTTTCGGTTCGGTTCGCACACCCATTCTCACCCATCTCTCTCTCGCGCGCTTTCCTGCCCTCTTTTGCTGCTCGCGACACGCGTCTCTCTGCGGCTGCGGCATCACACGATCGAGCCCTGATCCGTCCTGGGACAGCGACGAGCAAACGCTAAACAGAAACCCAGCAGCAGCAGCAGCAGCAGCGAGCAGCAACAAAGATGGTAGCGACGACGCTGAGTCGAGGGCCATCGTTTTGTCGCCTCCTCCGCTCCCTCTCCTCCTCTGCCTTCTCCTCCGCGGCGGCGGTAGACCCCTTGCTCTCTTCTTCATCATCGGCTGCTGCTTCACCCGACGCTGAAAGGTCCATTAACATGTGCACCGCGATCAACGAAGCCATGGCCGCGGCGCTGGCCGCGGACGAAAGGTGAACGACTTGCCCTCGCGGGAAAAAGAAAACCTCGTTTTTCGACCTCCTCTGGTTTCTTAGAAAGAGGAAGAAAAAGAGGGAAAACGCCTCCCAACCCCCTCTCTCAAAACCTCGATGGAAAAAAAAACATCACATCCCCCCCTCCCACCCACCCGTTTCAGCGCCCTGGTCTTCGGAGAGGACGTCGCGTTCGGCGGCGTCTTCCGCTGCACCGCCGGGCTCGCCCCTCGCTTCGGCGCCCGCCGCGTCTTCAACACCCCTCTCTCCGAGCAGGGCATCGTCGGCTTCGGCATCGGCGCCGCGGCGGCAGGAGCGACGGCGATCGCCGAGGTGCAGTTCGCGGACTACATCTTCCCCGCGTTCGATCAGATCGTCAACGAGGCCGCCAAGATGCGGTACCGCTCGGGAGGGCTCTTCGACTGCGGCGGGCTGACGGTCCGCGCGCCCTGCGGCGCCGTGGGGCACGGCGGCCTCTACCACTCGCAGAGCCCCGAGGCGTTTTTCGCGCACGTGCCGGGCATCAAGGTCGTGATGCCCTCCGGCCCGCGCGAGGCCCGCGGGCTGCTGCTGGGGTCGATCCTCGACAGGAATCCGGTCATCTTCCTGGAGCCCAAGATGCTGTACCGGACCTCGGTCGAGGGCGTCGCGCCCCTCCGGGGCGGCGAGCCGCCCGGGGCGGGGAGCGCAGGGGGGCGGCGGGGGGCGGGCGGTGCCGGGAGCGGCATCGACGAGCGGGACGTGATCCCGCTGGGGGAGGCCCGCACGGCCCGCGCCGGGGGCGACGTCACCCTGGTCGGCTGGGGCCAGCAGGTCGGCGTGCTGCTCGGCGCCGCGGGTCAGCTCAGCGAGGAGCACGGCGTCGAGGCCGAGGTGATCGACCTGCGGACCATCCTGCCCTGGGACAGGGAGGCCGTGTTCGCGAGCGTGGAGAAGACCGGGAGGCTGCTGGTCTCGCACGAGGCGCCGCTGACGGGAGGGTTCGCCGCCGAGGTCGTCTCGGCGGCGGCGGACGCGTGCTTCCTGAGGCTCGAGGCCCCGCCGGCGCGGGTGACGGGATGGGACACGCCCTTCCCCTGCGTGCTGGAGCCCGCGTACCTGCCGGGGCAGGCGAGGGTCGTCGAGGAGGCGCTGCGGCTGGTGAAGTTTTGAGTTCTGGGGTTTTTTGATCGACCGGCAGGCGCGTGTACTTGCGAGTGTGTAAGGAGCGAGAGCGGGATGGAGGAAGAAGGCGGGAGAAGAGGAGGAAGAAGAGCTCCATCTTCGGGAGGAGGAGGAAGATTCCAATCTTTTTTTTTTTGCCAACTCGCTTCCCCTCTCTTTCCTTCTCCGAAGCGAGGGCTCCAAGATCTCAACTACACCGTATTCTCTCTCTCAACGACACCGTATTCCCTCTCTGAACGACACCGCATTCTCTCTCTCAACGACACCGTATTCTCTCTCTCTCTCTTCACCGAACAAAGGACGCGAAGCGCATGAAAAAAGGAACAGAGAAAAGCCTAGGCGCCCTCCTCGGGCGAAACGCGCCCGCCTCCCGCCGCCGCCGCTGCCGCCGCGGCCTCCCTCTCCCTCTCTTCCTGCCGCTGCACCCGCCTCGGAAGCTCGGCCCGGAAGGACTCCAACGCGCCCACGCCCTCTTCCTCGAGCAGATCGAGGAGCCCGTGCTGGCTTGCCGTGTAATGGTCCCCGAGGGAGCCGTCGCCACCGCCGTCGCCGCCGCCGCCGCCGCTTCCGTCCCTCCTCCTCCACCTGCAGCTGCAGCATCCTCGACGATGCTCCACCTCCACTCCAAGAGGCAGCGCACTTCGCGCGCGCGACACGCCCTCGCCGCGGTGTCGTCCACGATGGCCACCGCGGCCATGAGCGCGGACTCGGCCACGGAGAGCGACGACAGCGCCCGCGACCTCATGGCCTCGAAGTCGCGGACTCTTGCTGCTCTCCTCCCTGCTGCCGCCGCCACTGCTGCTGCTGCTGCTGCTGCTGCTGCTGCTGCTGCTGCTGCTCCTGCTGCTCCGCCGGGGCCTCCGCAGCAGGCTCGGTGCCCTGATCTTTGTTGTCTTCGTCGCCTTCTTTTTCGCCTTCTTCCTGGCCTCCTTCCTCCCCCGCTCCTCCTCCTCCGCTCCCGCTACCGCTCCCGCCTCGGCCCGACCCGCTTCCGCCCGACCTGCTTCCGCCGCTTCCGCCGCCTTCCTTCGCCCCCCCCTCTTTCTTCTTCTCCCCCTCCGCGCCCTCCGCTTTGCGCTTCTGGGGGAAGGCGGCGGCGGCCTCCTTGCCCTTGATCTCGAGGACAAAGTCTCCCAAGGGGGGTCCCACCTCGCGTCGAAGGACGGCAGTGACGTTGACCCCGGCGAGGGAACCTAGAAAGTTTTTCGAGAGAGTTGAGAGTTTTTATTGATGAGAAGAGAGCTCGAGTCTCGCGCCGAGAGAGAGAGACCTAGAGCGCCGTTGTCGTCGTCGTCGTCGTCGTCGCCGAGGAGCTTGAGGGCTCGGGCGACTTGGCCGCCAGAGGAGGATATGTTTTTTTGTTTCCCCCTCCGCTCGCCGCCCCGCCGGCGGCACGAGGGCTAGGGCCTGCCTTTTCTTTTCTTTCGCTTCGTCGTCGTCGCCGTCGGCTTCGTCGTCCGTCAGAAGGCTTTTTTTTTTTCAACTCCGAAAGCCTCTTCCCCACTCACCGCGAACGCTCATTGGCACACCCGAGTCGAGAGCCGCCTTCGGGTATGTGACGCGGGACGTCGTCTGGCAGGGAAAAGCCATTTTGTTTCGGGGTGACTGGGGGATCGAGCGATGGAGGCTCTCCTTTCCAAAAGGTGAAGACGAAAAAAAATGCGAGAGAGCGGGCGAGAGATCGAAAAAAAAGAGAAAAGAAAGGAAGAGTCTCAGTGAGAGGTCGAGTTTTTTTCTTCTTCTTCATGGTCAACTCGGGGCACCACAGCTCTCCTCCTAAAAAAAAAAACCATGTTCTCCACCGCCAATGCGGCCCTCTGGGCCGAGTCCACGGCGGCGCTCGAGGAGGACGTCTCCGAGGACGCGTACAGGCTCGTGCGCAAGCCCGCGAAGAAGGGTAGCAGCAGCGAAGTTGGCGGCGGAGCGCGAGGGGAGCGAGGTAAGAGGGAGGTTGGAATTGACGATTTTGATTGCTTGTCGAATGTTGAAAGCTCCCTGCGTTCACTTCACTCCAAGTCCCTTGCGTCACAGACGACGACGGTCCTCGTGTGTCTCTGTCGTTCTGATCGCCGATGCGGCGTCGATGCGGAAAAAAAAGAGCACCGGAGTCGCTCGAGGAGCTTGCGAAACGAGAGAGAGAGTCGTTGCCGGGAAACCAACGTCGAAAACGATTCGGCGGCAAAACGCATTCCGCCTCTCTCTCGAGCTCCGTGCGAGCTCGATGCTTCCAATCCTCGTCATCTCATGGCTCATGGTTTGAGCCGTTAGACTGATCGCACGAAAGAGACGATCGATTCCATCATCGTGACGTTGCTGCCCGCGAAAAAACGTTCGAAAACAAGACCGACACGATGACTTCGCTCACCTCTCCTCCTTTCTCTCTCTCTCCTCCTCCTCCACAAAACCTCCTCCTCCTCCTCCTAAGACTCCATCCTCGCCTCCTACCCTCCCTTGCTCGAGGGCGAGCCCGAGTGCTCTCGCCTCGCCCGCGCCGCAGCGGGAGACGCCCTCTCCGCTCGCCTCTCCAAGAGGCTCGACGCGGCCCTGGCCGCGGCAGACGGGCCTTCTTTTGAGGCCGTCGCGGCGTTCGTGCTCGCGGCGGGCGCCCCCCGCCCGGCCCCTCCTCCGGGCAGGCCGCCGCCTTCGTCGCGCCTCCCGGCAGCCCTCGCCGTCGCCGGCGGGGTCAACCCGGTCGACCACGGAAGGACCATCTCTCGCCTCGCCTGCGACCTCCGCCGCCGCGGCTGCCTCGTCGTCGAGCTCACGCCGCGCGACCTGCTCGACGGCGGCCGGCGCGGCGCCGGCGGCGCGCTGCTGGCCGCGGCGAGGCAGCTCGTCGGCGCCGAGGCCGAGGCCGACGACGTCGCGGGGATCAGGGCGTGGTACGAGCAGGAGGTGGTGCCCGTCGCGCTGCGAGGGGGGATCGTCGTCGGGGCCAAGGCCGCGAGGAGCGCTTCTTGTCCCCCTTCTCCCTCCTCCGACACTGCTGCTGCTCCGACGGCCAAGGCGACTTCTGTGCCCGAAGAAGCCCAGAAAAAGCGCAAGGCCAGGGCCGCGGCAGTGATGGCCTCCGAGGAGAAAGAATCTGCTGTCGTTCCTGTCGCTGCTGCCGTTGACGACCCGACCGCTGCCGCGGCTGCCGCGGCGACCTTCGCAGCTGCGACGGCGACGGCAGCAGCAGCAACGACCGCCACCGCCGCTCCCTCTGCTGCTCTCCCTTGTTCTGCTCGCCGTCCGGCTCTCTCCGTGCACGCCGGGACCCCGCCACCGATCGTCTTCGTCATAGAGGCCGTCGAGGCTTCGGACCCGGCCGTCCTGGGAGACCTGCTCCGCCTCTTGCAGCACGCCTTTGTGAGTTTTGGAGTTTTTTTTTTTTGGATTTCGTCGCAGCCGCTTCCCTCTCTCTCTTTCTCTCTCTCTCACCTTTTTTCCCGCAATTAAAAAAACAATCTCAGTCCTTCGACCGCCTCCCGATCGTCGCCGTGCTCGGGGTCGCCACCTCCGCGGTCATGGCCGAGGCGGCGCTCCCGCCGGCGGCCCGCCGCGCCCTGTCGCCGGCGCGGTTCAGGCTCGCTCGCACCGCGACGCGCGCCGAGGTCGCGCTCGGCGCCGCGCTCGGCGGCGGCGCGTTCCCTGGGATCCTGCTGCACCACCGCGCCGCGGCGGCGGTCGACGCGAGGTTCATGGACGTAGACTTCACGGCTGCGGACCTGGGGAGGGTGCTGGAGGCGCACGTGGGCGCGCACGCGCTGAGGACGCCCGGGGTCGCCCTGGCGGCAGCGCTGGCGGCGAGCGGCGGCAACGGCGGCGGCGGGAATGGTGGTGGGGCCGGAGGAGGAGCACAGGGCAGGAAGAAGAAGAGCGTCTCTTTCTCTGCTGCTGCTGCTGCTGCTGCTGCTGCTGCCGAAGCCGAGGAAGAGCCCTTACCGACGTCGTCGTCGTCGTCGTCACGCCTGGGACGGCTCGAGAAGCTGATCGAGGGCACCGCCGAACCCCTGCAGAAGCACTTTGCCGGTCTCGCCGGGTTTGGCGACGGCGAGCTCGCCGCCGGCGACGGCAAGAGGAGGTACAAGGAAGGCTCCGAGAGCTCTTCTTGGGCCTCGGAGGCCGCCCTCGAGCTCGACAGGCTCCGCGCGTGCTGGTCCGGGTGGGCCGCCTCTCTGCGGTGGGTCTCGTCGGCGGCCCGCGCCCTGGGGTTCAAGGCCGCCGCGGACGGGTACTCTCTGAGGGAGCTGCTCCGCGATGGCGGGGCGCCGAGCTTCATGAGCCGCGGCCAGCCGGGGTCCGTCGCCGTCGCGGCTTTGAAGGACCGCGCGCTGCGGGCGACGCCGCAGGCCGTGAGGGCCGCGCTCGCCGCGCTGGGGCCCGCCGTCGCCGCCGTGGAGGGGGCCGAGGAGCTCTTCGCCGGGGAGCTGAAGAGGGCCTCGGAGCTCATCAGCGCGCTGGACGGCGGCGGCGGCGACGGCGCCGGGGCCGGAGCGGAAGGCCGAGGCGTAGAAGAGGAGCGCAAGGGGAGGAACGCAAAGACCCGTCGCGGCGGCGACTGCAGCGACGCCGCCGACGGCGCCCAAACCGCCGCTGCTCCCTCCGACCTGCCTCTCCCCCTCGCCCGCTCCGCTGCCGGGCGCAGGAATGCCCTCGCGGCGGCCACCGCGGCCGCCGCGGCGGCGGCGGACGCGGCGGCCCACCCCTCCGCCGCCGGCGCCGCCGCGCTTCTCGGCGCCGTCGCCGAGCGATTTCTGTCCACGCCCCCGCACGCGCTGCCCTCGGCCGCGCCGTGCCTGGTCCGCGGAGGAAAGGCCCTGATGGCCTCGCTCGCCGGGGCGCCTCGCGCGGCCCTGCACATGGCCCTGACGGAGCCCGACGCCTACCTCGGGCCGAAGAGGGCAGCGGCAGGAAGCGGGGAGCAGCAGCAGCAGCAGCAGCAGCACGAGAGCGTCAACAACCCGCTCCTCGGCGACGACGACGCCGTCTTGCTCTACCGCTCCCTGCTGATGTGCGACGAGACCGTCGACATCAGGGAGCTCCTGGTCCGGTTCGCCGTGTATTACGGCCACGCCGGAGTCCGCGAGGAGGATGGTGAAATCGACGGGGACGGGAGGCGCAGGAAGCAGAAGCGGAAGAAGATCGGGCACGCCGGGGCGCAGACGACGGCCGACGGCCTCGTCGCGCCCTCTGTCGCCTCCCAGCGGAACCAGCAGAATCAGCTACACCAGAGCCAGCGAAGCCAGAACCAGACCTCCCTATCCCTGCTCCAGGCCAGCGTCCCGCAGCCCATGGTCAGCTTCAGGGAGCGGCGCAGGCAGGCCCCGGCCTCGGAGGTCTGCGCGCGGTTCCAGGCGGCACTGCTCGAGCTGCAGCTCGCCGGCGTCGTCGCGAGGGGCAGGAAGCGCGGGTGCGTGCGGCGGGCGATCTTCCCCCCGGCGTCCGCGTGCGCTTGATTCGAAGAGAGTGAACGAGTGCTTGTGTTTTTGTGTCCTCCGCGCGCCGTGTATTTTCCAAAGGCCCGTCGTTGTCGTCGAGGTCGAAGAGACGAAAGAGGGGGAGAGACAGGGAGGGAAAGGGAAAAGAAGAAGAAAAACGAGGCCAAAGAATCACTTTCGATCGAGCAGAAGGCATTGAGCACCGACTCTTCTTCTCTCGCCTCCTCTCTTCCTCATCAAAATGGCGTCTTCCTTCTCCGTCGCGGCAGAGGGGCGCCGCGTGATCGTGCGCGTCACGCCGATGCAGCCGCTCTCGGCGATCATCGCCGCGGCCGCGGCAGCCCTCTCCCCGCCCGTCGCCGACCCCCTGTCGACCTGCGCCCTCAAGGTCAATGGGAAGGTCCTGACGCCGGCCGAGCTGGGCACGCCCGTCCGCTTCGCCAACCTGAGCGCCGCCACGGCCAAGCTTGAGCTCGTGACGGGCAGGGAGCGCGGGCTGGGCGTGGCCGGGGGGGTCGTCGTCGAGAAGAGAAGCGAGGAGATGATGGGATCGATGCCAGCGGGACCGCTGTCGTCGGGAGCTGCTGCTGCTGTCCCTCAGGCTGCTGTTCAGCCTCCTCCGCCCCCTCCTCCGGCGCCCGTCGTCGCGACAGCGACGACCGCAACAGCTGCGGGGCCCTCTCCTTCTTCTTCTTCTTCTTCTTCTGCTGCCGCTCCTCCAGCAGCAGCAGCAGCAGCCGCAGCACCAGCAGCAGCAGCAGCACCAGCAGCACCGACGGCAGTGGCGCCTCCTCCCCTTCCTCTTCCCGTCGCTCGCCCTGCTCCTGCTCCCGCGCCCTCCTCCTCCGCCCTCCTCCCCCCTCGTGCCCCTCTCCAGCCCCCGCCGAGGGCGGCCGACCCGGCCATCGTCATCGAGGCCTCCGTCCGCGCCCACCTCTCCGCCCCCGGCGGCGGGGTCGCCGGCTTGGGGCTCGAGGAGGGCGCCGTCGCCGTCTTCGGCCGCGACGACCTCGAGCGTGCCGCGGCGGCGGCGAGGGGCGGGGTCGCGCTCGACGCCCTCGCCTCCCCCTCGTCGACTCCCGACTCGTTCTTCGAGTTCACCCCCGAGGACTACCGCGCCGTCCTGGGCTCCTACAGGGGCAGGCACGAGGCCGCCTCCTCGGCCCCGCTGAAGACCTCGCAGCAGCGCGCGGCCGAGGCGGCGGCCAGGGCGGCGGCCGCCGGCGACGTGCGGCTCCGGGTCCACTTTTTGGACCGCTCCATCCTGCAGTTCAGGCTGCCGGCGACGGCGCCCCTCGGGGTGCTGCGGGAGGTGGTCTCGAGGGCGCTGGAGAGGAGGGGCGAAAGTGGTGGCGGCGGAGCAGCCTCGACTTCCTCCGATGCTCCTCCTTCCCCCTCGACTCCCGCGAAACTCGCCCCCTGGGAGTGGGAGATGTACACGGCCCCTCCCAAGACGGTGCTGAGGCCGGCGGACGACGCCAGGGAGACGCTGTTCTCCCTGGGACTGAGCCCCGCCGCGAACATCCACTGCGGGCCCGCGACGAGCGCTGGCAGCGGCAGCGGCAGCGGTGCTGGAGCAGGAGCGGGGGCGGGAGGAGCAGCGAGAGAGGCCCCGAGGCTTCGGCCCGAACTGCTCGCGCTGCGCCGGAGCGGCGTCGTTCCCGGGGCAGCGGAGGCCGAGAGGGAGGCGCGGGCGAAAGCCGAGCAGGAGGAGGCACAGGCGAAGGCTGGGGGCGGAGGCGGAGGCGCAGGAGGAGGCGGCGGCGGTGGAGGAGGAGCGAGCGGCGCGGCGGCGTCGAACGACGGCGGCGACAGCAAGGGCAAGGGGAAAGCCGGGATGCCCAAGTGGATGAAGATGGGGAAGTAGTGACTTTTGTGTACCTTGGAGCGCATAGCGCGTTTTTCCGGGCGCGTGTAAACTGGCAGCGCCAGCAGCAGCGGAGTGCGTTTCGGAGAAGGGATTTTTGAAAGAAGGGTTTTTTTTTGAAAGAAACCGAGTGAGCGCCAGGGTCGCGTGTTGACGAGCCAAGACTTGAGGTCACTTCTCTTCTTATCTTCGTTTTTCCCGCTTCCCATTCGACTGCCAATTAAAATGAAAGCCGCTCCCTGCCTGCGCTCTCCGCGCCTCGCGGGAGGGGCCACTGCCCGTGGTGCTGGATCCCCCGCCGTGGCGACGCCAGGCGCTGCCCCTGGTGCTCGTGCCACCGCTGCTGTTGCTGCTCCCCGTTCGGCGGCGGCGGCGATGGCGTTGGCAAAGTCGGCATCGTCGTCTCCTTCTTCTCCTTCTCGCGCTCGCGTCCTCGTCTCCCGCCGCTCCACGATCGCCGCGGCCGCGTCTTCCGTGAAGACGGGCGAGCCCGCTGCCGTCGTCTCGCAGGCTGATGGACAGGTAAGAAGGTGGCGTTTGGTGCTTGGTTGAAAGAGACCGAGCGAGCGTGCGCTAGCCGTTTCGGCTGCATTGGCCGCCGCCGCCGTTTGTTTTTCTCAAACAACCTTACCCGTTGAACGTTTTGCTTGACTCGCTACCTCGTTCTTCCTACCCTCGCGAGCCCGTTGTCCACTGCTATTCTCATCGGTGTCGACCCGGTGAAGCGTTTGGAACTTTCAAGAGAAACATCGAGGCAAACATCCGCGCCCGAATCGACGAGAGTCTTGTTTCGGCGGAAAAAAACGGGCGCGATCGACCATGCTTTCTCGACCTGCTTTCTCGTCCTCCCTCCGGGCGCGCTCCACCTCACTTTTGATCATCTTTCCCTCCTCTTCTCTCCGCGCTCCAGGAATACGACGTCGTCGTCGTCGGCGCCGGCATCTCGGGGCTCGTCACGGCGCAGGCCCTCCTCACCGACCACGCCTCCGAGGTCTCCTCCGTGCTCGTCACCGAGGCGCGCGAGCGCGTCGGCGGCAACATCACCTCGCGCTCCGACCCTGCCGCGGGCTACCTCTGGGAGGAAGGGCCCAACTCGTTCCAGCCCAACGACTCGATGCTCAAGGCCGCCGTCGACGCCGGAGTCGCGGACCAGCTGGTCTTCGGCGACCCCAAGGCGCCGCGGTTCGTTTGGTGGGAGGGCAAGCTGAGGCCGACGCCCTCGGGCCCCGACGTCGTGACCTTCGACCTGATGTCGATCCCGGGCAAGATCCGCGCGGGGCTGGGCGCGGCAGGCATCTGGAAGGCGCCCATGCCCGCCGAGGAGGAGTCTGTCGAGAAGTTTGTGAGGCGCAACCTGGGCGCGGAGGTCTTCGAGCGGCTGATCGAGCCCTTCTGCTCGGGCGTCTACGCCGGCGACCCCTCTAAGCTCTCGATGAAGGCGGCGTTTGGCAAGGTCTACGACCTGGAGCTCAAGGGCGGGTCGATCGTCGGCGGCGTCCTGGCCCTCCTGAAGGAGAAGAAGGCCAACCCGCCGCCGCCGCGCGACGAGCGCCTCCCCCCCAAGCCCGCGGGGCAGACCGTGGGGTCTTTCCGCAAGGGACTGGCCACGCTCCCGAGCGCGATCGCCGACAGGCTCGGCGCCGACCGCGTCGCGCTCAACTGGCAGCTCAAGTCGATCTCGAAAGAGGTAGACGGCAGGTTCTCCCTCCGGTACGACACTCCCCAGGGACCCAAGACCGTGAGAGCCAAGTCCGTCGCGCTGACCGTCCCCGCCTACGTCGCCGCCGACCTCGTCGAGGGCAAGGCGCCCGCCGCCGCGAAATCCCTGCGCGAGTTTGACTACCCGCCCGTCGCCGCCGTGACGGTCGCGTACCCCCTCTCTGCGATCAGGAGGGACCGGCTGCGCGAGGAGGCCTCGACCTCGACCTCCGGCGCGACGACGCTCGCGCTCCCGGGCTTTGGCCAGCTCCACCCGCGCTCCCAGGGGATCGTCACGCTCGGCACCATCTACTCGTCGAGCCTGTTCCCCGGCCGCGCCCCCGAGCAGATGGTCGAGCTGCTCTGCTACATCGGCGGCGCGCTCAACCGCAACATCGTCAACCAGAGCGAGGACGAGATCGTCGCGCAGGTCGACAGGGACCTCAGGGCGATGCTGCTGGACCCGCAGCTGGCCCCCGCGCCCAAGAAGATCGGCGTGCGCGTCTGGCCGCGCGCGATCCCGCAGTTCAACGTCGGCCACCTCGACGTGCTCGCCGCCGCCGAGAAAGAGCTGGGCAAGGCGGGCTGGGAGGGGGTGCTCCTGGGCGGGAACTATGTGAGCGGCGTTGCTTTGGGGAAGTGCGTCGAGTACGGGTACGAGTTCGCCGCCAAGGCCGCGAGGGAGGCGAGCAAGGTGAAGGCGTGAAGGAGTGAGAATTTTGAGGAGGAGGAGGGGCGAGGAGAGAGAAAGAGAGAGAGAGAGAGCTTTGGAGAAGAGGCGAACGTTTTCCCCCCTCCCGTTTTTTGGCAG